>Ga0114899_1000113_pt1 | contig 81898 bp, 95 predicted proteins | sample MalvireepMed_215_FD_83497 | JGI IMG/M metagenome (GOLD analysis project Ga0114899, IMG submission 83497) | Marine viral communities from the Global Malaspina Expedition - Malaspina viral metaG DeepMed_215 | ecosystem: Environmental > Aquatic > Marine > Oceanic | place: Mediterranean Sea...
GATATCTCTGCGGAGTGGTAGTTCAGTTGGTTAGAATACCGGCCTGTCACGCCGGGGGTCGCGGGTTCGAGTCCCGTCCACTCCGCCATTTGATATCGTAACAAAATTAGTAAGTGCATTACCCCATGCACATACCACTGCGGAGTGGTAGTTCAGTTGGTTAGAATACCGGCCTGTCACGCCGGGGGTCGCGGGTTCGAGTCCCGTCCACTCCGCCACTTGTTATTTCCTCAATAACAAGTTAAAAAATACTTTCCTAATTAATAACAGCTAATATATTTTTCTATCAGCTATCAGCTATCAGCTATCAGCTATCAGCTATCATTCATAATTTATACGTAAACCGTAGTAGATTTGAATTAAAAACACATAGCTTAATTTTTAGTTTAGTTCATAGCTTTACGTGTTATCAAAATTCAAATTGTCCTTTAAAGTCGTTTATATGGCTTGAGGCTAAGTCATAGCGCCGCAGATGTAAAAAGCTTATCTTTATAATGAAGTGTTAGAGAGGAACGCTGTTGATGCCACAAGCTTTTTCAGAGCTTTTGATACTGTTTCACTTTGCTAAAAGATTTGTCGCTATTAGAAAGCGACGTTACTTTCCCATTAGTGTTGTTTTGAAGCTGTGGTGATGGGTTTTGTTTCTCATAAAAGTTTATTTATAATATCACGCTTACTTATAGGGATATTTTATGATTGAAGTGAAGGGCTTAAACAAGCAGTTTGCTGCCAACGTTGTTTACAATGATTACAATAAGGTGTTTAGCAGCCAAAAAGTGTGTATTGATGCACCCAATGGTCAAGGTAAAACAACGTTGTTGATGATGTTGGCAGAGCTCGAAACGCGCCAAAGTGGGCAGATTTTATTTTCTAAAAAAGCATTAACCGAACCACATAAACAAGTTGCTATAGCCTCAGACTGTATTGCTTTACCTGACTTTCTTACGGCAAAGCAAATTATTAACTTGTCCGTGAATACGCTGGGTTGTGATTGGCCAACGACAATAATAAATGGGTTTAATTTCAATGAATTTTTAAATACTTGTTTTGATGCGCTATCGTCAGGTAATCAAAAGAAATGCCAGTTAATTTTAGCGCTTATGCGTGATGCACCTTATTTACTTCTAGACGAACCCAGCGCAGCACTTGATCAAGCCAGTATTCAGTATTTATTAGTACTGCTTGATGAATATCTAATAGATAAGCCAAATGGGCAAATAGTCATCACCTGCCATGAACCAGCGCCATTTATTGAGCGTGGCTTTGAGTGTATACCGTTATGATTGCAAATTTAAAACAATCAATCGGGCAATATCGCTCTTTTATGGATTATCGTTATAAGGCTTACAAAACTGAACTCACGCAATTATTGTTACAACTAAAAAGCTTTGGGTTGTTATTTTTAGTGGTGTTAGGCTCGTCAGTGTTGGGTTTGATATTGCTACTTTTTTTAGGCCTTGGAAAAATTATAGACAGCAGCGCAGCACCCCAATACGGTGCACAAATGGCTTTATTTTATTTGTTACTACAAAGTGTGATGCTCAGCGCAATGAAGTCAGCAATTAAAAATAGTAACCAGCGGTTATTTCAGCAAACTATTGCACGATCAGTTTGGTTATATTTAGTCGATATTAAACTATTAACGCTCAGTAATGCATGGCTTATAGCCAGTGTATTAATTGCGCTAGATTTAACACTGTCACAATGGGTTAAAGTACCGCATTTTATTGTATTTATGTTGCTGCAGTTTAGCTTGGGCGTTTTGTGTTTATACAAACCCAGCGAACTGGTATATGGTTTTTTATTTAGCACGATATTAGTGTGTGTTCCTATTCATATGCAGCCGCTCACTTATCATATGGGCTTTGCTTTATTGTTTGCGCTGAGCCTTTTTGTCCCCGTGGTTAATGTTAACAGGCGTATTGCAGTAAGTTCATTATTGGGCTTTTGGTTTTGTTATTTATTAAACCATTGTTGGACACTTGTTTGGCGCGTGTCGTTACTTTTATGTGTATTCATGGCATCAGCTGCGCTAATAAACGAACGTGCTGATTTAGTACCTATACTTGTGATATTAGCCATGGCTTTTATTGTACTCTTTAGTAGTTCATTGCAATTTGATTGCGGTAGGGTGTATGAGCAGTATCGATTATTTTTTAAAACATGCGAGCAAGAACGCGCCTTTTATATTAGCCAGTTTTTACCTAGCATATTGCTGTTTTTATTATCCACAATAAGTTATAGCGTTATTTTTGGTTACACTCATATTGTATTATTTGTCATTGGAAATATGTGGTGTGTATTACAGGTTTACCTTGCACAAAAAAAACCAGCGCATTATGCGCTGGTTTGGCTAATTTCAACAGGGTTGCTGCTAGCTTTACTAAATTAGTTAAGCGGCATCTGCCTTTTTAGATTTAGCTTTGCTATTACGCGCTGCTTTGCCGGCAAGTAAATCGGCAGGGTCAAAGTCGTCAACGTTAATAACGTCTAAGCGAGCTTGCTCAACAGCTGCTAACTTATCAGCTTCAGCTTGGCTTAAAATGCCGGCTTCTAAGCCCATTTGCGCCACTTTATCAAGTTGGAAGAATGGCAATTTAACGCCTTTCTCTTTACATACGCGTTCAAATAAAGGCTCTACCTCTAGTACGTCTTTAAGCGTTTGCTCTTGACGACCTACAAGGTTAAGCGGCTCGTTTGTAAGGTATACATAGCTTGCTAAACGATTACGCGTTTCGCTAGGCACTTGCAGTAATTGCGCTAGCTTATGCTCAAGTTTGTCGGTAGGTTTACGGACCGGGCGACCAAACGGGAATAACAATACTTTTAATACGCCACGAAGTGGTGCAGATGGCATATTGTTGATTAAATCAGCAAGCGCACGTTGACAGTGGTAAAGGTGATCCTGACAGCTCCACTGAACCAGTGCAAAATCTTCTTTTTTACGGCCTTCGTCGTTATAACGTTTAAGCGTTGCAGACACTAAGTAAAGGTAGCTTAATAAGTCACCTAAGCGTGCTGAAATACGTTCTTTACGTTTAAGTGAACCACCAAATACTGCCATACTTATATCAGACATAAGTGCAAGTGATGCACTAAAGCGTGACGCTATACGGTAAAACTCTGCCGTTTCGTCTTTGTACGGTACGCTAGTAAAGCGAGCGCCAGTAAGTGCAAGCCACTTAGTACGTACAAGGTTAGACATGGTAAAGCCAATGTGGCCCATTAGCGCTTTATCAAATACGTTAAGCGCTTCTTCGCGGTCTTCAATTTCACACGCACTTAGCTCGGTAAGTACAAATGGATGACAACGAATAGCACCTTGACCATAAATAATCATATTACGGGTCAAGATGTTTGCACCTTCAACGGTAATGGCAATAGGTGCACCTTGATAGCCACGACCTAAATAGTTATTTGGCCCAAGCATGATCCCTTTACCGCCTAGCACGTCCATTGCATGAATGGTCGACTCGCGCATTTGCTCAGTAAGGTGATATTTAATAATAGCTGAAACAACCGATGGTTTTTCACCTAAATCTACGGCCCCCGTAGACATGCTAACTGCTGCATCAGAGCTGTAAGCGTAACCTGCAAGTTTAGCCAGTGACTCTTCAACACCTTCCATTTTACCAATTGGTAAGCGAAACTGACGACGAATACGGCTGTATGCACCTGTTGCTGTTGCAATTGTTTTAATGCCACCGGCAGAGTTTGACGGCAATGTAATTGCACGGCCCACCGATAAACATTCAACCAGCATACGCCAGCCTTGGCCAGCCATTTCTGGGCCACCAATAATGTAATCCAGGGGTACAAATATGTCTTTACCGCGAGTAGGGCCATTTTGGAACGGCACATTAAGCGGGAAGTGACGGCGTCCAATTTCAACACCAGGCGTGTTAGTTGGAATAAGTGCACAGGTAATGCCCGGCTCTTTGTTGTCGCTTAGTAAACCATCTGGATCTTGTAGTTTAAAGGCAAGACCAAGTACAGTGGCCACAGGAGCAAGGGTAATGTAACGCTTGTTCCATGTAAGGCTTACACCCACCACTTCTTCGCCATTCCATTGCCCTTTACATACTACACCGTAGTCTGGAATTGAGCTTGCATCAGAACCTGCCTCTGGCGAAGTAAGAGCAAAACATGGAATTTCTTGACCACTTGCTAAACGCGGTAAGTAATGATTTTTTTGATCTTCAGTACCGTAGTGCTGTAATAACTCACCCGGGCCTAACGAGTTAGGTACACCAACAATTGACGAAAGCAACGTTGATTTACTGGTTAGTTTTTGCAGTACACACGATTGTGCAAATGCAGAGAATTCTAAGCCGCCGTATTCCTTTTTAATGATCATGGCAAAGAATTTATTATCTTTTAAATATTGCCATACGTCCTGAGGTAAATCAGTTAGCTCATGCGTAGCTTCCCAATCGTCCAACATACTACATACAACTTCAACAGGGCCGTCGATAAATGCCTGCTCTTCAATAGTAAGTTTTGGAACTGGATACTGGTGAAGCTTTTTCCAATCTGGGTTACCACAAAATAAATCAGCTTCCCACCAAGTTGTACCGGCATCAATAGCTGACTTTTCGGTGTCAGACATGCTCGGTGTAACTTTTTTGAAGACCTTGAAAATAGGCTTGATAATATATTGCTGACGAATGCCAGTAACAGAAAGAGGCACTGCGATGATTAAAAAAATCACCCAGCTAATTAAACCAAAAGCACCAGCAAAGGTACCAATTAATAATGTTGCGGCAGAAACACCAAGTGCTGTGTTCCAACTCGCTCTGTGGTAAAGCGCAATGCTGAGCAGTGCGATTAAACCGAGTGTAAATATGAGTGTCATTGCTAATTCCTTAATAGAGGTCAGACCACCTCGTTTAGAGTAGCGCTAGTAACGCTAAGTTTCAAGTACATTACTTAGATTAAAGTGTAGTTATCGGTACGATTATTACAATACGTTGTATGTTATACGAACAGTTTAACGGTAATGGTTTATTTTGGCTTATCATAAAAAATATAAGCGTTAAAAAAATCAATTAATCTAGTAGTAATATAAGTTTAATTAAGTAAATATACTTATGATGATCAGTGTACGCTTATTAAAAATAGAACGATATTCTATGTTTAGCTTTTTAAAGGTTTATTTATTTTATGTGTGAATTACTTGGCATGTCCGTTTTTTAGCATTTATGCTGTTTCAAGCTGTAGCAAAGCCCTTTAAGCATAAGGAATGTAAAGGCTAAAGCTGTTTATTTTGTCTCGTTCTGTTATTGTTATCTTTAGCTAAACTGATACCAAAACTGTGACCCGTGTGTTGGTCACAGTTTCAAAAGAGCAAAGATGAACTTTACAGACAAATCAATAAAAGCACTTAAAGCAAAAGAAAAACGCTACGTATTAACTGAGTCGGGCAATTATGGCGAGGGGCGCTTACAAATAAGAGTGAGTGAATCGGGCGCTGTAACGTTTCGGGTTCAGTATCACATAAACGGCAAGCGTAAAGTAATAGGCCTTGGTAATTACCCAATTGTTGACCTTAAAAAAGCGCGTAGTAAGCATGCAAAAATATCAGCATTGTTAAGTGACAATATCGACCCGCAAGAGCACCGCTTACAAAACGAAAAAGCCAAGTTTGAATCAGCAGCTAAAAAAACAATGCACCAAATGCTTGATGATTTTAACGTATACATAAGCACTCGCTGGGCAGCATCAACAATCGACCGCACCGAAAAACTAATAAAGCGAAACCTCACCCCATATATAGCACCCGACTTAATGCCCGACGAGTTCACAATAGATATGGCCCGCGACATTATTTACCGTGTTTATAACCGTGGCGCTAAAGAGCAAGCGCGACTGGTTCGCAGTGTACTAATGAGCATATTAAAATTTGCCATAGATTTTGATAACTCGCCAGAGCAATATAAAAAGCCAAACCTCTACGATATTAAAACAAACTTCATAAGAGACATTAATTTTGAAACACCCAAAAATAAAGGCGAACGCTGGCTAAACGAAGATGAGCTAAAAAAAGTATGGAATGCCGACGACCTACCTTATTACACCCACCAATACATAAAACTGGCATTATTACTTGGTGGGCAACGAGTAAATGAAGTTTACGGCTCTTGCGTTAGTGACTTTGACTTAAAAAGCAAAACATTCACCATTCCAGCCAGTAGAATAAAAGTACAACAGCGGGGCGATCACATAGTGCCACTATGCGATACCGCAATACCAATCATCAAAGAGTTAATGCAGCAAAGCGGTAAAGCAGGGCAAATGTTCCCGCATCGCGACAACCCAACAGCCACCGCACACGTATCAACATTAAGAATGGCAATATTAAGATGGTGCGAAAAGCACAGCATAAAGCCATTTAACCCACGCGACCTGCGCCGAACGTGTAAAACACTGATGGGTAAAGCGGGTATAAGTAAAGCCAATCGCGACATACTGCAGCAGCACCATAAGTTTGACGTATCAAGCGTGCACTACGACAGATACGACTACATGAAAGAAAAGCGCCAAAGTATAGAAGTGTGGGAGAGGTTTATAAAAGCAGTTATTTAAGACAGGGCAAGACGGTTTAAGTCTAAATTAACAGGTGAGTATTGACATAACCGCCAATAGCTTTATTATATTATAGTGCATACAAAATTATGCATACAGCATAAAAGGTTATCAAAACGGCATTAAGGAGCTTGTTATGGCTACCACGTCATTTGAAAAAAACTTTGTAGTAACAGACCAAAACGCAATTAAAGCGTTTAAAGAAAACTGCAAAAAAGCCCATAAAGTTACAACTAACAACCGTAACCATGAGGCAGATAGAGTAAAAGGAATAGCGTTATTAAGACAGCGGTTGTCCAGCTCTCAGAGCTAATAAAGGAGTTTGATGCACCCCAACTACATCAGCTCCTTTCTGGTTTTTGCAGTACAAAAAATACAGATGTTGAAGCATTCTTAACCGACCAAAACAAAGCAATTCGCCTTGAAAATTCCTCCAAATCACGCACCTATTTAATATTAAATGATGAAAGCGGTGAAATACTTGCCTATTTTTCATTGTCGATTAAAGAAGTATCTTTAAACCAAAATAACGAAACTAAAATAAGCAAAGGCCTGCGGAGAAAGCTTGATGGAATTTGTAAAAATAGTGAGCGTGTAAATGCCTACCTTATAGGTCAGATAGGTAAAAATGACTCAGTAATTGATAATCAAATAAACCTACCTTATATCCTTGAAGAAGCCTACACGATTATAGACAAAGCAAACCAGCTTGTGGGTGGCCGCGTAATAATACTAGAGTGCGAAAAAGCTGAAAAATTAGTATCGCTATATCAAGCCAATGGGTTTAATGTTCTTATTGATAATCCAGCCGAGCGGCTAATAACCATGTATATTTGCGTAGTTGATTCAATAAAACTGAGGGAAGAAGAATGAAAAGACAAGATGATTACGAGCCCGTTTAGTACGGGCTTTTTAATGCCTACAAATCAGCGGTATCATGCAAAGAATCTAAAAATAGCGTGGCGTTTACGGTTTGGTGAATAAAGCACTCGGAGCATACAAGCGTAAAAACAGGAACGTTAGCGGTGTCTATTTTATAGCTAGCAGAAAAGCAGTCTATGGGCAGTTCATGCACACCAATTAACGCGTTTTCATTACCCAAAAATTTAAGCTCGCCTGTTTTGCACACAGGGCAAATAGCCCCGTTAGTTATTTTATTAAAAAAAGGCGCGGCATGATCAGCATGCACCGCTAAATAATTATGTTGTTTACCCACGCTTAACTTGCCCAATCAATCTAGTTACTTCACCGCAGTATAGCATTAGCTGTATAAATACACAGGTTGTTAAAACCTGAACGAAAACTTAACCTGTATCTTTGCAACATTATGGAAAATATAAGGAAAGGGCATGATATTAAAAGTACTGGGCTGGTTTTTTGGAATAAGCTTTTTAGTTAGCGGTATAAGCAGCTTGTTTACTGGCGATGTAATTACCGGATTAATTTTATTGCTGGCTACAGCTATATGCTTGCCGCCATTGCTAAACAAAATCAACGCAGCCACAAAAGACAAGGTAGAGCTTACCCAAGGTAAGGCAGTAATAGCAGGTATTGTATTGCTGTTTATTGCAGTGGCATTTGCCACGCCACCCCCGCCACTTACTCCAGAGCAAAAAGCGGTCAAGGCTGAGCAGGAAAAAACTGAAAAAATAAAACAAGCTCAGCAAGCAAGAATTAAAAAAGAAATGGACGACCGCAAGTTAGCGACGGAACGCGCTGCAAATAAGGTTAAAACCATAAACTATACAGTAATAGGTGAGCGCGATTTTAGCTTTAATGGTCGCGATAGGTTTGGCGTGTTTGTATATGCGCCAGAGGCAAAAACAAAATTAGAACGCGCGGCAGTAGTAAAGCAAGCTGCAATTGATCTGCAAAAAAGAACAAACGCAGACTTTACGGATGCAACACTTGAGGTAGCTGATTTTAGCTATCAGCAAGGCAACGTATTAGCAATGGCTGACTATGCACCAGACGGCTGTGGGGTTAGCGGTGAAGACTGTACAGGAGAAAAGTTTAAAATAGAGGTTTCAGATGCGCAAGTTACGGCCTTGCAAATAGATGTGCTCAGGGAGTGGGAAAAACTAAAAGGGCAGTACCGAGGCAGTAAAGGGTACTTGAACCTAGAGGATGAAGCTAAAATGACAGCTGTTATTGCTAAAAAACTTGGCATAGCAATTGGCGATACTAAAACGCCTTACACAGGAATGTTAATAAAAATTAGCGAAGACGAGCTAAAAGGCATAAATAAAATTAATGCCGTGATGATTAAAGGCGCAGCACTGGAAGAGCCAGAAAAAAATAACCCTAGCTGGTATGAGCCAGGTAATTCAGGCTTGATTGATGAAAGAGCGGCTGAATGGCATAAAGCAACTTACAAGCAACAAGTATCGGTTTGCGCTGACTATGTGGCGCACTTAAAGCAAATAGACAGGCTTAACGCGGCTATAGCTGACAGCATAAACACCAAAGACGATGTAAAGCAGTTTGCAGTTGCGCTTGCAGAAGGTATGAATATAGGACTTAAAGACAGCCCACACAAAACAGGGAAAAACCCACTAATTAGCGAGGCTATGGCCGTAGCAGTAGTCGCCTCAGGCTGGACTAAATAAAACATAGTGAGTTAAAAAAGCCCGCCCAGCGCGGGCTTTTTTGTGGCTGGTGTTTAGTTAATTAAAACGATTTGCCAGCAAACACCACTTTACCAACCAAGGTGCAATTGCCGTTTATTGGTATTAATTGCTCAGGCCAGTTGGGGTTGGCGGCTTTTAAAAACTTTTGGCCGCTTTCAATAATTAGCTGTTTAAAGGTCGCTTCGTTATTATCGTCTAGGCGGGCTACTACGTAAGAACCGTGGATGCATTCGGCTTCAGGGTCTACAAAAATTAAATCCCCGTCAAAAAACTTCGGTTCCATACTCACGCCTTGGACTTTTAGTGCAAACGTTTTATCGCTCGAATTAACCGGGCACATATAACGTTCAGCGTCATACTCTCTTACTTCATTAATTTCTGACCATGCGCCAGCTTGCACCCAGCTGATAAGCGGTACAGTTGATTTGATTATTGGGCCTGGCACAACGTTTGATTCTAGATTTTCGCTATGGTTTTCGTTTATATATGAATGCCATGACTCAGCAAATTCATATGATTTTTTATCAGGTACACCAGAAACGCCTGAATAGAAAAACCAATCAGATAAATAATTGAAATCAGGATCCCTAAGTATTTTTTCGATTACTGATAAACCGAGAACGGAATGACCGTGTTCGATTTCATTCAGTGTAGATGGTGAAATATCTAGCTTTTCTGCAAATTCATCTTGAGTAAAATTATTTTTTATCCTTAATAAACGTATTTTTTCACCGTATTCAATTTGGTTTTTCGACTCACTTTCAACTCTTCCGAAAAGCAAGTATTCAGGAGTGGATTGAAGAGCGTTTGCAAGTGCTTCAACATTTCGAGGGTTTCTAGTTGTGCCATCCTCTATTTTTTGTAGTGATTGCTGAATGATCCCTGCTTTCTCAGCAAGCTGGGCTTGAGTTAAACCCAATTCTTTTCTTCTTTTTTTTATTCTTTTTCCAATACACATAAATATCCTTATTACTTATAAAACAATGAAATACATAAAATAAACAGTACAAGAGTTACTATTTGCGACAGTATTACTGTTTTTAGCGGTGTTGACAAACTGTTATTGTCAGTATTTAATACTGTTATAAACAGTTTGGAGCTTGGAAATGAAAGATTCTCACATTGAAAAAGCGGTAAAAATTATTGGGGGGCAAACAAAGCTCGGCAAAGAGCTTGGTGTGTCTCAAGGTTCTGTTTGGGATTGGATTAATAAATTCGGCCAAGCCCCAGCGAAATACATCCCGCGTATTTCTGAACTAACCAACGGTGAAGTATCGGTAAACGATTTACTCGCCGATCACCAAAAAACAAACAAGGACGATGCAGCATGATTAATGACATGTTTACTGGATTAGGCATCACAGAAGAGTTGGCAAAAGAAAATTTAGCCCGCAGAAAAAAAGAAAATAAAGAGGCGACTTCTTTAGATGTTGACGCACAGGCGGTTGAGTTTTTTGCACAGCGTAAAGAAAAATACAAGGCGGAGCTTGCCATTATACACACCATGAGAAGTGCTACACACCTAACGCCGATTGACTTAGCGGCCATTGCGTTAGGTGTTGCGGTTAAATTTGTGCGCGCTGAGGCAAGAAAAGGGAAGAGTGTAAATGATACGGCGGCTCTTTTAGCTGATGTATTTGAAGAAGCCGCACGGCACGAGGATGTAATTGAGCACCCAAGTGCAATTAAAAAAGCATTAGCGCTTATTTAGCCTCTTGTTTTGCAAGGCGCTCGTGAGGGTCTTGAACGAGGTTTGTATAAACAGTGTTTGCCCCTTTAATTGTTAAGTAATACGCGTTTTTTTGGTCGGCTGGGGCGATAAAGCCACTAAGAATTAGTTGTTTTAAGGTGGATTCGTACACCGATGGTGTGATGTACGGCGATTTGTTAACAAATTCAGCCTGTTCAAGTATGTCTTGTTCAGGGAATTGTTTAAACAGTACAGCCATTAGGTTTTTAGACAGGTTATTGAATAATTTAATTTTATCAATTTCCGACATAGGTTTTTCCTCTTTGTTTTGGTTTGTGAATATTTCGCACTTGCAACATACCAAAACAGAGAGGGATTTTATAGAAATAGAAAAGGGAAGGTGTGATATGAGCCAGTCAAATGTAGCCGATCACTACCGCCGCAATTTACGCGGTGAAGTGATTACGATTAATGACCGTTATTTACGCCCAGCCGATGTGGCAGAAAAGTGTGGTATTCACCGTTCAACAATTTACCGCTTAATGGAAAGCGGCCAGTTTCCTAAATCGCACAAGGCATCAAGCGGCCGTGTGGTTTGGGTTGAAGCTGATATTGAAGAATGGATGCGCTTAGGCGCTGAAATGTTTAAAGAATTTTACGGGCAACAAGCAAGCTAGGAGCAAAGCAATGAGCACATACCAAGTATTTAGCAGAGAAACGTTAGCCAACTTTAAAACCTTAGCTGAGCAATGCCGCTATTTATTGAGCTGCAAAATTACAACACGCAAAGCCATATTTGGTTTAAACCCAGTGCTTCAGGCGCGCGTTGGTGATTTTGACTTGCCGGTTTATTGCAGTGGCGACGAGCACCAAACAATACAAAAAGCCGTGTATTGGTTAAAAACACAAGCAACTAATTACTTAAAAGCAGCTACCCGCAGCCAGCAAGGAGTTAATTAATTATGGCAAACACAGCTATTAACTACCCAAACCAAGCGCCATTAAAAGCCGTAACTGGGCGCCACATACCAAAAGGGCTTGCCGAAATAAAAGCGCTGTTAGGCAGTGAGCGCCACATGCCAGAGTACGTGTATACCAAAGTGCTAAGCGAGCAAGAGCGCACATTAGTATGTTTTGCGGCAGGTTTAAAGCGCCACCATTTAGAAAGCGGCTTTGCTAATTTTGATGCAGATACTCGCTTAAAAATTCACAAGGCTATTTTGCAAATGGAGCAATTAGTAAAAGCATTTACCGATGCTAACGCCATGGCCCCCGCTAAGTTTTTACAAAACGCCCCGCGCGTTGAAGCCAGCACTAACTATTCACATTTAACTATTACAAAGGCGCAAGCATGAGCTCAACTAATCGCGGAACCCAGCGCAATGCGGATGATTACTACGTCACACCGCATTGGCTAATTGAAGATTTTTTAGCAGCATTTAGTGAAAACTGCCGTTTTAATTTTGACGAAAAAGCATACCCGTTAATTTTAGACCCAAGCGCAGGCGGGTGTGAGCAACACCGAATGAGCTATCCAACGGTATTAGAAAAACACGGCTTTGGTGTAAGTAGCTGGGATATTCGCAAAGATTCACGCGCTAATTTAACAGGCGTTAACTTTTTAAACGTGCCTAGTTATGAATCAATCAAATACGACATGATCATCACCAACCCACCCTTTAACCAAGCGCAAGCGTTTACCGAACATGCGCTCGAAATGGTTAAAGAGGGCGGTTTAGTGATTATGCTGCAACGCCTTAACTGGCTAGGTAGCCAAAAGCGTAAACCCATGTGGCAAAGCTTACCGCTTGCGGCCGTTTATGTTCACAGTAAGCGCCCAGGCTTTGACCCCGCAAAACCAAGTAAAACCGACTCAACCGAATACGCCCACTTTGTATTTTGCAAAGGCTACGAACTAGCCCCTGAGCTTTTTGTAATTTAACGCCCTAAAAAACACCCAAAGGAATACTAAAAATGAACCCTATCAAAGACCAAGTTATGCCTAAAAACCAGCTATTAGTTAAAAACATTGTTGAACATGCTATCGACCAAGCCAACTTTACTATTAAAAATTTAAGTAAGCGCCCAACAATTGCCATGTTAATGGAGTGCGAAAACTGCCTAACTGACTTTATGCCAGTGGTCAAACTGGTTGCTGAAGACTACATTGAATACGCGCCAATTTACGACCGCCTAAGCGAAACCCTAGACGCAGTACAACGCGGCTGTGATTTTGACCTAATTGAACTTGAATTAGACGGCGGTGCAGCATGATTGGCGGTGTAGAACCAGCACGCTGTTTTATATGTGAAAGTGAAGAAAACGTTGCGCTGCATGAATTTACTGAAAACGGCATTCAAGGCAAAGCAGAACAGGCCGATTTAAACCAGCTTTTACTTTGCGATAGCTGTGCAGAGAACATGCATAAAAAGCAATGCGAGTTTGCATAAATGAGCATTGCATTACATGCAGTACAAACAGGTGGTGAACCAATGGAAATAGAGCTGTAAGGAGAAAGAGTATGAACCACGTAATGCTTGATTTAGAAACTATGGGGCAGGGTAACAACGCTGCCATTGTTGCCATTGGGGCGGTGTTTTTTGAGCCAACCACGGGCGAAATAGGCGATACTTTTTATAGAAAAATTGATTTAGAAAGTGCCGCTCAATATGGTGAAATTGACCCAAGCACTGTGCTTTGGTGGTTAAAACAAAGTGATGCCGCCCGCGCTGAAATTACTAGCAATGATACCAGTCATTTGCTTGACGCATTATCTGGTTTTGCAAATTGGATATCACAAATAGACAGCTTTAAGAGCCGTGTTGTATGGGGTAATGGCTCAAGCTTTGACAATGTAATTATTGGCAATGCATTCAAAACCGCAAGCTGGGAAAAGCCGTGGGCGTTTTGGAATGACCGCGATGTTAGAACCGTGGTTGAGTTAGGTCGAACACTTAAAGGGTTTGACCCTAAGCGAGATATGCCATTTACAGGCACGGCGCACAACGCATTAGATGATGCTATTCATCAAGCAAAATACGTATCGGCCATTTACAAGGCGCTTGCATAAATGAGCATGTGGCCCATTGTAAGCTTTGATGTTGTAACAGCGGTTTTAACCATGGTTAAAGCCGTTGACGACATTGAACACAGAAATTTTTTAATAAGCGGCCTTGGCCGTTTTACTGCGTACAGCCAATATAAAATGGCTAAGCAATACCTTGCCAAAATTACCCCACCAAGCAACGCCTGGTATAAAGACGAGCCCATAAACCCAAGTGAGCAGGCCCACATTTGGTTTTATGATGTGCTTAAAAGTGTTGAACACCGCGTAGATGCAACCAACCTAAAAATTAGCGCACCGGCAAAGGCCGCGCTTAAAAAAGTGCATAACAATAATATTCATAATTACATTGTTAAAGACATTGTAGAAAGCAAGCGCGCGCCAAGCATACAAGCTAGCTTTGTGCGCCAAACTGCAAAAAACATGGAGTTTGCACAAAAGCAGCGCAATGTAAAAAAGCAACAACCTGTAACCAGCCAGAATTTACAGCAGCAGGTTGGCGATCAGGTGTCTAAATCGGCAATGTCGGTTATTAACGCAATTGACGATGCTGAAGAAGTAAACTTTATTTACCAATGCCTAAGCAAAGTGCCCAAGCCACTGCAAATGCGAGTGGCTAAGCGTTTTATTAATAAATACGACACCAACTTAAAAAGTGCGGGTAAAGGTAAAAACGAAACCGACGAACAATATAAAAGCCGCTTGCTAAACATTAGCCGTGGCCTTTACGACTTTAGCGGTAATAACACGGGTCATAAAAAGCCGCTATTAACGACCAAAGCTATACGTGCCCATTACAAAGCTAACGACTGGTTGCGCCGCACGGTTAAAACATTAAAGCCACGCCTAAAAATACTTGAGCAAATAACAAGCGCTATGCCATTGCCGTGGCATATATTGGCTAATGCCGATAAAACTAAAAAGCATGCAAATGTATTGGCTATGCAATCGGCTGAAATAATTGCCGATATAGCTAAAGAGCAACCCACATGGGATGCCACTGACATTTATCAAAAGGTGAGCGAGTACGCCGAGCAATTTACTGTGCAGTTACAGTTTGCTGAAAAGGGCGATTACCTGACCGTGCCCGATGCTGAAGTAGCACTGTTAAAAGTGCAAGATCATAAGTGGTGGGCACGTAAACTTAAAACGATTCGTAGCCGTTACCTAGAACACCTAGAAATTGCGACTGGTGAAGTAGGCAAAGACCTATTTACTAGCACAGATAGAAAAGGTAATAAAAGCACCAAGCGCCAAGGCATAAATGCCTATTGCTCAAAGCAAGCAGTTGCTGAATACACCACCAATAGAGAGCGCGGCCAGCGCTACCTAGAAAGCCTAGAATTAGTAAACGAGCAAAGCGATGTTATATCGCTAATGAAAGCGGTTGAAGCAGGCGTTGCCAACCCTGAAAACATGCGTAACGAGTTAATGCTACGCATACGCGAAACCGAAGAACTAGCCGATGAAATGGGCTACACAGGTGGGTTTTATAACATTACAGCCCCGAGTCGTTTTCATGCAAACTCAAATAATTGGGATGGCTCAACCCCAAAAGACGCCAGCCTTTATTTAAATAAACTTTACTCACAAGCACGCGCTAAATTAGACCGCCTTGAAATACCGTACTTTGGTATTCGTGTAGCCGAGCCACACGCCGACGGTTGCACCCACTGGCACATGCTTTTATGGATGCCAGCGCGTTACTACGACAAGGTTAATCATTTACTACGCCGCTACTTTACCCGCGACGACCGCGAGGTATTTTTTCAGCGTTTTAAAAACCGCAAAGCATTACGCGCACGCTATACAAAAGCGCGCCGTATTTGGGGTTTAAATAAATCAAAAGGTATTTATACCCGCGAACCTAAAAAAGACTACACACCAAGCGGCCCACGTTATACCGCCATTAAAATGTTACCTGCAAAAGAAGATAAAGACGGCAAAAAAACAGGCGGGGCAGCGGCTTATGTTGCCAAGTACGTAAGTAAAAATATAGATGGCTTTGCACTGGCTAACGAATACGATGCCGAAACTGGCGAAAAGCTAACCCAAGCGGTTAACCCGGTTAAAGCATGGGCCAGCACGTGGGGTATTAGGCAATTTCAGTTTCAAAAATCGCCCTCTATTACTATTTGGCGCGAGTTGCGCCGGGTGCGTGAAGAAGTGCAGGGCAATGAGCAATTAGAACAAATACGCCAAGCTGCCGATAAGGGCGACTTTAAAGCCTTTGTTACTTTAATGGGTGGTTTTGGTATTGGCCGCGATGCGCGTTTTAAACCTGCATACCAACATACCGAATACGGAAACCAATACGCAGAATTTACTAAAACCCTAAAAGGCGTTGAAGACACCTTTGGGCTTTGCACGTTAGTGACTCGCGTTCATACCTGGTCTAAGCAAGCTATAGGCACTGCAGCTAATAACAACACCGCCGTAATTGGTGGGCAGGATGCTAACAACGTCGGCGTAGCCGACCTATCTTGGACTAGTGGGAATAATCGTACGCCTTTAGCTGCAGGGCATACAGACGCATTATTGCTAGATATGATCGGTTTTACTAAAAAACAGATCGCAAGCGTTAAAAAGGATCTGTTAGCAGGTAAGCGGGTTAAAAATAACGGCCTTATTTACCTCATAAAAGACGGCCATTTAGTCACATTAGACGAAAAAGCGCAGCAAAAAGAGCAGCGCCAGCACGCTATTGACTACATAGCCAATAGCGAAGCGCAAAAACACGCCCCAAATAACGAACAAACCACGGTTAAATGTAAAAACAAGCTTAGCGACTTTAGCCCTGCGCAAATAAAAGAGCTAAACCAAGGCGGCAACGTGATCAGCGGCAACCGCGTGTACTACATGCAAGAGCGCGAACTGCATAGCTTTGAGCAATTAAACATGCAAGCGCCAAAATCGGCTATTAAGCCAACCCCAACCGAAAAACATTACGCATATGCCCGTGAGCTTTACGACTTGGCATTTATGTATGCAGAGCTAGACGGGCGCAGCGAACCGTCGAACACCCAATTTAAAAAATACCATGCAGACATTATCGGCGATTTAGATTTAGCCCGATTAGTGCTTGCTGGTGAAGCATCAGCAATCAGTGACAACGATTGGTGGTCACTCGATTTAATGGCGTAGGAGAGCATGATGGATAACTTAGATATTAGATTAGCAATGTTAAACCCAGTAACTAGGTTGCAAATAAAGCAGCTAGAGATTAGCAATGGCGATGAAGATATTTTGTTTTGTGTTGCTATGGGCGAAAACACGAGTAGCAAAATAGCAAACAGGCTTGTTGCCAGCGTTCAATCAATAAGCTTAAGGCTAAAAAAACTAAGAGATAAAGGTTATTTAACGCGAACAGAAGTAAAAGCCGAAAGCGGTGGTTATGAGTTCGAATATAAATGCATTTATAAAATATAAGGCCTAAGAAAATGACTATTCAAATTTCAAAAGTACTCATGCCAAAGGCATGTATTAGTTGCCAGGCGTTTTGCCCAAAGGGGTATGCAGAGGATCAGCACAGCCCGTTTATTACTAAATTCGACAAGCCCGCGCCTAAAACCCAATACGGCCAATGCGGTAAAACAGATAAAAGCGTATTTGCCACCGAAATTTGCACCGGCTACCAGCAAGAACCTAACGCCGATGTATTTGCAGTAACAAACAGACCACAACCAAAACAACAGGAGCAATGATCATGAGCTGCACATGCACATGTAACGCAAAACACATTTATACAGCCAGAGGGGGCAAGGTTTATAAAAGCGATTTTATAAAGGAAACCTTGCAAGGTTATCGCGTAAAAAATGGAATAAAGGTTTATGAGCATGTTGTTTATAAAAATAAATTGCGTGTTGGATGGCAATTTGAATGCCAAAAGCCTTTTTATACAGAGCGTTCGTTCTTAAACGAAAGCGAAGCAATAGAACACGCTGAGCAGCAAATTTTATGTATGGAAACTTACTACGAAGGTAAGTTGAGAAGAATCCAATCGCTAAAGTATCAAATTTCAAACCGTAAATTATAAAAGGTGATCATATGAATATCGAATCAATATTTAAAGAGATTAAAGAAGAAAGACTGAATCAAGAAGAAAAGTGGGGGCAGCAGGAGCACCCTATGCTCGATCCTGTTTTATTAAAACGCAAAGGGGGTTGTACGCCTTGGCGTATGTGTGAGGAATATGAAATACCAAGCGAATCAAGAGCAAAAAACCTCACAGATATTAGAGCAAGAGAAGGGCAGCTAACATACTTTCATATATTACAAGAAGAGGTTTCAGAAGCAGTATGTGCTTTAAATGATTATGAATCTATGCGAAAGGAGTTAGTGCAAGTAGCCGCAGTAACAGTCGCAATGATTCAAACCCTTGATCGCAACGGTAGGTGAAATTATGAATGCACATCAAGCAGCCGAAAGAATGTTACAAACAGGATTGTTTTATACAGCCAGCACATTAGGACACGCTTTTGGCGAGTCGGCTGTAAGTGGAGCGCGCTGCATAAAAAACATTTGTAACAACGATCGTTACACAGTCGAAATTAAAGAAAGCCCAATTAAGTGCATAAAAGTAACGGCCATTGATGGCCGCAGCGTCACTATTGACCAGTTACAAAATGCCGCATTGCTATTTAAGCGCCCACGTTTATTGGTTGGGAGTAATAGCCATGTTTAACCTAGAGACTGCGTTCGAGAAAAGGGTTTTTTGCGGTACCGATATTTTTACCGCGATTAAAGATGGAAGGGTTGTTTTTAATGGCGAGCATCTTAAAGGTGTAACGCTTGTTCATGATCAGCATTTGCTCCCAATGGAGCTGCTAACTTTTGATAAAGAGCTAAAAAAATTATTAAAAGAGCTAGAAGTTAAATTTCAGGAGAGTTGCAATGCTTTATAAAAATTGGTGGGTTCACAACATTATAGCTCACCCAGTAATGCAAATATTTAATGCATTAGGGCGTTTATTTATTTGGTTGGGTAACGCAGTGCATGACAAAACACTACCAGAAAAAACAAGTGATAAGGAGTAACTTATGGCCACAGGTAAAGTAAAAGCGGGTGACGTTTTCAACAATTGGACAGTATTAAACGAAGACCGCCGCAACCGAGGAGTGCAGCACTTTATGTGTAAATGCGTATGCGGCACCACGCGCGTAGTACGTAAAGATAACTTAGGGCTTGTTCAAGGTTGCGGCTGTGAGCGCAAAGAATACAAAGCCCGCACTAGCCATGCAAAACCACGCACTAAAAAAGCGCGCATTGTGCAGGCCAAACCAGTAAGCACACCGGCAAAAATAACGCACCGCGAAAACAAAGAGCCGCGCCCGCACTACCAGCAGCGCAGCAAATCAACCCGCGAGCTATTAGAAGAGCGCTTAGCACAAAAGCAGTTAGAAAAAGAATTAAGCGAATTATGGTGATCAATGAAACCAGCCGTTAAACGCCGCAACTGGGTGTACCACTCAGTTGTTAAACCAAACAAAAGCGAGCAACCAAATGAAACAAAAAACAGCATTGATGTGGGTATTAAGAGGTTTTTACTTACAAGTAGGCTTTACCTTGTCAGCAGCGGTTTATGAGTTAACCAAACTCGCTGCAAACATTTTATTTTATTAACCAAAAAGGAAACGCACCATGCACCAACAAAATAAACCACTCGACAAAGGCCGTGTAGCCTGTATTGCTGAAAAATACCAGCAAGGCAACACCACCAAAAACCGCTACGCCACATTAGGCCGCGCCACTAAATGGCCAAGCAACAACCAAGGCGGAACCGACAGCGTAGAGATTGAACTCGACACTATGCCAATCAACCACCAAGGCCCGTTAAAGCTGTATGTTTTTTGGGAAAGCGAAAACCAAAACGGCCAAGCGCACAACAACCAAAGCCAAAACCACCCAAGCCAAAACCAAGGGTATGCACCACAGCAATATCAAGGGCAGTATGATCAGCAGCAATACGCACCCCAACAACCAGCACCACAACAACAATATGGCAGGCAGCGCCAGTAAAAAATAAAAACAGCACCCACAAAAAAGCCCGTTTAATACGGGCTTTTTAATGCGTGAAATAAAGTAAAAGCTAAAGGCCAACTAATTCCAATTGTTGTTCGCGAGAAAGATTTTTAATTAACGATGCGGCCAATTGCTGAGTGTTTTTAACGGGCGGATTTAAGAAGTGATCGAACGATTGGGTAATACGGAACGTGGCCCCGCATTGTTTTGTATTAGTACACGAGCAATATAAATTAACAACATGCGCACTTTGCTTTTCGCGTGATGTAATTGTTGCTTTAGCTTCGCAATTTGGACATGTAACCCGCGCCATAATAACCACCCATCGTTAATAAAGACAGCTGTCATTATATACAGTGGTTGGTTGCGTTACAAATAACCATTTAACTATTGCCTGAGAATCAACAAGCTAAAAAATTCACTCCTCCTCGCCTTCCGCTTTCGTGCAAAAAATGCGTTTAATTGACACCCCCAGTGACAGGCCATTTTGGGCTAGACCTTATAAATAAAGGATCTGAATGACAGTTAAAAAGGATCGTAATGACAAAGGTGTGACAATGTTTGACACAAAGTGACAACAAAAAGATCAAATAGGTGGTTATTTACCTAATATTGAAATATCATTAATTTATTATCAGTTAAGTGATAAATAAATTATGAAATATTTACACAAAGGCTCACAAAGCCAAGAGCGGTTAGATGCACTTTTATCGTTTGGTAAAAGTACCAGTGAAGATATAAAGGCGGCACTCAGTGATTACTTGGTTCGTGGTATTAGTAAGACCAATGCAGCAGCACTTAACTTTGTACCGGCACCAAATTTAACAAGAGCACTTAAGCGCCTTGATGTTGTTGCAGGTAAGGTTGAAGAGGTTAAGGAGCTAGATTGGTCTAGTAGACTTGGTTAATTAAAAAAGCTACCTTGTTATACCTATTACTATGCATTAGAAAAGGATTGAGCAATGTTAGATTTTATTAAGTACGTTTTAAATGAATTGGGTTTAGATGAGCACGCTGAGCCGACAAGAACATCGGTTATGAAATATCACTTTAGGTCCATAGATAAAGATATTCACGTTAATTTTGATTTAATCATAGATGATACTTATTTGGAGTTAGCAGAAGAAGATGAAAAAGCATTTCGTGAATTTAGAAGCAAGCAGATATTTGGTGAAAAGCTAGAGAATCTTGAGTCGAGTATAAATAAGGCGGTTAAATTATATATGGCAAAAGCAGAATTAACCAAAGGAAACCAGCAGGGCTCAACATTCAGATTAACAATTGATTTGAAACTAGAAGAAGTTTAAACACCAAAGCGCTAGTCACTAGCGCTTTTATTGCCTTTAGCTTTTCCACCCCAAAATGCTCTAAACAATCGCATTAACCCAAGCGTTGAAACCGCAATACCTACAATTACAAATTCAAAGTACCAGGGCGCGCCATTGTAGCCCATAGCTTTCCAGCCTTCAGCCATGTACGGCTGCATCACAGGTATAAAGTGACAAACAAACAAACCCAAAAAGAATAGAATGATCACTTCATCCATTAAGGTTTTGTCGCGGTTCTTCAGTACCAGCAAGTCATAGTCCGCGTCGTTTTGCTCGGCTTGCATGCAGCGCCTTGCTTTAGCTTCAAACTGCGCAATTTTAAAATTGTTTTCAGCGCGTGCAACATCGGCCGCCATTTCGGCCGCTATGCGTTTACGCTCAACGTAGCCACCGGTTAAATCGGCTATTGGGTTTGTGATGAATGAAACCAGTGTTTTAAACCATCCCATTATTTACCACCTCTAATTAATTTAATAAAGCCCTTTGGGTCTTTGCTAAACGTTTCAATAAATTTATTGATCCCCTCCAAAATGTGCGGGGCCGCATAAGCGGTTACACCAATAACACCCGTTTTTAAGCTTTCATCAAATTGCCGCCACTCGCAAAACATAGCCGCCAAGTACGCCGCAAAAACAGCAATTAACACACTCATAAAATAATGAAAAAACGTAAACACCTTACGGCTTAAATACATTTGTATAGCCGCCGCCAAAAAGCTCAACATAAGCAACTGCCCCCACTGTTTTATAAATTCAATAATATCTATCCAACTCATGCATCATCCTTTGGCGTTGGGTTAAGGTCAGAATACTCAGGCTCTTTAAACTCAATACGCTGCGCGGCAGGTAAATAATTATTAATGCCTAAAACGTCTTGCTGCAGTGGCACCACTTCATTGTTGTAATAAGCGCGAGTAATTTTATCTAAATCACCAAAGCCAGGGCTGTCGCCAGACGACTGGCCGCTTAGCGCTTCTTGCGCGCGGTGCATACTTAGCATGTCGTTAAGCGTAATTTTTTTAATGCGTTCAAATTCGTCTTTAGTTGATATGTCGCCAACGGGCGTTATCTTTATCGACTTTTCAGCATCGGCCTTATTACTGCGGAAATTAAAAAACAAACTTCTAAAATTGCCCACGCCTTTGCTATCGCGTATGGCATTCTTTAGTGCTGTTTCATCGGCATCACTTAAGTTCGGGTCGGCCATTGAGAATATAAAACCCATGTGCGCACCGTTCTTGTAATAGCGGCGCCTAAATAAAGTGGCATCTTCATTGAGTAAGGCTGATTGAATACCCCCGTAATACTGCGGTATGCCGTAAATGCCTTGGGCGGGGTCGTACTCTTTTACGTGAATAACTTCACCGGCATTAAAGTAAATAGGCTCATGGCTGCGGTTACTCAATTGTGCATACACCCCGCGCGTATTGGTATAACGCATAGTGAGTGCAGGCAAGTGGCGCAGCTTAATAACTTGCCCAAATGAATTTTTAATAATCTGCAAATAGGCGTTACCACTCCACAGCAAATCAAAGGCAAACTTACTAAGGGCTTGATGGCTTAACAGCGGGTTAGGCTTATACCATTTTAAAATCATGTTGCGCTTAAAATAGAGTATTGGCCCGTGCTGGGCATTAACGCGCAGCAGTTTTACCAAACCTTGCAAACTAATGGGTGGTGCATAAACGCCGTTGCTATCACTAAACACACCAACGTAATCGGTTAGCCGGTTATCTAAACACGGCTCAGGGTCACCAAAACTAAACGCATCGGTAACCGCTGTTCGTTGGTTATAATTAGGCGCATGGCCGTTGCTTACTTTTAATCGTGGTTTCATTAAGCTGCAATTCCTACAGATGTTTGGCGGCTGTGGGCATTACCGTCCAATGGTTCAAATTTCATAGCGTGCATAATTGCCCACGCAATATCGGCATGGCCCGTGGTCGCAGTGCGGTTTGTGGCATAGGTTATTTGGTCGCCAACCACTTTACGGCGAATATTAATAAACGAACTGGCAATATTTACCGCGTCCTGGTCAAACTCAAAGCGGCGGTTTTTAATTACGTTAATGGCCTTAATAACCAATTGGTTTTTAATAATGGGGTTGTAATGTATTGGCTCAGCATTAGGGTAAAATTTAGTGATCATCTCCCATACGCCATAACCAATGCCCGTGGTATCAACACCAATGTGTTGCACATTGTATTTTTCGGTGAGTAGTTTTATCTCGCTGGCCATGGCTTCAAAGTCATTACCGCTTAAATCAACGGCTTCAAGTAGCCTAAACTTTTCGCCAGGCTTCATCGGCGCACTTAAAACAGCAACGCTTGCTTTATCACCAAAGCGCGCAGGGTCAAAACCAATTACCACAGGTTTGAGTGCAAACGGGCGTTCGCACTCTAAATCAAAATCATCCCATTTAGTGGAGTCGCCAACGCAGGCCATAATTTGTTTAAGGTTAAAGGCACTATGTGCATCATCAATAAACTTACACATAAACAAGTTATTAAACTCATCCGTGCTGTATTCGTTTTCAAGTACTTCAATATCAATGCGGTCAAAGCCACTTTTGACCACGTCGTACACAGTAAGCATTTGCCGCCAAATACCATCGTCACACAGCAAGCCATGCTTTAAGTTTTTATGGCTAACATCAATGGCAAACTCAGGGTCGTTACAGGCTTTGGTTTTGCGGTACCATTTACCGTTCCAGTGGTCGTAGGCTTCATGACTGGTAACACTTGGCGTACTAAAATACGTAATACGCAAATGCTTATGCGTTGCCATAGCCTGAGCCAAACCGCGCAACGTTTTATAGTTTGGTATCCAAAACACTTCATCTATATATAAGTCGCCCGACTCCGACTGAGCCGTACGCGCATTGGTACTTTTAAATATAAGCTTAACCGTTTTACCGCCGGCTAAATTAAGCACCATGGGCGAGCCAGTTAATTCAATATTAAAATGCTCACGGCACAGCGCCACAATATTGGCTTTAAATACCTCGGCTTGGTCACGGCTTGCCGATATAAATATTTTATTGCGGCCATTAATAACCGCATCGTAAAACGCTTCAAACGCAAAGTAAAAAGTAGCCCCAATTTGTCGGGGCTTTAAAATAAAGCGCGCGCGGTAGTCTTGGTTTTCAAACCAATGTTTTTGGTGAGGGTAAAGCAGTTTATCTTTAAGCTCGTTGAGCATATCAACGGTAATGCCAGAGCAATCATTTTTCTTTTTCTTCTTCGACTTTTTGCCGCCGCTGCCACTATTGCCAGCGGCCGCATCGTCATTGTTAGCGCGTTGTTTAGGAGCAGGCGCCAGCTTGCTTTTATTAAGTGCACATAATTGGCGCGTGCAAAAGTCTAGCTCTTTATATTCAGCATCGGTTTTATTGTCTTTATCGGCTAACAAATTAATGCGGCGGCTAAACGCCATTTCGGCATTATATGTTGGGCACATGTCTGCCCAGTTCTCAGCTTCAGACCAACGCCTAATACTGCGCGCACTGGGCATGCCTGCTAAGTCGGCTATTTCTTCATAGGTATAGCCCTCAACAACATACAAATCCTGTGCTTTTTTGCGTATCTCTGGTCCGTAATTAGCCTTCATAGCGCGCCACATTAATTAATCCATGGCGGCAGTGTATTAGTAATAAAGCGCGTAATCTGTCTGTTAAAAACCTGCCCATTCCTAAAAGCTAAATATAGGAATTTCAAAAAGTTAAACCGTTGGAAAGGTAAAAAAGGAGGGTGCAAACTGCAGTTACTTTAAAGCGTAAAGCTTAATTAAAAAACATTTAAAAGGTTTGTTATATGCCAGGTCAACTACGTACAAAACCATTATCAATTGCCGCCGTTGGCATGACCGTCGACGGCCGAGAAATCACCGAACAAGACGTAGCCGACATTGTAGAAACCTACAACCCCCGCAAATATGGCGCCCGCATAAACCTAGATCACGAATTCAACTGGTCAGGCTGGGCCGCTAAAAACCTACACAACGTAGATATACCCGGCATGCTCGGCGACGTAGTAAGCGTAGAAGCATACGAAAACGAAGATGGCATAACGTGCCTATACGCCGTACTCGCACCCAATCAAGGGTTTGTAGCATTAAACAAAGCCGACCAAGCCGTTTACTTTAGTATCGAAATTAACCGCGACTTCATGGGCACTGGCAAAACCTACCTAATCGGCCTTGCTGTAACCGACTATCCAGCAAGCTGCTACACCGACCGAATTCATTTCAGTAGTAAGAGCAAAGCAGACGACACGGAAGTCTCTTTATTAACCGTTGACTTAGGGTCATGTGAGCCTATCGACACACCTAAAAAACCCTTTTTTAAACGACTATTCGCAAAGGAAGAACCCGACATGAAACCAGAAGAATTAGCCACCGCATTAAAAGATGCACTCGGCACACCGCTTGAAGAGTTTGGCCAAAAGCTCGACGGCTTAACAGCAAAGCTTGATTCATTCTCAACCACCAAAGTGGAAGACGAAGACGAAACAGCCCCGCCAGTTGAAGAATCAGCCGAGATTACAAAGCTTAAAGAAGAGCTATCAAGCACAAAAACAGCACTGGACGAACTAAACGACAAGTTTGCCAAAGCATTAAAAGCACCTGCGGGTGACACAACCAACGCCGACGACGAACCCGAAGGCGACGACGGCAAATACAGCAACTGTCTGTAATTGTCTTCACCCTAACTTAACTTAGTAAAACGCAGGAAAGCACATGAAAACCAAAACTAAACAGTTATTTGTAGCAGTACTCGCAGGCATGGCAAGCAACTACGGTGTTGCATCAATGAGCGAGCAATTTAACGTAGAGCCAACAACCGAGCAGCGCTTATACGATGCAACCTATGAATCAGCTGAATTTTTACAGATGATCAACACCGCACTGGTAGACGACATTGTAGGCCAATCAGTGATCATGAGTGTAGACGGTGGCGTAACAGGCCGCGCCGGTGTAGAAACCGACAACACCAAAGAGCGCCAAACACGCGACGTATCAGCACTAAAAAAACGCGAATACCGTTGTTACCCGGTAGAATGTGACATTCACATCACATGGAACAAAATGGACCAATGGTCAAAGTTCCCCGACTTTCATCAGCGTTACCGCAACCATGTACGCCAAGCAATTGCACTCGACATTATTAAAATCGGTTTCAATGGCACATCAGCCGCCGACACAACCGACATTGCAACAAACACCATGCTGCAAGACGTAAACATTGGTTGGTTACAACTATTACGCCGCGATGCGCCAGAACGTGTAATTACCGAAGGCGCTGTAGCTGGCGAAATTCGCATTGGTGCCGGTGGCGATTACGAAAACCTAGACCAAGCAGTGCACGACGCACTCCAAGGTATTCCAGTACATAAGCGTGTAAACATGGTGGCCATCATTGGCGACGAGCTATTAGCGAATGACAAAAACAAGCTATACGCCAAGCAAGCACACACGCCAAGTGAAAAAACTAAAATCGAATTGCAGCAAGTTATCGACACCTACGGCGGCCTAGCTAGCTATAAAATCCCGTTCTTTCCAGAGCGCGGCATTTTAATTACCAGCTTTGAAAACCTAAGCCACTACGTGCAAGCAGGCTCAACCCGCACCCACGTAGAAGACAACGCCAAAAAGAAACGGGTCGAAGACTACCTATCGCGCAACGATTGCTACTACGTCGAAGACCTTGAAAAAGCAATGTACTTCGAGTCTGCAAACATCAAGTTACCAAACAGCGCAGGCGACGCCTGGGTATAAGTAACATTCCCAATTAGCCGCCCTTTTATCCCTAGTTTCAGGGCGGCTTTTTTTAACCAAATAAGAGTGTTTTTAAATGAGCTTAGTCAAAAAATCTTTAGCCAAAGCAGTAAGCAGTGTACCAACTAGCACTGAAAAGCAAGCGCCAACGGCAGCGGCAACAGCCACTCAAGCCAACGCGCCAGCAAACAACACCGAGCAAAACGAGTACCCGTTTTTTGCAGCGGCTATCGAGTCAGACTTAGCTCAACTAAAAACATTTACAGATATTAGCGACAAAGCCAGCTACAAGTCAGAGGCCCTGCAGCGCAATGACTACCTAGGCTACATCAACCGTTACCGCCTAAGCGGACAAAACCACCACAACAAAGTATTGGCATGGGTGTTTATTTGGCTAGTTGATTTAAAACGCTGGGATGCAGTGTTAGAGCTATTGCCATTACTCATTGAGCAAAAGCAACCACTGCCAACCGCGTTTAATACCAAGCATTGGCCTGCGTTCGTTATCGACCAACTCTACGACGACGCAAATTACTACCTAACAGAATCAAAGCAGCAAGGCCTGTACGACATCGGCTTTATCCTGCACCGCTTAATTAATGTAGTTAAAAGCCAAGACTGGTCTGGGCTTGAAGTGGTCGGCGGTAAGCTTTACGCAATAGCCGCAAAGGTTAACAAAGCACAGCTTAACCTAGGCAACGCCCTTTACTTTGCAGAAATGGCCCAATCCATTAACGACAAAGCAGGCGTTAAAACCCTGCTAAAAGAATTGCAAAAAATGATTAAACCAGCGGAGCCAGAACAGCAAACCGCCAACTAGCTCCAACGCCAGCGGGCAACTTAGCACAACGTTAGCATTACTTGCTTAACGCGCGTGACTAAGTGGCGCCCGCACCCAATTTAACGTGTGTTTTTACAGGTGCAATATGAACTTAAGCGGTATGCCACAAGCAGATTTACAAAGCATCAATGTTGATGTGCCAGGCAATGGTTATTACCCAGCGCTCAGCACCGCACACTTTATTGAGCACTACGCAGTTGCCCAAGAATACGCCAGTAAAAGTGATTTACTGGTTGAAAAGCTTACACGCGCACAGGCCGAAATTAACCAAGAACTGGCCAGCGCAGCGCTCACCAATGGCGAGCTATTAAACGCACAGCAAATAATTTTTTATAACGATGCAGTATACAGCAAAGCCAAAGCTAATTTACTGGTATCAAAGCTAGGCAGTACGCACCGCGACAGCGCCACAGCACAAAGCCAAACGGCCATTGATAATTATGAATATTGGAAAGGCCAAAGCATAAACGCCATGCGCCAACTGCAAGGCTTAAGCCCTAACATAACGGTAGAGCTACTATGAGCCAAAGCAAAATAGCATTGCTAACAAAGTACTTAATTGATGCGCAGTACCAAGGCAAAAAGCTAGCGTTAGATACTCAGTTTAAAACATCAGTGGAGCAGGGCGTAATAATTCCCGCTAGCAAAAAAATAAATGGCAATGGTTTATTGGCAGCAAGACTTTATTACTCGTCAGTAATTTCGATTGACCCGTGCTTTGCACCAGTTGAGCTAATAAGCGCATATGTAAGTTTTTGGCTACAAAACAACGGCACAGGTGACGACTCACAAAATGCAGAGTTCTCAAGCACAATTAATGACGACAACTCATACGAAATTGAAATAGCCATAGCTACATTCGAAGAAACGATAGAGCTGATTGAAGTAGAAGGCGGCCCATTCGAATTAGGCGGCAAGGCATACGACTTTGGTGACCAAAGCCTATGGATAGCAGAGCAGTTTGTATTAACTGGCAGCGTAGACTGTGCTTAAAATAAAGTTTGATAAAGACACTAAAACCGACCAGCTTCAAGCGCTAACGTTGCCAGAAAAAAAGCGTCGCACAATATTAAGGAACGCTATTAGGAAGTCTAGAGACTTAGCCTACAAACGAGTTAACCAAGGCCGAAACCGTAACGAACAGTCTTGGGCAACTCCAAAAAAGAAAAATATATTTAAAAAAATAAAGCAAAAAAAAAGCACGTATCTAAAAACAGGCGGCAGCTACGGCGAGATCCATTATAAAAACACTGGCCGAGGGTTTGCGGGCGCTATAGCAAAAGCTCATGCAGAGGGGTTAGGCGTTACACACACGGCTGAGCAATCAAGAGAGAGTTTAAAAAACAAGCCAGCGCCAAACTACAGCGCACCAGCAACCAAGCTGCAAGCAAAAAGATTAATAGAGCTAAAGTATAAAATTTGGAACAAACAAACAAAGCGATACAACGAAGTATCAACTCAAAAATACATAATAGACAACTTAACATTTGGTAGAGCTGGTTTTTTAATAAACCTACTAAAAGCAGAAGATAAGGCCACCAAGAAAAAAGAATGGACAGTAGAAAGGCCAAAGCGCGAGTTACTAGGCAATAGTGAGAAAGGTGCAAGGCTAGTCAGGAAGGGAATCAAACTAGATGTAGCTAAGAAAAGCTAACTAACTAGCAGAGCAAAAAGAGCAAATGAATTTTATTTTAAACAAAGCTATGCAAGTGGCGTAGCGCAAGCAAAAAAAGGAACGACCATGGCACAAGGTAAAGTATCCGTTGCCGCCATTCAAACAGGCAGTGGCGCTACAAAACAAGTAGAACGCACCGTATTATTTATAGGCCAAGCGCCCGAAAATAACGGCAAAATTCTATCCATAAATGCACAAAGCGACTTTGATGAGTTGTTTGGCGCAGCCGACTCACCATTAAAAACCCAAGTTAAGGCGTGGCAGCGCAACGGCGACGACCTAGTAAGTGGTTATGCAATAGCGCACGCAATTGACGCCGACGTAATGACGCTTATCGACGAAGCAATGGATCAAGACATCAGTCCAGAAATCATTGTTATTTGTACGCCAGTCACCGGCAAAGCCGAAGTGGAAAGCCACCAAGCTAAAGCGCTTGAAATTCTATCAAGCCTTGCGCGTCGCGTACGCTTTTTACTTGCCGCACCAGGTTTAACAGCCGAGCAAAACTGGTCTGATTTAGTCACCGCATTACAGCCAATTACCGACGGCGTAGTCGCTGATCGCGTAGGTGTAGTGCCATTGCTATTTGGCGACGAACTAGGCGCAGTAACAGGTCGCTTATGTAAAAGTGCAGTCACTATTGCCGATAGCCCAATGCGAGTGCTAACGGGTGCAATGTCACTCATGCCGCATCCGGTAGATGCCGCAGGCAAACCGCTAACCAACTCAACCACCGCCGCACTAGACGCACTGCGCTTTAGTTGCACTCAGTTTTACCCAGACTTTGACGGCACATATTTTGGCGACGTAAACATGCTAGATGCCGAGGGTGGCGACTTTCAGCAAATCGAAACAGGCCGCATTGTCGATAAAGCCGCACGAGACGTGCGCATTATTGCCATTCAAAACATTAAAAACCGCCGCCTAAACAACAGCACCAGCGGTATTGAGTTTGGTAAGCGCATTATGGGCAAACCGCTACGCGAAATGGCGCGCTCAATTAACATTGGTGCCGACAAGTTCCCGGGCTTAATCGACACGCCAAAAGACGACAGCATCAACCTAACGTTTATGAACGCAACCACATTGCAAGTAGTACTCAAGGTTAAGCCAATCAACTCACCCAACACCATCATTGTTGGCATCATGTTAGATAACGCAGAATAGGAGCGCGAACATGCAAAAAGTATTAGGCGGCAAGGACTTCGACATATTCATTGGTAACTCAATGGTTCATGTTATGGAAGCCACAGTAAAAATTACCGACGGCCGCACAGTTAAAAAAGTGCGTGGCGTGCCAAAAGGCTTTATTGACGGCGATGTAGAAGCCGAAGTAACCCTAAAGCTCGACCACGAAAACTGGCTAATTGTCCAAGCGCAAGCGGAAAAAGCAGGCAGCTGGAAAGGCATAGAGCCGTTCGACGTAGCCTTTAACGCCGAAGTAGCCGCAGGCAAAAAGAACGTAGAAGCGTTTGGCTGTTTGCCGCAGCTAGACGAAATCCTAAACATCAAAGCCGACGGCGGCGAAGAAGACACAACATCAATTAAGTGTCCGGTTACCAGCCCCGACTTTGTAAAAATCAACGGCGTACCGTACCTAACATCTGACGAAGTGAGAGACTTGTAATGACCAAAGCCATTCGCAAACTAACTGCCGCAACACTGCTTAGCACTCTAAAGGCCTGCGGCTACCGCGTGTTCGAGGGAGAATTAAACCTAAACATCATAGGTATTCGCCACAACAACACCCGCGCCAATACCTTTAACGATGTTATTTGTGTGCTGTATCAGCAAGGCGGCGAATGGCAATTAAAGCAGTACAAAGCAACCACCGACGCCGGCATTTACTGGCGTCAAAACCCAATGAACATAGACGGCACTGCAGTACTTATTGCAGGGCAGCATAAAAGCTTATGGAAGTTGGGTTATCACCAGGGCAAATACCGCGCCCTCGTGCAGCATAAACCTGTTGTTGTCCTACGCGACAACGACAAAAACACCGAGTTAGACACGGACGTCACACCCCAAGCAGTGCTTCAGCAAGGTTACTTTGGCATTAACTGCCACCGCGCAAACAGCAAAACCACATCAACTCAAGTTGATAAATGGTCAGCTGGTTGCCAAGTGCTAGCTAATCCAAGCGACTTTAACGAGCTTATTGCTTTGTGTGATCAGTCAGCAGCCAAGTACGGCCCTTATTTTAGCTACACACTGCTAGAGCAAGCAGACATTAAAAAACCAAAAGAGAGTAAATAATCATGGCGTTCGAGAAAAAAATTACACTAGAAACACCGGCAGGCGAAATTACATTCAACGTAAACGCAAGCGATTACAACAAATACATTAACGCTACGCAGCCAAACAACAAAGTGCAGCCAGCCACTAACTTTGTATTAAACACCGTAGTGCAAGAAGACGCTAAAAAGCTCAAAGACCTAGTGCAACAGCCCGGTGCCGCGCTATTTTTAGTGGGTGCCATTGTTGAAGAATACCAGCCAGAGTTTAACTTTACGGTAAAAAAATCGAAGACCGAGCCAAGCAAATAGGCAAGTCTCGGTTAGATCAGCTACTGGCATACCACGCTAAGTATTTTAGCGATATGCCAGTAACACAAGAGAGCCTAGCGCAAGCGCTATACCTCGAAACGCAGCAGCAAGAAAACTTTGTAATAGCTGTAAATAACGGCATATGCCAAGCACTAAGCGAGTAAATCAATGGCCACGCTCAGCAAATCAGACAAGCTAACTTATATAATTGGACTAGTAGACAAGGTGACGGGGCCGGTTAATAAAGTCATGGCTAAAATTAATCAGCTGAGCCAGCAAACAGCCGCCGCGCAAGATCAAATGATGCGCGGCGCAGCCACGGCCGTTGGCGGTGGTTACGCACTGGCGCGTTCACTCGCTCCCGCAATTGATCACGTTGCCGCCTTAGGCGAGGTGCAATCTTTGGGCGTTGCCGACGACGCACTGCAAAAGCTAACCAAAACATCATACGAATTTGGCTTTCAATTTGGCGGCAACTCTGCCGAATTTGTGCGCAGTGCCTACGATATTCAATCAGCCATTGCCGGACTAACGGGCGATGAGCTATCAGAATTTACTAAAACATCAAACATACTGGCTACAGCCACAAAAGCCGATGCAGCCACCATTACCAGCTACATGGGCACCATGTATGGCATCTTCGAAAAAACAGCCAACAAAATGGGCAAGGCCAATTGGGTAAACCAAATAGCAGGCCAAACCGCCACCGCCGTACAACTTTACAAAACCACCGGTGCAGAAATGCAAGCGGCGTTTTCAAACCTAGGCGCAACGGCAACAAATATTGGCCTAAGCTCAGCACAACAATTTGCCCTAGTGGGCGAGTTACAGCTAGTTGCTAAGTCGGGTTCGGTTGCAGGCACGCAAGCCGCATCACTATTACAGGGTATTGGCAAAGCACAAGAGTCGCTAGGCATTCAATTAACCGACGACAACGGCGACATGCTTGCAATAGACGTAGTGCTAGGGCGTATTAATGAGCGGTTATCATCACTCGGTTCTGTAGCGCGTGGCGATGTGCTAACACAAATATTTGGCAAGCAAGGCGCAAAAGCAGTCGACGTGCTCAGCACCAAAGTCGATAAATTAAAAGACGGCATAAACGTTTTTGAAAACGTGCAAGACAACTCCAAAGCCTTGGAGATGGCAAACATCATTGCCAGCCCGTGGGATAGACTAGGCGGCTCATTTAATGCCGCAGCCACCGCAATGGGTAACCGCTTGCTGCCCGTGGTAGAGCCATTTGTAGAAGTGCTCGCATCAATGTTTGCGGGCATCGTTTCGCTAACCGAAGAATTCCCATTTTTATCAAGCGTAATATCAGTCGCAGTAGTAGGCGTAGTCGCACTTATGACCGCCTTCGGTATAGCCACCTTTGCCATGGGGCTATATAACTACGCTACAAAAATAGGCATCACGCTTGCTAACGCACAAATTGTTGTAAACAAGCTTTGGCTTGCTTCAATTTGGGCATTAAAAACGTTGGGCTTTTTATCGCTCATTGCCACCATGGGCGCGGCCGCTATTGCCATGGGTACATTTAAAGCGGTTATGCTTGCAGGCCAAGCGGCTACATGGCTATTTAACGCCGCCCTTTGGGCAAACCCGTTAACATGGGTTGTTATAGCGGCCGTTGCATTAATCGCCGCTGTTGCCGCACTTATCTATTACTTTGACGACATAACCGCCGCATTTAACGAGTGGGCGCAAAGCTCAATGATCTTTAAGTCGCTAAAGGTTGCGTTCGACCTAATCACATTGCCGCTGCAGCTAATATGGCTGCTAATAAAAACAATAGCCGCAGGCGTAGTCGATTTTTTTGCACCCGCATTTTCAGCCATTGGTAGCGTGGTTATGGGTATGGTTAACGCCATAGGCTCAGCGTTTTCGTATGTGTTTAATTTACTGTCCAGCTTTGGCGGCGCCATCACCGGATTTTTCTCAGGCATAGGGAGTTCTGTATCAGGGTTTTTCACCGGCATTTGGCAAAGCGCAGTCGACATAATTGAATCGCTAATAAATTATTTAACCGAAACGTTCGGCTTTTTGGGCGAATTTTTCGGCGGCATAGCCAGCGGCATTAGTGGAATATTTGACGGCGTAAGTAGCTTTATTTCAGCCATCGCCGAAAATGGCGTATTAAACTCGGTTATCTCGTTTTTCTCAGACGACGAGCCTGCAAAAGTATCAAGCAAAGTTGAGCAGGTAACCCAAGCAGTTCAGCCGCAAACAATGGTTATGCAAAGTGCCGACCAAGCTTACAGCCGCGACTACGGGCAAAGCGTTATCAGCAAAGCAAACGCAACTGCACCACAAGCAAGCCCGCAGTATGTAGCACCAAGCAGCACTGTAAATTATGCAGCTCCTAAAGCAACAACAATTATTGAAACTGAAGGAATGCGCAAGCAGGCATTGGCAGAGCAAGCAGCAAACGACCCTGTTTATTCAGCCCAACCAAAAGTAATGACCGAGCGTGAAGCAGCGCAAGCCGCCTTTAAATTTACTAGCCAGCGCTTGCCTGCAGTGCCAACCGACAGCACCGCACCGTTAAATTTGCAGGCGCAAGCCCGCAGCCAGGCATTAATAAACAATGCATTCCCAAGCGAGCAAAACAAAGCAGTTACGGTTGCAAATAACAATATTACTAACGCGGCAAATTCGCCTGTTTATACCCCCAAGCAACCGCAGCTGGTAAGCGTTAACCAAGGCGCAGCACCAGAGCCAGTATTGCCCAGCGTAAAAACAGATCGGGTAATTACTAACACAGCCAGCAACAGCGCCGAAAAAGCGCAGCAAATTAGCGCAGAACAACAGGCCACTGCATATAAGCCAAAAGCACAAAAGTCGGCTTACTTGCAAAGCCTAACCAACAACAACAGCAACACAAATAACAACAGCAATAGCAGCGACAGCAGCAAGCATATAAGCATTGAAAACGTAAACTTTAAATCAGACAACTTAGCGCAAAGCTTTGAACAAATGATGGAGCTGGCAGGTTAATGGAATTTGATATAGCGCTACACATAGACCTAGAGATACAAGACGGCGATTTTGTACTCAACGACTCGTTAAGCCCAAGCACGTTTAAAAAAGCAGACGTAATAAGTCAAGATATAAAGCACCGCATTTTAGAAAGCGGTTTGCTAACCAAGCTTGTTGGCCTGCGCAACAAAAACGCCATAGCACCAATATTAACCGAACTCGAATTACTAACCGAGCAAGACAATCGCGTAAAGCCAGGCACAATAAAAGTGCACCGCAACGACGACGGCACATTAAGCATTAACGCACAAACGCGCCAGTATGGGAGCAACAATGAACTTTAAAACAATGATGCAAAATGCAGGCTTGCCAATGGATGAGCAATCAGCAGCAGAGCAATGGCAAGCGCAACTAAAAGAGCAAAACATACAGGTTGCTAATAACTCACCGTTTAGCCCCTTTTGGCGCACCATTGAAGCGCTGATCACCAAGCCGCTAGTGCAGCTATTAAACTGGGTTGCACAACAGCTAATGCCAAATCTATTTATAATGACCGCCAACCGCGAATCACTAATAGAAAAGCACGGCCCCGCGCGCAACGTTTTCATTCAGGCGGGCGTAGCGGCTCAAGGCATACTCACGTTCACGCGCCAAAACACCACGGGCGAAAGCTCAATTACTGCCGGTGCGCAAATTGCTACCGACGTGCTAGGCGAACAAGTATATAAATTAACGCTAATGCAAGATGTACATTTTGCAGCAGGCCAAAGCACAGCGTATGCACTGGCAGAAGCACAAAATACAGGTGCTGGATTTAACTTGCCAGCCCATGCTTACCGTTACTTTACGGAACAACAAGAAGGGATCACCGTAACCAACAATAATGATTGGTTAATTAAGCCAGGTGCAGACGATGAAAGCACCGAGCATTACCGCCTACGCATACGCAACGTGTTCGGTACCGCCGCCCGTTGGCACATTAACGCAGTGTACAAACAAATAATTGCAAGCTTTGGCGTGCCAATAGATAACATCTATATTCAAACCGGAGCGCCACGCGGCCCAGGCACAGCAAACGCCTACATATACCTAGACATAGGCGCAGTGCCAACCGCTTTGCTGGGGGCAATCAATCAGCACATAAGAACATCAGGGCACCACGGTTTAGGCGACGACTTTATAGTGTATGCAATGGCAACCACTGGGTTTAATGTAACAGCAACATACAAATTGCACTCGCAAAGCGAAGACATACAAAGCGAGTTAACAACATTTATACAAGCCGCATTCAGGCAAAATGCAGCGTACGCACCCACCCGCGTAGCGCATCAATGTGTGTTCAGTGTTAGCCAGCTGGTTGCAGAGTGCCACGCGCAATTTAGTGAGCTGCAATCAATCAAGTTCGACATTGACGACATAACCGCCGCTAACTGGCTACCCGTGCTTTCATCGCTAACAGTAACTAAGGTCGAAAATGGCTAACCAAATAGCAACATGGCTAAACAAAGGCTACGCCGAAAAACTCGTAAAAGCAGCTACAGGGTATTGGAGCAAGTCGCGCAATTACGTTATGTGGGCTGTGCAGCAAAAAGACGAGCTGCAAAACGAAGAGCCAATTCTCGGCCTGCTAGCGTGGGAGCGACTAACGCAGCGGTTAAATAGTGAGCCGCTGGATCTCTACCGCAAGCGCGTACAGCACGCATTAGTCAATACAATTGACGCCGGAGAAATAGCAACCATAAAAGATATTTTTAACCGGCTGGATCTCCAAGTCATAAATGTGCGCGAGCGAATAGAGGGCCGCGACTGGGATATTATTGCAATAGACATGACCGACTCAGCGCTAGCAAGCGCATACGAACTATTGCCAGAGCTAATACAGCTATACGGCCGAACATGCCGCCGGTACGAACTAACAGTGCATAACTTGGCAGCAGTATCGCTAAGCCTTGGCATAACGCATGTGCAATGGGATAACAACTACGTTAGCTCAGCAACAAAAATAAACGCAATAACTGGCATTGATCACGGCGTAGCCCACAGCTTTTTAGGGCTAGACGCACTAACAAGCAACACGCGCCGCCAAGCAATAAACATTGGCGTGCAGCACAACATTACCGCGCACCAGCATTATGGGTTTTTAAGCAAAGACGGCGGCATAAGCACCGCCAAGGAGCAACTATGAATCAGGCAATAACCGGCATAATGACCAATGCTGGCAAGGCATACATAACAACAGCAACGCTGCAAAACAAAGGGCTTGAAGTAACAGAGCTAGTGTTTGCAAACATACCCGGGTTAAACGAGCAAGCAGCCCGCAACCCAAACGAAAAAATGCCGGGCGGCGCACAAATAGTTTACCGCCGCAACATAGATACGTCGGGGTATGTTGATGCAAACACGGTCGCATGGGCAGTAGTGCTAGAGCAAGACATCGGCGACTTTGACTATAACTGGATAGGCCTAGTTACGCGCGACGGCACGCTGCTAGCAGTAGATTACTTACCGCTACAGCGCAAGCGACAAGGCGTAAACAACGTGCACAACCGCTCGTTCGTTTTAAAGTTTGCAGCAGCCGCAGCCCTAGCCCGCATTACCATTCCAGCGCAATCGTGGATGTTCGACTACAGCCCGCAAATTGACGCGCTAACACTGTTAGCAACCAGCAATGCAACGGCACAAATAAACAACATGCGCCGCACTGTGCGCAATTACTTTTTAAATAAAAACTTCAGCAATTTCAGCAAGGAACTATCATGAGCGCAGAGCAAATAAACCAGCTAGTAACCGCAGCCGACCAGCTAACAACAGCAATCGAAGGCAAAGCAGCCGAAATCGACAGCAAAACAACGGAGCTAGACCAGTTCGTAAAGGCCAAGGCGGACGAAATGGCAATCGTTGCATCAGAAGGTTACCGCAACGCAATCGAGCATGCGTCAGGTGGCCGCAATAAAGTGATCATCGACGACCAGGGCAATCCAAATGTAATGGTGGCAATTGCCCCGTTCACATACGAAGAGTTGGCGGAAAAAATTCAAGAAAAATACAGCGTAGACTTAAACCTAGGCACTGGCATTCCAACCATGTTTATGCGCAACGGTGTTCAGCTAGGCGAAGTGTACATTGGTAAATACCTAGCATCAGCAGGAGCAAATGGCGGCTGCAGTGTTATCGGTGGCGTACAGCCGCGCACATCAGTTAATTACGACACAGCAAAAGCACTATGCAACAACAAGGGCGACGGCTGGCACATGATGAGCATTCACGAATGGGCAGCTATTGCACTGTGGTCTTATGCAAATGGCACAGTGCCGCGCGGCAATACAAACTACGGTCGCAGCCACGAAAACAAATTAGAAACAGCGCGCCGTGGCGACAACGGCTTGCCAGGCGATTCATCAGGAACAGCCAGAACCGATACCGGTAAAGGCCCTGCAACATGGTCGCACGACCACACCGAATGGGGCATTCAAGACCTAGTGGGTAACGTGTGGGAATGGTTAGACCAAATGATGCTAGACGAAGGGCAGATCATTACTACGCTTGACAACAACCCAGCAGTAATTGAAGAAAACTGGAACAAGCACACGGCGTTTTTCGATTCGCCAACGGCAAACACAGAAGGCACCGGCAGTGCTGGATCTCCAAAGCTTAGTAACAGCGTCACAAATCGCAATGGCCCAGTGGGTAATGATGCGCAAGAGCACCCAACGCTAAGCAACGGGCATTTTGCAGCAGTCGAAAAAGCGCTCGACTACAGCAAAATAGAGCTACTACGCCGCTTGTTAATCGAGTCAGAGTCAACCACCACGGTTGGTGGTTACATCTACTGTCGAAATTATGGCAATCGTTCCCCGCGACGTGGCGGCAACTGGAGCAATGGCTCGCTCGCTGGGCTGGGCGCGCTCAGTCTGAGCGATGCGCGTTCGTATGCGAGCAGTGATATCGGTTTTCGTCCCGCTTTCTTTGCGTAATTGGTTATTGAAATTTGAACCCCGCGCGATAGCGCGGGCATAACTAACAATTTAAAAGGTAGAACTATGTTTACATACATTTACAAGGGCACAAGCCACAGCAACACAAGCAGCGAATACATGCAATCGCTAGGTATGGACCAAGAGCAAATTGAATCTGTATTAAATCAACAGCAGTTTGAGCTAAGCCAAAACCTAGTAAAGCGCCAAGCGGCCTACAAAGCCGAATCAGACCCGCTATACATGGAAGCGCAGTTCGAAGGCACGCCAGAGTCACACCAAAAATGGCAAGACAAAGTAGCCGAAATTAAAGCGCGCTACCCACTACCAGAAAGCACAGCAGAAAATGCATAACATAGCGCTATGCTACCACCAAGCCGCCGCCCCTTGCTCAATGCAAGAGGGCGCGCAGCTGCTTGCATCGGCAATAAAAGACGACTCGCGCACAGATAAGCCAGCACAATATAACGCGCTGCTTTTATCTGTAAGCGCAAATAGCTCAGCAGCACTGGCAAGCTCGCTCAGCACAATAAATGAATACTGCCCAATAGCCGAGTTCATCGCCTGCGCGCAATACGGCCAAAGCCAAAGCACCCTAAAGGAAACCCAACTTACAACGTATGACGGCCAAAGCGTAGAATGGCAAATAAATACCCTGCAAAACCTATTACCAATTCGTGAGCAGCTAATAGCGGACGAACTCGCCACAGTAAATAATAGCGGCAAGCAATTAATTACTACCATTGACGATGCATTAACCCAAACCGCAGAACTAAAAACCGCCCGCGACGAGCGGTTAAATCAAGCACAGTTCACCGCTCAAAGTAGCGCCGTAAATGTGCAATTAATAACAGCAGGTAGCGCAAAACAGCTAGCCGACTCAGTAGCAAGCAAAGGCAATGATCACAACTACTGGGCGCTCTGCCTATTCGTTGGCGAGCAGGGCGAGCTTAATCAAATTAAAGAGGTATTATGAGCATAGCACTCGACGGCTGGAACGTGCCCGGGTTCGAAACCCGCGTAAACGCAGGCGTAAAATTAGCCGGTGGCGATATGTCAGGCCTTGGCAGCTTTTCACTAAGTAGCGACCAAGGCGTAAAGTCGGGCACACTAACTGTAAATACTAAAATCCCATTTAACGAAAGCGCTAGCCTGGCATTATTAATAAGCAAAGCCAAGGCGCTGGATGAAAACGGCGCGCGTATCATTTACACAGTAAATAACGAGCTAGCCGCAGCGTATAAAATACGTAAAGCAAAATTCGATGGCGACATAAGTGCCAGCGAAATAGAAAACAAAAAAGGTTGGCAAGTAACATTTAAGCTAGTAGAGGTACAATCTGTATCAGAGCGCGAGCAACAGCAGCTAGACGAGCAAGCAACCGAAAGCGCCGAGCCGCAAGCAACAACCAGCAACGACGACGTGCAAAATAAATTTAACGAGGTCGAAGGGCCATGAGCACCCGCCTATCTAACACGCTAACCATTGGCGGCAACACAGTAACCAATATTGTTAGCAAAACCGTGCAGCTAGACATAGCCAGCACCGGTCGCGCAAAGTTTGAAGTGGTCGCAGAGCAAGAGCCAAGCGGGTTGGTCGAGCTGCACCTAGGTTACACACTTGATAATATGATCCCGTATTTTCTCGGTGTAATAGAGTCAAAGCACCAAGCCAACGGCCGCTGGTATTTAACCTGCCGCGAACTGCTAGGCGCGTTAAGTTTTCCCGCCCCGCTTGCTATTCGTCACGCAACAATAAAAGCCGTGCTCGATGAATTGGCAAAGCTCGGTGTTGAGTTCGTAACACCTGAAAACGCCGAATATTTAAATAAAATAGCACCCGCGTTTTATCACAGCGGCACAGGTGTTGAAGCGCTTAGACAAGTAGCTAAAGTGTGGGGCATTAGCGATTTTATATTTCAGCAGCGCCCTGACGGTAAAATATTTGTAGGCAGTTGGCATGACTCCCGCTGGCCGCTCGCAGCTATCAATGACTTTCCGGAGCACACAATAACCGCTAAAAGCTCAACCACCGGCGAGCTAATCGCTATCCCAAAATTAAGACCAGGCATACAAATAAACGGCCGCCACATAACCGAAGTAACACTAATCAACGACAGGATGCACATACGATGGTCAAACAAGCCATTAAACGCCTAATACAGCGCTACTTTCCAGAGCTAAGCGAGCGTAAACACCTGCCGCAATTGGCGCGTATTGAAAAAATATATGACCTACCAAGCGGTGGCGCAGCCATTAGCACCGCATTTAGGCCACTAAAAGCCGCCGACGTACAGCTATTAAACCCGCTAACAGGCGAGCAATTAGCCGTGCCTATCTTTCAGCAAGTCACACTCGGCACAGGACAAGCATCCGACCACGGATTATTAAACGAACCAGCGCCAGGCATGCATTGTTTAATACAGTATATTGATGGCCTAAACAGCCATGCCGTGATCACCAATTTACTGCCATGGCAAAGCCTAGTGCCCGAGCACAAACGAACAGATGTAACGCTGCAGCAAAGTAACCGCAGCAAAATACAAGGCAGCGACGGCAACTGGCACACCACAACGGACGGCGAAATAACCCAAACCAGCGACACAAATAAAACAACAGCACGCAGCAGCGAGCAAAATTACCACGAGCGCAGCGCCAGCATAGCCACGCATGACGTTTTAAAAATAGACGGCAACCAAGTAACCGAAGTAATGGGTGCATTAAAAACCGTAGTCGGTGAAAAAGCCTTAATCGTCGCACTTGAAGGGTTATTACTTGGCAGTAAAAAACAGGTAGATATTGAAGCCAGCGAAAACATGAACCTAACCACACTCAAAACCCTACACGCCAAAGCCACCGAACTGGCAAAGGTAGAAGGCAAAACAGTGTGGCTAGGTAATAATTCAGTAAACGTGGCTCAAGTACTCCTTGATTTAATTACCCTAGTAAAAGACATAAACCAAAGCCTAGAAAACCACGGCCACAAAGACCAAGGCGCAGGCCCACCAATAACCAAAGGCGAATTTACAGGCCATAAATCAACAGCCAGCAGCTTAAAAAGCACACTAGAGCCAATCGTAGAGTAATGTTAATACTTGCCAATTCATTAATCGTGCTTAACAATAACCGCATTAAAGCAGTAAAAAACTAAAAAATATAACGGCCACAGAACCAAAGTGCGACCCAAAGTGTGACCAATTGAAATCGTGGGTTGTTTGTTTTTTACTACTGCGTTGTTTATAAAGGGTTATTTATTTTATGTGTGAATTACTTGGCATGTCAGCCAATGTGCCAACGGATATTTGTTTTAGTTTTTCAGGGTTGTTGGAGCGTGGGGGAAATACGGGGCCACATAAAGACGGCTGGGGCATTACTTTTTATGAAGGCAAAGGTTGTAGAACCTTTAAAGATCCCGAGCCAAGTTACCAGTCAGAAATAGCTAAATTAGTTAAAGCTTATCCGATTAAAAGCGTATCAGTTATTAGCCACATTCGCCAAGGAAATCGAGGTCGGGTATGTCTTGAAAATACTCATCCGTTTACTCGTGAGTTGTGGGGGCGTGAAATAACCTATGCTCATAACGGGCAGCTTTCAAATTATCATGATTTAAAACCTGAATATTATCGACCTGTGGGTAATACCGATAGCGAGTTGGCATTTTGCTGGTTGCTTGACAAAATTCGTGAAAAGTACCCGCAGCGACCAAGTAATATGGCGTCGGTTTTTAGATATGCGGCTAAGCTTTCGCATACGCTACGTGAAAAAGGCGTGTTTAATATGTTATTGACCGATGGTGTATTTGTTTTAGCGTATTGTACTAATAATTTACATTATATAACGCGCCGTGCGCCATTTGGTAAAGCAACACTTATTGATGCTGATATGGTGGTCGACTTTCAACAAGAAACCACACCAAACGATGTAGTAACGGTTATAGCAACAAGGCCATTAACTAATGATGAGCGCTGGCAAAAAATGCAGCCAGGAGAGTTTGCGTTATTTAAAATGGGTGAATTAATGTAGCTTGGTAGAGTAAAACGAAACCCAGCTTAAAGTTTTAAATTAAAGTATTAAAATGAAAAGCCCAAGTTATGGTCGTCACACTTGGGCCTTTCGTATTGCATCTTGTAAGTAATTTATTTTGGGGTTATTTCGTTTTTAACTTGTGCAGGTAAAGCCGGTGGATTGATCACGGTAAACGATTTCATCTGCACTTCAAACTGTTCCACACCTTTTTCACCTTTCCACATGCGCACAAGCATATAATCCATTTCTGGGGCAAACCAGGCTAAAGCTTGGCGTTTGTCATTGTCGTATAAACGTTTTACTTTAATGGCTTCTACGTTACCAATCGGTAAGGAAATCATTTCGGTTTCTACCACTTCAAAGTCGTAGTCACGGCAATTACCTTTTTTATCAACCAGTGGAAACGAAAAACTGGTTTTTCCTTTTTTAAGTCCTTCTCGAACTTGCACTTGATAAGAAATACCATCTTGGAAGTTGTCATGCCATTGGCATTTTAGCGGGTAGTCGCTGGTGTTACTGGTGACAGTTTGTGTTTGACGATCAAAGTTAATTTCATACTTTTTGTCAGGCCCAGTCCCCGTGCGGATCATAGCGTACTGAATAGGCTCTACTTTATCGCTAGCAAAGCTAAAAGTTGATGACTCTTGACGTGAGTCAGAGAAAATCATCCATTCAATATCGCTATGGTAAGTGACTTGGTAGTCATTATTATCGAGTTTTTTAAGCGTCCGCTCGGCTTTACCATGATTTGCGCCTTTGCGCAAAATATCGTAGCTGGCTTGATACTGGGTTAACTCACCTGCAATCAGGCTGGTAGGAAGTAATAAAGTGCCCGCACATAATAGCAAGGCACTTAATTTTTTATTTTGGGTAGTGCGCGCCGTGTGCAGGAAGTTGTTTTTCGTCAAGAACTGCATAATCTGCTTCCATCGTAAGTCGTTGTTCACTGAACCACTTGATCACCAAAGGATAAATTATGTGCTCTTGCGCATGCACACGCTTAGCGAGCGTGTCTGCTGTATCGTCTGCAAATACAGGCACTTTGGCTTGAAGAATAACGGGTCCGCCGTCTAATTCTTCAGTTACAAAGTGAACACTAACGCCGTGAACGTCGTCTTTTGCATCAATTGCTCTTTGGTGGGTATTCAGCCCCTGGTACTTAGGCAACAAAGATGGATGAATGTTCAACATTTTTCCAACATATTTTTGCACTAAGTTAGGAGTTAGAATACGCATAAACCCAGCTAATACAACTAGATTTGGTTCAAAAGAGTCAATTATATGCATTAACTGGGCATCGTACGCTTCGCGTGAGTCAAACTCTTTATGACTCAGCACGTGTGTGGCAATACCTGCATTTTTTGCACGCTCTAACCCATAAGCGTCTGCTTTGTTACTAATAACAGCCGTTATATGGGCGTTTATCTCGCCGCTTTCACAGGCGTCTATAATGGCTTGTAAATTTGAGCCACTGCCTGAGATCAAAACTACTAGACGAGTGGGTGCCATTACGCAGCACCACCTACAATTTCAACTTGCTCTTCGCCAGCAACTGCATCTTGGATTTCACCAAGGTGCCATGCGTTCTCGCCAAGATCCTTTAAGATATTTAAGCTACTTTCAAGCTCATCCGCAGGTACAACTAACACCATGCCTACACCACAGTTAAATGTGCGGTACATTTCGTGTGTTGTAATGTTGCCGTTTTCTTGCAACCAGCTAAACACACTTGGCCACTGCCAGCTATCACCTTTAACAACCGCTTTAGCAGATTCAGGTAATACGCGTGGGATATTTTCCCAAAAACCGCCACCAGTAATATGCGAAAGGGCATGCACGTCTACTTGCTTGAACAACTCAAGTAATGGTTTAACGTAAATACGTGTTGGTTCTAAAAGGTGCTCACCTAAGGTTTTGCCATCAATCACTTGATTAGTATCAGCGTTAGAGACTTCTAAAACTTTACGAATTAAAGAGAAACCATTTGAGTGAGGACCGCTAGATGCAAGGGCAATAAGTTGATCGCCTGCAGCTACTTTAGTGCCATCAATAATTTTTGATTTTTCTACCACACCGGTACAAAAGCCTGCCATGTCGTAGTCTTCACCATCATACATACCTGGCATTTCAGCTGTTTCGCCACCAATTAGGGCACAACCTGAAATTTCACAACCTTTACCAATACCGGTTACTACGTCGGCTGCTGTGTCTACATCTAGTTTACCCGTTGCATAGTAATCTAGAAAAAACAGGGGTTCAGCGCCTTGTACTATTAAATCATTTACACACATCGCAACTAAGTCGATACCTACAGTATCGTGCTTTTTAAGGTCAATTGCTAAGCGTAACTTAGTACCAACACCGTCAGTGCCTGCTACAAGTACGGGTTGCTTATAACCTTCAGGAATTTCGCAAAGTGCGCCAAAACCACCAATTCCGCCCATCACTTCAGGACGACGAGTTTTTTTAACTACGCCTTTAATACGCTCAACAAGTGCATTACCAGCGTCGATATCTACGCCCGCGTCTTTATAGCTTAGAGACTGTTTTTGTTCGCTCACAGGTTTTCCTCAAAATAGTTGTTTTGATGCTTACTTAGAAACGCGCGTATTTTACAACAATTGCAAGGGCGCGGCTAGTTGAAATCTGGATTTGATTTTAAAGACAAGGACACTTGTCCTCTAGTTGCTGTATTAGTAAACAAAAAAAGCGCCCAATGGCGCTTTTTAATATGGAAATAAAAATTAATACTACAAATTAGGCTTTAGCTGTAAGTATCGCTCTAAGTGGTGCAGGGTAGCCTTCAATGGTTTTACTGGTGTCAGCGGGGTCTAAAAAGTCAACTAAAGATTCGTTTTCCATCCAGTCAGTTTTACGCTGCTCGTCGAGCGTTGTAATAGCACAATCTTTAATCTGCACATCTTTAAAGCCAACACGTTCCATCCACAATTTTAATGCCGCAGTGCTTGGAATAAACCATACATTACGCATTTTCGCGTAGCGGTCGGTCGGTACTAATACGGTGTTTTCATCGCCTTCAATCACTAATGTTTCAAGCACGAGTTCTCCGCCTGGGCGAAGCTGTGCTTTTAATTGCGCTAAAAAGTCGATAGGGGAACGACGATGATAAAGCACCCCCATTGAAAATACCGTATCAAACGCTTTGAGCTCTGGCAGGGCTTCTACACCTAATGGTAACAAATGCACGTTTTCATCTGGGTTAAAGTGTTTAATTGCCTGAAACTGACATAAAAATAAGTCAGATGGGTCAATACCCACTACAAACTGAGCACCTTCACCGCGCATACGCCATAGGTGATACCCAGAGCCACAACCAATATCTAATACAGTACGGCCTTTTAATGGCTCAATATGCGGCAGAAGTCGATCCCATTTCCAATCACTGCGCCATTCGGTGTTTATTTCAATACCATGTACAGTAAAGGGACCTTTTCGCCATGGCATCATGCGTTTTAATAAATGCGTAGCTTGTTTTTGCTCGCCTTCGCTCATCTCACCCGGTGCGCCAATTTCTACTTTAGTAGCAATATCAACGTGGGTTGTTTTTACTTCAGGCAAATTTTTAAGTACTTTTTGCCATTTTGGTAAATCGCCATGGCTTGCCTCATTTTGCCAATGCTTTAATTGACCGGGCAGGGTTTCTAGCCAGTGGCTAAGCGGGCTTTGTGCAATTGCTGCGTAAAATTGGTTAAACCATTGAGACATAAGTCACTCTCTTTATTTAATTGCTACCATCGAGCAAAAATTAAAACATTGATACCACACCTGCGTTTGGCTAAAACCAATGTCGCTTAAACGATTAAAGTGCGTGCTCAGCGTATCGGGGCGCATTACGTTTTCAATGGCTGTACGTTTTTGGCTTATTTCAAGCTCTGAGTAGCCATTGTGACGTTTAAAGTCGTGGTGCAAATCAATTAATAGGTTATCGCACTGCTCGTTTTCGGCTTTAATTTTTTCGCTAAGGAGTAGTACGCCACCGGGTTTTAAGTTAGCGTAAATTTTTTCAAGCACGGCTTGGCGCTGTAAAGGCGGAATAAATTGCAAGGTAAAGTTCATTGCCACTACCGACGCGTTTTGTATATCAAGCTCGTTAATATCACCTAAGGTAACCGTTACAGGAACGTCTGATCTAAATCCTTGTAAATGGACCTTACAACGTTCAACCATGGCTTGTGAGTTATCTACGGCGATAATTTGGCAGCTATCGGTTTTAATATTACGACGCATACTTAAGGTTACTGCCCCTAATGAGCAGCCCAAGTCGTACAGGTTAGAATTAGGCTGAGCATACTCACCCGCTAATTTTCCCATGGTACTTACTATGGTGGCGTAACCGGGTACCGAGCGTTGGATCATGTCGGGAAATACTTCAACCACGTTTTGATCAAAACTAAAGTCTTTTACTTGTTGCTCAGAGGCATAAATACTGTCTTTTATACTCACGAAGGCAGTCTCTTTGAAAATAATAGTGCTATTTTAACATTTTATGCTGGATAGTCAGTGATAAATTCAGTAGCTTGACTAGAATTATGAAGAATAAGTATAAAAGAGATTATTAAATGAGCAAAAGTAAGGTTATTAGTACCGACGATATATTAGCAACATTATGCCACTCAGTAACGGGTGTACTTTCATCAGCCAGCGGCAACGAGATCAGCTATTCAGCCATGGTGCAAAAAATCACCCGCACATGTATGCGACCAGACATAGGTTGTTTTGTTTTATTTGACGGGGGCTTTACTGGCTTAGTTGTTACCAACTTTACAGCGCAAGCGGCCATGGAAATTTACGGCGATTACATGCGTAATATGGGCATGCCAGAAGACGAAATCGCGCATAGTCACTTATCTGATGACGTTTCAAACGTGATGGGTGAGTTGATGAACCAAATAGTGGGAGACTTCACGTCAAAAGTGCGTGAACAGCTGCATACCTCTATTACCCAAAACCAGCCAAAAATGATGGCTATTAATAAACAAGTGCAAATATCGGTTGATACCACTATGGATAGACCACAAGCACGTCGTGTAACCTTCACCACGAGCAAGCAAAATATCTTCTATTTAGAGTTAGCGATGGATAAAACAGAGTTCATCAAGCTACATGACTTTGATATTATCGAAGCAGTAGACCCAGATGACATCATCGAAAACGAAGCAAAGCATAAAGCAGAAAAACAAAAAGCTGCGGACAATGCAAAAGCCAGTGATGCAGATGACGACTTTATGGCCGAGCTTGGTTTGTAAAGCTACGAAGCTTTAAAACTTTAAGCTTTAAATAACACAATAAAAGCGCGAGTTTACCTTGCGCTTTTTGGTTTATGAGGGTTATTGCCTTAAGTAATTTTTGGTAAATCTCGTTGCGATATAAAAAGCAACCAATGTTATTAGTGTTGGTTTTTTTTCGTAGCCAAAAATAAATAGGGTAACCTATGCATACAACCCAAACCGGCCACAAAAATGATTGAGAAACAATTAATAGATTTATAATAGCTATCAGAGCAAATAAACACGCTACTTTTTGATGCGGGGTTAAACGCTCTTGAAAAGCAAGCCGTCCGATAATTACCATCGTAATTGGCATGATAAAGTAGCCTAATGAAACCGCTAGACCATATCCATTTACGGGTGCCCACATGAATAGCCATAATTGTACACCAACTAAAAAAGATGAAAGGAGCCGTGTTAGCCAAAAATACTTTTCATATCGCATCCTCGTACATATACTGATTACTTGTGGCCAGTAACCTTTTAGTAGAATAAAAACAGTTAAAAATGGCATCGTAAATAAAACCCGCCAACCATCTGTTTCGTGACCTTGAAGTTCATTTAACAGTGAAGTGTAAGCAAACATTAGTGCAAAAAGTGCTGATGAAATTATATTTAAAGTAACGCCTAATGAAGTTTTATTAGAGCTTTGCATAGTCTGTATAGAAGATATTTGTGATAATTTTTTTCATGAAAACGATAATATCAAATCATTTAGAACCACTGTTGTACTAGAACGCGTTAAATCGAGTTTAAATGTGCTTTAAATACACTTGTGGTGATAATCAATTACTTTATGATGAAATGATTTATATTTTTGAATAACGAACTCAAAAAATTTTTAGATAGTGGATGAGGAGCTGCAATTGCCTAGCGTCTAACCCAAGCCGTTTATATAAGCACTTGGGTTATAGTCATTGAGTGTTTAGCGGATAATCATTTGCTCACGCTCAGGGCCCACAGACACCATACTCACAGGCACGCCCATCAGTGCTTCGATGCGTTCAACATAGTGCTGAGCGGCCGCAGGCAGACTGTCAAAAGTACGACAACCGGTAATATCTTCATCCCACGCTGGCATGCTTTCATAGATTGGCGTTAAAGCGGCTGTTTGTGGCCAAATAGGATTTTCGCTGTGATCGCCTGCATAACCAACACAGATTTTTAAATCCGTCATGCCCGATAGGCAATCAATTTTAGTTAATGCAATTTCAGTAGCAGCTTGTAGTTCAACTCCATTACGCGTGGCAACAGCATCAAAATAACCCATATCACGTGGGCGACCAGTTACTGCACCATACTCATTGGCGCTTTCGCGAAAATTCTCTTGCTCCGCCATTGCGGTAACGAGTGTACCTGTGCCAACAGATGAACTAAACGATTTAGCTACTGCAATAACACGTTCAGGTCTCAGTGCCGGTAAACCGCTGCCAATTCCTGCATAGGCGGCAGTGACGTTTGATGATGTAGTATAAGGGTATTCGCCATAAACTAAATCGCGGCCAGCGCCTAGTTGCGCTTCAAATAATAAGTTTGCATCTTGCTTTTGTAGCGCTTTTAAAGGCTCTGTTACATTACAAATAAATTCACGCCAAGGAGCGCTGACAGCTAATAACCACTCAGTCATTTGTTCAGCTGTTTGTGAAAAATCACAGCTTGGGTAAAGGGCTTTTAGCTGTGGCATTTTCCAATCAAGCATAAATTGAATACGCTCTAATAAAACCTCTGGTTGATTTAACCAACCAACTAAAATGCCTTTTTTCATTACGCGGTCGCCGTATGCAGGGGCAATACCTTGGCGAGTTGAGCCGTAAGCGGCATCGCCTAAACGTACTTCTTCAAGTGTGTCTTCAAGAGCGTGTAGCGGTAAACACAGGGTTGCACGATCAGAAATGCACAGTTTTACCTCAACGCCAGCGGTTTTAACTTCAGCGATTTCTTCGCTTAATGCGCCAGGGCTTATCACCATGCCAGGGCCTAATACGGCAATACAATCAGGATTAAAAATACCACTTGGTAATTGGTGTAATTTAAACGTACCAAACTCATTCACAACGGTATGACCGGCGTTGTTACCACCTTGAAAGCGAATACTTGCAGATGCATCCTCTGCTAAAAAATTGACGATGCGGCCCTTGCCTTCATCACCCCAGTTTGCACCTACAACAACAATTGACGGCATAAATTTCTCTCCAAATTGATTGAATGAATATGGTATGCGCACTATCTAAATAAGAGAAATTAATTATAATTATTATCCTGATAAGAATTTCATATCGATTTTAGATAGTTAAGGTCATCAAAATGTTAGATATTCATTGGTTAAAAACCTTTGTCACATTAGCACAACTAAAGCATTTTGGTAAAACCGCCAATGCGCTGCATATGACACAGCCCAATGTTAGCTTGCACATTAAGCAACTAGAAAAAATGACACGGGCGAAACTGATCGAGCGTAATCCGTTTAGTTTGACGCAAGCAGGTTTACGGCTATTGCAGTCTGGGCAAAAAACTTTGTGGGAATTACAGGTTTGCCAGTCTGATTTAAATGCGATAAATGATCTACGCCAAGGCACCCTAACGATTGCTGCAAGTGATATTATTTCTCGGTTGTTGTTGATTGAGCCGTTCCAGCTATTTAAACGTCAGTTTCCAGGAATTGACTTTACTTTGCTCAATACTACCTCATCACAAGCATCGGCGTTGGTGAAAAGTGCGGAGGCTGATCTTGGTTTTGTTATTGCGCAAAAAGAAAGTGAACCACTGCATTTTACGCAATTGCAGCAGATAAAGTGGTGTGCGCTAGGTAATCATTTACAGCTATGGCAGCAAGCTAAAAATAACAACACTATAACGCTGACTGAGCCGCCAACATTAATTTTACTCGGCCATGATACGCGTACAAGAGAGTTACTTGATAGCGCATTACCGTCATTAAACTTACCGAATTATCGGGTAATGGAAGTGGGCAGTGTGGATGCACAAATTGATTGGGCTGAAGCGGGCTTTGGTGTTGCGATTGTGCCGGAGTTTTCACTGCGCAGTAAAGCAAATTTAACCACTACAGTCACCGCCTTACCCAAGTTTCCAACCACCAGTCTAGGCTACATTGTGCGGCAAAATCAGGTGCTGTCAAAAGCGATAAAACAATTGCTACATTGGGTGAGTGAAGAGATCTCACGTAGTTATCGCTAACAAGCGGTATTAGTTAATTTTCACAACAAAAAGTGTAAAGTTTTCATGCATATATTAAGGTGCAGTGCTGGTGGCTTTAAAGCTACAATTATTACAGATTTATGCGGACTCTCTACTGAATGAGCTATTTTAAGAATTTAATAACAAAATTTATAATTATGATGCAACAGCGGCCAGGTTTATTGGCAGTATTTGCGTTTTGTAGTGGGGTCGCAAGTTATGTATTGGTTGAACGTAAAGAGTCATTCTCGCAAATTATTGCCATATTGTTGATAGTTAGTTGGCTATGGTTGATTGTTGATAACTGGCTACGTGATAAAGTTGAGCAACGTTTTGGCGTGGCTATTTCTCCTAATGTTATGCGCTTTGCTCTGCAAATGGTGCAACAGGAAAGCCTTTTTTTTGCGCTGCCATTTTTTCTCGCGGCGACTTCTTGGAATCATCCGCAAGCTATATTTACTTCGTTAATTATTCTCTGTGCGTTTATATCAGTTGTTGATCCACTGTATTATAAAAAATTAGCTAAACACAGTGTTCTTTTTACGGTATTTCATAACTTTGCATTGTTTGTGGCCATTTCAGTCACTTTACCAATTTTACTTAACCTTACGACAAGCCAAAGCATAGAGATAGCCTTGATCACTGCCATTATTTTTACCATTCCTAGCTTAGGTAACTTAATGCCTAACGCGCGTTGGTGGCGTTTTCCTTTGTTAGTTGTATTATTGAGTGCACTTAGTGTTGGTTTATGGCAGCTACGTAGCTGGGTACCGCCAGCAGCGTTGCGCTTAACTGATATCACGTTATCCCATGAAGTCGATATTCAGCAACGCAAGCCCATCGGTAACGTTAAGGTGTTAGATGTAGATACATTAAGACGTGAAGGTTTATATAGTTGGACAGCGGTAAAAGCGCCAAGAGGGTTAAACGAAAAGATTTTTCATGTTTGGACCCTTAATAACCAAGTCGTAGATCGAATTGCATTAAATATTACAGGTGGACGAGAGCAAGGCTATAGAGCATGGACCCACAAAATGAACTTTCCAGCAGATCCAGCTGGGAAATGGCAAGTACAGGTTGTTACTGAATCAGGGCAGCTAATAGGATTAGCTAAATTTACAGTGGGTTCATAATTGATAGGCTTATAAATACATTAGGGTGAATAAGGGTTGTTATTTTGCTCAACTAACACGCAAAACATACGCAAATCTAGTTCTAGCTGATGGTACTGCGGCTCTATATGGCAGCATAATTTATAAAAGCCTTTGTTATGATCTTTTTCTTTAAAATGCGCGAGTTCGTGCACCACTAATGCTTTTAATAATGGTTCCGGTGCGTGTAGTAAATCGCTGTTGATAGCTAAATCGTGCTTACGGGTTTTACCTTGCATACGATACGTGTGTGTTCCGAGTGCATTGGTGACCATATCGCCTTGTTTTTTAAATGCTGCGCGGCCAAACGGCGGTGCATTTTTTAAATACTGTTTTTTAAGCTCAGTGGCGTAGCTATACAGTAACTTATCACTGGTAATACGATGCGCCTGCGGGTACTTTTTAAGTAAATACTCACTTACCTTTCCTGCTTTTATTAGTCCTAATACTTGCTCAACGATATTGGCCGGGTAGCCGGTAAAGTAACGTGCGTATTCACTCATTATTGTCTCTGTATTTTGAATTTATTTTTAAAAAAGTGCTTGCTGGTGGGCTTCTTTCTCGCCACTAAATGGATTGAGTACGTTGTGATTATACCCCAAATCTTGGCAAAACTGGCGAGCCAGTAAAGGCGCTTCGCGGTTATCAGCCGTATGAAAAAACACATAGGGGCTTTTGCCCTCATTAAGCCACTGGGTTACTTTGCTAAGCCAAGGCTGATAAAAGGTCTTATAATCGTTTTCTAAGTTAGCAATAACGAAGCGCGCCATAGGCTGCGAGCCCGTAGCAATAGCGTGAACTGGTAAGTGGGGCTTTTTTTGTTGGGCGTCTATTAGCGCTTCGGTGGTTGGCTTTACTGCAAAGAGCGCCCGAGTATCCATAGCAATACGGTTTATATTATTTGCCATTAAAAGCTGATTAAGTGCGATTTCGGCCTCACCTTTTTTGAAAAAATCAGGGTGGCGTACCTCAACCCCATAGTTTAGCTCTTTAGGAAGTAACTCAATAAAAGCGGCAAGCTTAGTTAAATGTTGTGGCGCAAACGCTTTAGGTAATTGCAGCATTATTTGCCCTGTTTTTTCAAATAGAGGGGCGAATAAATTAAGCCAATTAGTTAGCTCATTTTGCACGTTAGTAAGTTGGAGTTCGTGACTAAAGCGCTGATGAAACTTAAAGGTAAATTTAAACTCATCGGGTACACTGGCAGCCCATCGTAATACGGTGTCAGGCGAGGGATCGGCATAAAAACTGGTGTTACCTTCTACCGAATTAAAATGCTGCGCATATTCGCTAAGCATATCGGCATTTTTACACTGGCGTGAAAATAAATTTCCTTTCCATGCGCTGCTCGACCACTGCGGGCATCCAATATATAGCATACAAACAAAAGCCTTGATATAAAGTGCCGGTAGTGTAACAAATAACAAAACAGTGCGCTGTAAATTCCACCCCGAAAGGTAAACACGCCCTAGCATCTTCAACCTACTTGGGTATAATGCAGGGCTTAATTTGATTATTTTGAATTGCTAGCGGCTTTATTTTCATTTTGGTGTTTATAAAAACTTTTAAAACAACAGTGTTTAACCGCTATATGCCTTTTATCTGACAGGAAAACTATGCGCTCTATATACTGCGGACAGCTAAATAAAACTCACGTAGATCAGGAAGTTGAACTATGTGGCTGGATCAACAAACGACGTGACCTTGGTGGACTTATCTTTGTCGATTTACGCGATAGAGAAGGTTTAGTACAAGTTGTATTCGATCCGGAAGTTGAAGGATTAATGGAAACAGCTAACAAACTTCGTCAAGAATTTTGTGTTCAGTTAAAAGGGATTGTACGCGCTCGCCCAGACAGCCAAGTAAATAAAGACATGGCAACCGGCGAAGTAGAAATTTTAGGCACAGGTTTAACGATCATTAACCGCTCTGAGCCTATGCCACTTGATTTTAATCAAACAAACTCAGAAGAGCGTCGTTTAAAATATCGTTACTTAGATTTACGTCGTTTAGAAATGAGCGACCGTATTAAATTACGTGCTAAAGCAAGCAGCTTTGTACGTCGCTTTTTAGATGAAAATGGCTTTTTAGATATCGAAACGCCAGTACTAACTAAAGCAACGCCAGAAGGTGCGCGTGATTACTTAGTGCCAAGTCGAGTACACAAAGGTAGCTTTTACGCATTACCGCAGTCGCCACAGTTATTTAAGCAATTGTTGATGATGTCGGGTTTTGACCGTTACTACCAAATTGTTAAATGTTTCCGTGATGAAGATTTACGTGCAGACCGTCAACCAGAATTTACTCAAATAGATTTAGAAACCTCGTTCATGAGCTCTGATCAAGTACGCGGTATAACTGAAAAAATGATTCGTGAAATGTGGCAGTCATTACTAAATGTTGATTTAGGTGATTTCCCAGTTATGCCTTACTCTGAAGCAATGAGCTTATATGGTTCTGATAAGCCAGACTTACGTAACCCAATGAAGCTAATTGATGTAGCCGATTTAGTAAAAGACGTAGAGTTTAAAGTATTCTCAGGTCCAGCAAATGATGAAAAAGGCCGTGTTGCAGTACTAACGGTACCAGGTGGCGCATCACTTTCTCGTAAGCAACTAGATGACTACACTAAGTTTATCGGTATTTACGGTGCTAAAGGTTTAGCATGGATGAAAGTAAATGACCGCGATGCAGGCGTTGAGGGCGTGCAATCGCCAATCGCTAAATTCTTAAATGAAGATGTGATCACGCAGTTACTTGAACGTACTAATGCACAAACAGGCGATATCATTTTATTTGGTGCGGATAAACGCAACACCGTAAATGAAGCCATGGGCGCACTTCGTTTAAAAATTGGTATTGATTTAGAAATCACTAATTTAGATAGCTGGGCACCACTTTGGGTTGTTGACTTCCCAATGTTTGAAGAAGATGAAGAAGGCACATTACACGCTGTACACCATCCATTTACTGCACCAAAAGATATTAGTGCCAGTGAGCTTGAAGCAAACCCAGCAGCGGCTATTTCAGATGCTTACGATATGGTATTAAACGGCTACGAAGTGGGCGGTGGCTCGGTACGTATTCACAATGCAGATATGCAAGAAGCGGCATTTAGAATTTTAGGTATTGAAGCGCAAGAGCAGCAAGATAAATTTGGTTTCTTACTTGACGCACTTAAATACGGCACACCGCCGCATGCAGGTTTAGCGTTCGGTTTAGACCGTTTAGTTATGTTGTTATGTGGTACTGATAACATTCGTGACGTTATTGCTTTCCCTAAAACCACACAAGCATCGTGTTTATTAACCGATGCACCAAGCAAAGCTAACAACGATTCGCTGACAGAGCTTGCAATTAGTGTTGTTGAGAAAGAATTACCAAGCGCAGAATAAAGCTAGTTTTTAGTTAGATCAAAACCCCTTAGGCTAAATACCTAAGGGGTTTTTTGTTCGGCAAAATCCAATTTAGGTGCTTTATTTTTATGAGCGAGCTATTTAAAGAAAGTCATTATTTTGATCAGTCATTTTCAAACTTTACAGCAAATGCAAAGCGCTTTAGCGATATTGAGTTTGAACAATGTCAGTTTATTGATTGCGATTTTAGTTACAGTCAATTTAGTGCCTGTCGGTTTATAGAGTGTGAGTTTATAAACTGTAATTTGAGTGAGCTTAACTGGAATTACAGCTCGCTAGAAGAGGTGAGCTTTGCAAATTGTAAACTCAATAGCATAGTGTGGGGGCAAGTAAATTGGCCGCAATTAGCGCTAACGTCACCGGTGAGTTTTAAACAGTGTGAGCTGAGCCATAGTTCGTTTTTTGAATTACAGTTAAAAGCCTTAACAATGACGAACTGTTTTGCTAAAGATGTCGATTTTAGACACGCTAACTTAGCTCAAAGCAACTTCTCGGATACTGATTTTAGAGACAGCCTGTTTCATCAAACTAATGTGAGAAAAGCAAATTTTGTTGGCGCAACGCAATTTAATATTGATATAACAAACAATGATGTGAGTAATGCAAAATTTGAACGGCTTGAAGCGTTAAATTTATTAACAGGACTTGATATTGAGCTGGTTGATTAGCCGCAAGAGCTTACGGCTAATACGTGTATTTACTATTAGCAAGCAGGGCCATTTTTGTTACGTGCACTAGCAAGTGCGCGGGCTATGCTCAGTAGCTCAGGCGAAATATCATCAGCGCCATCTTTAATCAGTTTAGTTACATCACCTGATGAATATAAGCTATCACGCGGTGATTTAATCCCAAGCTCTCTCACAAAGTCTTTGGTTTTACCTGTACTGCCGGTTTCAATAAACTTAAAAATAATGCGTTCGTTGTTACTTTTCGGCTCGGCTTGTAACACTTTAATTTCTTCTTGGTAGGCTTCAATTCTGCTTTGTAGAATGTCGATGCGTTGTTCAATGCTGCTATATGATTTCATGAATGGATTCTTTTGCGATAATAGTAAAACAATAATCGCTATTATCGCACAAATTAGCAAAGGCGCGCGCTAACCTTTATAATAAAAATTAATACTACTTAAAAATATATAGATAATACAATGAAATGCATTTTAAAAATTATAAAAGAGCGTTTAATATTAAGTGCGCTTACTTTAAGTGCTTCGCTATTTGCATCATAAAGTTATGCCCAAGACGATGTAGTGATTGATGATAGTCGTAATCGCTCTATACCTGTAAATATTACCCTACCAACTAACCACCTTAAGTGCTGCGCGCAAGTCAAATGCCCAGTGGTATTTGTAAATGCGGGATATGGCATTAGCCACAATGAATACACCTTTGTAAGTAAGCTATTTAAGCATTGCGGTAGCACATGAGCTTAAAAGTGACCCTGCGCTTAATGGTGCGCAACCTTATTTGACCACCCGTATGGAAAATTGGCACCGGGGTGTTGTAACACTAAAATTTTTAGTTAATGAGCTAAGTGTTAAATACCCTGAGTATGATTTTACAAAACTCACTTTATTTGGCCACTCAAATGGTGGAGATATCTCAGCCTTGTATACAGCTATTTACCCAAGTGAAGTAAGCCAACTAATTACGCTCGATCACCGCCGCATGTTATTGCCACGCAATAAAAACATACATGTGCTCACACTTCGAGGTAGTGATTACCCAACCGATGTGAACGTGCTTTTAACCGACCAAGAGTTAACTGTTTATCCTTTTACACAAGCGTTGATATCAGAATCACGTCATAACGATATGTACGATGGCGGGCCTAAATGGCTGGTGGATAGAATGAGTAAAGAGGTAGCGGCGTTTTTAGAAAATTAAACGATACAGTCAGCTTTTTAAATTAAAATTCTAAAAATAGCGCAGGCCTACTGCGCTATTTTAGTTTTAAGTTACTCTACCAGTTCACTCACCACCAAAGGGCTATTATGTAGCGTTTTATGCACGGGGCATTTATCGGCTATCTCGAGTAATCGATTTCGCTGAGCGTCAGTTAAATCTCCTTGTAAGGTTATTTTGCGGGTAATGGCCTCTAGATTGCCGGTTTTTTCGCAATCATCACAATCTTGGTTGTAATTGCGGGTATGGTTAAGCTCTACTTTTATATGCTCTAGCGGTAACTCTTTGCGACTTGCATACATGCGAAGTGTCATTGCAGTACACGCTCCAAGCCCAGCGAGTAAATGATCATAAGGGTCTGGGCCTAAGTTTTTACCACCAACATCAGTAGGCTCATCAGCAAGCCATGTATGGTTTTTAGTACTCACGTGCTGAGTGAATTGATGATCTTTTTCTTCAACTAATACACTGCCGTTAGTTAATTTTGCACTATAGGGTGTTTTCTCGTATTTAACATAGCGATTAGCCCACGTAGCAATGACATCGGCTGCGTAGTTAGCGTCTTCTTTATTGCTGAGTAAGTGATCGGCATTATCTAAACTTATAAAGCTTTTTGGATGCTTGGCAGCGGCGTAAATTTTTTCGGCTTCACTAATATTCACGGTGGCATCAATAGGAGAGTGCATAACCAACAAAGCACGCTTAAGCTTGCCTATATGGCTGTTATCGTATTTGGCGATGTCATCTATAAATTGCTTTTTAATCGTAAACTCACGCCCAGCTAAACACACTTTTGCTTCACCCGATTGGTTTATTTCATCTAAATGAGCAGCAAAATTATGGGTAACATGCTGGGCATCTGATGGCGCGCCTATAGTCGTAATAGCTGACACTTCGGGTATGTGCTCTGCTGCTGCAAGCACCGCAGCACCACCTAAGCTGTGACCTATTAATAACTGAGGTGCTTTAAAGTGTGTTCTTAAGTGATTGGCAGCAGCCACTAAGTCTTGAATGTTTGATGAAAAGTTACTGTTAGCAAAGTCACCGTCGCTATTACCAAGCCCTGTAAAATCAAAGCGTAATACGGCAATGCCTTGCTGAGTGAGTGCGCGGCTTATTCGTGTTGCAGCCGCTACATCTTTAGAGCAGGTAAAACAGTGGGCAAATAAGGCATAAAATTTCACCTCACCAGAGGGCTGTTCAAGTTGTCCAGCGAGTTCTAATTCACCGCTTTTAAAAGAAACTTTTTGTCGCATGTAGAGAGCCTTAACAAGTTGATATAGCGTTTGATGCTGATAAGGAAGAGATTGGTACGATGGGGTGAAAATTCAATACAAGCGTTATTTTGATCTTGATCAAGCTAGAAAGGGCTTACCAATTAAGTGCGGACATATGTCCTTATAATTTCAAAGGGGTTTGTCTATCCTCGCACAGCATAAAAATGCAGTCTTTATTACTTGAATTAAGTAGTTCAGCTATATTTGAATGTAATACCAATTCGTATAAATATTTGAATAATTTAACGGTTTAAATCATTTTCTAACGTTATTAAAAAAATTTTATTTAGAACAACTAGATATAATTTTTTGCTTAGTTAGAACTTTATTTTTTATCGTTAAATATACCTACACTCAAGCGAATTGGTAAATGGCTTCTAACAACCTACTTACTGGAATGTACCATGCAATTACCTACAGTTGATTATAAAGCGGACGATGCGGCTGCGCAATTTGTTGAATCGTTGAGAAATACTGGTTTTGGCGTATTAAAAAACCATCCTATTCCGCAATCTTTAGTTGAGTCTATTTATAAAAATTGGCAAGACTTTTTTAACTCAGAGCAAAAGCATGAGTTTTTATTTTCAAAAGAGACGCAAGATGGCTATTTTCCACCGTCGGTATCAGAAGTTGCTAAAGGCCATACAGTAAAAGACATTAAAGAGTACTTTCATGTTTACCCTAAAGGCCGTGTTCCTGCACAATTAGAGGCTGATGTGCGTGAGTACTACCGTTTAGCTAATGAATTTGCGGCAACATTATTAAGCTGGGTTCAGGCTGAAGCGCCTGAAGAAGTCCGTGCTAAGTTCTCTATCGATTTAAAAGATATGATTGCCCAGTCTGAGCAAACGTTGTTGCGTATTTTACATTACCCGCCAATGACAGGTGATGAAGAGCCAGGTGCTATTCGTGCTGCTGCGCACGGTGATATTAACTTATTAACCGTATTACCAGCGTCAAACGAGCCAGGTTTACAAGTACAAAAAACCGATGGCGGTTGGTTAGATGTGCCATGTGATTTTGGTAGTTTAATTATTAATATTGGTGACATGCTACAAGAAGCATCAGGTGGCTATTTCCCATCAACGATTCACCGTGTAATTAATCCATCAGGTAAAGCAACAACCAAATCACGTATTTCATTACCTTTGTTTTTACACCCTCGTCCAGATGTAGTGTTATCTGAACGCTACACAGCAGATAGCTACTTACAAGAGCGTTTACGTGAGCTAGGTGTAAAATAATCCTTTAGCATATGTAATGCTCAGGTAAATAAAAAGCGGCTGTTTAGCCGCTTTTTTAGTATTTGTGTGTATTGATTTGACACAAAGTAAATAATGGCATGCATTCTGAGCTACTAAAGGTATAATGCGCGCAACTGGCCACTTTGGCCTAATTTGAAATAGAGAGTTTATATGAGTTTTGATGGTTTAGGTTTATCACAGTCTTTAGTTAATGCGGTTTTAGAAAAGGGCTATGAAACGCCAACGCCTATTCAGGCTCAAGCTATCCCAGCAATTATTGCGCGTCGCGATGTAATGGCCGCAGCACAAACAGGTACAGGTAAAACCGCTGGTTTTACTTTGCCACTAATTGAGCGTTTATCGTCGGGCACTAAAGCAAAAAGTAATCATGTACGTGCGCTTATTTTAACGCCAACCCGAGAGCTTGCGTTGCAAGTAAGCGAAAACGTTGAAGAGTACGCTAAGCATTCTGATGTGAGTTCGTTTGTGGTTTACGGTGGTGTAAAAATTAACCCACAAATGCAGCGCCTGCGTAAAGGGGTTGATATTTTAGTGGCCACACCTGGGCGTTTAATTGATTTACACAATCAAAACGCGGTTAAATTTGATAGCGTTGAAGTACTGGTTTTAGATGAAGCCGACCGTATGTTAGACATGGGCTTTATCCACGACATTAAACGCTTAATTGCAAAAATGCCTGAAAAACGTCAAAACTTAATGTTCTCAGCAACCTTTTCTGACGACATTCGTGCATTGGCCAAAGGGTTAATTAACGATCCGGTTGAAATTTCAGTCGCTGCCAAAAACACCACTGCTAAAAGCGTGACTCAATGCGTGTACGCTGTCGATAAAGCGCGTAAAACGGCCTTATTAAGCCATTTAATTCGTAGCAACGATTGGCAACAAGTACTGGTATTTAGCCGTACTAAACATGGTGCTAATCGTTTAGTTAAGCAACTTGAACGCGATAATATTGTTGGCGCAGCAATCCATGGTAATAAATCTCAGGGCGCACGTGTTAAAGCATTGGAAGGCTTTAAAAGTGGTGAAGTGCGCGTATTAGTGGCAACTGATATTGTTGCTCGTGGTTTAGATATTGTTGAGCTTCCACACGTAGTTAACTACGACTTACCTAATGTATATGAAGATTATGTCCACCGTATTGGCCGAACTGGTCGTGCGGGTGCATCAGGGCATGCCATTTCGTTTGTAACGGTCGACGATGCAGTAGATTTATACGGTATTGAACGCTTTATTGGCGAGTTAATTCCTCGTGCTGAAGAAGAAGGCTTTGAACCGGCTAACCCTGTTGCTGAGCGCGCACTCGATGCTCGCCCACTGCCTGCTAAAAAGCCAAAGAAAAAACAACCATTTAATAAGCCTAAATCAGATAGCAGCAAGCCTAATAGCAAAAAGCCTAACAATGCTGGCAATGGTACGGGCCCACGTCGTGGTGGCTCTAAAAAGCCAGCAGCTAAAACCGATGAAAATGCACAAAACCCATGGGCAAAGCGTCAATCGGTTGGGGGCAGTGGTCAACGCCGTCGTCGTCCTGCAAATAACGACTAATTGTCACTGCGTTTAGTTAAACGCAGCTGCAAAAAAAGCGCTAGCTTTAAGGTTAGCGCTTTTTTGTTTTTAATTTATCAGTAAGTAATTAATGCCTAGGCCAACAAACAGCGTAACGCTAACACTCAGTAACGTGCCTAGCATCACATATTCCGTGAGTTGTTTATCTTTGCTGGCACTTAAGTCGCCAAATCTAAACACGGATTTGGCGGCAATTAAAAACCCAAGCCCAGCAAACTGATCTAATAAAATAAATGTCAGCATAAGTACTCGTTCGAGCATACCAATACTTTGTCCTGCTAAAGGGAGACTACCATCACTAGAAAAGTGATTAGTTAAACGCTCTAACATCATTCTTATAAATACCGCACTGGGACTTAAAATAATAAGGTAACCAGTTATAACCCACAGCACTTTTTCGTTGAACAATAACGCCATAAAATTGTTAGTAAATTGCTGATTATCAGTGAGCCAAATGCTTATCACAATAAGGACGGTGATATGGGCAATTTGGTCTAATAAAAAAGGCACTACGCCTTTATTTGAATACGATTTAGCAATATCAATAAAGTAGTGACTGATCATAATAATGCCGGTCGCCAGTAATACGCTGCCTAATTGTTGCCAGCCAAAACTATATTCCCAAAGCGCCACAACGACTGCACTGGTAATTCCGTGAACCAATACATGGTAGTAAAGTTTTTTTGCTTTAAAATGACGGGTGTTTCTGTCGTTTACCCAGCTCATGGGTTGCCAATAAAAATCAGCGAGTAAGTGGCCAATAATCAGTGCAACGAGTAATAGTGAAAATTCCATTAGTCATGTCCTTGCTGTATGCTTTTAAGCTGTTGTTGTGCATGTAAAATAAATCGTTCTATCAGCTGATAGTTAGCAAGATTAAGCAGCTTAGTAACGTTTTCGCGGCTGGTATTGAGCTCTTTAGCTAATGCTGCATGGTTGTTATTAGTATGGGTTAAATATACATACAAAGCGTTTGCTTGTTTTTGAGTTATTTTACACAGCAATACATCAACAAACGCTAGGTTTAGCTTAAAGCTCTCATCAACTGGTTGCTTTGCAATAGCAAATGTAAAACGCTGGTTTGTCATTTTATCTAGCTCATGACCAGAGAGAGTAAACGCAGAGCCTGTGGCCGTTTTTATACTCTTACCAGGGTTATCTATGTGCCCCAACGCCATGCTTTGGCGCAGTTCATAGCCGGCAGATTTTAGCTGTAGGTAGATAAGAATAGCGGTGGTAACTAACTGTTCACTTTTTTCTACTTGCAGCTGAAATGCATCCCCACGGTAAATATCCCAAGATGTTGTTTTATTACAATTTGCACGTAAACTTTGCTCTAGCTGATAAAGCATGGCATCGTATTGTTGTTTAGGTATTTTTTGCGATTTAATAATATCGCCGCTGATCACACCAATCATAAAAATCCAGATAAATTATTTACATGTAACTAAATTAGGTTACATTGTTAAATGTAACTATAATTGGTTACGTTGGGTTTGGTAACTAATTTAGGTTACTTAACACGCAATTGCAAGTATCACTCATTAGGACATAATAATGACCTCACAACAAAGCAGTAAACCTCGTGTAGGTATTTTTGTCGATGTACAAAATATTTATTACACCTGTCGCGAAAGCCACGGTAAAAACTTTGATTACAATGCCTTTTGGCGAATGATAGAGCAACAATACGATATTGAATGTGCGTTTGCTTATGCAATATACCGAGGTGATGAAAAGCAAAATCAGTTTCAAAATATTTTGCGCGCTATTGGCTTTGAAGTAAAACTAAAACCCTTTATTCAACGCCGTGACGGCAGTGCCAAAGGCGATTGGGATGTAGGTATAACCATAGATATGCTAGAGCAGGGAAAGCAGCTTGATAAGGTTATTTTACTCTCGGGTGACGGTGACTTTGCGTTATTACTGGGGCACTTAAAAAATCAATACAATGTTCCGTGTGATGTATACGGTGCTGATAAATTAACCGCAGAGGTACTTAAGCAAAGTGCTGAGCAATTTCATTTAATTGACAATCAGTTACTACTTTAAAAAGTCTAAGCGCTGCGTTGGTTCGGTGTATTTTTGAGCAGAATGCCCACCTTCAACATGAGCATTTTTAATACAACGGGTACATAGATTAATTAAGCCTAATTTAGGCTTTTTTTATGGCGGTAATAAATTGGGTTTAGTGGATGATTATGGTAATTTTAAGAATCAATTAGTATCAAGGAATTACATGCTTAACTACAGTAATATGCCATTAGACAGAGGCTCAAATGCGCGCAAAGACCCTACTTGGGTAGACGCAAAAAAAACAGCAGACAGCTTATGGCTTTTAGTTAAAGGCAATCACACCTTATTTGCTAACAGTAGCCCTGAGGTGGTGTATTTGGCTTACCTACAGGTGGCACATTTAGATTTAACGCAGGCTATTTTTTTAGGTTCAAATAAACAGGATAATGCCGTATTTGCGCTAGATGTAACCGCACTCGACGAGTCGTTATTAGCAACGATTATTGGTGATGCCCAGTTTGCAGATATTCGCCAGTTTGGTACACAGGTGGCGCTTGAAGATGGCTCAAATGCAGCGCTTGCCCGAGGGTTATGTTACTGGCATGCCACTCATAGTTTTTGTGGCCGTTGTGGTACCAAAAATCACTTAGTTGAAGCGGGTCACTCTCGATTATGCGACAATCCTGCGTGTTTGCACCAGACTTTTCCGCGTACCGATCCTGCGGTTATTATGGTAGTAACTAAAACATTTTCTGATGGGATTGAACGCTGCTTATTGGGTCGCCAAGCAACTTGGCCAAAAGGATTGTATTCATCGCTTGCAGGCTTTGTTGACCCTGGTGAAACCCTTGAACAAACCGTGATCCGAGAAGTAAAAGAAGAGGCGGGTATTATTGTGGAAAAAGCGGAGTATATTGCTTCGCAACCTTGGCCGTTTCCTTCGTCAATTATGCTGGGTTTTATTGCCACAGCAAGCAGTGATGAAATAAGCACAGAGCAAGATGAACTTGAAGATGCAAAGTGGTTTTCTCGCGAAGAACTTGCGCAATTTAAAGATTGGCACCATCAAGGGGAGCATTTAAAACTACCTAGAGCTGATTCGATTTCGCGTTATTTAATTGAATATTGGCGTACTCAGATAGAAGGATGAATCATGTCGAGCAAAAATAAAAATACCCAATTAGTGTCATCAGGGCGCAAAAAAGCGTACACCCATGGCGTAGTCAATCCTGTGATACAGCGCGCTTCAACGATTGTGTTTGATTCTGTAAGCGAGCTTAAAGAAGCGACTAAAACACGCGGTGATAAAACGTTATTTTATGGCCGTCGTGGCACCACTACGCATTTTGCTTTGCAAGAGGCAATTACCGAACTCGAAGGCGGTGAGGGCTGTGCCTTATACCCATGTGGCGCTGCGGCGATAAGCCAAACATTGTTATCGTTTTTAAAGTCCGGTGATCATATTTTAATAGTGGACACTGTTTACGAGCCAACCCGTGATTTTTGCGACAAGATTTTAGCAGGGCTGGGCATTACTGCGACCTATTATCCGCCCATGATTGGCTCAGATATAAAAGAGTACATTCAAGACAATACCAAAATGTTGTTTTTAGAATCTCCGGGTTCAATTACCATGGAAATTCAAGATGTTCCCGCTATGGTGCAAGTGGCAAATGATCATAATGTAATGACGGTGCTTGATAACACTTATGGTAATGGTTTGCACTATCGTCCACTTGAACACGGTGTTGATATTAGTATTCAAGCGGCAACCAAATATATTGTAGGTCATTCAGATGTGATGATGGGCGTAGCTGTAGCGAATAAAACATATTGGCCAACACTTCGTGAACATTCTTATTTACTCGGGCAATGCACCAGTGCAGATGATGCGTATTTAGCACTACGAGGCTTGCGTACCATGGCAGTGCGATTAAATCAGCATGAAAAAGCCGCGCTAGAAGTAGCAAAATGGCTTGAGCAACATGCGTTGGTTGATCATATTCGCCACCCAGTATTTGAAACGTGCCCTGGGCATGAATTTTTCAAACGCGATTTTGACGGTAGTAATGGTTTGTTTTCGTTTGTAATGAAAACCGGTAACCAAAAGGCCATTGATGCTTTTTTAGATAGCTTGCAGCATTTTAAAATGGGCTTTTCTTGGGGAGGCTTTGAGAGCTTAGTAACGGCAAACCTATCAATGAAAGGGCTGCGCTCGCAAACAGGATGGGAGCATGGACCTGTTATTCGTTTGCACATTGGTTTGGAAGATGTTGAAGATTTAATTGCCGACTTACAGCAAGCATTAGTTATTTATGAGCAACATTTATAATTACTAATTGGTTAAATTACATTATTTGTTACAAAGCCTATCTCTGAGTAGGCTTTTTTTTGCTAGCAATTCAACGTGTTTACACTTAGTGTTGTTAAATAACACTTATTGTAAAGCACGAACAACGTCATTAAGGATAGTCAATGGCAATACCATCACCTGTTAACGTAGGGCGCTTAACCCAAATCGCGGGTTTTGAGCTGGTACGTATGTTTTTAACTAAACGAGGACTTATTGCACTGGCGGCTTTTGGGCTAGTGTGGCTTGTTATTTTACGTTACCCCATAGGGCAGGCAGTGGGCATTATCAGCTCCCCCGATTTTGAACAAATAGCCCGTGATATTTCCGGCTCTATTGGATTAAATAAGTTACTTGATTGGCCTGAAGCAGAATTTGCTATGTATTGGCTTATTGCTTTGTATAGTTTTCCTGTTTTTAGCTTATTTATTTGTAGTGATCAAACTGTGGGTGATAGAGAGCGCGGTACGCTAAGATTTTTATCATTACGCTCAACTCGCTTTGAAATACTCTTTGGTCGTTTTTTAGGGCAGTTAGCAGTACTAACCTGTTTAGTTGGCATCACGCTTATAGCGACATTGGCGGTGCTCGGGTTTCGCGAGCCGAGCTTACTTGCAGGTGGCCTTAGTCGTGCTGTTTCAATATTTTTAATACTCATAGTTACTTTTTCGCCGTTTGTAGCCTTAATGAGTTTGATTAATACTTTTGCGAGCTCATCTCGCTTATCTATTGTGTTAGCCATTTTATATTTTACAGCCGGTGGCATTATTGTTGGATTACTAGAGTGGCAAATACCCGCATTAAGTGTGCTTGATTATTTATTCCCTGGTGTGCAAATAGAGTTATTAGCGGGACAAAACTTACCGTTACTGAGCGCATTAGCTATTCCACTTGTGCAAACAGCGGTGCTACTTGTGGTTGCTCAACGTATTTTTGCAAGGAGCTCACTATGAAATTATTAATAATAGGGCGTAATTTAAGTAAATCGTACGGCTCAAAACTGGCTCTAAATAATGTGAGTTTCGAGATTCAAAAAGGCGCGCCAGTTGCATTAGTTGGCCCTAATGGCGCAGGGAAGACCACTTTATTTAGTTTGTTGTGTGGCTATATCGCACCTAGCATAGGTGAGCTTGAAATACTTGGCCATAAACCTGGTAGTGCTGCTTTATTTAATAAAGTGAGTGCGTTACCACAAGATGCCCAGCTAGATCCGCGTTTTAATATAGATAAACAACTTAGTTTTTATGCCAAGCTACAAGGCATGAGTACTAAGCAAAGCCACGTAGAGGCACTTCGTGTGCTTGATTTAGTGGGCCTTAGCGAAATTGCAAAAAACCGCGCTGGGGACTTATCTCACGGTATGCGCAAGCGTGTAACCATAGCGCAAGCATTAATTGGCTCACCGCAAATTGTGATGTTAGATGAGGCCACAGCAGGACTTGATCCGATTCATGCCAGAGAAGTCAGGGAGCTGGTGTCTGAGCTATCGTCTCAAGCGACGTTTATTTTAAGCTCTCATGATTTAACGGAACTTGAACGATTATGTTCTCAAGTACTACATTTAGATAAAGGCGTATTAAGCGAGCACCAAACTAAAGCAGTGAACACCGATAAGCATTTTTACACTTTAATGCTCAGTGAAGTGTATCAAAATGTGGAGCAACAACTCCAAGCAATTGAGGGTGTGAGCCGTGTTTATATGAGCCAACATAAAGAGTATGTGATTGAGTATCAACCAACTAGCGATTCACTCGACATCGCGCTATTGCAATTTTGCCACCAACATAATTGGCAGTATAGGCAGTTAGTAAATGGTCATACGCTAGAAAATCAAATATTTAAACAGGAGAAACTATAATGGGATTATTTAGTGGTTTAATGGGTAACGCCAGTGAAGTGGATGACGCCGATTTAGAAAAAGTATTGGCTAATACGCTTATTGAAGGTGAGCGAGTTGAAAAGGCGTATAAAGTTGTCCGTGATATGTTTATCTTTACTAATAAGCGACTAATTTTATTAGATAAACAAGGTGTGACAGGTTCTAAAATGGAAATGATCAGTATTGCTTACTCTAAGATAACTAAGTTCAGTAAAGAGAGTGCTGGGCACTTTGATTTAGACGCTGAGTTAAAAATATGGGTAGGTTCAGATCCAACGCCAATTAGCAAGGACTTTAAAGCTGGTGATAACATAAATGATGTTTATCGGATAATTAGCCAGTATTCATTATAGAAACAAACAAAATCGGTGTAAAATTAAAGTAATTGTTTACAGCTTGTTGCGATTACTTTAACATAAATTACTCCAACACTTTCTTACAAATTCCCTAACAAATACAATTGCTTGATTCAGTTTTTGTTCAGTTTCGTGGCGTTAGCATACCCCCACTTTAGCAATGTAGTTAAAGTACAAAAACAATGTACATAGGGATGTTTCATTATGAAAAAATTAGCAATTATTATTTCAGGTCTTTTATTATCAAGTGCTGCACACGCTGCAGATAGCTACAATTCAATCAGTAATTTAAGCTACAAAGATAGCGATAACAACGACACCGTTGCTGTAGACTCTATTTATTACCTATCTCCTAAAAAAACATTAGGTCCGTACGATCAGTTTGAGTACATTAATAAACAAACTAACGTTTACGGCGGTTATGCTGATGACGACTTTGGCGATGTTACTAACATTGGTGGCGAATACTTTATTAATGAATTTGTTGTTGGCGCATCTTACGAAAACCTTGACCCAGATTCGGGCTCTAACGGTGAGCTTTACAAGCTAACTGGTGGCTACTTCTTTAACCCAGATTTACTTGCAAAAGTAAGATTTGTAGATCAAAAAGATGGTGATAACGTTACATTCTTTTCTTTAGCATACAACCACATGCTAAACGATACAGATTACGTAGGCATCACTGTTGAATCAGATGATGATTTTGATTATCGTTTAGTAGCTGCTAAATACTTTGTTGATTTACAACAAGGTAACTACTTAACAGTAGAAGGTACATTTGAAAGCCTTGACGAAGCAGATGACCAATGGAACGTAGAAACAAACTACTACTTCTCTAAAGCGACTTCTGTATTTGCAGCTTACGATAAAGAAGACAACTACAGCTTTGGTGCTCAACACTTCATCAATAAAAACATTGGTTTAAAAGTGGGTTACGGCAACAACGCAGATGACTCAGATAACGATGCTTACTTTGCTAACATGCGTTTTCAGTTTTAATTAAGCGTTTAATCGCATAAATTAAAACCAGTTAAGTAGTAAAAAGCCCGCATTTTGTGGGCTTTTTGCTGTGCGAAATAAATGCGTAACTCTACTTTATCGTTATATTTTAATTACAATAGAATCGGCTCATCATTTAGTGGCACTCCTCTGACACCCCATTGTATTTAAATTAAGATCGGTCATAATTAAATCAGTGTTTTTATAACTATAAAAGGAATGTGCTCATGTCAGTATTTATTATATTACTGGTTGTGGTGATCGTGGTATTTGCTATTAAAGATATCCGCCTTAATTTAATTACTCGACCTACTTTTAAGATGTTTAAAAAGGTGTTGCCGCCATTATCGCAAACAGAGCGAGAAGCCATGGAAGCGGGCGATATTTGGTGGGATGGCGAGTTATTTAGTGGTGAGCCTGATTGGCAAAAATTACACAACTATCCGCGTCCGCAGTTAAGTGAAAAAGAAACTGCATTTTTAGATAATCAAGTTGAAACTTTATTAGCCATGCTTGATGACTATAAAATTGTACAAAAAGACAAAGATTTACCTAAAGAGGTGTGGGACTTTTTAAAAGCCGAAGGGTTTTTTGCAATGATCATCCCTGAAAAATTTGGGGGTCTTGAATTCTCTGCTATTGCTAATTCCACCATAGTGTCAAAAATTGCGACTAAAAGCTTAACGGCCGCCGTGACGGTCATGGTACCCAATAGCTTAGGTCCTGGTGAGTTATTACTGCATTACGGAACAACTGAGCAACAAAATCGTTGGTTACCTAGCCTCGCAAAAGGTGACGATGTACCTTGTTTTGCATTAACGGGCCCTGAGGCTGGCTCTGATGCTGGCAGTATTCCAGATTCTGGCGTGGTGTGCAAAGGCGAGCATGATGGTAAGGAAGTGTTGGGACTGCGTTTAAATTGGTCAAAACGTTACATTACCCTTGCGCCTGTGGCGACTGTGTTAGGGCTTGCATTTAAAATGTACGATCCAGATGGATTGTTAGGCGATGAAAAAGAGCTCGGAATAACGTGTGCACTTATTCCAACCGATCACCCAGGTGTTAAAATAGGAGAGCGTCATTACCCACTTAACATGGCGTTTATGAATGGCACAACGTACGGTAAGGATGTATTTATTCCGCTTGATTGGATTATAGGTGGCCAGCAAGGGGCAGGGCGCGGTTGGCGCATGCTAGTAGAGTGTTTAAGCGCAGGGCGTGGTATTTCATTACCGGCATTAAGCACTGCAACAGGGCACTTGGCAGCTAAGATGACCTCGGCTTATACGGTTGTACGCCAACAGTTTGGCGTGTCAATTGGGCAATTTGAAGGCGTACAAGAAGGGTTGGCACGTATTGGTGGCCTAACTTATGCGCTGGAGTCGTGCAGGTTAATGACCGCAGGTGCAATTGATTTAAAACTTAGCCCGTCAGTAGTAACTGCAATTGCAAAGTACCACATGACAGAAATGGGTCGAACGGTAATGAATGATGCAATGGACATTCATGCAGGTAAAGGGATTCAGGTTGGGCCTAATAACTATTTAGCACACGGTTATATGGGTATTCCCGTCTCTATTACCGTAGAGGGCGCCAATATTCTTACCCGTAACCTTATGATATTTGGCCAAGGTGCAACCCGTTGTCATCCTTTCGTGTTAAAAGAAATGGAAGTTGCAGCAATGGATGACGATGATGCTGCACTTGAGCAATTTGATGGCTTGTTAATGAAGCACATTGTATTTGCACTGAGTAATGCAAGTATGGCCTTGGTGCATGGTTTAACTCGCAGCCACTTTGCTAAAGCGCCTGTGTGTGGAGAGACGGCCGACTATTATAAACAATTAGGTAGAATGAGCCGAGGATTGGCGTTTACAACGGATGTTGCAATGTTGATGTTAGGTGGTGAACTTAAACGCAAAGAAATGATATCGGCACGTTTAGGCGATGTATTAAGTCATTTGTATATTGCTTCTACCGTGTTAAAACGTTTTGAAGATGAAGGGCGCCAACAAGCTGATTTACCTTTTGTTAAGTATGCAATAGAGACGTCATTGTATGAAATAGGCCAAGCATTTGATGGCTTCTTTAAAAACTTTTCTAATCCTGTGGTTAACTTTACACTTAAGCGTATTGTTTTTCCATTAGGTAACCATTATCACAAACCAAGTGATGCCACTTCACAAAGTATTTGTGAACACATGACTCAACCAGGCGTATTTAGAAATAGGCTTACCCATTTGTGTTACGTTGATGAGAATGCAGGCACAGGAGTGATGGAAAATGCTTTTTTAGCAATGCACGATATGCACAATCAGTTTAAGCTGTTAAAACAGTGGCAACGAAAAGGCAAGGTGCCTGCCACCTATGATATTGAACAAGCGATTGATTACGCACTTGAACATGAGTTAGTAACGAAGGTTGATGGTGAGGCAATGCATCATGCTAATAAGCTAAGAATGCAGGCTATTGCAGTTGATAACTTTAAACCAGAAGACATCTAACGCTGAGTTATAATAATAAAGAAGATAATAAAAAAGCCTTAAATTCATGATTTAAGGCTTTTTTTATGTTGTGTGTTTTTTAAGCTCGAATATACGGTTATCGTTACTAAGGCTCTGAATGACTGATCAGCGCCCGTAAGGATCGGCGATGATTTTATCTACGTACCACTTACCTTTTATTTTAAGCATTTCGATGCTGCGGAAATCATCGATTTTTTTACCATTAAAATAACCGGTAAACACGATGTTTATTTTAGCCTGATTGCCATACTGTTCTCGCAGGCTTGAATTTGACATATCAATTTCAATCACAACTTCATCGTACTGTAAATTAATAAGACTACGCGCAAACTGTTTTGCCGTCCCATACGATTTCATTATGCGAGCTAATTTAGGTGTTGCGAAATCGCTGGCTTTTTGCAAGTTATGCTGGTTATAAAGCGCATCAAAATACACAGTAGCAGTGTCGCCTGGACGATCATTGTCAATGTACTGCTCTTTAGGTTTAGTATTTTCATTACAGCCAACGATCAAAATACTAAAAATGAGCACAATAATGGTTAAAATTGTTTTCATATTTGGTCAGGTTGATTACTTATACATAAAGTGTGTGGTGGAATGGAGAAGATGTAAAGAGGAGTGGACTAAATAGATAGTAACTTATTAAATAAGCAATAAAAAAGGATGTTAAAAAACATCCTTTTTTAATCAGAACGCTTGATTATTGCACAAGCTCTTGTTCGCTAAATTCTTCGTCAAACATAGGGCTTGATAAGTAGCGCTCTGTTGCACTTGGCAAAATAACCACAATATTTTTATCTGCATTTTCAGGACGTTCAGCAATACGTTTCGCTGCAACCACAGCCGCACCCGATGAAATACCAACTAAAATCCCTTCTTTTTTCATTAGCTCGTGACACATTGCTATACATTCTTCATTAGAGACTTGCTCTACACCATCAATTATTGATAGGTCTAAATTCCCAGGAATAAAGCCTGCACCAATACCTTGAATCTTATGTGGCCCAGGTTTTACTTCTTCACCAGCAAGAGTTTGGCTAATTACCGGAGAATGGCTTGGCTCTACAGCAATTGATTTTACATTTAAGCCTTTTTCTTTTTTAAGATAACGGCTTACACCTGTGATAGTTCCACCAGTACCAACGCCTGCAACAAAGAAATCGATTTTGCCATCAAGTGCATCAAAGATTTCTGGGCCTGTTGTATCAAAGTGAATTTTAGGGTTTGCAGGGTTTTCAAATTGTTGTAATAAAATAAACTTTTCAGGGGCTGATGCTTGAATTTCTTTGGCCTTAGCAATAGCACCGTTCATACCTTTAGCACCGTCTGTTAGTACAAGATTAGCACCGAGTGCTTTTAATAGCTTACGACGTTCTAAGCTCATGGTGTTTGGCATTGTAAGCGTTAATTTGTAGCCGCGTGAGGCTGCTACAAATGCCAGTGCAATGCCCGTGTTACCTGATGTTGGCTCTATAAGCTCTTTATCTTTGGTAAGTTGACCTGATTTTTCAGCTTCCCAAATCATCGATGCACCAATACGGCATTTAATACTAAAGCTTGGGTTACGCGACTCAATTTTAGCGTATACATTCCCACCTGTAACACGGTTAAGTTTTACCAACGGTGTGTTACCGATGCTTAGTGAGTTATCTTCAAAAATAGTAGACATAATGTTCCTTTAGGTACAATCTGATCAACACATTAACAGTTAGTCTGTTAACTTTATAAGCCTACTTTACTGTGAGATAAAAAAAGTTAAAGTAAGCTTTGGATATAACATATATTAATTCCGCTTATAACGGATTGAACTAAAAACTCAACCTGTTATTTTTTTAGTTATTAAAAAGGTGAACTTGAAGCCATTTGTTCGTTTTTAACTTTGTACTATATTTTTTGTTTATGTAGTCGTTATTTAAACAAATCAACACTACATACTTATATTTTGTTGGTTAATTGTGCAAATGAACTGCGGTTGAACAGTTTATTGACACAAACTATTCAAAACATGATAAAAACACATTATCTAAATTCAATAAAGTAATCACCATGAAGTTAATCTTAAAATTAATTGCCGGTATTGTGACCGGTATTTTAGTCGGACTTTATATTCCCTTAACTGGCGTTGAGCTTTTATACACAGTAAAAGAGCTTATCGGCCAGCTTATTAGTTTTACAATTCCACTGATTATTTTGTTTTTTATTGCCTCTGGGATTGCCGGGCTGCCTAAAGGGTCAGGGCATTTACTGGGAAAAACGGTTGGTTTTGCTTACGGCTCAACAATTATTGCCGGTACCTTAGCGTTTTTATTAGTCACAGCGATTATTCCGTTCCTAAGCGGTGGAATTTCATTTGAAGCTGAAGCAGTCACCGAGGTAGGTAGCTTTATTGACTTAGAAATTCCACCATTAATGGGTGTAATGACTGCTTTAGTCACAGCATTTGTATTTGGTATTGGTATGAGCCAGCTAGGTTTAGACACATTAAAAACGGTGTCTGATCAAGGGCGCGATATTATAGATGGTTTACTTGCTAAGGTGATTATTCCGGCATTACCGTTTTACATTGCGGGTGTGTTTGCTGAAATGACCGTGGCAGGTACCGTTGTTGATACATTACAGGCCTTTGGTGTAGTACTCATTGCCGCATTAGTGATGCATTGGTTATGGTTGAGTGTGCTTTATATTGTATCGGGCCTATTACTTAAGCGTAATCCTATTGAGCTAATTAAAAACATGCTACCTGCGTACTTTACTGCATTAGGAACCATGTCGAGCGCGGCAACCATTCCAGTCTCTTTGCAATCAAGTAAAGCAAATAACGTTAAAGAAGATGTAGCTAACTTTACAGTGCCATTATGTGCCACTATTCACCTATCAGGTTCAACAATTACAATAGTTACCTGTGCTATGGCTGTGATGTTTTTATCGCCTAGCATGGAAGTACCTTCACTAATGGCTATGCTGCCATTCATTATGATGCTAGGTGTGGTTATGATTGCTGCACCAGGTGCCCCAGGTGGCGCGGTAATGTCGGCGTTAGGTTTATTAACTAGTATGCTTGGTTTCAACGAAGGTGCAGTGGCACTAATGATTGCGCTGTACCTTGCACAAGATAGCTTCGGCACTGCGTGTAATGTAACTGGCGACGGTATCATTGCTTTGTGGGTAGACCGTTTTAGTGAAAAAGCCTCAGCTTAAATCACTATGGCGTATTTACCTACGATAGGTAAATACGCTTTTAATCATATCGGTCATAGCGACCGACGGCGAAAGCATAATATTAGTTATGGTTTCGTCGTATCTATGCTAATGTTGAAAATTAATTTTGTTAACTTGCATCTTATTAGGCTAGTGAGGGTGTTCCATTGATTAACGTACTTTTAGTTGATGACCATGAACTTGTGCGCACAGGGATCAGACGTATTCTTGATGACATACGTGGTTTTAAAGTAATAGGTGAAGCTAAAACAGGCGAAGAGGCTGTACAGTTTTGTCGTCAACATGCGCCAAATATAGTATTAATGGATATGAACATGCCTGGTATGGGCGGGCTTGAGGCAACTAAAAAGATTTGCCGTTATTGTCCCGATGTAAAAATTATTGTGCTTACAGTTAATTGTGAAGACCCATTTCCGAGCAAGGTTATGCAAATTGGTGCTCATGGTTTTTTAACCAAGGGGGCAGGGTCTGATGAAATGGTGCGTGCTATACGTTGCGTGCATGCAGGGCAACGTTATATTGCGCCAGAAATAGCACAGCAAATTGCGCTTGCGCAGGTTACTGGGCGAACTGATGAAAACCCATTTCAAAGTTTGTCTGAGCGTGAACTGCAAATTATGCTGATGATCACCAAAGGTGAAAAAGCACAGGATATTGCTGAGCGCTTAAATTTAAGCTCTAAAACAGTAAACAGTTATCGCTATCGTATGTTTGAAAAGCTTAACGTAGGGGGCGATGTCGAGCTTACTCATTTAGCCATACGTTACAAAATGATTGATATAGATATCTCTTACTAGTCGATATATATGTCTGAATTTGATCATGCCCAGTTTTTAAAAACATTATCGAGTGAGCCTGGCGTTTATCGCATGCTCGATAATGACAACCAAGTTATTTATGTCGGTAAAGCTAAAAGTTTAAAAAAACGGGTGAGCAGTTACTTTCGCAGCAACATTACCGACAGCAAAACCCGTGTTTTAGTGAGTAATATTTGTAATATTGAAGTCACACTTACTAATACAGAAACAGAAGCGCTTCTGCTTGAAAATAACCTCATTAAGAAATATCAGCCACGTTATAATATTCTGTTACGTGATGATAAATCGTACCCGTACATATTACTCACGAATCATAGGCACCCTCGTTTAGCCTTTCATCGTGGTAGCAGAAAAGTAAAAGGCGAATATTTTGGCCCGTTTCCAAGCGCTGGAGCCGTATCAGAAAGTTTGCGCTTAATGCAAAAAATATTTCCGGTACGTCAATGTGAAGACGCTTACTACCGTGCGCGTAGTCGGCCATGCTTGCAATACCAATTAAAACGTTGCTCTGCGCCGTGTGTTAATAAAGTCTCTGAAGATGAATACGCGCAGCAAGTTGATTATGTCCGTAAATTTTTAACCGGTAAATCCCATGAAGTAATAGCCGATCTTATCGCTAAAATGGAAAAAGCCAGTGAGCAGCTTAATTTTGAACTCGCAGCTAAAGTTCGCGACCAAATTATGCTATTGCGTAAAATGCAGGAGCAGCAGTCTATCTCAGGTAATTTTGCTGAAATGGATGTTGTAGGTTTTGCCCATTTAAATGGCTTAAATGGGATTCATCTATTAATGATCCGCGATCATAAAGTGCTGGGTAGTAAAACTTATTTTCCAAAGGTGCCTAAAGACTCACAGGAGCAGGAAATCTTAACCTCTTTCTTAGGCCAATATTACTTAGCGCCGGGAGCAACAGGGCGCATTGCCAAAGAAATCATCTTACCATTTGAAATTGAAGAAAGTGATGCGCTCAGCGAAGCACTAACTCAAATTAGTGAACGTAAAGTATCGCTTAAAGTGGTTACTCGTGGTGAGCGAGCACAGTACTTACAGTTAGCCAATAAAAACGCATTAAATAGTATTACGGTTAAGCAAAGCACTCAAGACTCTATAAACAAGCGTTATGCTCAATTAAAGGCTACCTTGCGTCTTGATGACATTAATCGCATGGAATGTTTTGATATCAGCCACACCATGGGCGAAAACACCGTGGCCAGTTGTGTTGTCTTTGATTCTCAAGGGCCTAACAATAAAGAATATCGTCGTTACAACGTCACGGGCATAACCGGTGGCGACGATTACGCCGCTATGGAATTTGCACTAAACAAACGTTATAACAAGTTAGTGGATGAAGATAAAATTCCCGATGTTATTTTTATCGATGGTGGTAAAGGTCAATTAGGTAGAGCAGAGCAATATTTCGAAAACTGGCCGCATGCAAAAATGCCGCTATTAGTTGGGGTTGCAAAAGGCACTAGCCGTAAGCCGGGTCTTGAAACCTTGCTTATAGATGGCGGGCGTAAAACAATTCCTATGGATTCTGATGCACCAGCGCTTCATTTAATTCAGCATATACGCGATGAGTCGCATCGTTTTGCAATTGCAGGGCACCGTAATAAGCGGCAAAAACAACGCACTCAGTCATTATTAGAGGAAATAGATGGCGTTGGTTCAAAGCGTCGACAAACATTATTAAAATATTTAGGGGGCATGCAAGGCGTAAAAGCTGCTAATATAGAGCAGCTAAAGAAAGTTCCTGGGATCAGTCCTGACATGGCTGAGAAGATATTTAACCATTTGCATGACAAGGGCTAGCCCTATGTGCGAATATAGAAAAAAAGACATATCCAAGTAGTTATGTGGAATATTCCAAACACACTCACAACGTTTAGACTCTTTCTTATCCCCATTTTTTTGGTGATATTTTATATGCCTTATTCATGGGCATTCTTTGTTGCTGCCTTTATTTTTTGGCTTGCTTCAATCACTGACATACTCGATGGCTATTTAGCGCGTAAGCTTGAACAATCAACGCCTTTTGGTGCGTTTTTAGACCCTGTTGCTGATAAAGTAATGGTGTGCGCTGCCTTAGTTGCATTATCTGAGCATTATCAATCTTTGTATATGACTATTCCTGCACTTATTATTATAAGCCGTGAAATTGTTATATCGGCGCTACGAGAATGGATGGCTGAGCAAGGCAAACGCGGCAATGTAGCTGTATCCGATATGGGTAAGTTAAAAACCGCAGCGCAAATGTTAGCCATTATTGGCCTAATTTGGCAGTACGATACCTGGATGATGTATTTAAGCTATGGCTTACTTTATATAGCGACGTTTTTAACGCTCAGTTCTATGGTGCAATATTTAGTTGCAGCATGGGCAGAATTGACCAAAAATTGATTGTAAACGTCTAATAACGCACCATTTTAGATAAAAAATAATCAAACAGTTCAAAAGTAGCATTTTTTGTGTTGACGCGTTTAATAATCTCTGTAGAATGCGTCCGTGTTGAGAGGGCATAGCCCCCTAGATAAACAAAGCGGCACTAGCTCAGTTGGTAGAGCGCGACCTTGCCAAGGTCGAGGTCACGAGTTCGAGCCTCGTGTGCCGCTCCAGTTTATCTTAAAGCTAACCTAGTATTGAGGCGGAATGGCAGAGTGGCCATGCACCGGATTGCAAATCCGTTTACCCCGGTTCGACTCCGGGTTCCGCCTCCAATCAACACTCCACACGCTTTAATTAGCAAACTCGATGCCCGAGTGGTGGAATTGGTAGACACAAGGGATTTAAAATCCCTCGACTAACAAGTCGTGCCGGTTCAAGTCCGGCCTCGGGCACCACGTTGTGGTTTGGTTACATACACAAATATGTAACTTATAAAAAATCTTATTAAGAATTAATATGATGCGGCACTAGCTCAGTTGGTAGAGCGCGACCTTGCCAAGGTCGAGGTCACGAGTTCGAGCCTCGTGTGCCGCTCCAAATTATTTGATATGTTTAGGCGGAATGGCAGAGTGGCCATGCACCGGATTGCAAATCCGTTTACCCCGGTTCGACTCCGGGTTCCGCCTCCAAATAATTACTCCACACGCTTTAATTAGCAAACTCGATGCCCGAGTGGTGGAATTGGTAGACACAAGGGATTTAAAATCCCTCGACTAACAAGTCGTGCCGGTTCAAGTCCGGCCTCGGGCACCACTTTACGTTATTTCTATAACATCCAATTAAATCATCACATTTTTATTACTAAACCCCACTAAGCACACTAATTTACCACCCCTGTTGTTAGCAATAACTTTTTGTTCAACACCTTAAGAGCTCGTGTTTTGTTGCAAGGGCTGATACATACTCTTGGCTCATCAATAGACTGTCACTGATCACTTCAGACTTTTTACAAATTAACCCAGAGTGTAGCTCGTTAGCTAAATCATAAACTAGACTCTTTAATACCAATTCGCTTAATTAAGCGGTCTATTTTGAGGCAGGAAAAACGGGTTGATAGCTAGGCAAAAAATTCGCTATTTAGTTGTTCTAAATGAGAATTTTTTAACACAGATAGCGACACGTTTAGCCCCGCAAAATGATTGAGTATTATTGCGGATTGGTATAATAAGCGCAGTGTTAGTTATTATGGTTATGCAGTAATGTATATAAACCTAACCAGGGATGTCGTTATAAGCATTGAGACCTACTACATAGGTTATTAAATTTACTTGTAGGATGCTTATAATGTTTGGATAAGGTGAGCTTATAGGCAGGTTGGGCAGCTTTAATAACGTCTCTCTTCGCATTAGTAATTTATAAGTGGCTACTGTTATCAGTAACTTTAAGATTAAAGTTAAATCAATAAAAAACCCGAAATAACAATGGCCGTTTCGGGTTTTAACTTGAAGTATAAAAACTAATTATTTATGCCAAATACCTTTTGGAATAGTTTTATTGAGTTTGTCGTTCTTACTTGGATCAAACGTCGGTAACTTTCCGACGCGTCGCTGAGCGTTATAATCTTTAGCAAGCCACACGACAACACCTGAGAGCATAAATAATGCGATTACGTTCACTATTGCCATTAAGCCCATAGATACATCAGCTAATGTCCACACTAGTGGTAATTCGCCCAATGCACCAAACATTACCATACCTAACACTAATAACCTGAAGATCAACATGCCAGATGCGTGGTTATGCTCTAAGAATAATAAGTTCGTTTCTGCATAAGAATAGTTAGCTACTATTGATGTAAAAGCAAAAAACAAAATAGCGACTGCTACAAATATGGCACCCCAGCTACCAACATGCTCCTCAAGCGCTGCTTGTGTAAGTGCTATACCCGTTACATCAGAGCCTGGTACTAACTGTTCTGATAATAAAATAAGAGCAGCAGTTGCAGTACAAATAATAATAGTATCTACAAATACACCCAGCATTTGTACATACCCCTGTGAAGCAGGGTGAGGTGGGTTTGGCGTTGCCGTTGCTGCAGCATTCGCAGCACTACCCATACCGGCTTCGTTTGAGAACAAGCCGCGTTTGATCCCTTGGATCATCGCCTGCATTACCCCATAACCAATTGCACCGGCACCAGCTTGTTCAAGACCAAAGGCACTTCTAATCACATGCATAAATACATCAGGTAATTCAGTGTAATTTACAGCACATATATAAAGTGCAACCATAAGGTAAGCAGCAGCCATAAATGGAACGGCTAATTCAGCAAATCGAGAAATTGTTTTCAGACCGCCAAATATAATAATACCTGAACCAATTACAAGAGCGATACCGACTATATAGTTAGGGATACCAAAGGCGACTTCAAAAGCCGCAGCAATAGAATTTGACTGTACTGCGTTAAAAACTAAACCAAAGGCTAAAATTAAGCACAATGAAAAGACAACACCCATCCAACGCTTGCCAAGTCCATACTCCATATAATAGGCCGGACCACCACGGAAGTTACCTTCTTCATCTCGAGTTTTATAAACTTGTGCCAATGTACTTTCAGCAAAGCTAGTAGCCATACCAATTAAAGCAATTAACCACATCCAAAAAATAGCACCTGCACCACCTAAATAAAGCGCAACGGCAACACCTGCCATATTACCAGTACCGACACGGGCTGCTAAAGAAGTACAAAATGCTTGGAAAGAGGAAATACCGCCATCTGACCCTTGGCGACTCTGAAACATAACTTTAATCATGTGTGGGAATTGTACAAATTGGATGAAACCAAGGCGTATGGTAAAAAATAACCCTGCTGCTATTAATAAGTACACTAAAATATGACCCCATAAGAGACCACTTATACTATTTATTATATCTGTCATGTGCGTTACCTAGTGAACGAGTTGTAAATATCGGGCGCAACTTACCATAAGCACAGTAAATAGTTTAGTAAACAGCATAAAAAAATGAGTTATCCACAGGGTTTTGTGGGTAACGTGTGTGTCTAGGTGGGGTATCTTTGGGGTAACAATTAAATGCAAAAAAGCCTTTAAAAACGCTTGCGTTAAAATCGATTCTCCCTATAATGCGACC
>Ga0114899_1000132_pt1 | contig 75773 bp, 70 predicted proteins | sample MalvireepMed_215_FD_83497 | JGI IMG/M metagenome (GOLD analysis project Ga0114899, IMG submission 83497) | Marine viral communities from the Global Malaspina Expedition - Malaspina viral metaG DeepMed_215 | ecosystem: Environmental > Aquatic > Marine > Oceanic | place: Mediterranean Sea...
CTCTCCTTTAGCGTCAGGAAAAGCGAGCTCTAGTTTGTCACAGACTTCAGATATTGAGCGGTTTCTTAATAAACCAATCCCTAATACAAGCCAAGCAGCTTGCTCGGCGGGGAAACGTCGTTTGCGCACAGAGGCTCTCCCTGTTTGAGTAACGGCTTCTTCAATCCACTCAAGGGGAATATGCTTAGTAAACGAATCAATATCACGATCTTGGCAAAACTCAGTAGTAAGGTGTAATTCTTTAATAAATTCAGACATAAAAATAGGCCACAACTTTCGTTGTAGCCTATTATGAAGCCTCTGAAAGATCGTTCAATTAACTTAAACGATCCGCATTAATCAAATTGATGCCTTTTTAATTAAATGATGACTATTTTCTATTCATCATCTTCAACAAGGGTCATTAACGAGGTGTTACCGCCTGATGCCGTTGTATCGATACTGATTGTTTTTTCAGTAATAAGGCGCTTAATTAGCGTGTCGTAATACTCTGAGCTGATTACTGGCAGTATTGCGCCTTTACGTTGTGCAAGCTGTTGGCTGAAGTAGCCTAAGCGAGAAGAACGTGCAGCAACTACCGCACCCGCTAGGTGAGGGTGTGCCAATATAGCTTGTAACTGGTTTGGTTTAGCTACTTGGAAAACACCTTCAGCAACGCCGGTTGCAATAAACTTATCTCTAAAGGCAACCGCTTCGTCGTAAAATATTTCAGATGCAACAGTAATTACCGTATTACCAGCCGCTAGTGCGGTAATAATCGACAGTGCCCAAAAGTTAAATGAGGTGCTTTTATCTGCGTAACAAACCACACAACCACGTGCTTCAAGGTGAAGTGTATTCGACTCACCTGTTGGCCCTGGCAATGTTGTATATTTACGCATGTGCTTTTCTAAGCGGTTTAACTGAGCGCGAGCATCGGCAAGTGTTAACGCTAAATCGTCCGCGAGGTCGTCAATAATTTCAACCGTCGCTACTTTCGCTAATAACTGACGTACCGCAGAAACACGATCATTCAGTGGCGTTGCACGCCAGATTTTTTCATCGCGCATAGAGTTAACCATCAGCTTTTCTACTTGCTCATTTGCGCCACTGTAGTGGTGTAAATCAAGCTCATCTGGCGTTAGGTTAGTCATTTGTACGTTATCTGGTGATGCTTTTTCTTTTATTAGGCGTTGTAGGTAGTTTGGTCCACCGGCTTTAGGGCCAGTACCAGAGAGTCCACGACCACCAAACGGTTGCACGCCAACAATTGCACCAATCATATTACGGTTAATGTATACGTTACCTGCGCGCGACATTTTAGCTAAATGTTCACAGCGTTCTTCAATGCGAGAGTGAATACCCATTGTTAAGCCGTAACCCGTGTTGTTGATTTGATCGACAACACCATCAAGCTCACTCGATTTAAAGCGAATAACATGCACACACGGGCCAAATACTTCACGTTTTAATACCGATAAGTCTTTAATTTCGTATAAACGTGGTGCAAAGAAAAATGCGCCATTTTCGCTGTTATCAGGAATTTTACACTCATAGTGAAGTGTTGCATTACCCTTGAGGTATTCAACATGGTCGTTGAGTGTTTTAAGCGCTTTTTCATCAATTACTGGGCCTACGTCAGTAGAGAGTAATGATGGGTCGCCAATGTGCAACTCAGCAAGTGCGCCTTTAAGCATCTCGATGATGCCATCAGCTACGTCTTCTTGAATAAATAGCACGCGTAATGCTGAACAACGTTGACCCGCACTTTGGAAACCAGAACTGATAACATCATCAACAACTTGCTCAGGAAGCGCTGTTGAATCAACAATCATACAGTTTTGGCCGCCAGTTTCTGCAATTAAAGGCACCTGAATATCGTTACGTGCCGCTAATGTTTGCGAGATAAGCGTGCCCGTTTCAGTTGAACCAGTAAACATAACAGCTTGAATACGCTCATCAGGAACAATGGTTTTACCCACTTCGCTACCGCGAGCAATTACAGGCTGTACAACGTGCTCAGGTAAACCAACTGATAGCATTAATTCAATAGCACGAAGTGCGATTAAGCTCGTTTGCTCTGCTGGTTTTGCAATAACCGTGTTACCAGTCACAATGGCCGCTGCAACTTGACCCAAGAAAATCGCTAGCGGGAAGTTCCATGGGCTAATACATAAAATAACACCACGGGCTTCAAAGCGCTCATCTTGCGCAAGCTCTTCAGCACGGGCTGCGTAGTAACGACAAAAATCAACTGCTTCACGTACTTCATCAATACCATCTTGTGCTACTTTACCTGCTTCTTTAATACAGATAGCAACAAGCTCATCGTGATGGCGCTCTAAAATATCAGCAACGCGACGTAATAAATTGGCGCGCTCTCTTACCGGTGTTTGTGACCATGATTCAAATGCGGTTTCAGCGTTGGCTAGCAACACTTTCATTTCATCGCTATTTTGTAATTTTATATGGCCAATAATTTCTTTATGGTTTGCAGGGTTTTTAACTGCCAGCGCGCCCTCTGGTACTTGGCTTTCATCAATTAAATGCTCTTCAAACCAAGTGTCTAAATTTTCTTTAAACGGGGTGATCACGTTAATATCAGTTAAGTCCATACCTTTTGAATTGGCACGTTCTTCACCGTATAAATCAATTGGCATTTTTATCTGTGTGTTGTATTTATTACGTAAACCTTGCAGTGTTTCAACAGGATCTGGCAATAATGCTTCAACCGGTTGTGTGGTATCTACAATGGCATTTACAAATGACGAGTTAGCGCCGTTTTCTAGTAAACGACGCACAAGGTAAGCAAGTAGGTCTTCGTGTTGGCCGACCGGTGCGTATACGCGGCACTGAATTTTTTCTTCATCAACGATTTGGTCAAATAAAGATTCACCCATACCGTGAAGACGTTGGAATTCAAAACCTTGGTTATCACCTTTGGCCACTTCTAAAATAGTCGCTGCGGTGTAGGCGTTGTGTGTTGCAAATTGCGGGTAAAGTACATCACGTGCTTCGAGCATTTTAATCGCACACGCTTTATATGATACATCCGTGGTTGCTTTACGGGTAAACACCGGGAAGTAATCTAAACCATCTTGTTGTGTGGTTTTGATTTCTGTATCCCAGTATGCGCCTTTTACTAAACGCACCATCATTTTGCGACCCACACGGGTTGCTAGGTCGGTTAGCCATTCAATAACAAAAATAGCGCGTTTTTGATAAGCCTGAACCGCTAAACCAAAACCTTGCCAATCGCCTAAATCGTCATCGCTAAATACTGCCTCAATAACATCAAGAGAAATATCTAAACGGTCAGCTTCTTCTGCATCAACAGTAAAGCCGATATCGTATTTTTTAGCGGCAAGGGCTAGTTCTTTTAGTTTTGGAACGATTTCTTCCATTACACGCTCTCTATGAGTGAACTCATATCGAGGGTGAATAGCCGATAACTTTACAGAAATCCCCGGGCTTTTTATTGGACCACGGCCATTTGCCGCTTTACCGATAGCATGAATCGCATTCATGTAGCTATCAAAGTAACGCTTGGCGTCTTTCATTGTGCGAGCACCTTCGCCTAGCATATCGTAAGAATATACATAGCCTTTTTGCTCTTTTTCAGCAGCACGCTCAATCGCTTCGTTAATGGTACGACCCATTACGAACTGTTTGCCCATTATCTTCATAGCAAAGTTAACAGACTTACGTATAACTGGCTCGCCTAAACGACCAATGGTTTTTTTGAGTATGCCAAACTGTTGCTCTTTAGTCTTATCGTTATAGTTAACCATTTTACCGGTTACTAATAATCCCCAAGACGAGGCATTAACGAATAAAGAGTCACTACTACCTAAGTGAGAGCTCCAATCGCCGTTTGCTAATTTATCACGTATTAATGTTTCTTGAGTTGCTTTATCAGGAACACGAAGCAGCGCTTCGGCTAAACACATTAATACCACACCTTCTTCACTCGATAGTGAAAATTCATTTAATAGCGCATCAACACCGCTTTGACCGTCTTGGTCTTTACGAATGTTTAAAACTATTTGGCGAGCTCTTTCCCATGCACGGCTTCGTGCTTTAACACCGACTTCTGCAAGTGGTAAAATGTGATCAATAACCGCATTTTCATCTATACGGTAGAAGTCACGGATCTTTTGTCTGATCGGACAAGTCGTTGTTAAATCGCCATTGAATAACATAAGCAACCCTCAGGAGTGTTAAGACTTAGGATAATTGTTAATTACCGCTAAATGTTGTTGGTGTAAAGCGTGCATTCTAATTAAAATCCAGCAGAATATGCTGGTTAATTTTGCCGTTTTACGATAATTTACAGGGCATATTATTAACTTATCCATATAAAATACTGATATGACTAATCCGAATAGATTACGCTTGCTTGATCGTATCGATATATCAATTTTAGACGTTTTGCAGCGCAATGGTAGAATTTCAAATGTTAACCTCGCAAAACAAGTGAATTTAAGTCCTAGTCCTTGTTTAGATAGAGTTAAACGTCTGGAGCAAGAAGGCTACATTGAGGGATATTTTGCAAAGTTAAGCGAGGAAAAGCTCAATCAAAGCTTAGTGGCGCATGTGCAGGTATCGTTAGTCACCTCAAATACAGCGGTATTTAAAGTGTTTCGTGAACACATTCTTAAAATTAAGCAGGTTGTTGAATGTGATATGGTGGCGGGTGGTTACGACTATTTATTAAAAATTCGCGTCTCTAATATGGATGAATACAGAGAAGTATTAGGTGATTTGGTTGATATTCCAGGGGTGGGTACACACCACACTTACATGGTAATAGAAAAAATCAAACAGGATCCTGGACTGCGTTTAGATATGTAACCTTTGAGTACATTATTGCAGGTATAAAAAATTGCAGGCATAAAAAAAGCATCTTTCGATGCTTTTTTTATGCCTGCAATACTAGGTGGCGCTTACGCCCAACCTTCATAGCGTTTTCTGCGCGATAACACGATGGTTAAAATAATTCCTAAGAACAAACCTAAAAATGCAATAGCACCGCCATAAGTGAGTAGCTGACGCTTTTCTTTAGCACTGGTTGCTTGCTTTAATTGTTGTTCTTGAGCAAGCGAGTCTTGTAATTGACTTATTTGTGCTAACAGCTGAGCATTTTGTTCGGTTAGCTGTGAGTTTTGTTCTTGTAGTTCAGGTAATTCTACTTGCGCTTGGCGTAATTTATTTTGCATAGCGCTAATTTCGCTGTTAAGCGCTTGATACTGCTGCTTTAAACCAGCTGATTCGCTGATGAATTTAGCCTCTACCCAGCCTTCACGGTCTTTATCATCTTTAACTTTTATAAAACCGTTTTGTTCATCAGATAATAAAGTCAGTTGCGTGCCTGCATCTATAGAACCGAGTAAGCGATAGTCTTTACTGGCGCCTGAACGCATAAAAGTATACAAGTTATCGATTATATAAGCTGTTTTAGCATTAGTAGGCGGCGTTGATTGAGCTTCCTCTGCTTGGCTCATAAACGGGGCGGCTGTTAAAAGCAGCCATAGTAAACAGTGTTTTAGCATTTATCTACCTTGTTAATCTAGCAGTGTCCGTTGTGAACGTGATTTTTATTTCGCATAAGTATATAGATAGTATGGATTTAATAGTTTAATAGCAAGATAGATATTGTAACCAAAGCATTTTGCTTGCGTGTTTATGACTAAAAAATTTGCAATATAGGTCTGCTTTGTTTATTTTGAGCACTTATTAATTTTAAGGGTAATCCGCAAGCCTAATGGATACTGAGATAGAACTGAAGTTTTTGGTATCAGATGACGTCATTCCACTGATCCCCTCGTTAATTACTCAATTTGCAAAAACAGTCACAAACAAGCCTTCTAAAAGTTTGCAAAATGCTTATTTTGATACGCCAAGCAGAGAGCTGAGAGCACTCGATATTGGTTTTAGAACGCGTTGTACAGACGAGCGCTGTGAGCAAACAATTAAGCTTGCAGGAGACGTGGTGGGGGGATTACATCAACGTCCAGAATATAACCTACCCATAGAAACAAATCGGCCTAATTTAATGGCGTTTGATTCATCAATTTGGCCACACGGCATGCAAATTGATGTTATATCACAAAACCTCTACCCCATATTTAGTACTAATTTTATCCGCCGTACGTGGTTAATTGAAACGCAAAATGGTGCCAAAATTGAAGTGGTATTAGATAAAGGTGAAGTGGCCGCTTCGGGTAAAGTGGAGATTATTAGCGAGCTTGAAATAGAGCTCGTCGAAGGTAGCCGAGACGAGCTATTTGCTTTAGCAGATAAATTAATAAGCCAAAACAGTGTGCGCTTGGGGCTTTATTCAAAAGCAGCAAGAGGCTACCGCCTAGCGGATAACACACCGTTACAACCGAGTAAATCTATCGGTTTTGTTAAACTTACTAAGCAAGCCACTCAAGAGCAAGCACTTATTGAAGCCATGGGCTTTGGTATTCGCTTTGTGCAAAAACATGAGCAATGCTATTTTGATAAGCCAAGTTTAAAAACATTAAAACGTGTGACTGACGGTATTAGTTTAATTCGTCATAACTTTTGGTTATTTGATGATATTGTCAGTAAAGACAGCACCGAGCATCTCAGAACGGAGCTAAAGTGGTTATTGAGTGAATTAGCATGGGTTGAAAATGCCATTCAGTTAAAAACTTACACTTCTAAGCGTCATGCTTTTTATAAAAAAATAAACAGTGCGCCCGCCTTAGCTCAAGTTATTAACGATTTAAAAGAGTTACAACCGAGTATTGATGATATTTTTGCGCTTTTTCATAGTGCGCGCTACAACCGTTTATTGCTGAGCTTAACAACGTGGCTGATAAATAAGCAGTGGCGTAAAGACTGGAGCCAAGCAGAGCTTCAAAACGCTGAGCAGCCCGTTATTGATATTGCTCATCGTTTATTTGATAAAGATTGGAAAAATTTACACCGCTTATTGCCTAAAGAGCAAAGTTTATCGGGCAATGATTATTTAAATTTTCGTACTCAGTTAGAAAATAGCTTACTCAGTGGTAACTGTTTAGGTGCACTGTTTGATAAAGATGAACGATTAGAATTTAGGCTCCCTTGGCTCGATATTTCTCATGGCATGTATGAGCTAAGTACGCTTGATTATTTAAAACAGCTGTGTGGCGGACAAGAAGATGCTCAACTAGCAAAAATACAACTATGGTTGGAACAAAAGTCTGACTTTTTAGTCAGTGCCATGGAGCAAAGTCGACACGCTTCATTTGATACAGAACCGTATTGGCTTTGATGGCTAAGCACTTTTGCACGCTTAACTTGTTGCAAAAGTGCATTATTCTATCGCTTTTGTGTTTTGTTACAAATGTGTAAAATCTAGCTGAAATACTCACGACAAAGCAGTACACAGCAAAGCCAACCGTCATTCGCACCGGTAGTTGCACGCATAGCTAATGACCTCAGTTATATACAAAAAAAGTGACCTGAGTGGTCACTTTTTTAATTGTTATAAGCGCATAATCATTAGTATTTAGCGGATTGACCGTCTTTAGGAATAGACTGTTTTATAAAATCGCGTAAATCGTTGTTAGAGCTTTCTAAATCTGCATGACGTAGGTACATCATATGACCACTACGGTAGCCTTTAAAGCTTAATCTATTTTGCATTTTGCCACTTGGATCTAGTTGCCACATTGTGTATTTAGCATCAAAGTAGTTTGTTGCGCCATCAAAATAGCCAGCTTGAACCATCACATTTAAATACGGATTTTGAGCCATAGCTAAACGCAAGTTTTCACCTGTATTGTTTCCGCTTCTATCCCATGGGTGAACGTTACCAAATAAGTTATATTTGATATCGGTTTTGTAATTAAGCTCTTCACGCAGGTAGTAGTTAATTGCAGGGGTAAAAGAGTGCAGCCACGATGTAAGCTCTGCCCAGTAATCTGGTGATTCACCGGCATCGCGTTTATCAATTCCTAAATAACGAGAATCCAGACGACCAACCATTTTTCCGCGTTCACGTAATAGCTCTTTCCAAAAAAATTGTGTCGGGATGTCTAAGTTATTTTGGCTAACAAATGTTTCAGATAGACCTGCATATTCGGCCATTTTTTTAATAATACGACGTTTTTCATCTGGGGCAATAAACCCGCCTTTTGCAAGCGCTGGAATAAGCTCATCAACAGTAAACTGTTCAACTTCTGGTAATAGCTCGTCTAAGTCTTTTGCTTGTAAATCGGCGTTTAGTGCTTTGTGATACCACGCTGTAGCTGCAAAGTAAGGTAGGCGATTAGCGGCTTTTACAGGGCCATCGCGCTTAATGCCAATATCGGTAGGTGAAACGAGTACAACACCGTTAATGTACATCCACTGACTATTTTGTAGCTCATGCGCTAAACCCGATACACGAGTGGTACCATAGCTTTCACCAATTAAAAATTTTGGAGAGCGCCAACGTTCATTTCGAGATACAAAAGTATTAAGCCATTCTGCTAGGTATTTTATATCGGCATTCACACCAAAAAATAACTCTTTTTGTTTATCCTTTGGTAGAAGGTTACCATCTTTATCTTCAACGACACGCGAATAACCCGTGTTTACAGGGTTTACGTAAACGATGTCGGCTACGTCTAAAACCGAATAAGGGTTATCTTTAACACCGTAAGGTTGAATAGGGTAGCCTTCGTCGTCAATTTTTAAAACGCGTGGGCCGGTGTATGCTAAATGCATCCAAACTGACGCTGAGCCTGGGCCACCATTAAATGAAATAAGTAATGGGCGCTTTGTTCTATCATCGACCTTATCGCGCGTGTAGTAAGTGTATTGAAGGGTTGCGATGGCGTCTCCCTTGTCATCCCATACCGGTTGTGTGCCAGTTGCTACTGTGTAAGAAAATCGTTCATTATTTATTTTTGCTTTGTGCTGGGTAACCACTTTACTGTCAATATCAATGCGACGTTGATTATCGGCAAACGAGGCGCTACTTAGGGTGAGCGCAATAGCAGCAATGGGTAAAAATAGACTTCGACTAAATTTCATAAGTGACCCTTTTTATTTTATGTACTGCAGTTATAGCGATATTTGAGTAAAAAACAAAAGTATTGAGACTAGCTGCCGATAATAATCGTTGAGTTAGCGAGTAACCACCTCTGTTAAGAATAAACTTTGTTTAATAGTTAGACTTTTTTTAAACGCCTTCTTTGTATTTCATTGATATCGCACCAATCCTGCATTTTGCATAAAAAAAGCGCACCTAAATGGTGCGTTTTTTTGTTTTATATATTATTTATTTTTTTAAGCTTATGTTTTTATTATTAATTTAAAAATGGCACAAAGGTTGGATTGTATAGAGGAAATACAATAACAAGCTAGCGTCCTAAGGGGGCCTTTGTGAAAATGATCAGTGCAATAATAAAGCCATTCAAACTAGATGATGTGCGTGAAGCACTCGCTGATTTAGGCATCGAAGGAATGACAGTGGTTGACGTTAAGGGATTTGGACGTCAAAGAGGGCATACTGAGTTATACCGTGGTGCTGAATATCAGGTTGACTTTATACCTAAAATTAAACTTGAAATTGCTACTCGTAGTGAAAATTGCCAACGCGTTGTAGAAACCATTACCAAAGTCGCTGGAACGGGCAAAATTGGTGACGGCAAAATTTTTGTTTACGACCTAGATCAAATCGTCCGTATTCGTACTGGCGAGCTTGATGATGATGCAATTTAAGGGGGCAACATGGAAAATACAATTATAGAGCTGAAGTTTTCGCTCGATACGTTTTACTTTTTAATGTCTGGCATCTTAGTCATGTGGATGGCAGCCGGTTTTGCAATGTTAGAAGCGGGTTTAGTGCGCTCTAAAAATACCACAGAAATTCTAACTAAAAATATCGCGCTTTATTCTATCGCGTGTACTATGTTTTTGTTGATAGGCTACAACATTATGTACGTAGATAATGTTGAAGGCGGCGTTATTCCTTCGTTTGGTGGGCTAATAGGTAGCCAAGCGGCAGACGCTAATCATTCACTAGAATCTGACTTTTTCTTCCAAGTAGTGTTTGTTGCAACGGCCATGTCTATTGTATCTGGCGCCGTAGCGGAGCGTATGAAGTTATGGGCTTTCTTAGTGTTTACTGTAGTACTAACAGGATTAATTTACCCAATTGAAGGTTACTGGACATGGGGTGGCGGCTTCTTATCTGAATTAGGCTTTGTTGATTTTGCAGGCTCTGCCATTGTCCATGCAACCGGTGCAGCTGCAGCGCTTGCGGGTGTAATTCTACTGGGTGCACGTAAAGGTAAATATGGTAAAAATGGTGAAATTTACCCAATTCCAGGTTCAAACTTGCCACTTGCTACATTGGGTACGTTTATTTTATGGATGGGTTGGTTTGGCTTTAACGGCGGATCACAGTTATTAATTTCAGATAAAGAAAACGCAACAGCGGTAGGTCAAATATTACTTAATACCAATGCTGCTGCAGCTATGGGGGCAATTTCAGCCTTGTTCTTATGTAAACTTTTATGGGGCAAAGCCGATTTAACCATGGTACTTAATGGTGCACTTGCAGGCTTAGTGGTTATTACTGCAGACCCATTATCACCATCACCACTAATGGCGTGTTTATTTGGCTTACTAGGTGGCTCATTAGTGATACTTAGTATTGTCGCACTGGACAAAGCGAAGATAGATGATCCCGTGGGTGCTATTTCTGTTCATGGTGTGTGTGGCATCCTAGGTATCGTGCTAGTACCTGTTACTAATGCTGAGGCTAGCATTGTTAATCAGTTGATTGGCCTACTATGTATTATTGGTTTTGTGTTTATTGCTTCATTCATTGTATGGGCAATTCTCAAGCAAACTATGGGTATTCGTGTTACCGAAGAAGAAGAGTTAAACGGTATGGATCAACACGATTGTGGTATTGATGCTTATCCAGAGTTTGTATCAGTTAGAAGTAATTAATTAAAAGTATTGTGTGTTCAATCAAAGCCCTACTCTGTTAGGGCTTTTTTGATTTCAGGGGAGGTTAATTTTTCAGGTGCTAAGGTAATGTGATAAGCTCCTCGCGTTAAATTAACCTTCGGAATATATTACACTTAAATGGCTGAAAAAAAGAAAACATCGACCAGTAAACCCTCGACTAAGCGCGCTACTAAGTCATCTAAATCATCGGCGCGAAAAAGTGCGACTAAAAAAACTTCAAGCACCGCAAAACGGCCACTTTTTAAAACGTTGTTTTCTATTTTTTGGAAACTGAGTCTGGCGACTTTTATCGCCATTGCACTTTATTTTATTTACCTTGATGCAAAAATAACTCGCCAGTTTGAAGGCAATAAATGGCAACTTCCGGCACAAGTATATGCCCGCTCAATGACTTTTTTTCCAGGCCAGTTTTTATCAGAGCAAGAGGTTTTATGGGAGCTTAAGCGCTTAAACTACACGCCAGTTAATCGCTTAAGTCGGACTGGGCAGTATATTAAAACAGCCAATAGTATTAAGATTTTTCGTCGTGACTTTGAATTTTATGATGGTTTAGAGAGCGCTCATGTTATTGAGTTGCGTTTCTCTGGAGAGAAGGTAGCCAGTATTAAAGATAAGTTTGGCCGTCGCTTAAACACTGCCAGATTAGAGCCTGTACAAATAGCCCGTATTGGTAATGACTCAAAACAAGATAGAGAGTTTGTACCATTAGATAAATTTCCTGACATGCTTAAAAATACCTTATTAGTAGTTGAAGACCGCGATTTTTATGATCATCACGGTGTATCGGTATTTTCAATTTTACGCGCTTTGTATACCAATATTCGCGCAGGGCGCACCGTGCAAGGGGGGAGCACATTAACCCAGCAGCTGGCTAAAAATATTTACCTTACCCGTGAGCGTTCGTTAGTGCGTAAAATTAATGAAGCCTTTATTGCGCTTATTCTTGATTACCGTTACTCAAAAGATCAGATTCTCGAAGCCTATTTAAACGAAGTGTACTTAGGTCAGTCATACAACCAAGGGGTACATGGAATGGGGCTGGCCGCCGAGTTTTACTTTGCCAAACCTGTTGATGAACTCGAGTACGACCAAATTGCCTTGCTGGTGGCTATGGTTAAAGGCCCATCTTATTACAATCCTAGACGTTACAAAGAACGTGCGATGGAGCGTCGTGACCTAGTGCTGCGTTTAATGGTCGATAACAAACTTATTTCTACTAAAGAGTATAGAGCCTCGTTAAAGCGCGCAATTGATATTGCACCAATGAAAGCCAGCTTGCAAAAGTCTTACCCAGGTTACTTAGAGTTGGTTAATCGCGAGCTGAAACAGCTGCTACCTGATCAAGAAGTGTTAGATGCAGGGGTGCGCGTATTTACCTACTTCGACTTGCAAAAACAAACCGCAATGGAAGAGTCGATTCAGGCCAGTTTACCTTATTTGGAAAGGCGTCCAAATACCAAAGAATTAGAAGCGGCAATGATCTCCGTTAATGTTGAAAAAGCCGGTGTATCAGCGTTAGTCTCTGGACGCGATGTGCGTTACTCAGGGTTTAACCGCGTGCTTGATACCAAGCGCAATATTGGCTCATTAGTTAAACCGGCAGTGTATTTAAGTGCACTGCAGCTTCCTCATTATAACTTAGCGACGTTACTTGATGATTCACCTGTTCAAGTCACCAACGAAGAGGGAAAAGTATGGCAGCCAGAAAACTTTGATCATCAATACCGTGGTGCCATGCCTCTTTATAAAGCATTTAGCCACAGTATTAATATACCGGCAGTTAACTTAGGGCTTGATGTAGGCGTCGATAAAGTGGCTAACACGCTCAGGGGCTTAGGAGCTAAAGGCTATATTAATGAATACCCATCGCTGCTATTAGGGGCTATTGAAATGTCGAGCTTTGAAGTGGCACAGCTTTATACCACGATTGCAGCAGACGGTGAATACAGAGAGCTGACGTCTATTTCTGCGTTAACCGACTCTGTTGGTAAAGTACTTTATAAGCACAAAGTAATTAACGAGCAACGCTTTGATAAAGATGCCATGTACATGACCAAATATGCTATGAAGCGAGTAACTAAAGATGGCACCGCTAAGCGCTTAAACTTACATTTTCCGTCGATTCAGTTGGCAGGTAAAACAGGTACCAGTAATGAATTACGCGACAGCTGGTTTGCTGGATTTGATCAAAATACAGTAACGGTTGCATGGATAGGCCGTGACGATAATAAAAGCACCGGCTTAACTGGCAGTGTTGGCGCGCTTGAAACCTATATTCGTTATTTAAAACCGCTAAACCCGCAAGCAATTGCCGATACCCGTCCGCCTTCAATTAGGTGGGCATTTGTAAACGAGCAAACCGGTAAGCAAGCACCACCGGGCTGTGGCAAAGTGATTCAGCTACCGCTTAGAGCCAGTGAGTTTAAACCAAGACCAGAATGTATTCGTTAAATAGTAAAAACAAAAAAGCCCGAAAGGGCTTTTTTTATGGGTAAGCGATCTTATGAGCTAAACGTTATAGTTTGGCAAAAGCGCGCTCTGCCGCTTCAATCGTTGCCTGAACTTCTTGCTCTGTGTGCGCAGCACAAACAAAACCCGCCTCAAACGCTGAAGGCGCTAAATAAACCCCTTCTTCAAGCATTAAGTGGAAGAACTTTTTAAAGCGCTCTAAATCACATTCAGTAGCTTGTTGGTAAGTAGTTACTTTTTCTGCATCGGTGAAGAAAAAGCCATACATACCGCCAGCGTAGTTAGTCGTTAAGGCAATACCTGCTTTTTTAGCTGCGGCTTCAAAGCCTTCACAAATCGCCTTACTAATGGCTTCTAACTTATCATGCACGCCAGGAGCGCTTAGTAGTTCAAGTGATTTTAAGCCTGCTGCCATCGCAATTGGGTTACCTGAAAGTGTACCCGCTTGATAAACAGGGCCTACAGGGGCTATGTAATCCATTATTTCTGTTTTACCACCAAATGCGCCAACTGGCATGCCACCACCAATTACTTTACCTAAACAGGTTAGGTCTGGCTTGATGTTGTAATACGCTTGAGCGCCACCAAGGGCGACACGAAAACCTGTCATTACTTCATCAAAAATAAGCACAGATTGGTACTGATCACATACTTCACGCAGACCTTCTAAAAAGCCGGGTACTGGTGGGATACAGTTCATGTTACCGGCAACTGGCTCAACAATAATACACGCGATTTCATCGGCGTACTTGGCAAAAATCGCTTTCACTTCTTCAATATTGTTAAACGAAACGGTGAGTGTGTGCTTAGCTAAATCTTCAGGAATGCCTGGAGAGTTAGGTACACCCATAGTTAATGCGCCAGAGCCGGCTTTTACTAGCAGTGAATCTGCATGGCCGTGGTAACACCCTTCAAATTTTAAGATTTTGTCACGACCAGTAAAGCCACGGGCTAAGCGAATTGCGCTCATTGTTGCTTCTGTACCTGAGCTTACCATACGTACTTTTTCGATAGATGGGACTAGCTCTTTTACTTTTTCAGCCATTAAAATTTCAGCTTCAGTAGGTGCACCGTAGCTTAAACCATTTTCTACCGCGTCATGCACTGCTTGTTTTATTTCAGGGTGATTGTGGCCCATAATCATTGGACCCCAAGAGCCTACATAATCGATGTAACGGTTGCCATCAGCATCAAATGTAAACGCGCCCTGTGCTTTAGTAATAAACAGCGGAGTACCACCTACACCATTAAATGCACGCACTGGTGAATTTACGCCACCAGGAATAGAGTCTTGAGCTCGTTTAAATAAGTCTTGGCTAATTGTCATGAAAAATCCTATTGTTTTATCACTTTAAAATTAAAAGCTTAGCTATCGCGTTTGCGGCTAAACCAAGGAACGTCTACTTCATACTGCTCGACTTTGTTTTCTACGCCGAGGGTTAAAGCAAACAGTGCCATACGAATAAGTACGCCATTTTGTACTTGGCGGAATATCGCTAGATTGTCGTTAGCATTTAAGTCGTTATCAAGTTCGTTTGCCTCTAAACGGCTATCGCGAGGAAGCGGATGCATTAATACCGAATTAGGTTTGCAATGGCTATTGTAAATAGACTGGCTAATTCTAAATCCACCACGGTACTTGTTGGCTTCTTCTTGCGACGGAAAGCGCTCTTCTTGGATTCGTGTTTGATAAACGATATCGGCTGCTAAGTTACCTTCCATTTTATCTACCAGTTCAATTTTATGACCGGCATTTTCAACCGCAGATAAAATCGAGTCAGGCATTTGCAAGCCATTAGGGGCAACCATCGAAAACTTAATGTCTTTGTAATGGCATAATAACTTTGATAGCGAGTGAACAGTACGGCCATATTTTAAATCGCCGACTAGCGCAATGTGCATACCATCGATATTTTGATCGAAGCGGTTAAGTTCACGCTCAATAGTTAATAAATCAAGCAATGCTTGGGTAGGGTGCTCATTAGGTCCGTCACCACCGTTTATTACTGGTACGCTGCAACCTGTTGCAAATTCAGCTACCGAGCCTGAGTCTGGGTGGCGCATAGCAACCGCATCAGCATAAGCTGAAATAACGCGTGCGGTATCATAAAGTGATTCGCCCTTAGCAAGCGCAGAGCTTTGCATGCCGGTGGTTTCACGAACCAGTCCACCGAGTAAGTTAAACGCAGTGCCAAAACTAACACGAGTACGAGTACTGGGTTCAAAAAATAGATTTGCTAAAATAGCGCCTTCAAGCACATTGGTCCGCTTTTGTTTTTTAGCATATGGCTCCATTTTTTTTGCTACAGCAAATATGCGTTCAATACAGTCTCGGTCGAGTTGATTAACAGAGAGTATATTTTCACCTTGGAAACTGAACATGGGGTTATTCCTAGTTATTCAAAAAGGCGCGATAATCCACAAAGGAGCACGCAATCGCGCGTATTATACAAACTTAGTATGCGACTTGGCAGCGTAATTTATAAGCCTTTGCTAAAAGTTTGGCTTAATAATCGCCAAAGCGACAATAACGAGTAGCGCTAAAACGGGTAGCTCGTTGAAAATGCGATAAAACCGATCGCTTTTAGTATTTCTATCGTGTTTAAAATCAGCTAACAATTTGAAACAGTAGCCATGATAAATATATAAAATAATCACCAGCACGAGTTTGTAATGCAGCCACATGCTGTAACGAAACCATTCGCGGCCGTATTCAACAATAGTTAATACGCCAAATACTGCGGTAAGCACCGCAAAGGGTGTAACAAAATAAAGTAGCCGACGTTCCATTACTTTTAGCATTGAGTTACACGATTTTTCTTCACTCATAGCGTGATAAACAAAAAGTCGAGGTAGGTAAAAAATACCGGCAAACCAAGCAATCATAAAAAATACGTGCAAGGTTTTGTAGATTAATAATGCGCTCATATTGTTCTCATTATTGTTAAAGTAAACTGTTACGTATGGTTAAAATATGGTGGATTTGATCCCACCTTAGTAACCCCATAATTTGTTGATTATCTAATAAGTTATATACATAAAGTGCACCACTGCGTTTATCATTCAAAATTTCAAATGCATCTGCAAGGGTGGCTTGGCTGCTAATACCTTGTAAGCTAATGTATTTTATATTGACCGCCTGATCAGACATTAAACTTAAGTCATATTCAGCTAGGCGATAACCATTTTCTTCATCAAATACAATTAATGGTGTTTGGCTGTCCATGGCATCTAGACTGTTTTTTATTTGCTCTTTATCGTCGGAGTAGAGCAGTTTAAAGTCTTCATCCATGTCATCCATCACTCCTACTTTCTGTAAGGCTTCAGTGGCGGGAGAGACATGATAGGGAAGCCCTTGAAAGTCTAATTGCTGTAAAAATATGGAGCGGTTACCAAATACCTGTAAAGCTGTAACGTAGGCGGTAGTAATGACGATCATCGCTGGCACAATAATTTCCGGTGACGAGGTCAGCTCCATTACGGTGGTCAGTGCCGCTAAGGGGGAGTGTAGTGTGGCCGCTAATAAGCCTGCCATGCCCAGCACCCCGTAAGTGCCGGCTATATCGGTGCCGGGGCTAATAAATTGAGCAAAAAATGCCATTAAAGTACCGGTTAAAACCCCCAGCCCAATAACCGGACCTATCAACCCACCAGGAATACCTAAGCCAATAGCAAATAAGGTGGCTAATAACTTAGCAATTAAAATAGTGGTGAGTAGTTGTATATTTTCAGGTGACTCAACCGCAATAGTTATCGCACTCATACCCGAGCCCATTGCTTGTGGAACTGCGTAAGCAATTAAACTGGCAATACACCCTGCAATTATTAAACGTGGAAACATACTAAGTGGTTTAAAGGTTTTAATAATCAGCATTAAGTTTTGATTAAAAGCATAAGCCACCGCGCCCAATCCCATGCCGCACAAAACTAAATAGGGGTAATGCCAACCACTTAAAGGCGCAATGCTTATTAGCGCAAGTTCTGAGCCTTCACCAAATACAAACTGTGTTGCTAATGCGCCGGTAACGGCTGCGAGCATAATCGGCACAAAAATATGCACTTTGTATTCTCTGAGCACCACTTCCATTACAAAAATAACCGCAGCCAGGGGGGTGTTGAACGATGCAGCAATGCCCGCGGCAACACCACAACCACTGAGGGTACGCATAGCGTTGTGGGGTAAGTGTAGTTTATTTGCTAATATGCTTGCCCCCGCTGCTCCCATATGAACTGAGGGGCCTTCGCGGCCAACAGAAAAACCGCTGATCAGTGCCAGCGCGCCGCCTACAAACTGGTTAACCGTATTATAAAGTGGCATTTGCCCGTAATGACGTTTTATTCTGTGTATTACAAAAGGGATACCCAAACGGTAATGTTTAAAGCCGGTAAAAGCCGCAAATGTGGCTATCAGAAGTGCAGCAATCAAAGGCATTAATACCCGTTCTAGGGTAGGGAGAGTAGTAAAGTCGTCAGGGGTTTCTAAAAATAAGCTTTGAAAAAATAAAATGGTTAGGCGAAACAGTATAATAAAAAATGCAGCAATTAATCCAGCACTTACGCCCAATAAGCATAATTGTACGGATGTTTTTGGTTTTGCTAATCGACGTCTCAGTCGCTCAAGCCACATGCTTTATTTCCCCGTAGCATTTTTAGGCGTCAAGTTTATCAAAATAGTCTAGGGAAGTCCTTGAGATTTTTAACAACCGATTAATTTAAATTAAATTTATAGTATATTGATTCACAGAACAGATTAAACGCGCATTGTTTTAATTAAAGCTTATAAACGCGAGCTTACTATACTTGATTAAAACACTCAGGTATTAGATAATCTCGTGCATTAGTATAAAGGTATTGAGGGTTATAAAATGTCTGAAGAATTACCCATTAAGTTTAGCGACGCAGCCGCTGTGCGTGTTAAACAGTTAATCGACGAAGAAGAAAACCCAGATCTAAAACTGCGTGTTTATGTCACAGGCGGTGGTTGTTCAGGTTTTCAATACGGTTTTACTTTTGATGAAAAAGCGAATCCTGGCGATTTAGAAATTGTTAAAAACGGGGTTACCTTAGTCATTGACCCAATGAGTATCCAGTATTTAGTTGACGGTGAAGTAGACTACACCGAAGGGTTAGAAGGGGCACGCTTTTTTGTCTCTAACCCTAATGCCACAACAACGTGTGGCTGTGGCGCTAGTTTTAGCGTGTAAAGATACCGTTATTTGAAAAAAAACCGCTTAATTAGCGGTTTTTTTATGTGTTTAAAATCATAACTCAGTTGGTCTGTATTCTGTTATTTGCATTATTAACACAAAAAAACCAAGTACGAATGTAGAGAAAGCTAAAATATAGATAAAGCCTTTTTTACCCTGTTTGATTGGAATTGCATAATGGCGTAAAAAAAAGTACCAGCCCAAGCATAAAATAATAGGCAGTAAAAAAAGTAGTCTAAACATGATTTAGCCTTTTTAAACAAATAATAAGTTAATAATAAACGGCTTATATTTAAATGAAACAAAAAAGTTATAAAATATTTAACCTTATTCAGAGTTAGTAAATATTTGTTGTTAAACTTTAATCGCATAATTACTAATTAATCATTCAGATCAACGGTGAATGGTATATAATGTATCCAAGAGTGAAACGGGCAAGGTTTCATTTTTCACAATAATAAAGTGTTAATACATATTTGAGCGTTTTTATTGGTTGAATTGTAAGCGTTTACACTGCGCTTTATTGAGTGGTTGTAGGTTTACAGTGTTGGCGATGTAAAGTGCTTAGCTATATGTATATTTAAACAACGAGTAGGAGTTGTATATGATGGGTAAAACCGTATCTTCGGAAGAAAATGCAAAATTAACAAAGTGGCTTAAAACTAAACGCCATGAAAAAGGCTACACCATGCGTAGCTTAGCGCAAATCTTGGGTACGCCACATTCTTTTATTGGCAAAATTGAAAATCAGGAACGTCGTTTAGATGTAATTGAGTTTGTTCGCTACTGTAATGCATTAGAAGTCGACCCGTATGAAGCATTAAGCTTAATTAAAGCTGACTAACGCTTTCTTTTTGGCTGTAATCGTAAAGTTAAATTAGCGTCTACAGCCAATACTAGTGCAGGGATGCATTAGGTATTTTTATGATAATTTTGCTCTAGTGCATATAGCTTGTGCCTAATTAGAAATAAAAACACTAATGAGGGTAAAACCATAAGTGCAGTTAATACAAAGAACAATGACCAATTCCCCATTAGCCAATCATCAATAACCACGCCGCTGTAACTCGATAATAACGTACGCCCTAAATTACCCAATGATGCCAATAGCGCATAATGGGTGGCGCTAAATGCTCTGTCACACAGCATAGATATAAAAGCAACCATTGCCACTAAAGACCAAGCTTGGGTAAAGCCATCAACTACAATTGCCATTGCATATAAGTGCTCTTGTGGACCAGCTAAGGCAATCCAAGAAAACATTAAGTTAGATGCTGCCATGGCTACGCCACTAATAAATAAGCCTTTCACAATGCCATATTTATGGTTAAAAATACTGCCCAAAAAGGCAAATACAATGGTGATTAACCCCGTGCCGAGTTTTGAGTAATTTGCTATTTGCGTATTACTAAAGCCAACTTCTTTATAAAATACAATCGACATCCGCGCTAAAAATGCTTCACCAATCTTAAATAAGAAAATAAACGCCAGCAGCGCCAACGCGGTTTTAACGCCATTTTTAGCAAAAAAGGTTTTAAACGGATCAACCACGGTAACGCCTAGCCATGCAAGCGTTTTTGTTAGTGGTGTTTGTTTAGTGGCGGCGAGTTTTTCAAGATAAACACGTTCTAGTTCGGCATGTACGGCTTCGCGATTTGATTGTGGCTCTTTAGCCCAAAATACACAGCTAATTAATAACAGCATAATCGCGGATAAAAAATAATACACCTGTGGCCAGTCAATATTTGGCATATCAGCCATGTAAAAAGGCACAGCTCCTAATAAAGCATAGCCAGTCCACCAACCTGAGGTGGCCATTGCAGCAGCCGCGGTGGCTTTGTGAGATTCATTTTCACTAAGGGTATCTATTCGAAAGGCGTCAATTGCAATATCTTGCGTGGCAGAGGCTATAGCGATTAACAAGCAAAGTGCGGCGGCAACCGCTAGGTTTGCTTTCAAATCAAGTCCTGCAAGTAGCAATGTGCCAAGCAAAATAAAGCTTTGGCAAAACAGGATCCAACTACGGCGCTGACCAAGCCAATTATATAAAAAGGGCAGTTTAGTGCGGTCGATTAAAGGTGACCAGAAAAAGTTGATGCTGTAGGCACCAAACACAATGCCAAATAGGCCAATCATGCTGCGGCTCAAACCTTCATCTTTAAGCCATGCCGACATTACTGAGCCAATTAACACCCACGGAAAGCCACTGCTCATTCCAAATATAAAAACATTAATCAAACGTTTATCTTTAAAATAAGAAAAGTATTCGCTAACAGAAAGTGTGCTATTCATAGGGGCTCATTGGCTTATACAAAGAGCAGCTAAGGCTGCTCTTATTAAAAAAGTTATAAAGGAACTTGCTCAAGCACCTTAATATTTAATATAACAACCGGTTTTTCAGGGACAAAGTTGTAGCCAATTTTGTCATTAAATCCGGTTTTTACAGCCATGATTTTATCGAGTGTTTCATAGCCTTCCATCACACTGCCAAACACGGCAAATCCCCAATCACGGCCAGGGTTTAAATGATCGTTATCATCCATATTAAAAAAGAACTGACGCGTTCCTGAGTGTGGTTCACGGTCTTGATAAGCCATCGCAATGCTATACATATCGTTTGTTAAGCCGTTACCGCTTTCATTAAAAATAGGGTCGTTTTCATGTAGGCCATCGTAATCTTTATCATAACCACCGCCTTGAATTACAAAGTCACGATCATTTTCTACATCGCGTTCTACACGATGAAACACGCTGCCTTGATAGCTTTTATCAGACACGTAAGTCAAAAAGTTATTGACCGTAATAGGGGCTCTTGAGCGGTCTAGCTCAACCACAATGCTGCCCAACGATGTCACAATTTCTACTCGAGGGAAAATATTATCTTTTTGCACAAAGCGGCCTTCTTGTGCCGCTAAACTATTTACGCTAAAAAATAAGCTTACGCAGATTAAAAAAAGTTGCTTCATTATTAACCTTCTAAAAATGCAATTAATTCAGGGTCAGATACAATGCGGGTAATTAACTGCTCAGTCAACTTATTGAGCTGACCTTCAATTTTTGCTCTATCATGACCAAGTGGTCCAGATAAATTAGCATTACCGCTATAACGCTTACTGAAATTACTGGTAGGGCGAATCACCCGCACTTCAAATTCAATCTTGGCATCACTGGTATGGCTCATTAGCTTTTCTGTAACTACCGCTTGCAGTGCGTGAATATCTAACTCAAAGCGCAATTGCGCTAAATTAGAAATGCTGGCGCCATTGCGACTAAGCGCACTGTCTAGTGCACTTTTAACCGATTCAGTAATACCCGTGCTGGCAATGGTTTTTGTTTTGCTCGATTCAATCAACTTTAAGGTTGCACTGTCACCACGTAAATCAATCACGCTGGTGTTTAAGCTGTTATTGATTGAGCTTATTTGTCCACTTTTATACACAGGGTTGAGAATAAGTTGGTTAGGCTGGCTCGCACATCCCGAAAAAACCACTAAAGTACAACAGCTCAATAATATCTTTATGAGTTTCATTTATAACGTCCCACTATTTTTAGTTGCGCTGAGTACCACAAACTTTTTATTAGAGCCTAATAAAGTACAGTTACCAAACATACGGTTTAGTTTGTCATGATAATCTAAATGACGATTGCCAATAATACGCAGCTCGCCACCTTCTTTTAATGTGTCTTTTGCTTGTTTAAACATTTGCCACGCGATGTGGTCGGTAACCGCTTGTGCTTGGTGAAATGGCGGATTACACAATACAATATCGGCACTTTCACGTTCAAAGTCAGTTAAACAATCATTCTCTATAAAAGTACATTGTTCAAACTTGTCTTCCATGTTTAATTCAATGTTGAGTCGAGCTGATTCAACCGCCATATACGACTCATCAACAAAGCTAATATGAGCATTAGGACAGCGCGCTAATGTCATTAAACCAACCACGCCATTACCACAGCCTAAATCAATAATATTTTTGACTTTATTTGTTTGCGGCAAGTAATTGAAAAAGAAACGTGCGCCAATATCAAGTGAATCACGTGAAAACACATTGGCATGATTACTTATTGTAAAATCAGTGCCTTCAAGTGGCCAGCTGACTGGGAAATCTGCGCCTTTATAACCGCCAGCGGCTTGGCTAATAATTAAACGTGATTTTTTTACTGCAAGACTTGTTTTCGTCTCACCAATAAAGTTTTCAAATGCTTTAATAGTAGAGTTATGTACGTCTTTAGTTTTTGCAGCACCAATAACTGGCGTATCTGGCGCGAGCACCTCGCTTAATTCAGATAGCTGATATTGTAAAAAAGCCAACGTGCGTGGTACTTTTACCAACACTAGGTCTACTTGCTCAGGTAGAGCCGATAAACTATCAAGCTGGCTAAACGCAGTCGTCGCGATTTTGTTTTCCGCTAAGTTATAAGCAGCCGCCTGATGGCTAATATATGAGTCGTTTACTGAACAAACTGTTAATTGTTGCTTGCTAAAGTAACAGCTAAGTGCACCAAAGCTGTCGTTTAAGATCAGTAACGAGCGACAATCAGGGTAGTGTTCATTAACATAGTCAATGAGGTATTCGTCTGCTGAATCCCACGCTTGTAAGCTGCGGTTTTTTTGATCCAAAGGAAAGCGTTCAAGAGTAAAAGTGTTATCGCCGAGCGTAGCTTGCGTAGTCATAATAGTTTGATGATCGGTAATCAAATGATAGGTAAATTCTAACATGCAACCGCCAAACGCCAACCCCCAACTGTTACCAAATGGCTTTTCTTATCAAAGTAGGGTGCTTAGTGCGCAAAAAAGCCTCGATTTATTTTATTATTTGCAGCAAAACTTAAATTGGCAACAACCAAATATAACGGTGTTTGGCAAAACGGGGCCAATACCTAGGCTACAATGTTTTATCAGCGAAGAGAATCTTGAGTACGGCTATTCTGGGCATAAACTCGATTTAGAGCCTTGGCCAGACGTATTACTTGCTATGCGAACACGTTTAGAAAATCACCTACAGCAACCGTTTAATTCAATTTTGGTTAATTATTATCGTGATGGCCACGATAGTATGGGTTGGCATAGCGATGATGAGGCGCAGCTAGGGCCTGAGCCTACCATAGCCTGTGTATCGCTTGGCGCAGAGCGATTATTTAAACTTAAACACAAAGTAAGTAACAGCATTACTAACATTAAATTACAAAGTGGTAGCTGTTTAATAATGAGCGGCCAAAGCCAACAAAATTACCAACATGCATTGCCCAAACAAACAACGCTTAAACACCCTCGAATAAGTTTAACGTTTCGCTATATTAATAATAGTTTCAGTTAAATAGCATTAGCCATGGTATAGCCGCAGTTGTTATAGTAGGACATAACTGAATTTTGAGGATGGTTTTTATGTCAATGCAAGAACAAATACGTAACAAGCTAGCCGATGCGATTGCGTGCAAGCATTTAAATGTGATCAACGAAAGCCATATGCACAGTGCAGGCACTGAATCACACTTTAAAGTGATTGTAGTCAGTGAGGAATTTGCTGGTAAGCGATTATTGCAGCGTCATCGTGAAATTAACGAAATTTTAAAAGATGAGTTAGCAAATCATATTCATGCGCTTGCGATGCACACTTACACCCCTGAAGAATTTACCGAGCACGACGGTGAGGCACCGCAATCGCCTAACTGTATGGGTGGCTCAAAAATTGGATAACAGGTAGCTAGAAGGTGGTTTGAGCAGAGCGTAACTGATCAGATCAGTTTTTTTTGTTTTAGCCTTTAAACTAGCGCTAATTTTTATTGTAAAAGATATAGGATGATCAATGGTCATTAAGCCTAAAATTCGCGGATTTATCTGCACCAATGCACACCCAGTAGGCTGTGCAGAGCATGTACAAGAACAAATTAATTATGTTAAGCAGCAAGGGGCATTAAAAAATGCACCTAAAAATGTATTAGTTATTGGTGCGTCTACAGGTTATGGCCTAGCGTCTCGCATTACCGCTGCATTTGGTGGTGGCGCTAAAACATTAGGTGTTTTCTTTGAAAAAGAAGGCACTGAGCGTAAAACAGGTTCTGCGGGTTGGTATAATACGGCGGCGTTTCAAGCAGCCGCTGAAGCTGAAGGTTTATGGTCAAAAAATATTAATGGTGATGCGTTTTCTAACGAAATTAAACAAAAAACAATCGACACCATTAAAGCTGAATTAGGTAAAGTTGACTGTATTATCTACAGCTTAGCGTCACCTCGTCGAACTGATCCAAATACCGGCGAAGTGTTTTCTTCAACGCTTAAGCCAATTGGTAATGCGGTAACCACTAAAAACTTAAATACATCAAAGCGTGAAATTGATGAAGTAACCGTTGAAGCGGCAAACCAAGACGATATCGACAACACCATTAAAGTAATGGGTGGCGAAGATTGGGAAATGTGGATTGATGCACTTAAAGACGCTGATGTACTCGCAGATAACTTTAAAACCACGGCTTACACTTATATTGGTAAAGAACTAACGTGGCCAATTTACGGTCATGCAACAATTGGTAAAGCCAAAGAAGATTTAGACCGTGCCACTGCTGCTATTAAAGCTGCTACCCAAGATTTAAATGGTGAAGCCTACGTTTCATCGCTTAATGCGGTTGTTACTCAAGCAAGCTCTGCAATTCCAATTATGCCACTTTATATTTCTGCATTATTTAAAGTGATGAAGGCTGATGGCACTTACGAGGGCACAATTGAGCAAATTCATGCATTATTTAGTGAAAACCTATACGGTGATTCACCACGCTTTGACGAGGGCGGGCATTTATTCCAAAACTATAAAGAACTGGAAGATGACGTTCAATCTCGTGTTCAAGCCATTTGGGATAGTGTAGATACAAACTCAATTGATGAGTTAACCGATTATATTGGTTACCATAATGAATTTTTACGCTTGTTTGGTTTTGGTATTGACGCGGTTGATTATGAACAAGATGTAAATCCTGTTGCACCTATTGCCAATATGATTGACTAACTTGTCGCTGTTAGCGCATTTTTGAAAAAGTCGCCTTGTGCGGCTTTTTTGTTTTTTAGCTTTGATTTGAAAAAATATTTGCTAATTGTTGGCTAATTTACCACTTTGGTCTAGCTTGTATTTTATTAATTGTTAATTACAAAACTAAATAAACGTTTCTCTCGTATAATTTTCATAAATACACTCGCATAGTCAGCCACAATAATGTTAAAATCAAAGCAATATGTGAGGAGTTTTGCTGCGCTGCTTGTTTGGTATTTATAGCGAGTCATTTTATATAGCTTGCAATAATACAAATAGCGGCGTGGTTAGTACGATTTTTCAGTTTCTTTCCGTTAATGTAGTGCAAGTGCGTATGATCAATATAAAAAAAGGTCTGGATTTACCCTTAGAGGGCGCACCTCAGCAAGTTATTCATGATGGTTCTGCCGTCAAACGTGTAGCTGTGCTAGGTGAAGAGTTTATCGGTATGCGTCCAACCATGCATGTTCGTGTGGATGACCAAGTCAAAAAAGGCCAGGTACTTTTTGAAGATAAAAAGAACCCAGGCGTATTATTTACTGCACCAGCTTCTGGTACAGTAAAAGAAATTAATCGCGGTGCTAAACGTGTTCTGCAATCTGTTGTTATTGAAGTAAACGGCAGTGAGCAAATCACCTTTGGTTCTTTCTCGGAAACTGAGCTTAACAGCTTAGACCGTGAAAAAGCTAAAGAAGTACTAGTTCAATCGGGTCAATGGATAGCGCTTCGTGCTCGTCCATTTAGTAAAGTAGCAGCGTTGGATGCAAATCCGAGCTCTATTTTTGTGACAGCTATCGATACCAATCCACTTGCTGCAGATCCTGCAGTAATTATTGCTGAGAATGCGAAAGCGTTTGAAGCAGGTTTGGCTGTTGTGTCACGTTTAACCGATGGCAAAGTATTTGTTTGTAAGCAAGCAGGTAGTCAAGTTCCTAGTTCACCTATTGCTCAAGTAGAAGTACATGAGTTTGGTGGCGTGCATCCGGCTGGCCTTGTTGGCACTCATATCCATCACCTTGACCCAGTATCTGCTAGTAAGCAAGTTTGGCACATTGGTTACCAAGACGTTATTGCGTATGGTCACCTTTTCCTTACTGGTGAAACTTACACAGACCGTGTGATTTCGCTTGCAGGTCCGCGTGTTAAAAATCCTCGTTTAGTGAAAACACAATTAGGTGCTTCACTTGATGACTTAGTGGCAGGTGAATTAGAAGACGGTGATAACCGTGTTATTTCTGGTTCTGTACTTGCCGGTGCTACGTCGTCTGGTGTTCATGCATTCTTAGGTCGTTACCATGTTCAAGTATCTGTTTTACTTGAAGGTCGCGAAAAAGAATTTTTTGGCTGGATTGCACCTGGTAGTGATAAATTCTCTGTAACGCGTACATTCTTGTCTCACCTTACACCGAGTCGTTTATTTAAAATGACAACGTCTACGGGCGGTTCAAAACGTGCCATGGTTCCACTTGGAAGCTATGAGCGTGTTATGCCACTTGATATTTTGCCAACGCTTTTATTACGTGACTTATTGTCTCGTGATTTAGATAGTGCAATTTCATTAGGTGCGCTTGAATTAGATGAAGAAGATTTAGCGTTATGCACCTTCGTTTGTCCTGGCAAATACGAGTACGGCGCAGCCCTACGCGATTGCTTAACTACGATCGAGAAGGAAGGCTAAAATGGGCTTAAAAACTTTCTTAGAAGATATCGAACCGCATTTTGAACCAGGTGGTAAGCATGAGAAATGGTACGCGCTGTATGAAGCCGCTGCGACTATTTTTTACACGCCAGGTTACGTAAACAAAGGTTCAACTCACGTTCGTGATAACATCGACCTAAAACGCATGATGATTTTAGTGTGGATGGCGACGTTCCCTGCCATGTTCTTTGGTATGTTCAATATTGGTCATCAAGCGGCAATCGCGCTTGGTAATGGTTTTGAACTAGCTAACATTTGGCAAGTAGGTTTATTCCAGTTATTAGGCGGTGAGTTAACCGTGGATGCTGGTTGGGGCGCAAAAATGTTCTACGGAGCATGTTTTTTCCTTCCTATTTATGCAACAACCTTTATTGTCGGTGGTTTTTGGGAAGTATTGTTTGCTTCTGTGCGTAAGCATGAAGTAAATGAAGGTTTCTTCGTAACCTCTGTATTATTTGCATTAATCCTGCCTGCAACGATTCCTTTATGGCAAGTTGCGCTAGGTATTACTTTTGGTGTAGTTATCGCAAAAGAAATATTTGGTGGTACAGGTCGTAACTTCTTAAACCCTGCGCTTGCTGGTCGTGCGTTTTTATTCTTCGCATACCCTGCACAAATTTCAGGTGACACAGTATGGACTGCCGTAGATTCATTCTCTGGTGCAACTATGCTAGGTCAAGCGTTTGTAGGCACTCTTGATTACAGCAACATGGAGCTATGGTGGAATGCGTTTTACGGTTTCATTCAAGGTTCTGTAGGTGAAACATCTACTCTTGCTGTGCTTATTGGTGGCTTATTCTTAATTTACGTTCGCATCGCTTCATGGCGCATTGTACTTGGTGTATTCCTAGGTATGGTGGCAACTGCATTCTTATTAAATGCGGTTGGCTCTGAGAGCAATCCTGTATTTGCAATGCCTTGGCATTGGCACTTAGTACTGGGTGGTTTTGCGTTTGGTATGTTCTTTATGGCTACTGACCCTGTATCAGCTGCATTTACCGATAAAGGTAAGTTCGCATACGGCGCGCTTATTGGCTTTATGGTAGTTATGATCCGTGTAGTAAACCCTGCTTTCCCAGAAGGCATGATGCTAGCAATCTTATTTGCTAACTTATTTGCTCCACTGTTCGATCACTTTGTAGTGCAAGCTAATATCAAGCGGAGGTTGGCACGTAATGTCTAGTAATAACGAATCAATCGGCAAAACGTTAACGGTTGTTGTCGCACTATGTTTAGTGTGTGCAATTATTGTATCGTTTGCTTCTGTACAGCTTCGTCCTTTACAGCAAGCTAATAAAACTCAAGATATTCAACGTAATATCCTAGCGGCAGCTGATATTGAAGTTGAAGGCTCTGTGTCAGAGACTTTCAATGGCAAAATTGAAGCGCGTGTTGTAGAAATGAAATCTGGTCAGTTTGTTGATGTAGATCCTAACTCATTTGATTTTGAGAAAAGCAAGTTTGACCAGAACATCAGTAAGTCTCTAAAAGAGAAGGGTGTTAAGGATATTGCTGGTATTCAGCGTATGACTGATAACTCACCTGTTTACATCTCTAAAAAAGAAGATGGCTCTACAGATGCAATCATTTTACCTATCCAAGGTTACGGCCTTTGGGGTGTAATGTACGGTTTCTTAGCGCTTGAAAGCGATGGCGAAACAGTTAAAAACATTAACTTTTACAAGCATAGCGAAACGCCAGGCCTGGGTGGCGAAATTCAAAACCCACAATGGACTGCTAAATGGCAAGGTAAAGAGTTACCTATTAACATTATGAAAAGCGGTGCTAGCAACGAACACCAAATTGATGGTTTATCAGGTGCTACACTAACTTCTAATGGTGTTGATCACACAGTTGACTTTTGGACTGGTGAAAACGGATTTGGTCCTTTCCTTGCGAAGGTACGTGAAGGAGCGTTGAAATAATGGCTGATACTAAAGAAATGAAGTCGGTCCTATTTGGCCCGGTTTTAGCTAACAACCCAATCGCATTACAAGTACTTGGTATTTGCTCTGCGCTAGCGGTAACGTCTAGCTTAAAAAATGCCCTAATCATGTCAATTGCTTTGACATTAGTAACGGCATTTTCTAGCTTGTTCATTTCAAGCATTCGTAACCACATACCTTCATCAGTACGTATTATCGTACAGATGACGATCATTGCTTCACTAGTAATTGTTGTAGACCAAGTATTACAAGCATTCTCTTACGCTACGGCAAAAGAGCTTTCTGTATTCGTTGGTCTAATCATTACTAACTGTATTGTAATGGGTCGTGCTGAAGCGTACGCAATGAAGTCGCCACCACTTATGTCATTCTTAGATGGTATTGGTAATGGTTTAGGCTACTCAGTGGTATTACTTACTGTAGGTTTCATTCGTGAGCTATTTGGTAAGGGAACACTATTCGGTGTTGATATTATTCCATTAGTACAAAATGGTGGTTGGTATCAACCTATGGGTCTATTGATTTTACCACCGAGTGCATTCTTCATCATTGGTTTATTCATATGGGTACTTCGTACTTATAAGAAAGACCAAGTAGAAGCTAAAGCGTAAGGGGCGATAAGTGGAACATTATATTAGTTTATTTGTAAAAGCGGTTTTTATTGAAAACTTAGCCTTAGCTTTCTTCCTAGGTATGTGTACTTTCTTAGCCGTGTCTAAAAAAGTAACTACATCAATTGGCCTAGGGGTAGCGGTTATTGTTGTATTAGGTATTTCAGTGCCAGTAAATAACTTGGTTTACCATGCCGTACTTGCACCGGGTGCATTAGAGTGGCTTGGTTACCCTGAAGCAGATCTTAGCTTTTTACGTTTCTTAACGTTCATTGGTGTTATTGCAGCACTAGTGCAAATTTTAGAGATGGCATTAGATAAGTTTTTCCCTGCACTATACAACGCATTAGGTATCTTCTTACCACTTATCACAGTTAACTGTGCAATTTTTGGTGCGGTATCATTCATGGTTGAGCGTAACTATAACTTCGGCGAGTCTGTTGTTTATGGTATTGGCGCTGGTGTTGGTTGGGCGCTTGCAATTACATTACTTGCAGGTATCCGTGAGAAAATGAAGTATTCAGACGTGCCAGATGGCTTACGTGGTTTAGGTATTACCTTTATCACTGTTGGTTTAATGGGTCTTGGCTTTATGTCATTCTCTGGTATTTCACTGTAAGGTAGCGAGGATAAATCATGAGTTATGAGATTTTCTTAGGCGTTGGTGTTTTCATCGCTATCGTTGTACTACTAGTTTTAGTCATCATTGGTGCTAAATCTAAGTTAGTTGCAAGCGGTGACATCATCATCGGTATTAATGGCGACCCAGATAAAGCCATTAAAACATCAGCGGGTAGTAAGCTTTTAGGTGCACTATCTGAATCAGGTATTTTCGTATCTTCTGCATGTGGTGGCGGTGGCTCTTGTGGTCAGTGTCGCGTTCACATTAAAGAAGGTGGCGGTGATATTCTGCCAACTGAACTTGACCACATCTCTAAAGGTGAGGCACGTGAAGGTTGTCGTTTAGCGTGTCAGGTTAATGTTAAAAATGACATGGAAATTGAACTTGAAGAGTCAATTTTCGGTGTTAAAAAATGGGATTGTGAAGTTATCTCTAACGATAACAAAGCAACGTTCATCAAAGAACTTAAGCTACAAATTCCAGATGGCGAGTCAGTGCCGTTCCGTGCGGGTGGTTACATCCAAATCGAAGCGCCAGCTCACCATGTTAAATACGCTGATTTCGATATTCCTGAAGAGTATCGTGGCGATTGGAACCATTTTGGTTTCTTCGACCTGGAGTCAAAAGTAGACGAAGAAACAATTCGTGCTTACTCAATGGCTAACTACCCAGAAGAAGAAGGCATTATTATGCTTAACGTGCGTATCGCTACGCCGCCGCCAAGAAACCTAAGCCTACCATGTGGTAAAATGTCATCGTACATTTGGTCACTAAAAGAAGGCGATAAAGTAACTATTTCTGGTCCATTTGGTGAGTTCTTCGCTAAAGACACAGACGCTGAAATGGTATTCGTAGGTGGTGGTGCAGGTATGGCACCAATGCGTTCACATATCTTTGACCAACTTAAGCGTTTAAACTCTAAGCGTAAAATTAGTTTCTGGTATGGTGCGCGTTCTAAACGTGAAATGTTCTATGTTGAAGATTTTGACGGCCTAGCTGAGCAAAACGAAAACTTCGTTTGGCATACAGCGCTTTCAGATCCGCAACCAGAAGATAACTGGGAAGGCTATACTGGCTTTATCCACAACGTGTTATTTGAGAACTATCTTAAAGACCACGAAGCGCCTGAAGATTGTGAGTTCTACATGTGTGGTCCTCCAATGATGAATGCGGCAGTTATCTCTATGCTTAAAGATTTAGGCGTAGAAGAAGAAAACATCTTATTAGATGATTTCGGTGGCTAATACCCAAACTAAATAAATTTAGTTAAAATACCAGCCTCATAGCACTAAGTGTTATGAGGCTTTTTTATATCAACTGATTGAGTTTGGCTTTACCGCTGATTTTAGTTGATACTCTATTTAACCTTTATAAGTAGGCTATTATGAATCGATTAAGTACAGTTAAAGGCGTGGTAGCCTTATTTTTAATCATATCCACGTTACTTATCACCGGTTGTGGCAATTCACAACACAACGAAGAAGCTTACCTTGAAGGTAAAACGATGGGTACAACTTACCACATTAAGTTTTACGCTGATCAAGTGGACCCTCAAGCAATACAAGCAGAAATCGATGCGGTTTTAGTTGATATTAACCAGTCTATGTCGACCTATATCGAAGATTCAGAAATAAACACCTTTAACCGTTTAGATGCCAACGAAGTAATGCCAATCAGTGATGACTTCAGGGCAGTTATTAGTGAATCTATGCGTATAGGTAATTCAACTAAAACACTCGATGTGACTATGGGGCCGCTAATCGATTTATGGGGATTTGGTCCTGATAAAAAACCAACAAAGCGCCCAACGGATGAAGCACTGGCAAATATGGTCAGTAACATTGGTATAGATAAGCTGGTCCTTAATGAGCAAGGGTTAGCTAAAACAGTTGCTGATTTAGAGCTGTCGTTTTCGGCTACCGCAAAAGGCTATGGTATTGATAAAGTTGCTGAGCTATTACAAAGTAAAGGTATTACAGATTACATGGTTGAAATTGGTGGAGAACTGCGTATTGCTGGTACAAAACCAGACAATCAAGCATGGCGAATAGCAATTGAACAACCTGATGCAAATCCGGGCGAGCGCAAAGTACACCGCGTATTAACACCGGGTAATAACGGTATTGCCACCTCTGGCGATTATAGAATTTTTTATACTATGGATGGTGAAACCTATACGCACCTTATTGATCCAATGACAGGGATGCCAATTAAGCACGACTTAGTCTCTGTCACAGTTTTGCACCCAAGTGCAATGACGGCGGACGGTTTAGCGACTGCTTTAACGGTAATGGGCATGGAAAAGGCACAACGTTATGCGCAGCAGCATGATTTACCTGTGTATTTAATTGCGAAATCGGCACAGGGGTTAGTCACCTATTCAAGCCCTGCGTTTAAGCCTTATTTATAGTCTTTAGGTTTATATCCTTATCATGAGGGTATATAATGCAATAAGCTCAGATATGATGTTTGGGCTCATTTTATTGCTGAACAATAGGGGCTAAGCAATGTCACTTTTTTTTCTAACCTTTGGCTTACTTATTTTAATTGTCGCTGCGATGGCGATAGGCATGATAGTACAAAGAAAATCGATGGCGAGTAGCTGCGGAGGCTTAGGCTCTGTAGGTATTGATAAAGCATGTGATTGCGATGATCCATGCGATAAACGCAAAAAGCGTCTGGCCAAAGAGCAAGTATGGAAAGAAAACCAAATTCTTTAAATAGGGTATCCCTGTTTAAACAAAAAACCTCTCGAAGCTCACTACGGGAGGTTTTTTATTTATATCGGCATAAATAAATCACCAGCCGATAAAATAATCGTGTTTTTATCTTGAACAGAAAATTCTCTTTGTTATACTCATGCCCGAACTTTCAGTAAGTTTTGAAAGTTCTATTGATGCGGATCAAAACTAGCTTGGCAAAATAGTGCTAATGCGTTGAGACTGTATTTCATGTCACTGTATAAGGCTTTACGGCTGCAACCTTTTTTGTTGCCACGGTGTACACCGAATTTTGTTATTAGTCATTTTAATAGGTTAATGTTTTTGAACTCACTTTCTTTGTTTCATACCAGCGCTTTGCTTACCTTAGGTAAGTCAGTGTTGCATGAGCGCTTTAAAAAAGCGAAAAAGGGCGTGAGTGTGGCTGTAACATTATTAGTTTTTAATGTCGTTATGTTGCTTAGTGGCGCTATTGAGGATGCCTTTAGGCTTGAAGCATTGGTCAGTGATGGCTTTTTTATAGAGCCATTATTACTGACAATTGCCGAATTTTTAGCTCATCCCATCTTATCGTGTCAGTTACTTATTGGCCTTTGTTGGCTATTGTTCCACATGTTTCCAGCGCGTCGTGCTGGGATAATCCTCCGTAAAGCAGCCTTTGCTTTTAGCGAGGCTAAAGTTCAGCAACCAGTGCAAGCTGCGCATGGTTGTCGTGCTCCACCTAGCTTTACAGGTTGTCTGTTTACCCATTAATTTTATGGGTATAGGTTACACCTGTGGTATCTAATTATTTATTCTTGCTGTAAATAACGATTACTTTCATTGTAGCTTAGTGTTTTTTACACACTCTCAGCCAACCACACCTCACCCAAGTTAATTTTTATTGCGTTATATTAATGTGTTTAAAAAAGCTGGGTTGGTTCTGCTAGGTGTTTATTATTAAGCCAGTGGTCAATACTTCATGCTTGCATTCGCTCTGCATTATTGTAATTCAATCTTAATTAACTTGGGTTTTTATCAAATATCGTTGCTAAATATTTTTTGGCAGCTAATAAAAACTCTTTAGGTTTTAGGATAGTCCCTTGTTAATTCGTAACCTTTTTAATATTGCTTTAGCTAGTATGGCGCTGATTTTATCAGGCTGTAATGGCGGGGTACTCGACCCAAAAGGGCAGATAGGTATTGATGAGAAAAATCTGATCATCATCGCCACTGTGCTTATGTTGTTAGTTGTGATCCCCGTTATTGTGATGACTTTATATTTTGCTTGGAAATACAGAGACACACAAAACCATGAAATTTACGCACCAAAATGGGCTCACTCTAATAAGATTGAGGCTGTTGTATGGGCGGTTCCTATTGTTATTGTTGTTATTTTAGGTGTGATCACCTGGCAGTCAACTCAAGAGCTTGACCCTTATAAACCGATAGAGGGTAAAGGTGAACACTTAACTGTTGAAGTGGTGTCACTTAATTGGAAGTGGTTATTTATTTACCCTGAACAAGGTATTGCCACGGTAAACGAATTGGTATTTCCTGCTAATGTTCCGGTTGAATACAAAATCACGTCAGAAAGTACCATGAACTCGTTTTTCATTCCCCAGTTAGGTAGTCAAATTTACTCAATGGCGGGCATGGAAACTAAGCTGCATTTAATCGCTAATGAGCCAGGCACGTTTAAAGGCTTTTCGGCTAATTACAGTGGTGCGGGTTTTACTGGTATGAAATTTAATGCCATCGCAACACCAACAAAAGCTGACTTTAACCAGTGGGTTGAACAGGTTAAAACCAACGCTAATAGCCTTACTCATGCCAATTATGTTGAGCTTGCCAAAGCGAGTGAAAACAATCCCGTCGCTTATTATGGCAAGGTTGATGAAGGTTTATTTCATACCATAGTGATGAAATACATGCAGGCGCATGGCGATATGAACAAAAAACACCACTCGATGGGTAAATATCAGCAGATGAGTAATGAGCATCAGGCAATGGGTAACCATACAATGCCATCATCACACAGCCAGGGCGAGGAATAATCATGTCGTTTTTAGGTAAATTATCTATAGATGCAATTCCGTTTCATGAACCTATTATCATGGTGACCATGGCGGTGATTGCTATAGTCGGGCTTATTATAGCTGGGCTAATAACAAAATATAAAAAATGGGGTGTGCTTTGGCGCGACTGGATCACCTCGGTTGATCATAAACGCTTAGGCGTTATGTACATTTTATTAGCGCTAATCATGCTGTTTCGTGGTTTTTCTGATGCCATTATGATGCGTGCGCAGTTAGCGCTTGCTACCAGTGGCGCGCCAGGTTATCTGCCACCAGAACATTACGACCAAATATTCACCGCCCATGGCGTTATTATGATCATCTTTATGGCGATGCCATTTATGATTGGTTTAATGAATATTGTTGTACCACTGCAAATTGGTGCTCGCGATGTGGCTTTTCCATTTTTAAATAATTTAAGTTTTTGGTTTACTGCTAGTGGCGCCATTTTAATAAATCTATCGCTGATATTTGGTGAATTTGCTAAAACAGGCTGGGTTGCTTACCCACCGTTGTCGGAGTTGACCTTTAGCCCTGGGGTGGGGGTCGATTATTATATTTGGGCCTTGCAAATATCGGGGCTCGGTACGCTATTAACCGCTGTTAACTTCCTAGTGACAGTATTTAAAATGCGTGCCCCTGGTATGACACTGATGAAAATGCCAATTTTCACATGGGCATGTACCTGGGCAAATATCTTAATTGCGGCATCATTTCCAATTTTAACCGCAGTGCTGGCCATGCTAACGCTAGACCGTTATTTAGATTTCCACTTCTTCACTAATGAAGCCGGCGGTAACGCCATGATGTATATCAACCTGTTTTGGGCATGGGGTCACCCAGAGGTATACATTTTAGTATTACCAGCTTTTGGTATCTTCTCTGAAATAGTATCTACCTTCACTGGTAAACGCTTATTTGGTTATAAATCGATGGTATATGCCAGCGGTGCCATTTCTATTCTTGGCTTTATTGTATGGTTACACCACTTCTTTACTATGGGCTCAAGCGCCAATGTAAATGCCTTCTTTGGGGTAATGACCATGGTCATAGCTGTGCCTACTGGGGTTAAGTTATTTAGTTGGTTGTTTACTATTTACCGTGGCCGCTTGCGCATTACTGTGCCGGTACTTTGGACGCTTGGTTTTATGGTTACCTTCAGTATTGGTGGTATGACGGGGGTATTACTGGCAATCCCTGGTGCCGATTATGTATTGCATAACAGCTTATTTTTAATCGCTCATTTTCATAACACCATTATTGGTGGCGCAGTCTTTGGTTACTTAGCGGGTTTTGTTTTTTGGTTTCCAAAAGCAATGGGCTTTAAGCTTGATGAACGTTGGGGTAAAGCATCATTTTGGTGTTGGTTAATCGGTTTCTTTGTAGCCTTTATGCCATTGTACGTACTCGGCTTTTTAGGCATGACTCGTCGCTTAAATCACTCTAATAATCCTGATTGGAATATCTGGCTTTATATTGCTGCAGTGGGTGCCGTGATTATTATGTTCGGTATTATTTGCCAAGTTATTCAGCTTTATGTGAGCTTTAAAAACCGCGAAGCGCTTGATGATACCACCGGCGATCCTTGGAACGGTCACACCCTTGAATGGTCAACGTCATCACCGCCACAATACTATAACTTTGCTGAAATCCCGCATGTTGATGATATTGATACATGGACTGATATGAAAGAAAAAGGCCTAGCTTATCAAGGTAAATCTAGCTATAGCCCAATTCATATGCCAAAAAATACCGCATCGGGTGTGCTTATTGCTGCGAGTTTAACGGCGTTTTGTTTTGCCATGATCTGGCATATTTGGTGGCTAGCAGGGCTTGGTTTTATTGGCGCGATTGCGCTGTTTATTAACCGTGCTTACACCAGTGATGTAGATTACTACGTGCAAAACGATGAAATATTACAAATTGAAGGCGCGCATATTGCCAGTAACACGAAGGAGGTAAGCGCATGAGTACGTTATCTGCAACTCAAGGCCATGTAAATTTAGAGCCTCATAGCGTAAGTCATACGCATGAACATCACGATACCTCAGGCGATACAATCTTTGGCTTTTGGCTTTATTTAATGACCGATTGCCTTTTATTTGCCTCATTTTTTGCAACCTACGCAGTGCTTTATATGAACACCGCAGGCGGTGTATCGGGCAAAGATATTTTTGAGCTTGATTTTGTTGCCGTTGAAACTGCGGCGCTACTTATAAGTAGTATTACTTTTGGTTTTGCCATGATTGCCGCTCAAGGGCAAAAAAAGGCGCTGACGCTTGGTTGGCTCGCGGTCACTTTTTGTTTAGGTGCGGTGTTTATTGGTATGGAAATTTATGAGTTTCATCATTTAATTGTTCATGGCAATGGCCCACAGCAAAGTGCTTTTTTAACATCGTTTTTCTCATTAGTGGGCTTGCATGGTTTACATGTAACTGCAGGCCTTATCTGGATGAGCATAATGATGATTGAGGTGATTAAGCGCGGTTTAGGTAAACAAACCGTCACGCGCTTAAGTTGCTTAAGCTTATTTTGGCACTTTTTAGATATTGTGTGGATTTGTGTATTTACCGTTGTTTATTTAATGGGGGCAATGTAATGAGCCATAGCGAAACACATGCTTTAGAGCAAATGCAAAGCCAACATCATGATCAGTCACATGGTAGTGTTAAAACATACCTGATTGGCTTTGTCTTATCTGTGATTTTAACGGCCATTCCATTTTGGATGGTGATGGAGGGCGACTTTTCAAAGGTCACCACACTCTGGAGTATCGTTACTTTAGCAATCGTGCAAATTTGGGTGCATTTAAAATACTTTTTACACCTTAATTTCACCACTGATGAAGGTAAAGCAAATACCTTTACCTTCTTGTTTAGCGCGTTGATCATCGTCATGGTGGTTGGACTGTCTGTTTGGATCATTTATGAATCAAACGCAATGATGATGTATTAGAGGTTTCAGATGTTTCGTCGTTATTTAGCTGTTACTAAGCCAGGTATTATTATGGGGAATTTGATCAGCGTTGCCGGTGGTTTTTTACTCGCCGCCCGCGGTGATATAGACCCATGGTTAATGTTGGTTACCTTGGTTGGTTTATCGCTTGTTGTTGCATCGGGATGTGCCATAAACAATGTTATTGATAGAGACATTGATGTTGCCATGGCGCGTACTCGCTCACGTGTGACTGTAACGGGCGAAATGTCTGCAAAAGCCGCTTTAAGCCATGGCGTGTTATTAGGGCTAATTGGCTTTGGCTTATTAATTGCCTTTACCACTCAAGCGGCAGTATTTTTTGCCGCCTTTGGCTATGTCATCTATGTAGGGGTTTACAGCCTCTACATGAAACGCAACTCTGTTTACGGCACCTTTATTGGTAGTCTGTCGGGCGCAGTTCCACCTGTTGTTGGCTATTGCGCCGTTACGGATGTGTTCGATATGGGTGCATTAATACTGCTGGTGATGTTTAGTTTGTGGCAAATGCCGCACTCATATGCGATTGCTATTTTTCGCTTTAAAGATTACCAAGCCGCTAATATTCCAGTATTGCCCGTGGCGCAAGGTGTTAATAAAGCTAAGCGCCATATTGTGCTTTATATTGCGGTATATGCTTTAGTGGTGATGCTATTGCCAATTAGTGGTTATACCGGTGCTGCCTTTATGGCCGTTGCCTGTATTACGAGTTTTTGGTGGTTACTCATGGCACTTAGAGGATACCGCTACAACATAGATACTACCCGTTGGGCACGCCAAGTGTTTGCGTTTTCTATTATTAATATTACCGCTTTGAGTATTGCGATGGCGGTAGATTATCAAACAATTGCGCCACAATTAGTGGCGCTAAACTGATCTTATCTGATCAGTGAACCGAGTTAATTCCCAAAGTTAACCAAAGGCTCTGAGCATTGCGAGGAGCCTTTTTTCGTCCCTAAAACAAAGCTAAATTATTTACTTAAGCTTTCAGCATCATAAAACATGGGTTTCAATGTGCCACAATTTATAAACTTATAATTGAGCTCATCAGCAGAGGGCACTTCAGCTGAGGTGCGAAACTTTTGTAAACAGGCACCACTTAAATTAACAAACATTATATGATGATAGCTTGGTGGCTGAGTTATTTGGTGAATATAAATACGCTCGTTATTTTTTAGCGTAACCATATCGTACTGTTGCCATTTTGAGGCTGGGCTTAAATCAGTTAGCTCACGAGTAAATAACTGCTCGCTAAGCTCTATTAATTTATCACTATAAACTAAGCTACCTCCTTGTCTAAAATCTCCAAGATACACATCTGCGGTAATCGCGACTTCTTCGCCTCGCATTAAGCGTTGAATATTAAACGGCTTTGGTTTTACTGTAACTAACTCAGCATCGCGTACTAAATTTAAAAATGGAATATCAGATACATCTACCTTGTACATAACATGCACATCATAAGGAAGCTCAAAGCTTGGAATGTTAATCGCGTATACACTTGAACCTTTATTAACCAACACCATAGCATGCTCTGCTTCATACTTGGGGTTCAATGGCGGAAGTTCTGGTGGCTCTTCGGCATTAACAAGCGAGCTGGTACAAAATATAATGCTGATAAATAAATATACGAAGTAGGGTAGCCGCATAATAACCTCAATTAATTTATAGATATAAAGTGTAGTATACATTTATACATAATTATCTTTATTTATATTTTAGTAAAGCTTAAACGTGATACACACTAAAGCTTTAGTGTGTATCAGTACATTTAGGGTTAGCTATTATCTAATTGCTTTTTTCACTTCGCGCCAGTCAATAATTTTAAAGTTTTGTGGTTGTAGAGGCATGCGATTGTAGCCATCTTGTACTATAAGCATGCCTTCAGGATAACCAGGCACAGCCGTTGCTGTAACGGTTAAACCGTCAGTTTCACCTACGCCATCAATGCCTTTATCTAGGTTTGCAATTACATTAAACTTACCTGCAAAGCTTAGACTAGGCTGTGTGTCATCTGAGATTTTATAAAGCACATAGCTATTATCGCCTTGGCTTGATACCACTAAATAGCGAGCATCATTAGCATGATAAATTTCCATACCTTCAACATCTGCCACCAGTTGCTCATTAACACTTTGTAGCTTTACTGCTTTGTTACCAGCGGTAGGCTCTGCACCGATATACCAAATGCCTGCATCTTCTTCACCTGCAAATAGTTGGCCTAGATTATCATCAGCGCTACAGCCTTCAGGTTGGCTTGGTAGAGTAAACTCTCTAACCAGTTCACCACTTAAATTACTTTGCTCACCGATGAGTTTATATTGCTGAAATAAACCTGATTTATCATTAACAAACACGTAATGGCCAGACTCAGAGGAATACATACACATACCGTAAATCTCAGGTAGGTTAGTGGCTATTTCTGTCACATGGTTTACTTGGTTATCGCCATCTACAGTAAATACGCTAATGCTATTAAGAGTACGGTTACTGGCAGTGATCCACGTATGGGTCTGGTTGTTTATGTCTTGATGTTGGCGCACATCAACATTATTTAAACGCCCAACATTAAGCGATTGTACTTTGCTGCCAGCAAGGTCATAAACCATCAAGCCGCGACGTTTATCAGTGCCTAAAATTAAGCTGTTTTTAGCGTCTTGCTCATTTATCCAAATAGCCGGATCATCTGCTGCATCACCAAATGCTGCAACCGGTGTTGTTTGTGCGCTGGCATGAAGGTGAGTCATCGCGACATTGTTTTGTGAAGTCGCTGTTTGCGCTGTGTAGTTAACGTTTGCTTGAATGTAAGCGCCTGTTTCATCATCAATTAATACCAGCTGGGCTTGACTGTCATTGATAAAGCTCGCTGCAACAGACTCTATTGTGTGCTCACCTGCCAGCGACCATTGGCTTAGCTTGTCTGTTTGAGCTTGGTAAGCATAAACCTTATTACCATCAGTGGCACTCAGCCATAATGTACCGTCTTGTGATACCGATAGAGCCCCGATTTCACTGTTTAATTCGCCGTATGGCTGTACTAAAGCCACAGGTTGCTTATTGGCAGCTGATTCCGCATCAGCATTAATGGCCCACACTCCGAGCTCTGCCTCACTCACATACAGGGTTTTTGTGTCGTCATTTACTGCACAACCTGAAGCCTCTGTGACTGCAGAGAACTCACGTACTGCGATATTTTTAGCTTGGTTAGTGGCTAAATCATAAATAACCGTTTCGCTGATCAAGCCGCGAACATCTGGCACAAATGCTGATACAGTTTCGTTATTGCTATTTTTAAATAAACACACGGCATCGGGCTGGGCTTGAGGTGGACTAATGCGGGTGAGTTCATTTAGCTGCCAAGTTTGGCCATTTTTTATAAGCTTAAAAATGGCTACGTTGTCTTGGTTGTTATCTAGAGTTGCCAATAAAAATTGCTGCGCTGATAATTGTTTTAGTGAAATTGACTCAAAGTTACCGGCTAACAGCACTCGGCTTTTCTCGTTATCGGTAAGTAATAAGCCCTGGCTTTCGCTCGTCATTAGCCATTGATTATTACCAAGTGCAGCTGCTTGTGAGCCTTGAATGTTTTGTTGTGGGCCAAATAACTTAGCCTCAACAGCCAGCTTTGCTATTTCAGTCGTGTTTTGGGTATCGTCATTACTTGTACAACCGCTAAGCGCAGTTACAAGCACAGCACTTGATAGCACCGCTGAAATTGTATTTAGTTTAAAGTTCATTATTTTATCCTTTACTTATCTAGGTGCTTTTCAGTGTTAAAACGTACTTCACCAAGGTGATTAATCGCGCTCATTGTTAGCGTTTCGCCATTGATAGAGATACTTAAAAAACCCGGTGTTGCTTCTGCGTAGCGGGTAAATTCACGTTGTTTTACAAACCGTGCTTCACTGCCACCACCAGAGACAAAGTGAGCCACCTTGCTATTTTTTGGTTGATTGTATTGCAAGTCATGCTCGTGCCCTGCGATATAAGCGTGTACGTTATGGCGTTCTAAAATAGGTTCTAAAATGTCGCGAAGACCTTGGTTGCGACCAAAGCGTTTACCGCTAGAGTAGAGCGGGTGATGGCCAACAACAATTTTCCATTTTGCGTTACTGCCAGCTAGTTGGGTTTCAAGCCAATCCAATTGTGTTTGATAACTTTGCCCTTGAGTTGAGCGGTATTTTTCACGGGTTTTATATTCAGGTTGAATCGGGTTGGTATCTAAAAACACCATTAACACTTGCTCGTTGTTTTCAAGCGCAAATGTTTTACTGTAGTACCTTGCAGGTAACTGCCAGCGCTGACTTTTTGCGGTGTAGTCAATTTGTGCTTGGGCATTACCCAAGTAATCGTGATTACCTAAAACAACATACCAATCTTCAAATGTGTGCGGGCCATGGTATATGTTCTCAAAGGCTGATTGCCAAAGAGGATCGTTCACACTTGCCACGCCATTTGGGTAAAAGTTATCGCCGGTCGAGACGATAAAATCGGCATCAGTTTGATACATAGCAATTTCTAGCTGATGAGCCACTTCTTTTTGGTAAAAGTGGCCGTTGTGTCCCCAATCACCAATAACCATAAAGTTAAGGCTATTAGGCAACGTAGTTAACCTAGCTATTTTTTGTTGTTGGTATAGTGCATCTTTATAAACAACAGGCTCGTTTGCACTAAGCGCTGATGAGCACAGTATCGCGGCCATTATGAAAGACAATTTAAACATGTTTTAACTCCAAAAAAGCACGCGATGGTTTGCCATTACGTGCTTAAAATGACAATACGTGTGATTAGAATGCGTAACGCAGCATTACTTGAATCACAGGGCCTGCTTCTTCCGATTCAAGCTCGTACTCATCAAAGGCACGATTGTTTTGATCATCAAGCGAGTCAAACTTATTGAAAACTTCATCTTTACTGGCATCCAGTAAGTTTGAACCAACTAGGCGTAGAGTGATGTCATCCCAGCGCTTTTCAACGAATAACTCTAAATCAGCACCGTAAGAGGTTGTCACTTCTTCACCGATAAAGCGTCCGTATGCATCACCTTGGTTACGGTACGTTGCACCAAATGATGCGCGTAGTGTTGGTAAATCTTGGATAAAGCCAACGTTATAAACATAATCCGATTGGTCATTAAATTTACGCTTACCAAAGCTATCTTCAACTTCACTATCAAGCCAAGAGTAATTTAAGAAGATACCTGTGTTAGGCATGTTTAAGGAGCTCAGTGGGGTTGATAAATCAAACTCAATACCTTGAACTGTGCCATCACCAGTATTTTGTGGTTGCAGTACAAATGTGCCTTCGCCTTCTGAGCCTTCAACACCTGTACTGGCAATTTCAATAAGGTCGCTAACGTCACGGTAAAATACGTTTACACCTACAACGCCACTTTTACCTAAACGGTATTCGTAACCTAAATCGATACCCCAAGATGATTCTGGTTTAAGGCTTGGGTTGCCTAAAAAGTCATTATCAGCGAGCTCTTCTTCAAGTAGGGCGGGTGTCATGTAGTCAAAGTCAGGGCGACGTAAGCTGCGAGCAACAGAGGCACTGACTCGTCCGTTATCACTGACGCTATAACGAAAGTGAGCCGACGGTAAGAAAAAGTCATAATCATTCTCGGCAGTTACGCCTTCATTGGTATCGGTAATACTTGAATCAGTTGACTCCCAGCGCACCCCCATCTCCCATGAGAACACATCCGCTTCATGCTTGATTAGCGCAAATAAATCAAAACGGTCTTCTTCTAGGGTATTAACGCCACCAGCCACTGGTTCAAAGGCGTTGTCAAAACCGGCAAGAGTCAGTGGATTCTCAGTAAATTGATCCCAATTGGTAAAGTCTTTTTCAAGCTCATCTTCAGCGACAAAAATAGCGGTATCGCGCTCTTTACCTTGTATAAAAGCACCAAATTGGATTTCTTTTGAATCACCTACTAGTAAGCTGTGCTGCCATTGTAATGACCATTCTTTATCATCGATATCGACGGTTTCTTCTGCTTCCTCAAAAACCATTGGGAGCTCTGAGGTATCAAGCTCAACTTCTTGTTCGTAAACAGACTCTTCAAAGCTGGCATAACCTAATTTAAATTTACTGGTACCGCTCAGTAGGGGGAATTCATAGCCAGAATTAATGTTGTAGTTGGTTTGATCAATAAACGAAACGTTTGCGTTATCTGAGAGTAAATTACCCCCTTCAACAACAGAGCCTGATGTCGCCGTTGGGTTGTCGTATTCAAAAGAGCGCTCATCTTCGGTACGGTCGGTATCAACCCACATGGCGCTAATATCAAACTTACCGCCATTATCAAATACCTTCTCAAAGCTGGCATTTAAAGAGGTATCATCGCCATCACGGGTATCAGATTGATCTTCACGGTTATCAAAATCGTCTGTAGCGTAATTAGGGTTATTTTCAGGGCTATCGTCATAGCGTCTGCTTGATTTTTGTTTTGGGTTATAACGACCTTGTAAATTGGCACCTACGAGTAAACGGCCACCTGCAAATTCAGTACCGTAAACGCCCGCAAGGCTCTCTTTTATTTCGCCGTCATCGTAACGTAAGCCACCAGCGCGAATATAACCGCCGTCTAAGCTGTAGCCATCGCGAAGTACAATATTAAGTGTGCCTGCTATGGCATCGGCAGAGCGGTTGGCACTAGATGAACGAATAATTTCTACACGCTCAATTAATTCTGCTGGGATACGGTCCACAAAAAATGAACGGTCAGCACCGGCACCCGGAACTTCTTCGCCATTAATAAGTACTTTTGTGTAAGCAGGGCTTAAGCCGCGCATACGAGCGCCGTCTGATTCAAGTACGTCAGATAAAAAAGTAACACTAGGAACACGCTTTAGTGCATCACCGGCGGTGAGTGGCTCAAAACGTTGAAAGTATTCTTGTGAGTATTCCAGCGTGGGCGCTAGTTCTTGCGAGCGGTTGCGATAACCAATCTCGCCATAGACCACAAGCTCTTCAGAAACCTTTACTTCAGGTTCCCTTGGCGATGTTTGTTCCTCTGCATTTACGCTAGCACTAAATTGGCTCAGTGCTAATGCCGCCACAACAGCATTTAACTTAAATTGTTTCATTGATTTGCTCCGGTTGTCCTTGGTTTGGTGAGCAAACTAAAAAAAGTTAATGACGCTAATGTGACAGTTTTACAGTTAATTCCTGACAAAACGCCAACTTAGTACTTTTCAAACAGACATTTGAGCTGTTTAAACACGGCTCCAGCGCACTAAAAATGGTTATTACTAGGTTAAACACTTATAAATTTTAATCTCAATGTCATATCAATGAGCCAAAATGACCCTGCCTAATAAATCAGTACCGCGCTAGCATACGCAATAATGTAAACTTTAGAAGACTTAAACAATGCGATATAACCCATTTACCAGCCATGCAAAATTAACTATTACCATCATTTTATTATTAGTGATTGCTATAGCAATATGCGCTTACTTTGGCGAACTTAAGCAATGGCAAGACATTGCGTGGCTCGATATTGTTGGTGAGGGCGGTATTGTGTTGATGACCCTCAGCTGGATAGTTGCGTTACTTATTTCACGACCGCCAGGCAAAGTAACTACCTTATTAGTGTTAGGTTTAGGTTTGTTTATGTTCTCAGCCACACTCGATTTACTTGATGAGTGGTTAAAACAACCTTCACAATTATGGCTCACCTGGTTTGAGTCACTACCAGCGCCGCTTGGTATGTCGCTTACCAGCGCAGGGCTTTATTATTGGCATCAAGAGCAATTTGTTTTAAATCGTCAATTGCGTCGTCGTGAAGCGCATCTTCGCGAACATGAAAAAGTCTGTCCGGTAACAGGGTTATACCGAGTTAACTACTTACATTCACTCATGCAGCAACAACAAACAGAGCAGCAAGGCGGTACTTTAGGTGTTATTGATATTCGTGATTTTGCAAAGTTTAATGCGCAGTTTGGTTTTAGTGAAGGTGATAGGTTACTGCGAGAAATTAGTGATTTATTAGTAATGAATTGCCGTTTGAATGATGTGCTTTGTCGCTATGCTGGCGATTGTTTTATTGTGCTTATGCCGAATACCAGCCAAAGCCAAGCCAAAGAATTACTAGCGCAAATGAAAGCGGCGCTTAACCATTGTGCGTTTAAAGTCGCAAAAAGCAAAGGCGCACAGTTTCAGCATATTTTAACCGCCACCATGGCAATGGATTTAGCGCAAGATCCAGTGCAGCAAACCAGCCAGTTACATCAACAATTACAACAAGAAAAGGCCCTTGTAGGTGCAGCAGTATATTAGCCTAGATGATAAATACCTCAGCGCGGAGGGAATGATCACTGCGCTGGTGGAGCTTGCTCAAGGACGAGGGATCCCGCTGCATAAATTGCTGCGTGGTACGGGTATTTTTGAGCAAGATTTATATGATCTATCACAGCGCTTTAGTTTATCGCAGTTATTGGCTTTAATTAGCCAGTTTAAATCCTTAATGAAGAGTAATGATAGTGGCTTTTTACTGGGTCATCAATTGGTTAATGACGTTAGCCCAGCAGTGCAAAGTGTGCGTTTAAGCCCCAGTTTAGGTATGGCTTTGAAGCAATTACAACAAATTAGTACCGTTATTGCCCCTTTATTATTTACCCGTAGGCATATATTTAAAGACGATTTATATCTGTACTTGCAACCGAGTATCGGTATGGACGAGTCATTAAAAAATTATTGTTTTGAAATATACAGCGCTGCGTTAATGAGCTTACTAAAACGAGTATGTAATGTGTATCCACATTGTTATTTTGACTTTACTTGTAAACGCCCTCGGCATATCCAAGAATATGAGCAGCACTTAGGCTTACGAATACGGTTTGAACAACCCTATACCCGTTGGCACTTTAATAAACAACTACTTAAGTGCACAAACCCAGAGGCTAGTCAGCTTAGGTGGCAGCAGCGCATAGCGCAAAGTGAGTTACATAAGAATGTATCACAGTCTTTTGTTGAGGCTGTGTGCCAGCGCATTTACCGTGATAAAAACAACAGCCTTGCTAACAGTGCTGAGCATTTTGCCATGAGCTCTGCTACGTTTAAACGTAAGTTAAAACAACACGGTGTCAGTTACTCTCAATTACAAGATGAGCAAAATAAACTTAAAGCTCTGCATTTACTGGGGGTGTGCCAGCAAGGTAATGAACGAGTGGCTGATCGGCTTGCATTTTATGATATTCCTAACTTTCGCCGAGCATTTAAGCGTTGGACCGGCATTACGCCAAGTCAGTTAAAAATATAATTAAAAACTAGCCGCTTGCTCTATAACAATGCCATGGCGCTTTGCTAGGCGCTGATGATCTCTGTCATAGCCTCCACCAATCACAGTGGCCACTGGGGTGTTATTTGCAAGGCAACGCTTAAGCACTATGTGGTCGCGCTTTTCTATTCCTTGCCAACTAATATCCAGTTTGCCTAAGCCATCCTCTTGCCAAATATCAACCCCAGCATCATACAAAACCAGATCTGGGTTAAGCTCGTGTAATAAAAATTGCAGGGTATCGTCAACAATACCTAAGTATTCAGCGTCTTGCATATTATTGGCTAAACCAATATCTAAATCGCTAGGGGACTTTCTAAATGGGAAGTTTTTCTCACAGTGTATTGAACAGGTAAACGCATAAGGTTGATGAGCCAGCATAGCTGCCGTGCCATCACCTTGGTGAACATCTAAATCAAAAATCAGTACGTTGGTGACTTCACGATTTTGAATTAACGTTTGTGCGGTAAAAGCTAAATCGTTAACCATACAAAAACCCGATCCAAAATCACTGTGGGCATGGTGAGTGCCGCCCGCTAAATGGCACGCAAGACCACTTTTAAGCGCTAAACGCGCAGTTTGCAGTGTCCCTAATGGGGCGGTAAATGTGCGGTTCATTAGTGCTTGCGACCAGGGTAAGCCAATACGGTGCATGGCTTTTTCATCTAGGCGATTATGCCATAAATCGTGAATGTAGTTTTCACAATGTACTATTTCTAGCTCTTCTACACTACCATGTGGTGGCTCTATGATATTGCTGCCAGCAAGCCCAAGGGTTTTAACATGCTGGTATAGCTGCGCAAATTTACTCATTACAAAGCGGTGTTTGGGATCAAAACTAAACGAGTAATTAGGATGATAAACTAAAGGTAGATTGGGATTTAAACTCATATCTGCGTCGTTTAATTATTTTTGGTTATGGTAATCAACTTCACGCAGTGCGTCTATTTATGTTTGGTAAATAAGCGTTTCAAGCTCACGGTGTAATAATGTTTCATCAGCAAGGTTTAGCTCAACCAAGCGCTTTAAATGCGTAATGCTGTCTATATCAATGTTATGACATTTAAGACCAATATGATTTTCTTCGATATGACGAATAACCACCGGCATTTTTATTTCAATATCGCTTTGTGGCAAGGTAAAACGTAATATTGCTTCGTCATTTTTGTTGCCTGTAAAGGCATCGCTTTTAGTGATCAGTGCACCATGTAAAGAAATATCTAATAGGGTACATGCATACTGGGAGCTAGCCGTTTCCAATTGCGCTGCTGTAGAGAACATAATACGAGAAAATTGCCGACGGTTTTGCATAATAATCTTATAAAGTTGTTATTTATAATAAGCATAGCTGGTAATGCTCAACACGCCAATTTGCTCAAAGATAAAAATAGCTCGCATAAAAAAGCCCCGCATAAAATGCAGGGCTTTTAACTTATTCACTGTGGCTGTTAGCCAATTTTTTTGTACTTAATACGCTTAGGCTGTGCAGCTTCTGCGCCAAGGGTCTTTTTGAGCCACTCTTCGTACTCAGTGTAGTTACCATCAAAGAAGTTAATTTGGCCTTCGTCACGGTAATCTAAAATGTGTGTAGCAATACGGTCAAGGAACCAACGGTCATGCGAGATACACATGACACAACCAGGGAATTCTAAAATAGCATTCTCAAGAGCACGTAATGTTTCAACGTCCAAGTCATTGGTTGGCTCATCCAGTAGCACTACGTTGCCGCCTGCTTTTAACAGCTTAGCTAGGTGTAAACGGTTGCGCTCACCACCTGAAAGGTCTTTAACAAACTTTTGTTGATCGTTACCTTTAAAGTTAAAACGGCTAACGTAAGCACGGCTTGGGAACTCAAAGTTACCAATTTTTAGTACATCTTGGCCATCAGAGATTTCTTGGAATACCGTTTTGCTTTCGTCCATGTTGCCACGGAACTGATCAACAGTTGCCAGTTCTACTGTTTCACCAATGCTGATATTACCGCTATCTGGCTGCTCTTCACCGCTTAGCATTTTGAATAGCGTTGATTTACCTGCACCATTGGCACCAATAATACCCACAATAGCGCCTTTTGGCATGGTAAAGCTTAAATCGTCTATTAATACGCGGTCGCCAAAGCTTTTACGTAAGTTATTTACTTCTAATACTTGGTCACCTAAACGTGGGCCAGGTGGAATAAACAGCTCGTTGGTTTCGTTACGTTTTTGGTAATCAGACTGCTGTAGTTCGCTAAACTGTGCCATACGTGCTTTTGACTTAGCTTGACGACCTTTAGGGTTTGAACGAACCCATTCAAGTTCTTGTGCAATTGATTTTTGACGTGCTTTTTCAGATTTTTGCTCTTGCTGTAAGCGGGCATCTTTTTGCTCAAGCCAAGACGAGTAGTTACCTTCCCACGGAATACCTTCACCACGGTCAAGCTCTAAAATCCAGCCAGCAACATTATCAAGGAAGTAACGGTCATGCGTTACTGCCACAACGGTGCCTTCGTAGTCATGTAAGAAGCGCTCTAACCAGGCAACCGACTCAGCATCTAAGTGGTTAGTTGGCTCATCGAGAATAAGCATATCTGGTTTTTCAAGTAACAAACGACAAATAGCAACACGACGGCGTTCACCACCTGAAAGGTGCTCAATTTTAGCGTCCCACTCAGGTAAACGAAGTGCATCGGCAGCACGCTCTAAAACGTTATCAATATTGTGGCCATCATGCGCTTGAATAATTGCTTCTAATTCGCCTTGCTCTTTTGCCAGTGCGTCAAAGTCAGCACCTTCCATTGCGTATTCGTTATACAGTTCGTCAAGGCGGTTAAGGGCATGTTTTACTTCACCTACAGCTTCTTCAACAATTTCACGAACTGTTTTGCTTTCGTCCAAAACAGGCTCTTGCGGCAAGTAACCAATTTTAGTGCCTGGTTGAGGGCGAGCTTCACCTTCAAAATCTTCATCAACACCTGCCATAATGCGTAGTAATGATGATTTACCAGAACCATTTAGACCTAGCACACCAATTTTTGCACCAGGGAAAAAATGCAACGAAATATCTTTTAAGATAGTGCGTTTTGGTGGCACAACCTTAGATACTCGACTCATCGAGAATATAAACTTATCAGGTAAAACCATAGAAGAAGCCTTCAATAATAATAAAAATTTCAATGCTGTATTGTAGTGGCTCACAGGTGAAACAGTCAACGAATGGGGCTGTTTTAAAGTACATATTCAATTTGTACAAACCGAGTGAATAAATTTCATTTAGACATCTATACATCTAGAGGTTGATATTTTTCACATTCTGTTCATAATGAGAGCGTATTAATTCTCGGTTTTTATGAGCAGGAGCTTTAAGAATGCCAATTACAGTAGAAGACGAATTGCCAGCTATTGCACGTTTACGTCATGAAAACGTGTTTGTAATGCCAAAAACACGTGCAAAAACGCAAGAAATACGCCCTATGCGTTTGGCTATTCTTAATCTTATGCCTAATAAAGTAGAAACCGAAGTACAGTTTATTCGCTTGTTGGCTAATTCTCCGCTGCAAGTAAATGTAGAGCTACTGCGCCTTGACACGCATCGTAGCAGTAGCAACTCAGAGCAACACTTAGATACCTTTTATCGTTACTTTTCAGAAGTGAAAAACAATAATTACGATGCACTATTAATTACCGGTGCGCCTTTGGCACATTTAGAGTATGAAGAAGTGGCGTATTGGGAAGAATTCAAAGTGATTATTGATTGGGCCGAGCAGCATGTAACCTCTACCTTGTTTTCGTGCTGGGCTGCCCACGCGGCTTTATATCACCGTTATAATTTAAAGCGCGATTTAAAAGACAACAAACTCTGCGGGGTGTTTACCCATCAATGCTACTTTGCCCATGGTGCACTTACCCGCGGCTTTGACGATACCTTTTTAGTGCCGCACTCACGTTATGGCCACATAGATATAGATAAAATAAACGCTTGTGAAGAGCTGGTGGTATTAGCGGGCTCTGAACGAGTAGGGGCGTATTTACTTAAAAATAAATCGGGCAGCCAAGTGTTTATTACCGGCCACCCAGAATACGATGCCGACAGTTTAAAAGCCGAATATGAGCGCGATTTACAAAAAAGCCCCGATGCGCCAAAGCCCGAAAACTATTTTCCTGATGACGATGCCAGCAAGCAACCGTCTAAAACATGGCAAAGCCACGCGTTTTTACTGTTTTCAAACTGGTTAAATTATTACGTTTACCAAACCACACCCTATGATATTAACTTAGTTAGCCAAGACGTAAGGACTAACAACTATGCCGAATAATCCTCAAAACAATAAGCATCAAGAGCTGAGCGCTGCGCTCAAACAGCGCATTTTAATTTTAGATGGTGCAATGGGAACCATGATCCAAGCGCATAAGCTTGAAGAGCAAGACTACCGTGGTGAACGTTTTAAAGATTGGCACGTGCTTATTAAAGGCAACAACGATTTATTAAGCCTAACCAAGCCTGAAATTATTACTGATATACACCGCAGCTTTTTAGCCGCCGGAGCCGATATTATCGAAACTAACACCTTTAACTCGACCACCATTTCGATGGAAGATTACGACATGGCGAGTATAAGCCGTGAAGTTAATTTAGAGTCAGCTAAGTTAGCCCGTGCTGTATGTGATGAATTTAGCGCTAAAACCCCAGAAAAACCGCGCTATGTAGCGGGTGTGTTAGGGCCAACATCTAAAACCTGTTCGTTATCGCCGGATGTAAACGACCCTGGCTATCGTAATATCACCTTTGATAAGTTAGTGACTGCGTATGTTGAGTCTACTCTTGCATTAATGGAAGGCGGCGCTGATTTAATACTTATTGAAACCATTTTCGACACCCTCAATGCAAAAGCAGCCTCATTCGCAGTAGAAGAAGCGTTTGAGCAAGCAGGGCGCACATTACCTGTAATGATCTCGGGCACCATTACCGATGCCTCAGGGCGTACGCTTTCGGGGCAAACCACCGAAGCATTTTATAACTCTATTCGCCATATTAAGCCGCTTTCAATTGGCTTAAATTGCGCTCTTGGGCCAGATTTACTGCGCCAATACGTTGAAGAGCTATCGCGCGTGTGCGAAACCTTTGTCTCTGTTCACCCTAATGCGGGCTTACCTAATGAGTTTGGAGAATACGATTTAGAAGCAGACGACATGGCAAAAGAGATCATAGATTGGGGTAAATCGGGATTTATTAATATTGTTGGCGGTTGCTGCGGCACTACGCCTGCGCACATTCGTGCCTTTGCCAAAGGGCTTGAAGGCGCAGCACCACGAAAATTACCAGAGCTTGAAGTGCGTATGCGTTTATCAGGCCTAGAAGCCTGTAACTTAAATTAAGGAGCCGCCAATGACCCAACAAATTGCAGTATTTACCAATGTCGGCGAGCGTACTAACGTAACTGGCTCGGCCATGTTTAAACGTTTGATCATGGAAGAAGACTACGAGACCGCTCTTAATGTGGCCCGCGAACAAGTAGAAAATGGCGCACAGGTTATTGATATCAACATGGACGAAGCCATGCTGGACTCAAAAGCGGCCATGGTTAAGTTTTTAAACTTAATTGCCTCAGAGCCTGATATTTCTAAAGTACCTATAATGGTCGACTCCTCAAAGTGGGAAGTTATAGAAGCAGGCTTAAAGTGTATTCAAGGCAAGGCCATTGTTAACTCCATTTCACTTAAAGAGGGTGAAGAGCCGTTTATTCGCCAAGCTAAAATTATAAAACGCTTTGGCGCCGCCGCTGTTGTGATGGCGTTTGATACCGAAGGTCAAGCCGATACCGCCGATCGTAAGTTTGAAATTTGTGAGCGCAGCTACCGTATTTTGGTCGACGAAATTGGCTTCCCGCCAGAAGACATTATATTCGACCCCAACATATTTGCCGTTGCCACCGGTATAGAAGAGCACGACAACTACGCTGTGGAATTTATTGAAGGCACCCGCCGTATTAAGCAAAATTTACCGCACTGTAAAGTGTCGGGTGGGGTGTCAAACGTATCGTTCTCGTTTAGAGGTAATAACCCAGTACGTGAAGCGATTCACTCGGTGTTTTTATACCATGCTATAAAAGCGGGTATGGATATGGGCATAGTAAACGCAGGGCAGCTTGCGGTTTACGACGACATCCCCGATGAACTTCGCAAAGCCGTAGAAGATGTAATTCTTAACACCGACCCCGGTGCTGGCGAGCGCCTTGTTGAACTTGCGCCTAAATATTCAGGCATGGCACAAGCTGAGCGGGTAGAAGATTTAGAATGGCGCACTTGGTCGGTTGAAAAACGCCTAGAGCATGCCCTAGTAAAAGGCATAACCACCTTTATAGATGAAGACACCGAAGAATGCCGCGCTGCCGCCGATAAACCTATTCATGTGATTGAAGGGCCATTGATGGATGGCATGAACGTGGTGGGGGATTTATTTGGCGCAGGTAAAATGTTTTTGCCGCAAGTTGTTAAATCGGCTCGTGTAATGAAGCGCGCAGTGGCCTACCTAGACCCATTTATTGAAGCCGAAAAAGAAGAAGGCGCCACTAATGGTAAAGTGGTTATGGCCACCGTAAAAGGTGACGTGCACGATATAGGTAAAAATATTGTAGGCGTGGTACTGCAATGTAATAACTACGAAGTAATCGACTTAGGCGTAATGGTACCTGCCGAAAAAATACTGCAAACAGCTATCGACGAAAAAGCCGATATTATAGGCCTTTCTGGCTTAATTACCCCATCGCTTGACGAAATGGTACACGTAGCCAAAGAAATGACCCGCCGAGGTTTTGAATTACCACTTATGATTGGCGGCGCAACCACCTCAAAAGCGCATACCGCAGTTAAAATAGAGCCGCAGTACGACAAGGGCGTGGTGTATGTAAATAACGCCAGCCGTGCAGTGGGCGTGGTATCGAGCTTATTATCTAAAGAGCTAAAACCCGCCTTTTTAGAAAAAACCAAAGCCGAATACGACAAAGTACGCGAACAACAAGCACGCAAAAAGCCGCGCTCAAAACCGGTTACCATACAGCGCGCCCGCGATAATGCTGCAAAGCTTGATTGGGATAACTACACGCCACCTGTGCCGAAAAAGCTGGGTGTGACCGAGTTTAAAAATGTATCAATCGCCACTTTGCGTAAATATATAGATTGGACCCCGTACTTTATGACGTGGTCAATCGCCGGTAAATATCCGCGCATAATGGACGATGAAGTCGTTGGTGAGCAAGCACGTAGCTTATTTAAAGACGCTAACGATATGCTCGACGACCTTGAAAAGTCAGGTGCTTTGCAACCTTTAGGTGTCATTGGTTTATTCCCTGCAAACCGCGTGGGGGATGATATAGAAATTTACACCGACGAAACTCGCAAAGAGTTGTTAGCCACCTCGTGCCATTTACGCCAGCAAACCGAAAAAACCGACTTTGCTAATTACTGTTTAGCCGACTACATTGCGCCAAAAGGCATACCTGATTACTTTGGTGCGTTTGCGGTAACGGGCGGCCTAGAAGAGGACGACCTCGCCAATGCGTTCGATGCCAAGCAAGACGACTACAATAAAATAATGGTTAAAGCAGTTGCCGACAGGCTCGCCGAAGCCTTTGCAGAATACCTACACGAGCAAGTGCGTAAAGAGTATTGGGGATATGCACCAGATGAAAACCTGCCTAACGATGAACTCATTCGCGAAAATTACCAAGGTATTCGCCCAGCGCCTGGTTACCCAGCGTGCCCAGAGCACACCGAGAAAAAGAAAATTTGGCAACTACTCGATACCGAAAAGCGCATTGGTATGCAGCTCACCAGCTCCTACGCCATGTGGCCAGGTGCTGCTGTTTCGGGCTGGTATTTCTCACACCCAGAGGCAAAATACTACGCCGTAGCCACGGTGCAAAAGGATCAGGTAGAAGATTACGCCAAGCGAACTAATATGACACTCGCAGAGGCTGAAAGATGGCTATCGCCTAACTTGGGGTATGAGCCTGATTAGAAGAGCAGCGGTCAAAAGTTGAAGCGGTCAGTTTTTAGCTGTCAGCTATCAGTAAAACAAAAACGAGCCAAGTTAGGCTCGTTTTTTATTTTAAGAACTAGGTTGTTTACAAAGAGTTTATTTAGTGGAATGATTAATCAATATATAAATTCCCGTTTTAGGGGGCACTAACTAAGATAATGGGTAATGTTAAGCTATTGGCTTTTTTAAAAGGATTTACATGAATAAAAAAACTTCAAACTTAGTCATTATATTTTTATCTGCATTCATTACATCGTTTGTTAGCCGCTATTTAACTGATTCAATAATAAACCTAAAAGATCTACCTTTCTATATGGAGTTTTTACTTTTCCTAGCTATTTATTTGGTAATTTATTTCCCACTAAATTGTGTATTCGAAAAATTCGTTGTTAAGTCAACATCTGATAGTTAGAAAAACAGTAAGGCAGAATGAAGCATAATGAGTCAGAGGGTTCGCTATACAAGGCTTTTCAGGTATTTTTGCTTATTGTTTTGTCGCATATCTGTGTAGCAATCGGCTTGCTTTTAACCACTTTTAAACAAGGCAATTTTATGAAAACGATTGGTATGTTGGGTGGTATGAGTTGGGAGTCAACAGCCAGCTATTACAAAGCTTTAAACGAAGGCGTTAAACACTCATTGGGTGGGCTACATAGTGCTAAAATTTGTATGGTGAGTGTTGATTTTTCGGAAATTGAAGCGCTACAGTATCAAGGCGATTGGCAACAAACAGCTAAGTTACTCACCAAGGCAGCTAAATCGGTAGAGGTTGGTGGTGCCGACTTTTTACTTATTTGTACCAACACTATGCATAAAGTGGCCGATGAGATTGCCAGTAATATTACCATTCCCATTTTACATATTGCCGATGCCACCGCTGAGCAACTAAAGCTCGATAACATTACGCGAGTAGGGTTGTTGGGCACGCAATTTACAATGGAGCAAAACTTTTACAAAGAGCGTTTAACCAATAAGCATAACATTGAGGTATTAATACCTGAACCTAATGAGCGAAAGCGAGTGCACGGGGTTATTTATTCGCAGTTATGCCAAGGTATTATTGATGACGATTCGCGAGCTGATTATGTGCGCATTATAGAGCGCTTATTTGCACAAGGCGCGCAGGCCATTATTTTAGGTTGTACTGAAATCGCCTTGTTGGTAAAGCCACAACATACGCGGGTTCCGCTTTACGATACCACCAAAATACATGCCGAAGCAGCAGTGAAGTTAGCGCTGGCAAAATAGTTAAGCTTGAGATAACAAAAAAACCGCCAATTGGCGGTTTTTGTTAGCAAGTAAAGCTGTTAACACGCTTTATTTTAATGACCTTTCTCAAAGTCATTTACTTCGCGCTCGGCTTCCTCTTTCGATTTACCGTATTTTTGCTGAATTTTACCAACAAGCTCGGTACGGCTACCTTCAATTTTATCTAAATCATCGTTGGTAAGATCGCCCCATTTTTGTTGCGCTTTACCTTTAAGTTCTTTCCAGTTTCCTTCGATACGATCGCTATTCATAATTAGCTCCTTATTAAGAGTGATGATTTTTCATTTTAAAAGCGTTACTAATAAAATGATTTTTAACGTTCACTTATAAAGTAGCAAAGGCTATACCAGAAAATAAAACGTTTAATTTTATTTATATATCAACTGCTTATGGTTTTTTTTGATGCGTAAGGTTTTTTAGCTGGTGGGGAGCTTTATAAAAATTCTGCAGGGTGGCTTGTAATTATTGCAGGGACTGTGACTTCAGGGGCTGTTACTTCAAGGGGGATTATTGCAAGTACACTGTGCTAGATTTTATAAGAACAAAAAAAGCGAGCTATTAAAGCTCGCTTTGCTGTTTAATAAAGGAATTAATGTCTAAAGCTTGGCATTAGCGCAGGAATGCCTGGCAGCATACCTACCAGTGCCATTACACTGGTTAATAACACAAACATAATAAGCGGGATGACCCAGCGGCTCATTCGTGATAAATCAGCACTTCTTTCTTTACAGCCAATAAGGCCTAAGTTATCAAGTAGCATAGTTAATGACCAACCAAATGCAGGGTTTACTAGGCTTGAGGCAAACACCACAATAGCGGCTGATTGCGTGGTTTTACCTTCACGGGTCATTTCCATACCCGCTTCAAGTAGTGGAATAAACACCCCTACAATTAAGGCAACACACAATACTGGCTGCCAAATAGCTAAGTCCATTGGATAGCCCCAAACACCCGCGATAATACAAAATAACGCAGTTAAAATAGCGCCTGCAGGAATAGGGCGTTTTGCAATAGCAGCAGGAACAATGTAAGTGCCCCAAGATGACGCAAAGTTAGCACCGCCTAATAGCGAGCCAAAGGTTTGTCTTGTTGATGCACTAAGCATGGTATCGTCGATATTCATTTGTACTTTTTCAGTACGCTCTGGGTAACTAATTTTTTGAAATACTTGATGGCCTAAAAAGTCAGGCGACCACATAGCAACCGCTAAAACTGCAAAAGGAAGTACAACTACAAAGCTTTCAGCGGTTGGTAAACCAAGCATCCAACCAGTGTTTTCCCCCCACCAGTACATAGGGTTCATGTTTGGTAAGCCCGGTGCGGTATGAAACTCAAACGGTGCGCCCAATGCAAAAGCAGTAAAACCACCAATTAAACAGCTCAGTGGCACGGCTAACCAGCGTTTTTTGTAATGCTCCAACAAAGCATAAAGTAAAATTGTGGCTAAGATTACGATAAAGGCAATATGGGTCATTTGAATTTCTTCAGCCCATGCAAACAGCTTTTTAACTTGTGAGATGGTACCCACAAAGCCTAAATAGAGGAGTAGGCCACCACACACCCCTTTACTGGTGAGCTTGGCCATGAGGCTGCCGCCTTTACTAAATGCTAATATCAATCCAAAGGCACCTATGAGTAAACCAAAGGCCATAGGGTGTCCGCCTGCGGCAACTACAATAGGAATTAATGGAATGAGTGGGCCATGAGTACCCGCTAAGTTAGCGGTCGGTAAAATAAAGCCCGAAAATAGTAAAATAAATAGCGAAACAATTAAAAGTTCGTAGCGTACGTTTTCAAGTACAAAGCCATCACTTAAACCCAAAGGGCCTGCAAACGTAGCAGCAATGGCTGCAACCATGACTATTTTACCTATAGTAGCGGCCATCGCTGGAATGGTGTCTTCAAATTCAAAGCGATAATCTCTAAATGGTAAATTTGGACGCCAGCGTTTTGGCTGCATAATTTGCAGCTCGTGCTCTAGGTAAGCGTCGCGGCTTTCAAATTCAGAGCTGGGCTTATGAAGATTTTCATAGCTATCGGACACGGTTTGAGTATCCGCTCTTGGTATAGCATCAGATGAATTATCATCTAGCGGCTTGGTGGTCATGACTTCTCCTGCAACTTAGTTGCTAACTCAAAATAAAAATACAGCTTTTACAAAGCAAATGAACATTGAGTGCGCAGGGTAAAACAGCTTGCTACAGATTGTAATTAGGCAAAAGGTCGTGCATAGCCCAGTTTAACGCTTTGTAAGTGTTAACAAAAATAGCAAAGGGATGTGTTGTAAATGGCTTGTTAAATATAAAAGGTGTTTAAATTCAATGTCTTATGTTTTATTTTTACAGTGTGCTCTTGCCATGCAGAATAGCAAAAAGGTCATAAAATCAGCAGATTCAGCAGCAATCATTCTTTAGTCTAATAAAGGTGGCGTTAGCCACTATTTGCTTATTATAAATACAATTAGCCGCAAAGTTGCACAAAAGCTAACAATACTAAGCTTTAACGGAACGACTATTTTTGGACTCAAGATAGGGTTTTGAAAGGTAATAATAGGAGTAAAGTAAAAATATAGCGCAAAGTGACTAAATAAGAAAATGAGCTCGGCGATAAGCTTACAAAATTTATCAGGGATGAAACGCATTTTATTTGGTTTGTCAGCGCAGCAACAAGCGCGGATTAATGATTCACAGCAAGATGAATTACGTCAACAGCAAGCTTGTTTTAAGCAAATGAGCTTTACCAAAGGCATAGAAGGAATAGTGAGTAATAGGCATCGTGCTGATCAAAATAAGCGCAGTAGCAAGAGGCTAAAACGTTAGACGAAATTATCAGCCAAGCGCATAGTCGTACTCTGCATAAATAACTGCTAATTTTTGCTACAATGGCGGCAAAGTAATTTAGGGTAAATAGCGTGCTGCCGGTTCAAGAAATATATAACTCACTTATTGATGCATTAAAAGCCAACCCAATCACCTTACTGCAAGCGCCGCCTGGTGCTGGTAAATCAACGTGGTTGCCATTACAGCTTATGCGCGATGGGCATTATAAACACATAGTGATGTTGGAGCCTCGACGCTTAGCTGCACGTAATATTGCCAATTACCTAGCCCAATGCCAAAACGAAACGCTGGGGCAAAGTGTCGGTTTACGGGTCCGAGGTGAGAGTAAAGTAAGTGCGAACACGCGCCTTGAAATAGTCACCGAAGGTATGCTGACACGCATGTTACAAAATGACCCTGAGCTCAGTGATGTTGATTTACTGATTTTTGATGAGTTTCATGAGCGTTCCATCGCAGCAGATACCGCGCTGGCTTTTGCTTTAGAATCGCAAGCGGCACTACGTGAAGATTTAACCATTATGCTGATGTCGGCCACCCTTGATAGCGAACGCTACACTGGGTTTTTTAATTGCCCAGTAATTGAGTCAAGCGGGCGAAGTTACCCCATTGACGAAATATATTGCCCAATAAAAGATGAAAGCCGCTGGCTTGATGCCATCCCCGCTATTATAAAACAAGCACTCAATGAGCAAACCGGCAGTGCGCTGGTATTTTTACCCGGTCAACGAGAAATACTGCGCGTGCAACAAGCATTGAGCGACTTACCTAGTAACTGCCTAGTCGCCACTTTATTTGGTGAGCAAGATAAAGCCAATCAACAAGCTGCAATAGCACCTGCGCCTCAAGGGATGCGAAAAGTAGTACTGACCACCAATGTTGCCGAAACCAGCTTAACCATTGAAGGTATTCGAATTGTGATTGATAGCGGCAAGCGCCGTGCAGCCAGCTTTAATTTAAAAACCGGTGTAACTGAGCTGACGACTCAAAGTATATCTCGTTCATCGGCAGTACAACGCGCAGGGCGTGCAGGACGAATAGAACCAGGGGTTGTGTATCGTTTAGGTTCAAAACAAACTTTTGAGCGACGAAACAGCCACGATAACCCTGATATTTTGACCTCAGATATTAGCCAACTGATGCTTGAGGCAAAGCAATGGGGCGCAAGCATTAGTGAACTCACCTTACTTGACCCGCCGAGTGAGCAACAATGCAACCAAGCTACCAATTTATTATCTATGCTTGAAGCGATAGATAGCCACGGTAAGCTCACCGCACTGGGGAGTAAAATGTTGGGCTTTGGTGCCGATATTCGCCTAGCGCACATGTTATTAAAAGCGCAAATGCTAGAACCACAGTTAAGCGGAATTTATCGTTTAGCTATTTATTTAGTCGCCTTACTAGAAAGCCGAGTTAGCACTGCCAATGAGCTCAACCTAGCACTGCATAGTCAACAGCAGGGTCCGCATCCTGTGTTTAAGCAACAATTAAATTATTGGTTAAAACGCTTAAAATTTACCGACAGCAAAACAGACTTAAACACCGATCATTTAAGCTTATTAGTTTCGCTTGGCTATCCAGATCGCATCGCTAAAAAACGCGGCAATGGATACTTATTAGCAAATGGCGCAGGGGCCGAGCTAAACCCTGACTACTGGCATAATGACGAATATATAGCTATTGCCAGTATGGGCGGACACAAAGGCGAGCGTATTTTTTCTGCCACGGCGCTAAATCCATTAGCGCTTAAAGAGCATTTACCGCATTTATTCACTGAGTTGACCCGCTGCGAGTTTGATGAAAAAGCTGCTCGGTTTATTCATCAAGATGAAGTAAAACTTGGAGAAATCACCCTTAGCAGCCAACCAAGTAAACATAAGCTTGATAAAACAGAGCGTGCCAAGGCATGGCTTAGTGTGTTTGCCAAACAGGGCTTTTCACTGTTTAACGAGCAAAAAGAAAGTGAGCAGTTACTTATTAGAATGTGCCTAGCCAGCAAATTGATGCCAGAACAATTTCCTGTTATTAATCAGCAGCAGCTCATTGAAACAGCAGGTGATTGGTTAGGGGTATACCTTGAAGATATTAAAACCCTTGAGCAACTTAAAAAGTTTAATTATTTTGAGGCACTACAAAACTGTTTTAATTGGCAACAGCAAAGCGAGCTAAAATCTTTACTCCCACTGCGACTAATAGTACCAAGTGGCTCTAACATAAAAATTGAATACCAACTTGATGGCCCCGCCAAGCTTAGTGTGCGCATGCAAGAAGTATATGGTTTAACCAGTACACCTATGCTAGCTAATGGTAAATTAGCATTGCTAATAGAGTTGTTATCGCCAGGCAAGCGTTCACTACAGTTAACCCAAGACTTAGCACATTTTTGGAATAGTAGTTACCGCGAGGTACAAAAAGAGATGAAAGGGCGCTACCCCAAACATTTTTGGCCAGACGATCCTGCCAATAGCGTTGCCACTAATAGAGTAAAAAGCAGAATGTGATCACGCTTTGTTAATTTTATTTAGTGTTAAATGTTGACCATGCAAATGATGTAGCAATTGCACTTTCTATGTTTATGCCAGAGGTATTGAAGGCCTTTGGAGAGTATTTATTTTCTCACTTAAAGGCACGTCATCCAAGCATTGTTGCTAACTTTAATTGTTTTGCTGATCTCATTATTGGTATTGATAAAGTAATTCATGTTGAAGTAGCTAAACTTTTTCATGAGCCTAATTTACCTGAAATTGACGCCCAAATTATTGAAGACGGGTTTGTGCGCCGAAGGGCTTATTTTTGGTGCTGCGGCTCATTATGGGGTTGATGCTAAACTTAATCATGGCCAGTGTATGCATGATGGGTTTGATTCGTGTTTAATTGAAATAAAATATGAGACTCCCCATGGCTGAAGACGACTACAATTATAAAAAAGCGTACCTGCGCGAAAAATCAGCCAGAGATCAATTAGAAACCCTACTAGAAGACAAAACACGGGCATTGTTTATTGTTAATTAAGAGCTAAAAGAAAAGCTTGAAACGGTCAACAACCAACAAATAACCTTAATGCAAAGTGAAAAAATGGCCACGCTAGGGACACTCTCAGCTGGGATGCCCACGAAATAAATAACCCGCTAGCTTACATAACCAGTAATGTAGAAAGTATAAAATTTATAAAGCCCGTCCTGGTTTCGTTAATAACGGCGGCTCAACAATTTGTAGATAAATCAATTTCACTATCGCAGTTTGAGTCTATTTTAGTTCAGCTCAATCAAGAGAACGATTTAAGCTTTATTGTGGACGATATTGATGACTTAGTTGATGATACCCAAGAGGGATTAGAGCGCATAGCTCATATTGTTAGTAACCTTGTCGACTTTGCAAGCCTAAAAGACAATGTAACTGCAATGGCAGATATTACAGAATCACTCAATGGCACACTAAAACTACTCGACAACCAGCTAGGGACGTGTGCTATAGAGTTACACATTGAAAAGTTACCTCTAACACAGTGTAATATTTCATCTATGAAACAAGTGTTTGTAAACTTATTAATTAATGCCAAACACGCCTGTGATAACTTGCACGATCAGCAGGGAAAATAACCATTAAGTTATTCACTAATAAAAATAATATTTACATTGAAGTCGCAGATAACGGCTGTGGAATGGACGCTGATACACTTAAACAAATGTTCGATCCCTTCTTTACAACAAAACCCGTAGGCCAAGGCACAGGTATGGGAATGGCTATAGTTTACAATGTAGGCATGGCTACAAAGTGTGTTGTGGCTATTGAGCGTAGGTATAAGTATCTTAACTCGATACTTCTTGTCCGCCGTGTTGCTCGGCTAAATCATCAAGTTCGGCAACGGTATAATCAAACCCGCTTTCATCGTATTCGTAGCTTATTTTAACGCTGTCGCCGCCATTAAAAAGACGTGTTTTTACGGTATTGACTGGCCAATCTTTTAATTCGTGTAAAAAGCGGTTTGCCACTTGCGATGACTCAAACCGGTAGCTAATCTCTGTTTTCATAAATAATAATACCCTGATAATTTTACCCCCGTAGTTTGTTGATTTTTACCAAGGAGTCAAGTTATCTACTTTAAAAGGGCAATAAATTATGACTTTATAGATACTTATCGGTCATAGTAATCTAAATTGGAGTGTTAACAGTATAAAGCTGTTTAAAAAACAATAACCATAAACCGCAGCGCAGCAACGTGAATCGTACCCAGAACTAAAACCGCTCGAGTACAACTAAACCAAAACAGAGCTGGTGGCAGCAATTACTAAAGCCATGGAAAACTTAGGCTGGGAACTGGTTAATAGTGATGTTAATAATGGTATTGTTGAAGCAACAGGCACTACGACCTGGTTTGGCTTTAAAGACGATGTTGTGGTTCGTATTAACGATAAAGGCAGCAAGCGTGTGGTCGACATACGCAATAAATCACGCATTGGTAAAAGTCATTTAGGTAAAAATGCTCAGCGTATTAAAACACTGATTGAAGAGTTAAATGCTGTTGTTGTGGAATAATTGAATACTAATAAATAGCCCTTGCGTTTTGCAGGGCTATTTGCAGTTGCACATGATCAGCTTATGTTCATAGCTGACAATGCATACTGTTGATGATTTTTAATAAACTATGGAGTTATTATGAAAACAGTCGGATATGCAGCAAAAAGTCAAGGTTCTTTGCTTACAGAGTTTTCTTTTGAGCGCCGCGATTTACGAAATAACGATGTAGCAATAGAAATTTTATATTGTGGTGTGTGCCATTCAGACTTACATGCAGTGCGTAACGACTGGGGGGGTAGTAATTACCCATTAGTTCCTGGGCACGAAATTGTAGGTAAAGTAATATCAGTCGGTAGCGATGTTAAAAAGTACAAACAAGGCGATACCGTTGCCGTAGGGTGTATGGTTGACTCGTGTCAAAGCTGTGACCAATGTGATAATCACCAAGAGCAATTTTGTCGTGAAGGCATGGTCGGTACTTACAGCGGGACCGATAGAGTTAACGGCGAAATGACTCAAGGTGGTTACTCTAAACACGTTGTAGTGCGCGAAGAGTTTGTATTATCAGTGCCTGAAAACTTAGAATTATCGCGCGTGGCGCCGTTACTTTGCGCCGGTATTACTACTTATTCACCGTTACATAAATGGGGTGTAAAAACAGGTAGCCGTGTTGCAGTGGTAGGCCTTGGTGGATTAGGTCATATGGCGGTTAAAAATGCAGTAGCAATGGGTGCAACCGTTACTGTTATTGGTCGTACTGAGTCTAAAAAAGAAGATGCAATTAAGCTCGGCGCACAGCATTATTTAGTATCAAACAATGATGATGAAATGAAAAATGCGCAGTCAGCGTTTGATGTCATTATTGATACTGTGCCTGTAAAGCATGACTTATCAATTTACACACCGCTACTTGATATTGATGGTACCTTGGTTATTGTTGGCCAAGTAGGCCCAGTAGATGAGCTAAACACAGTTCCTCTTTTAATGGGGCGTCGTCGTGTAGCCGGTTCGTTAATTGGCGGCATTGCAGAAACACAGCAAATGCTTGATTTTTGTGGTGAACACAACGTACTGCCAGAGTGTGAAATGATCAACATAGACGAAATTAACACCGCTTATGAGCGTATGGAACGCTCTGATGTGCGATACCGTTTTGTTATTGATATGTCATCTATTAGCGTTTAATACGCTAAAGAGTAAAATTTAAAAAGAGCCGCTTAGCGGCTCTTTTTGTTTTTATTAACAAGGCTGTGCCTGTTTAGTTTTGTTGCCGCTAATTTGTATGTAACTAAGCAGCCACATTAACAGCCCACCTAAAAATAAAGCCGCAGCAACATAGCCTGTTTGATTTGGCGCTGCCCCTTTTGCAATAGCAATGCCGCCAACCCAAGGGCCAATAGCATTTGCAATATTAAACGCACACTGCACTAATGCCCCAATCATGGCGTGGCCGTCAGGTGATACATCCATTAATAGCGTTTGCACTAAGGTTGATAGCCCTAAGCTGCAGCCAATAAAAAATATAACCGCATACAGCAGATAAATATTATAGCTGGCACTGACATATGCAAATGCAAAAACAATAGTAGAGGCAAGCGTAAATCCGGTGGTTTTTATCGCTGATTTATCGGCAGCTTTACCTAGTACGTAATTACCGAGCGTAGAGCCAATACCAAACATCACCATAGCAATTGAAATTGTATAGGGCGCGCTCTGAGTGACCTCTAAGATCGTATCGGCCACATAGGTATAAATACAAAATACGCCACCAAAGCCAATAATAACAATCCCTAATATTGACCAAACCAGTTTGTTTTTTAGCACCCCTAATTCGTTGAGTATATTAGAGGTATGGGTGTTTTTAACATTAGGCACCACGTTATACACAAAAATAAAGGCAATAAACGCCAACACCCCAGCCGCAGCGAGGCAATAACGCCAACTAAGATTTTGCCCAACCAATGTCACCACCGGCACACCAACGATAGTGGCTATGGTTAAGCCCATAAACACTTTTGACATAAAGCTAGCGCGTTTTCCTTGCGGTGCTATATCAGAGGCCAGTAATAACGCGGCACCAAAATAAGCGCCATGGGGAAGGCCACTTAAAAACCTAAACAGCACCAGTTGTTCTAACGATGTCGCTAATGCACTTAAACTGTTTGAAATACACATTAAGCTTAAAAATAATAATAGCGCTCGTCGTTTTCGCATATTTGCCGTTGCCAACATTAAAATGGGTGCGCCAACCACCACCCCAAGAGCATAAGCACTAATAGCATAACCACTTTGTGACGGGGTACTGCCAAAAGCCTCACTAATTAATGGCAACATAGGCATCATAGAAAATTCAGATAACCCCAAAATAAAAGTACCCAACGCCAGCACAATTAAAATAGCGGTTCTATTGGGCTGACCCGACGGCGATGTAGTATCAACGGCCATATAAATCCTTGAAGATAATAAATAAAATTTAATAACAAACTAAACGCCAGTGCGCTTAAAAATAAAGCACACACGCTTATTTAGTTGAATGTGGAAATGAGGAGTAAAGAGGCGTGCATTTTAAATTAAAAGCTCTCTTTCGTCATGGGCTAAACCATAATTTAAGATGAATAAAATTTAACTTAAGCCAACCAAAGGATGGTTAAGTAAGTTCAGCAAAGTATTAACGCAATCAAAAATAAGCAGTGTTAAATTTAAAATGTAATGTTAACTTGACTTTTTGTAATGCATGAATGATATTTGTAAAGTAAACATTACTTTTAAAAACAGGATAAAGGCAATGAAAGCAGAATTAAATTTAAAACAACGCCAAATTAAAAATACCAGTTACCTAGCTAAATGGACCTTAATATGGCTTTTTACTTTAGCTATTTGCAGCTTTGGCCCCACTTTAATCTGGGATCGTTCAGCGCTAATTAGTGGCTTTTTTATTATTATAAATTTGGCTGCTGGCGTAGGGATGATTTTAGCCAACAAGCGCTATTTGCAAGGCATGGATGAATTAATGCAAAAAATACATCTCAGTGCCATGGGGTTTACCTTAGGTGCAGTGTTAGTAGGCGGGCTGGCATACACCAATTTACAATTGAGTGGTTTAATTGATTTTAAAGCGCAAATACCCGACTTAATGTTTTTAATGGGGGCGGTGTATTTAATTAGTGTGTATGTGCTTAATAAACACTATTGCGCAGGTGATGAATGAAAAATAGATTAAAAGTGTTAAGAGCCGAGCATAATTTCACTCAAGCAAAGTTGGCCGAGCTGTTGGATGTATCGCGCCAAACGATTAATGCCATTGAAAAGGGCAAGTTCGATCCCAGCTTGCCACTGGCTTTTAAGGCCGCAAGGTTGTTTAAACTTAAAATAGAAGATATTTTTGATGACGAACAGGGTTAAAAATTAACAAAGTGCGACAATATGTCGCGCTTTTTAACTTGCCGCAGCACGTATAATTTACCCACAAAATTTTTGTGGTAAATCAATAATGACTGATAAAAAAAATCCTTTAACCTCCTATTTATTATCGCCTTTGGCACTTGTTATAAGTGGCGTACTATCGCCTGTTGCCTTTGCAGATGACGCCTCAATTGAAATTATTGAAGTACACGGTCAAGCACAAAACAAACACCTATCGTTAGGTTCATCTGAATCGTTATTAACTGATTTAGGTGTGGACTTTTCAGCCGCCGGTGGCATGGCTAACTTACCTGTTTTAAATGGTTTAATGGGCGATAGAGTGGCGGTACTGGTCGATGGAGCGCAAATCACCGCCGCCTGTGCCAATCAAATGAACCCGCCACTGTCGTATATTTCAGCCAATCAAATTAGTAGCTACAAAGTGGTTGCGGGTATTTCTCCGGTAAGCGCGGGAGGCGATAATATTGCAGGGGTGATCGCGGTTAATTCTATTTCGCCTCAGTACAGTGAAAGCAAGCAACTTGGCTGGCACTCTGGCTACGTATCAGCCCAATACAATACACTAGATAACGGCAAAAAGGTCGGCGCGGGCATGCGCATTGCCAGCGACGTATTCAGTTTTAATTATCAAGGTGCGTTTAGCGATGCTAACAGTTATGAAGATGGTAACGGCGATTTAGTGCTCGACACCCTATACCGCGCGCAAAACCATAGTTTAAGTGCTGCCATGCGCGATGATAAGCAACAATTAGTGGTTAAGCTAAGCCATCAAAAAATACCCTATCAAGGCTTTGCTAACCAATATATGGATATGACAGATAACACCAGCTATGGCGCTGTTGCCCAGTATAAGCGTGCTTTTACAAACAGTGAGCTTGAAGCGCAGTTAAATTGGCATAGCGTAAAGCATGAAATGGGCTTTTTCAGCGCAGAAAAAACTGGAAAAATGCCAATGAAAACCGACGCCGAAGATATAAGCACTCAGTTAAAATGGCAATTAGCGCTTGATAACAACAGCCAGTTATTACTCGCCCAAGAGTACCATTATATGAATATTGATGATTGGTGGCCTGCGGTTGAAGGCTCAATGATGATGGGGCCAAATGACTACAACAATATTAATAACGGCCGGCGTCAGCGTATTGCCTTGCTTGCTGAATATGAAAGCCAATTAGATACTCGCTGGTGGTTCAATGCAGGCGTTCGATTTGAAAATGTAATAACCAATACCGACGATGTACAAGCATACAACGCAGGTATGGCCGCTATGAGTGCGATGGCCATGGCGATGCCAAGCGATGCAATGGCCGCTAAAGAGTTTAATGATCAGAATAAAAAACAAACAGACAACCTAGTCGATGCAAACGTGCTGATTAACTATCAACTAAGCAATAATGACGAGTTACAAATTGGTTTAGCTCGTAAAAATCGCGCACCTAATTTATACGAACGTTACAGTTGGGGGGTGGGCAATATGGCCACCACCATGATAGGTTGGTACGGCGATGGTAATGGCTATATTGGTAACATTGCTCTTAAACCTGAAACCGCGCACACGCTAAGTACCACTTACACCACTATGGCAAAAGACGATAGCTGGCGCATGAGTGCCAATGCGTGGGTGAGCGATGTAAATGATTATATTGATGCCAACAGAGTAAGAAGCTTTAACCGCACAGTACTTGCTGCCAATACTCGTAATGTACTTATGTTTAATAACCTAGATGCCACGCTTTATGGCGTAAAGCTAGATGCGGTTGCTACTCTGCACGAGTCTAAGCAGTATGGTAGTTGGTTATTAAAAGCTAACATTACCAACACCCGTGGTAAGCGCGACGATACCAATCAGCCGCTTTATCAAATTAAGCCACTGCAAACCCAATTTGGGATTAACCAGCAAATAGGCCGCTTTGAAAACGCACTCACGTGGCAGTGGGTCGATAGTAAAATCCGGGTAGATAGCAACCGCCTAGAAAACCAAACCGAGCAGTATCATTTACTAAACCTAAGCTCTAAAGCCAGTTGGGATGCATTGACCGTGAGTGTTGATATTACCAACCTGCTTGATGAGTATTATGAATTACCACTGGGCGGCGTAAGTATTGCTGAGTTTAAACAAGATTCAACGCAGGGATTCAATCAATTAGCAGGGCAGGGTCGCTCTATTAATTTGGCTATGAGTTACGCGTTTTAAAGTGAGAGAGTAAGTTAGTATCAGCCGTCAGATCCGATTTTAGGTTAATCGTGTCTGACGGTTTAAGTTGAGAAAGTTACTTTTTTATTAGAGCTTGAGGGACTCTCCATTTTAATAGACTTCAATGTAAATAATGTCCTTTTTCATCTGTAGCGTCATATTTGTTAATGTATTTGCCTATTTTTTCGTAGTCTATATTCGAAAGTTCAAATTTGGGTGCTCTTTCACACTTGGTTTAGCCATTTTAACTCAAATATTTTTTTTGCGTTTTGTTTGTTTAATAATGACACTTAAAACGGAAAGTCAATTTATCCTTTTTGAAGTTAAGGAGGTGAAAAAGATAAATGTAGCCTTTATCTGAAAGGCACTATCCGATGATTTCAATCCCCATTATTAATAGACTTTCTCCCAGAAAGTGGTATTTGATTTAAGATAAAAACTATAACACACGCAAAAGAATAGATTAATTGTGAACGCAAAAATCAATAAACTGCGTTAACAGCGGATTTTTGTATTTGTCTTTATGCATCACTAACCAAAACTGTCTTTGCATGGGGTGGTTTAAGTTAAGCTGCGTAACGCGGCCATCGTTTAAAGCGTACTGTGCCGCGAGTGACGATAAGCATCCCAGCCCTAACCCTTCTGCAACGCTGTTGATCAATGCCTCTGTGGTATTGAGTTCAAAACTTTGGCTCCAATTATCGATATGCGTAGCAAGGTTTTGTAAAAAGAATGAGCGTGAACCAGAGCCAGCTTCCCTTAATACCCATTGACTGTTTGCCAAGTCATTAAAACTAAGCTGTGGTTTTGCAGCTAAAGTGTGGGATTGCGGCGCAATAATACACATAGTGTCTTGGCTAAACACGGTTGAGATTAAGTCGCTTTGCTGGGCGTGGCCTTCTATTAATGCAATGTCGAGTTCAAAGTCGCGCAGTTTTTGACAAATAAGCTCAGAATTTGAAATAAAAACCTGCTGAGAATAATGCTGCTGTTGTTGGCGAAACCCACTGAGTATTGAGGGCAAAACATGATTGCCAATGGTATCGCTAGCACCTATTTTTAACGTGCCACTGGCTTTTGCGTGGGACGAAAAAAGCGTATTAATATCATTTGCTCTGTGCAGTAATTCATCGGCCAAGGGCAGTAACTTTTGCCCTTCTTGATTTAAAATTAAGCGATGATTTACCCGGTCAAACAGTGGGTGGCCTAATTGTTTTTCAAGCTCGCTAAGCGCCATACTCACCGCCGCTTTAGATAGAAACAATGATTCAGACGCTGCTGTAAGGGTGTTGTGCTGGGTTATGCCTACAAATACTTTAAGTTGCTTAAGTGAGATATTCATTATGCTATGTTTAGTTTTTTTGAACTTGTGTTCTATATAATTAGATTTAACTTGACAAAATGCAAGCGTAAACTTCTCTGTAAGTTATAACCACAGGGTGGAATAGAGATGTTTAAACATATAAAAACAAAAGTATCAGGTGCACCAACACCAATGGGTGGTTTGGCATTAGGTATTGCCAGCCTAGGTTGGGCTTGGGAGAGTATGACTAACCTAAATGGCGTAGCACAATATACCGGTGCCGCTATTGCGAGCGTATTATTGCTATTGTTAACACTTAAGTTTTTATTACATCCTCAACTGCTTAAAGCCGATTTAGCCCACCCAGTTGTGGGAAGTGTGGTGCCTACTTTTGCTATGGCTACCTTAGTGGTGTCTAATTCTTTAGGGCAGTTTTACTCCCTTGCGGGAGATGTGCTTTGGGTAGGTGCATTTTTATTGCATGTAGTGTTTTTAATCAGCTTTATTGCTCATCGCGTGATTGAATTTAAAATTGAGCATATGGTGCCAAGCTGGTTTGTACCGCCGGTTGGGATCATTGTTGCCGATGTCGCCTTTTCAGGGAATCCGGCACTGCTGTTTTTAGCGCAAGGGGCGCTTTATTTTGGCATGCTGATGTATGCAGTCATGTTGCCTATGATGATTTACCGGATCATTTTTGCAGCGCACATTCCTGATGCTGCACAGCCTACATTGGCTATTTTAGCTGCGCCAGCAAGTTTATCGCTAGCTGGTTACTTTGCAGTGAACAGCGAGCCGTCACCGGTTATTATTGGCTTGTTATTTGGAATTGCAGTACTGATGACCTTTATAATTTATGTCGCATTTTTTAAATTATTGCGCCGTCCATTTTGCCCAGGTTACGCTGCGTTTACTTTCCCTGTGGTCATTGGTGCTACCGCGTTATTTAAACTTGCCGCATGGATGCATACAGTGGGAATTGATTTGCAGTTTATTAAGCAAATACAGTATTTAGCAACGTTTGAATTGATTGTGGCCAGTGGGGTAGTTTGCTATGTGGCGGTTCGTTATTTGGCTCATTTTAAGTTTTTTAACACTCAATTTAAGCCTCTCACCCTATCACAATAACGATTAAACGCTTGTTTGCACTACCTCGTTAGCCCCGTGCTCAATTGCTTGTTCGGCATCTTGCTCAGCAAGCTTGGCGCGCTCTGCTTTTGAAACATAAGCCGGTTTGTTGCTTTTATGCAGCTTGGCATTAGCACGCTTATCTTTGTTATTAAACTTTGTAATGATCTTTTTTCTGCGATTCATGATTAACCCCGTAATTTTAAGGTGCGCATTATACAGGCATCTTTAGTAAAGCTGTTAGATAAATATAGTGGCGGTTTTACGCTCTGTCGCAAAGCGTTGTTTGTTATTACACAAGGGCGTTATAATTATGGTTCTTAGTCGTTAATAAAATGGGATTTGTTTTGAAAAAGTTAGCTTTAGCTAGTATCGCTTTATTGGCCTTTAATACTCATGCACAATTAAATAAACACAGTGAAAGCGTGGCTGATTACGCTGTAAATACCTACCAAAGTGCGCAAGTACATACACTCACAAATTTGGTATCTTTTCCAACGGTCAATAAAAGTGATGTTAGCGCACCACAAAATCCCGACTTTATTGGCTTTAAAGCGTTACTAAAAATGAAAGCGGCTGAGCTTGGTTTTGATTATCAAGATTTAGGTTACACCGTACTTATTAGTATGGGGCAACAAACTGAAAAGGTAACCATAGTAACCCATGGCGATGTGCAACCCGCTAATGCCAGCAAATGGAAACAAAGCCCATTTATTATTGACACCTCAGAGCCGGATAAATTAATTGGCCGTGGTACCGAAGACGACAAAGGCGCTATTGCGACTGCAATGTACGCCATGAAGGCGATAAAAGATAAAGGCATAGCGCTTGATAACCGTATTGAATTAATGATTTACCTAGCGGAGGAGTCTGACTGGGGGCCGTTAACTGAGTTTATGAAAACTTATCAGCAACCAAAGTATGCGGTAACCATCGATGCCTCTTACCCTGTAGTGGTTGCTGAAAAAGGCTGGAGCTTAATTGCGCCAACATTTGATGCAACATCACCACAAACCGGTGTGTATGTCAGTGATGTAACCGGCGGCGCATTTGCCAGTCAAATCCCTGAAGATGCCAGCCTATTACTACATAACGCCAACGAAACATTAATTAATCAATTAAAAGCAAAAGCTAACACACTTAAGCAAGTTGAATTTAATTTTACAGAGCAAAATAACGCGCTGGCCATAAGTGTTAAAGGCATGTCGGCTCACTCATCTGAACCGGAATCAGGCGTTAACGCCATTGCTTATTTAGCTGAAATATTTAAAGGCGTTGAGCTTGAAAACAACAGTGATGGCCAGCTCATTGATTTTGTTAATCAGCTTATTGGTTTAGATATTTACGGTAAACAGTTTGGCGAAATTGCTTATGAACATGACTTTATGGGGCCAATGAGCGTAGCGCCTACGGTTATTGAACGTGAGGGTAATGCGCTTACTTTAGCGGTCAATGCTCGCCGTCCGGTTGGTAAAGATGAGACGTTACTTAAACAACAAATTGATACTGCGCTTGCTAATTGGCAAACGGCTAATCAGGTTACGTTAGCTAACATTAAAACCACCATTGGTACGCCCATGCTTTTAGATAGCGCACCCCATGCGCAAAAGCTACTTGATATTTTTAAGCATTATACGGGTGATAAAAACGCTGATTTTGTTTCAATAGGGGGCGGTACAAATGCCAAGCTATTTGATAATGCCGTGTCGTTTGGCCCATCTATGCCGGGCAAACGCTACACCGGACACTCAGAACATGAGTTTATTACCCTTGAGCAATTAGCACTTAATTTACGTATGTACACCGCAATGATGATAGAGCTGGGGAATATGTAATTTTGGATATATAACCTATATCTAACACGAAAAAACCGCCGTAACGGCGGTTTTTTAAAGCAACGGTGTGTGCTATTGAAAATCAATTTCTGGCAAGCATTCAAACCCAGGTTTTGCAAATAAGTAACCTTGCATTAGCTCAATACCTGCGTGTTTTAACCACTGATATTCTTCAACGGTTTCAATGCCTTCAGCCAGAGCTGTAACATTTAGCGCGCTAAACATGTTTAAACAGTGGGTAACGATTGCCTGGCGGTTTTTATCTTTGTCGATATCTCTGATCAGCGCCATATCAAGCTTGATAATATCAGTTTGAAAATCGGCTAATAGGTTTAATCCAGAGTAGCCTGAACCAAAGTCATCGGTGGCTGTTTTAAAGCCTAATTCTTGGTAATAACTCACAACACGTTTAACATGTGCGCTGTCTTCTATTTTTTCGACTTCTGTAAATTCAAACATAATATTTGTTGTAGGGAAGTTATACTTTTTAGCGGCTTCTAGGGTGGTACGAATACAACGCTCTGGCTTGTAGATAGCGTTTGGTAAAAAGTTAATACTGAGTATCGAATCTACACCTAGCTTTGATGCAAGTGCAATCGCTTTAATTCTGCATAACTGATCAAACGTATAGCGGTTAGTATCGTTAACACGAGAAATAATAGAGTAGGCCGATTCATTATTTAAACCACGGACAAGTGCTTCATATCCAAAAATAGTATTATTTTGACAATTTACAATAGGCTGAAATGCCATGGTAAAGTCAAAATCTAGTTCATTCGAATCAGCGCAATTGCTACAAGATACTTTTTCGCAATTTAGTGATTTATCATTCATTCATCGTACCCTTTGTTTTAACCTACAAAATAAGGTGTGGTTAAGCCTGCCCTTAATCCTAACAAAGTATTGATATTTTACATAATCTATTTAACTGTTTTGTTTACCTTTTTGTAACTCACCGCGATTAAACAGTGCCTTTATTTCTATGATTAATGAAAAAGTAGCAATAAGGTTATGGCTTTTTTACATGCGTATAACCTTACTTTTCATGAGCTTTAAGCGCTTTGCGCCTAGCTTAATACACTCGGTATTTACTTGAGTGTGGCGTTAAGCGAAATCTCAGTATTTAATAATTTTGGGCAGCCTTTTTTGGTTTGTTCGCACAATGCTTGAAATTGCTCATTTGAAATATCTGCAATGGTTGCATTTACTTCAAGGGCAATGTGCGTCACGGCAAAGCCATTATCCACTTCGTCTAAACTAACCACTGCTTCAGTGTTTATGTTCTCAGCGGTAAAGCCGGCTTCACCAAGTGCCAGCGATAAAGCCATACCAAAACAGGCACTATGTGCTGCACCCACTAATTCCTCAGGGTTTGATCCTGGCTTATCTTCAAAGCGGGTATTAAACCCATACGGCTGGTTATCTAATGCGCCACTTTGCGTTGAGATATAACCTTTCCCTTTTTTAATATCACCAGACCATGTTGAACTTGCAGATTTTTTAATCGTCATTATGTTCTCCTTGTTGAGGGTGTAGGCTTTTTAGGTTAATTAGGGCGTGTTGATCTTTGTGGTATGAAAAACAAACAGCATGAAGATAAGGTATAATTGAATTCGCCAGAAAACTTTACACCGAACCTACATGCCAAGATTAATGCTAACAGACGGGAC
>Ga0114899_1000137_pt1 | contig 73587 bp, 75 predicted proteins | sample MalvireepMed_215_FD_83497 | JGI IMG/M metagenome (GOLD analysis project Ga0114899, IMG submission 83497) | Marine viral communities from the Global Malaspina Expedition - Malaspina viral metaG DeepMed_215 | ecosystem: Environmental > Aquatic > Marine > Oceanic | place: Mediterranean Sea...
AGGCGAGCTATTGACGCGTAATTTCGCCTTGTTTTCACTGGAAATCTCTGGCTAGAGAAAATAAACATAAATATCAATTTTGATTCAATACGTTAGTAAATCTCTTAACCAAAGTTCAGGTTAAGTAGATACTTAACGGTCGCTGCATTTCAATTGACAACATCTTCACACACAATAAAGATTCGGGGGGTTGTATTAGTACAAAACTTACTCTGGCTTATTGTTGTTGATGAGAATGAAAATAAAAACAACCCAAGCTCAGTCACCACCGGACTTGAGTTGTTTTTTACACTGACAACATCTTCACACACAATAAAGATTCTTAAGTTTATTGGCGGGTGTAAGGGTAAAAATAAAAACAACTCAAGCTAAGTCACCACCGAACTTGAGCTGTTTTTTACACTGACAACATCTTCACACACAATAAAGATTCTTTTTTACTAGCTCGTTGTTACAAACTAATGAAATCTGATTTAAGTAACACGTTTTATATTTTTTAGCGTGTTGCCGTTTGGTTGAGTTAACTTTAGAGCTTTTACTCAATTTCGACAAGCGATAAAAACAAAACTAATAAGTGAAAAAAACTAACTTATGGGGTTTTAGATTTTTTTAATAAATAAATCAATGATAAATAGTCGCTTTTGTTGTTTTTCCGGTAGGGGAATTTTAAAAATAAAAGTTGCACACTTTAAAATTAGCTAATAAGCGCTCAACAAGGAGCGCTTAATTGAATGTGCTATTTAGTTTGCCTAAAGGTGTTAATCACCCATTTTGCAAACAAATCGAGAGGGTGATTAGCGGTACTTGAGCCATGCTGAACTAAATAGTATTTGTCTTTTGTTGTTAGTGGTTGCTCAAACAGTTTGTAGAGCCATTGCTCATCCAGCCAGCTTTGACTTATTGGCAAAGGAATAAGTGCAATGCCCATACCTTGCTGTGCAGCCCGTGCTACGCCAAACATACTGTCTATTTGAATAATTTGTGCAGGGGAAAAGTCATCAATACCGACTTTTTCAGCCCATTGGTGCCATGCCCAAGGCCGGGCTTTGTGAACAATAAGCGGCACTTGATTGAGCGCCTGGCAGTGATCGTTTTGCCACTGATCGAGCAGCTTTTTATTACACGCTGGAATATATTCTAAATTAAATAACTCAGTAGCTAGCCCATCAAGCGGTTTGCTTGAAGATAAAATGATTGATAAATCACTTTGGCGAGTCAACTCTTTTCGTGTTTTAAGGGTGTCCATGTGTAAATTAATATTAGGATGCTCACTCGTCCACTCACTCAGTTTAGGCATTAGCAATTCACTGGCAAAGAACTCGGGCAGGGTAATGGTTAAATTTACATTTTGTTGTAACTGACTAAATTCGGTGATGGTGCTTTCCAGCATATTTATAATGGGGTAAATCGCTTCAAAAAAGTTTTTACCAGCTGGCGTTAAGCTTATGGAACGGGTTTGCCTTTGAAATAAATCAATGCCCAGCTGCTCTTCTAGCTGCTTTATTTGATGGCTGACCGCCGATGGCGTTAAATACAGCTCTTTGGCGGCATGTTTAAAACTTAAGCTTTTTGCGGCAAAACAAAAAGAGCGAAGGCCGCGAATAGGTGTTTGCATGGTATCCAATATAAAGTTATTTCAATCACCTTATTACAGGCAATTATTAAACCAAAAATAAAAGCTAACTATATCAGTTATTTAATTTTTTTATTAGGGTGAATTCACCTAAGTGGTGCGTTAAATTCTCACTATAGTGCAAAAACTAAAATAAAGGCAAAAAAAATCCCTCTTGCGAGGGATTTTGGGTAACTCAGCGCCATTGGCACTGGGAATGAGGTCGGTACAGGGTGAAATTGTGAGTGGTTTAAAACACCATCTCAGGAATATCACCGTCGACAAGCAACTTACCTGCCGTTTTACTAATAATTTCATCAACTGATACGCCTGGTGCGCGTTCTAGCAAATGAAATGCGCCGTCTTTAACTTCTAATACAGCTAAATCGGTTACTATTTTTTTAACACAGTTAACGCCCGTCAGCGGTAACGTACAGCTTTCTAATAATTTGGAATCGCCGTGTTTACTCGCATGGGTCATAGTAACAATAATGTTTTTTGCACCAGCAACTAAATCCATTGCTCCGCCCATGCCTTTTATTAATTTTTTAGGGATCATCCATGAAGCTATAGACCCGTTTTGATCCACTTCAAAAGCGCCCAGAACCGTTAAGTCTACATGACCACCCCGTATCATGGCAAAACTATCTGCACTATTAAATATAGCTGCACCGGTAGCTGCCGTCACGGTTTCTTTACCCGCGTTGATCATATCTGCATCTACTGTGTCTTTGGTTGGGTATTCACCCATACCTAATAGGCCATTTTCGGACTGTAGCATAACTTCTATGCCATCGGGTACATAGTTTGCGACGAGTGTCGGAATACCTATGCCTAAATTAACATAGTACCCATCTTGTAGCTCTTGAGCGACGCGCATTGCGACTTGTTCACGTGATAATGCCATTTTAAGTGCTCCTGCTTAATCTCGTGTGGTAACACGTTCAATACGTTTTTCAAAGTTACCCTTGATCACGCGATTTACAAAAATGCCAGGGGTATGAATTTGACTTGGCTCTAGTTCACCGGGTTCAACTATCTCTTCCACCTCAGCAACGGTAATTTTACCTGCGGTTGCAGCCATTGGGTTAAAGTTCATTGCGGTATGGCGAAACACTAAATTACCGTAGCGGTCTGCTTTCCATGCTTTTACAATGGCAAATTCACCCGTGATTGACTCTTCTAAAATATAAGGGCGACCATTAAATTCTTTTACTTCTTTACCCTCAGCTACTGGCGTACCGTAACCCGTGTCGGTATAAAAAGCAGGAATACCGGCACCACCAGCACGCATTTTTTCTGCTAGAGTCCCTTGTGGTGTTAGCTCTACATCAATTTCGCCATTAAGTAGTTGTTGTTCAAAAAGAGCATTTTCGCCCACATAAGAGGCAACCACTTTTTTAATTTGTTTGTCTTGTAATAAAAGTCCTAAACCAAAGTCATCAACGCCGCAATTGTTCGATACGACCGTTAACTCTTTGGTTTGCATTTTTTTAATTTGGGCTATTAGTCCCTCGGGAATACCGCATAAACCAAAACCACCAGCGATGATAGTATCGCCGTCTTTTAAACCTTCCATTGCAGCTTCGTAACTCGAAACTACTTTATCAAAACCGGCCATGAGTGACTCCTCATTCTATGCTATTGCAATTATTGTGTGTGTAATGCCACTGAAACTTTACTAACAGGCTGTTTATTAAGCGCATTAGTAATTTGCCAACCTGCTTGTGCAAGCCTTTTTAAATCAATTCCATGTTCAATGCCAAGCCCTTGCAGTAAGTAAACAACATCTTCGGTGGCAACATTTCCTGACGCACCCTTAGCGTAAGGGCAGCCACCAAGGCCAGCAACGGCAGCGTCAACTGTTGAAATACCTAGGCTTAAGGCAGCGTAAATATTTGTGAGCGCCTGTCCATATGTATCATGAAAATGTACTGCAAGCTTACTTTTATCAATATGCTTGAGCAGCAATGTAAGCAGCTCAGTCACTTTACCTGCGGTGCCGACACCAATAGTATCGCCAAGGCTCACTTCATAGCAGCCAAGCGCTAATAACTTTTGTGCCACGTTTAAAACAACCTGAGGGTCAACGCCTCCCTCATAAGGGCAGCCTAAAACACAGCTTACATAACCACGAACGCGTATATTATTCGCTTTAGCAAAAGTCATTACCTCGCTAAAACGATCAATACTTTGCGATATTGAGCAATTTATATTTTTTTGACAAAACGTTTCGCTGGCCGCCGTAAATATAGCAAATTCTTTAATACCAACAGCATGCGCAGCTTGTGCGCCTTTTAAATTTGGCGTTAAGGCACATAAATTTATCTCTGGAAGGTCAAGCGCATTGATCACCTCGCTTGAGTCTGCCATTTGTGGCACCCATTTTGGGGATACGAACGCACCAGCTTCTATGTCTTTTAATCCCGCACCGGCGAGGGCATTAATTAGTGTTACTTTATCTTCAGTGCTGACGGTTTTTTCATTTTGTAAACCATCACGTGCACCCACTTCAACAATACGAACTTTATTTGCAAAGGCACTCATTAAGCACCTTCCTGAACAGTCGTATCTTCAACAATGGCTAACAGTGCGCCGTGTGAAACAAGTTCACCTTCACCAAAGCAGTAACTCTGTAATATGCCGTCATGTGGTGCATTAAGTGTATATTCCATTTTCATGGCTTCGATAATAACAACGGCATCACCTTTGGTGATAGTGCTACCTACTTCAATTAAATGTTTTACTACCGTGCCATTGAGTGGCGCAGCAAGCGGCAGCGCGTCACTTTCGTGTGAACTAATATAATGCTTATCAACACATTCAAACTTAGTTTGCAGTGCTTTATTCATTACAGTAATTTCATTGTCAGTTATGTTGACATGCGCACTGTGCTTTTCACCGTTAATAAATACGTTGCACACACCATTATTTAGCGTCCCTTGAACCCTGTATACGCCCGCACTGTGTGTCACATTGTAACCCTGCGCTGTTTTGATAGCGCTTAGCGGTAAAGCTACAAATGGGATTTTAATTGCCTGCGGTGCATTTAAAGTAAACCCACTCAGTTGTTGCCAAGGGCTGGCACTATTGTTTTGTGCTTGGTGCGTGTTTAACGACTCTAAATAGGCAAAAGCGGCAATAAGCTGGCTTGATAGCAATAATGACTCATCAACTGCAGCGAGTGAATCACCTTGCTCAGCAATAAAGTGTGTACTTGGCGCGCCTTGTTTAAAACTTGCGTGGCAAGCTAAGTTATGTAAAAAGCCAATATTGGTACTAAAGCCTGCTAAATGAAATTGCTCAAGCGCCTGTTGCAAACGAGAAAGCGCTTGTTCGCGATTATCATCATGAACAATTAACTTTGCAATCATTGGGTCGTAGTAGGGGCTTATTTCATCACCTTGGGCAATCCCAGTATCTATGCGTACAAATTCACTATTAACGGGGACATGTAGCGCTTCAATGGTGCCTGAGCACGGAATAAAGTCATTTGCAGGGTCTTCGGCGTAAATACGCGCTTCAAAGCTATGGCCCTGCAGTTGAATATCAGATTGCTTTAACGGCAGTGTTTGCCCGCCCGCTATATTAATTTGCCAGTTAACTAAATCAACGCCGGTTACCATTTCGGTCACTGGGTGCTCTACTTGCAGGCGAGTGTTCATTTCCATAAAGAAAAATTCATTACCGCAAAGTAAAAACTCAACAGTACCCGCACCACGGTAATTAATGGCTAATGCACAGCGAACAGCCGCTTCGCCCATTTCTTTACGCAGCGCGGCAGATAAACCTGGAGCAGGGGCTTCTTCAATCACCTTTTGGTGTCGACGTTGTAAGGAACAGTCACGATCACCCAAATAAACACAGTTACCGTGATTATCTGCAAATACTTGTACTTCAACATGGCGAGGTTGATTAACGTAGCGCTCTAATAGCACTAAATCGTTACCAAAACCGGCAATGGCTTCACGTTGGGCGCCTTCAAGTGCAGTTATAAAGTCTTTCGGCTTTTCTACCACTCGCATCCCTTTACCACCGCCACCAAAGGCCGCTTTGATAAGAACAGGGTAACCAATTTTTTCAGCCTCAGATTGCAAAAAAGCAGGGTCTTGTTTATCACCATAGTAACCAGGTACTAAAGGAACGTTTGCCGCGGCCATTATTTCTTTAGCACGGGTTTTTGAGCCCATTGCTTCAATACTCGTTGCTGGTGGGCCAATAAAAGCAATGTTATGGGCTTCACAGGCTTTAGCAAATTCACTGTTTTCTGATAAAAAGCCGTAGCCTGGATGAATGCAATCAGCGCCACTCATTTTGGCAACGTTTAGTATTTTATCAGCAACTAGGTATGAGTCTTTACTCGGCGCTGCACCAATATGGTAGGCTTCATCAGCCATTTTTATATGTTGAGCGTTTTTATCTGCATCTGAATAAACCGCAACCGTGGTCAAGCCCATTTGCTTTGCTGTTCGCATAATACGACAAGCAATCTCTCCGCGATTAGCAATCAGAATTTTTTGTAAGTGTACTGTGTTCATAATGCGTCCTAGAGTTGCCATTGGGGAGGGCGTTTATCAAAAAAGGCGCTCAGTCCTTCTTGGCCTTCAGTTGATACACGAATTTTAGCTATACGCTCTGCAGTCAGTGTAATTAGCTCCTCGTTTATCTCTTTATTGGCAACATCGTTAATAAGTGCTTTTGCGGCTTTAACGGCAATAGGGCCGTTATCAATCAAGGTTTGCAGCAAATTATCGAGGGCTGTCTCTAAGTTCCCAGTAATTTGATGCACTAAACCCAGTTGCTTTGCTGTGTGGGCATCAAACACTTCTGCAGTTAAAAAATATCTGCGTGCAGCACGCTCACCAATGGCCTTAATCACATAAGGGCTGATCACGGCAGGTATTAGCCCAAGTTTAACTTCACTTAAACAAAATTGTGCATCGTCTTTACTAAGCGCAATATCACAGCAGGCAATTAAGCCTAATGCCCCACCAAAGGCGGCACCTTGTACCGCACAAATTGTAGGATGCGGGCTCTGTGCTAATACTTGCATAAGTTTAGCCAGTTGCATTGAATCAGCTAGGTTATCGTTATAGTTATTATCTGCCATCGATTTCATCCAGGCTAAGTCGGCACCGGCTGAAAAATGTTTACCTTCGGTTTTGAGTACTAAGGCACGAATATCGAGCGTATTAGCATGTTCAATACATTGAATAAGCTCATGGATAACGTCGCTATTAAACGCATTACGTTTGTCTGGGCGGCTTAAAACGAGTACAGCCACATTAGATTTTGTTATTTGTAGTGTTACTGACATTGTGCGCTCCGGTTACATTCTAAATACGCCAAACTTAGACTCACGCTGTGGTGCATTTTTAGCTGCAGTTAATGCAAGCCCCAACACATTACGTGTATCGACAGGGTCTATAATGCCATCGTCCCATAAGCGGGCACTGGCATAATAAGGATGACCTTGTTGTTCGTATTGACTAATAATTGGCTTTTTAAAATCGCTAACTTCTTGCTCGTTCATGCTTTCGCCTTTACGGGCTAATCCATCTTGTTTAACTTGTGCCATAACACCTGCAGCTTGCTCACCACCCATGACTGAAATACGGGCATTTGGCCACATCCACATCATGGTCGGTTCAAATGCACGGCCACACATTCCATAATTGCCGGCGCCATAAGAGCCACCAATAAGCACGGTGAATTTTGGTACATCAGCACACGACACCGCCATCACCATTTTAGCGCCATGTTTAGCAATGCCTTCGGCTTCGTATTTTTTACCGACCATAAAGCCAGTAATATTTTGTAAAAATACCAATGGAATGTTGCGCTGAGCACACAGCTGAATAAAGTGCGCGCCTTTTTGCGCTGACTCACTAAATAAAATACCGTTGTTGGCCACTATGCCTACGGGATGACCATAAATGCTGGCAAAACCTGTTACCAGTGTTTCACCAAAGTAGCGTTTAAATTCATCAAACGATGAGTCATCGACAGTACGTGCAATGACCTCACGGACATCAAATGGCTTTTTAAGATCAGTACCGACAATGCCGTAAAGTTCGTTAATATCATAACGGGGAGCTTTTACGTCATCTAATAATGGTGAGGTAGGGCGTGTGTAATTAATTCGCTCTATACATTGGCGTGCAATTGATAATGCATGCGCATCATTTTCTGCGTAATGATCGGCCACACCCGATGTTTTGCAATGAACATCGGCGCCACCAAGTTCTTCTGCGGTAACTTCTTCACCGGTTGCCGCTTTTACCAGTGGTGGGCCTGCTAAAAATATAGTGCCTTGCTCTTTTACGATGATGCTTTCATCGGCCATAGCGGGCACATAAGCACCACCTGCGGTACATAAGCCCATAACCACTGCAATTTGTGGAATGCCTTTACCCGACATACGTGCTTGATTGTAAAAAATACGCCCAAAGTGCAGTTTATCTGGAAATACATCGTCTTGCTCTGGCAGGTTGGCACCGCCAGAATCAACTAAGTAAATACACGGTAAGTGGCAACGCTCAGCAATATCTTGTGCGCGTAAATGCTTTTTAACAGTAAGCGGGAAATAGGTGCCACCTTTAACTGTCGCGTCGTTTGCAATCACCATACATTCAACGCCTTTTACGCGACCAATACCTGCAACCACACCGGCACAAGGTATCTCTTGTTCATACACACCAAATGCAGCAAATTGCGATATTTCTAAAAAGGGTGAGCCTTCATCTAATAAAGTACTGATACGGTCACGAACAAACAGCTTTCCTCTGCTTTCATGGCGCTCTTTAAGTGCAGCGCCACCACCTAAGCTAATATTGGCAACTTTATCGCGTAAATCATCCACCAGCGCCGACATATTTTTGTGGTTTTGCACAAAACTAGGATCGTGAGGATTAACGCTCGATTTTAAAATCGTCATAAATTAATCCTTAACGGCTTTCAGTAAATAATTCACGGCCAATCAACATGCGGCGTATTTCTGAGGTGCCTGCGCCAATTTCGTATAATTTCGCATCACGCAGTAAACGACCTGTTGCGTATTCGTTTATGTAGCCATTGCCGCCTAAAATTTGGATTGCATCAAGCGCCATTTTAGTTGCAAGCTCTGCAGCGTATAAAATTGCGCCAGCTGCGTCTTTACGGGTGGTTTCGCCGCGATCACAGGCTTTTGCTACTGTGTACACATAGGAGCGCGCTGCATTCATTTGTGTATACATATCGGCAATTTTGCCTTGAATTAACTGAAATTGACCAATCGGGCTGTCAAACTGTTTACGTTCATGAATGTAAGGCACCACAATGTCCATACATGCTTGCATAATTCCTAACGGGCCTGCAGCTAAAACAACTCGCTCGTAATCAAGGCCACTCATAAGTACCTTAACGCCTTCGTTTAAGTTACCTAAAATGTTTTCTTCGGGTACCTCACAGTTATCAAAGACCAGTTCACAGGTGTTTGATCCGCGCATACCGAGTTTGTCGAGTTTTTGTGCGGTAGAAAACCCCGAGAATGTTTTTTCTACAATAAAGGCGGTAATCCCTTTAGCGCCGGCGTTTAAATCTGTTTTTGCATAAATAACCAGTGTATCTGCGTCAGGGCCATTGGTGATCCACATTTTATTGCCGTTTAAAATGTACTTATCGCCTTTTTTCTCGGCTTTAAGTTTCATTGATACAACATCAGAGCCCGCATTAGGCTCACTCATGGCCAAGGCACCAATGTGTTCACCGCTAATTAGTTTAGGTAAGTATTTTTCTTTTTGTGCTTGTGATCCATTACGGTTTATTTGATTAACACACAGGTTTGAATGCGCACCATAGCTTAAGCCAATAGAGGCACTTGCACGGCTAATTTCTTCCATGGCAATAACGTGCTCTAAATAACCTAAACCCGCACCACCAAATTCTTCATCAACGGTCATGCCTAAAACGCCCATTTCACCCATTTGCGGCCAAAGTTGATTGGGAAACGCATTATCCAGATCTGTTTTTTCAGCTAGTGGGGCAATTTCCTGACTGGCAAAGCTGTTTACATGACTGCGGATCATGTCCGCTGTTTCGCCAAGACCAAAATTCATTTCTTTATATAGTGAAATAGTGCTCATGATTCATTCCTGTGTGTTTGATGACGTTTATTATATTTTATTCATCTATTTTGCTAAGCGTGTCGCGACAACGACGTTCTGCGGTAACCAACTCCATTAGTACAACTTTAATGTCGTCCATTTGTTGAGATAGGTCGGCCTTTTTTTCGCTGATGAGGTCAAGCATAGTAACTAACTGTTTAGCGCTTGATTTGTCTGCATCATACAGTTCAAACAAACGACCGGTTTCAGCCAAGGTAAACCCTAAACGTTTACCACGAAGTATTAACTTTAGGCGTACTTTATCGCGCTTTGAGTAAATACGTGTTTGGCCATTGCGCTCTGGCGATATTAACCCTTGGTCTTCGTAAAAACGGATAGAGCGGGTAGTAATATCAAATTCTTTAGCCAATTCGCTGATACTAAAAGTTTGTTCGTTTTTAGCCGGCTCGTTGGCTGAATTTGCAAAGTTTGTTTGATTATCTGATTTCATTGTAATGTTTACCTCATTCGAATATCACCAATATAAGTGAAGTTTACGTAAAGGTAAAGTGCGATTTAATTGTTATACTTTAGACGTACAAAATAAAGGCGGGTTTACAGTGGAAGTTGAGTGTTTATAAACGTTATAAGCCATTTATGGAGGTTGTAATACATTTTTAGCAAGCTTGCTTTACAGTTTTTACACTAATTAGAAAGTTGATTTTAGATTTACGTTGGCGTAAACGTAAATTTTATGTATGCTCGTATTTATCAGATTAGTTTAAACATTAAGCTAAACATAATAAAACATGTTTGCGTTAATTGAAAATGGAGCCTTTTATGTCTTTCGAAAGCGTTGTAATTGTAGCAGCAAAACGCACCCCAATGGGTGGATTTATGGGCGCACTAAGTGATGCGCAGTCTACCGAACTAGGTGCTACAGCTATTGCAGGTGCACTTGCTCAAACGGGTTTAAGCAATGATGCAATTGATGAAGTGATTATGGGCTGTGTATTGCCAGCTGGCTTAGGCCAAGCGCCTGCACGTCAGGCTATGCTTAAAGCAGGGCTAGCACTAAGCACAGGCGCTACCACAATTAATAAAGTATGTGGCTCGGGTTTAAAAGCGGCCATGTTAGCGAATGACCTTATTAAAGCAGGTTCTATTGAATCAGCCATTGCCGGTGGTATGGAAAGTATGACCAATGCGCCTTATTTTATTCCTAAAGCCCGTGGCGGTATGCGTATGGGCCACGGTGAAATAAAAGATCATATGATGAGTGATGGTCTTGAAGATGCTTACGACAATAAAGCAATGGGTTGTTTTGCTCAAGACACAGCCGATGAATACGGTATTGGCCGTGAGCAAATGGATAATTTTGCATTAAGCTCACTGACTAAAGCAAAAGCTGCAATTGAAAATGGCAGTTTTGAAGCCGAAATTACACCGCACACTATTAAAACACGTAAAGGCGATGTCACCGTTTCAATTGATGAGCAACCTGGTAATGCTCGCCCTGAAAAAATCCCAAGTTTACGTGCAGCATTTAAAAAAGACGGCACCATTACTGCGGCAAACTCATCGTCTATTTCAGATGGTGGCGCAGCACTGATTTTAATGAGCGAATCAAAAGCAAAAGCAGAGGGTTTAACACCACTTTGCAAAATTGTTGCTCACAGCACGCATTCTCAAAAACCCAGTGAATTTACCGTAGCGCCTGTTGGTGCAATGAACAGTGTGCTTGAAAAAGCAGGGTGGACAACCGCAGATGTTGATTTATGGGAAATTAACGAAGCGTTTGCCATGGTTACCATGCTAGCTATTAACGAGTTAAAGCTTGATGAGAACAAAGTTAATGTTAACGGTGGCGCCTGTGCATTGGGTCATCCTATTGGTGCTAGCGGTGCGCGTATTTTAGTAACACTTATCCATGCACTTAAAAACCGGGGTCTTAAAAAGGGCGTAGCCTCTTTATGTATTGGTGGCGGTGAAGCCGTTGCCATGGCCGTAGAAGCACTTTAACTAATAATAAAGCCGCAGCAACTATAACAAAAACGCTGCGGTCCCCAATTTAATCAATAGGATTTTAATTATGCACCAAGTACCCTTACTCATTAACGGCGAATTTATTCAATCAACTTCAAATGAACTAATTGATGTTGTAAATCCTGCTAATCAAGAAGTGTTAGCGCAAGTACCTTGTGCTACAGACGCTGAAATGGACACGGCTATTGCCTCTGCCAGTGAAACGTTTAAAACCTGGAAAGACGTACCAATTACAGAACGTGCGCGCATTATGATGAAATACGCGGCGCTGTTAAAAGAAAACCATGATGAATTAGCCACTATCATTTGTCATGAGCTAGGTAAAACATTTGAAGATGCAAAAGGCGATGTGTGGCGTGGTATTGAGGTGGTTGAGCAAGCTGCTAATGCACCATCGTTAATGATGGGCGAGACGATGGAAAACGTAGCGCGTAAAATCGATACCTATTCATACATGCAACCACTGGGTGTATGTGCAGGTATTACCCCATTTAATTTTCCGGCCATGATCCCATTGTGGATGTTCCCACTGGCAATTGTGTGTGGTAACACCTTTATTTTAAAGCCGTCTGAGCAAGACCCACTTACGCCTATGCGCTTAGCTGAGCTATTTATTGAAGCCGGTGCACCTAAAGGCGTGTTACAAGTCGTGCACGGTACAAAACCACAAGTTGACCGCTTATTAGAAGACAAAGCCGTTCGTGCTATTTCGTTTGTTGGCTCGTGTGGTGTGGGTGCATACATTTATTCTAAAGGCACACAACACCTAAAACGTGTGCAAGCGTGTGTTGGCGCTAAAAACCACATGGTGATTATGCCTGACGCGAGTAAATCGCATGTTGTTAATAACTTAGTAGGCGCATCAGTTGGTGCGGCAGGCCAGCGTTGTATGGGTATTTCAGTGGCGGTATTTGTTGGCCAAGCAAAAGACTGGGTTGATGAAATTAAAGCTGGCTTTGAAGGTGTACGCCCAGGTGTTTGGGATGATGCAGACGCCGCTTATGGTCCGCAAACATCACCTGCAGCAAAAGCGCGTATTTTATCATTGATTGCCGATGGTAAAGCGCAAGGCGCAACCTGTTTAATTGATGGCTCTGATTTTACTGTTGAAGGGTTTGAGCAAGGTAACTGGGTAGGTCCAACGTTATTTACTGATGTAACCAAAGAGATGAACTTGTACAAAGAAGAGATTTTTGGCCCAGTACTGGCGTGTATGTTTGTTGATACCCTTGAAGAAGCCATCGCCCTTATTAACGAAAGCCCTTACGGTAACGGTACCTCACTATTTACATCAAGTGGTGCAGCTGCACGTAAGTTCCAACACGAAATTGAAGTAGGTCAAGTGGGAATTAATGTACCGATTCCTGTGCCGTTGCCATTTTTCTCGTTTACTGGCTGGAAAGGCTCATTCTACGGCGATACTCACACCTATGGTAAACAAGGTATTCGTTTTTACACAGAAACTAAAACGATTACCTCTCGTTGGTTTGATGATGACATTGCCTCAGGTCCAAACATGAGTATTAATCTTAAATAATATTGCACTGAATAATTAATAAAAAAGAGGGGTAGAACACACAGTGTTGTCGCTCCTCACTAATTACTCCCGTTATGGGATGCACCGACAACAAACAAAACACAACAAGAGGTCTACCATGGACTTTAACTTATCTGAAGATCAACAAGCTTTTGCGCAAACGGCGCGTCAATTCGCAGAATCTGAACTAGCACCACATGCAGCCAAGTGGGATCGCGAACATATTTTCCCAAAAGACACAATTAAAGCCGCTGGTGAGCTTGGTTTTTGTGGTTTATACACCCCAGAAGAAGCCGGTGGTTTAGGTTTATCTCGTTTAGATTCAAGCATTATTTTTGAGCAACTTGCACTGGGTTGTACAGCTACTACGGCTATGCTGACCATTCATAATATGGCAACCTGGATGATCGCAAGCTTTGGCACCGATGCAGTAAAAGACAAATACGTTGAGCAATTGGTAATGGGTGAATTACTGGCATCGTACTGTTTAACTGAGCCAGGCTCTGGCTCTGATGCTGCGTCGTTAAAAACTAAAGCAGTGCGCGATGGTGATGAGTATGTTATTAACGGCTCAAAAATGTTTATTTCAGGTGCCGGTGAAACAGAAATATTAGTGGTCATGGCGCGTACAGGGGCAGATGGCCCAAGCGGCATTTCAGCGTTTGTTGTACCAGCAGATGCCAAAGGCATTGAGTACGGCAAAGCAGAAGAAAAAATGGGCTGGAATGCACAGCCAACACGCTTAATTAGTTTTGAAGATGTGCGTATTCCAGCCGCAAACTTATTAGGCCAAGAAGGTGAAGGCTTTAAATTTGCCATGCAAGGCTTAGATGGCGGCCGTATTAATATTGCTACTTGCTCTATTGGTACAGCACAAGCGGCACTTAATACCGCACGTGAGTATTTAAAAGAGCGTACCCAATTTGGTAAGCCATTGGCTGCGTTTCAAGCGCTACAGTTTAAAATTGCCGATATGAATACCGAGCTTGTAGCAGCACGCCAAATGGTGCGCTTAGCGGCGTTTAAACTTGATACTAACGACAGTGAAAAAACCACTTATTGTGCTATGGCTAAACGCTTTGCAACCGATGTAGGTTTTACTGTTTGTAATGACGCGCTGCAAATTCATGGTGGCTACGGATACATAAAAGAATACCCGCTTGAGCGCCATGTTAGAGATGTACGTGTTCATCAAATTCTTGAGGGCACTAACGAAATTATGCGTGTGATTATTGCGCGTCGTATTTTAGCCGAATCAGCCAGCGAAGTTTTATAAGGAGATTAGTATGTCAAATCCTAGCATTGAGTTAACTATTGAAGGCCATGTAGCTATTTTAACTATGTCGAATCCGCCAGCGAATACCTGGACGAAAGACACCTTAGTGGCGCTTAAAGACACAGTTAATCAGCTCAACACCAATAAAAATATTTATGCGTTGGTACTGACTGGCGAAGGCGAGAAGTTTTTTAGTGCCGGTGCCGACTTAAATGTATTTGCTGGCGGCGATAAAGGCGTAGCTGCAGACATGTCATGTGTATTTGGTGAAGCGTTTGAAGCGTTAACTAATTTTAGAGGCGTGTCGGTTGCAGCCATTAATGGTTATGCAATGGGTGGCGGCCTTGAAGTAGCACTTGCTTGCGACATTCGTATTGCAGAAGAGCAAGCACAAATGGCATTGCCTGAAGCAAAAGTGGGTTTATTACCCTGTGCTGGTGGAACGCAAAACTTAGCATGGCTTGTTGGCGAGGGCTGGGCAAAACGCATGATTTTATGCGGTGAGCGCTTAAAAGCCGATAAAGCCCTACAAATTGGCTTAGTGGAAGAAGTGGTTGCACAAGGTGAAAGTTTTGCAGCAGCGCTAAAACTGGCAAACCAAGTGGCAGAGCAAAGCCCATCGTCGGTTGCTGCGTGTAAAACATTGATTCAAAAAGGGCGTCATCAACCTATGGCAAATGCGTTGCCACTGGAACGTGAACTGTTTGTTGGTTTATTTGATACCGAAGATCAGCAAGAGGGCGTGAACGCCTTTTTAGAAAAGCGCAAAGCTAATTGGGTGAATGGCTAATGAGTGAATTAACCCGTTTAAATTCAGCTGATGCTGCCGTGGTATTTGAAACGGCAACCACAGACAATGGCCGACTCATTGGTTTTGCTACGCTTAACGCGCCTAAGTCATTAAACGCGTTAAATTTTGAAATGATCAGCTTACTCGAGCCGCAACTACAGCAATGGGACAAAGACGATAACATTGCATTAGTGGTTATTAAAGGCGCAGGTGAAAAAGCATTTTGCGCCGGTGGCGATGTAGTGAGTTTACACAAAGCAATGAGTGAAGGTAAACCGAGCTCACTGGTTGAAGAGTTTTTTACTCAAGAGTATCAGCTCGATTACCTTATTCACTGCTACAACAAACCCATTTTAGTCTGGGGTAACGGGATTGTAATGGGCGGCGGTTTAGGTTTAATGGCCGGTGCCAGCCATCGTGTGGTTACCGAAACATCACGCATTGCCATGCCAGAGCAAACTATTGGGCTTTACCCTGATGTAGGCGGCAGTTATTTTTTACATAAAATGCCCGCCCATGTTGGTTTGTTTTTAGGGCTGACCTCGGCATCTATAAATTGTGAAGACGCTAAGCTTGTATCGCTTGCCGACCACTTTGTAAATGCCGATAAGTACCCAGAGCTTGTTGAAGCATTACTCAATACTAAATGGGGTAAAACAGCAAGTTTAAACCACGACAAGCTAAATACCTTGCTAATTGAGTTAGATAACAACTCTAGCCGTATGCCCAAAGGTAATTTAAAAGCAAACTTAAGCTTGATTCAAAAGCTTGGTGAGTTTGACACATTAGAGCAGCAGGTAGATTACATTTTAAACCTAACCACTGATGACAAATGGCTACAACGCGCACAAAAATCGTTGGCGCATGGTTGCCCATTAAGTTGTGCCTTAGTGAGTGAGCAGCTCAAACACAGCAAAGGTAAAAACTTAGCTGAGTGTTTTAAAATGGAGCTTGCGATGTCGGTTCGTGCCGCTGAAGTGGGCGAGTTTCAAGAAGGTGTACGTGCCTTACTAATCGATAAAGACGGTGCGCCACACTGGCAGTTTAAAACGTTAGCTGATGTACCAAAAGAAGTGGTAGAGAGCTTTTTTGCAAATCGTTTTGGCGAGGAACATCCGCTAGAGCCGTACTTTTCTCAACTTAATTTACAAGGGTAAAGCGATGAGTAAACTCAATATAGGATTTATTGGTTTAGGTAACATGGGCGGCCCAATGGCGGCTAATTTAATTAAAGCTGGCCATACGGTGAGCGTGTTCGACCTAAGTGCTAATGCAGTGAACGAGCTAGTTGAAAAAGGTGCCAATGCAGCAAAAGATGCACAAGCCTGTGCAACTAACGTTGATGTGCTAATTAGCATGCTACCGGCAAGCAAACATGTTAAATCACTTTATTTAGGCACAGACGAGCAATCGGGTTTAATTAAAGTACTGAGTAAAAGTACCTTAGTGATTGATTGTTCAACTATAGATGCACAATCAGCCCGTGATGTAGGCCATGCCCTAAGTGAGCAAGGTATTGCGTTTGTTGATGCACCGGTATCGGGTGGTGTAGCAGGTGCAACAGCAGGAACGCTTACTTTTATTGTTGGTGGTGAGCAAGCTGCATTTGATAAAGCGAATTCTGTATTAGTCGATATGGGTAAAAACATATTCCATGCTGGTGATATTGGTGCAGGGCAAGTTGCCAAAATATGTAACAATATGCTGTTGAGTATTTTAATGGCAGGCACCAGTGAAGCCATTCAAATGGGCATTAATAACGGCCTCGACGCAAAAGTACTTAGCGACATAATGAGCGCAAGCTCGGGTCGAAACTGGACGTTAGAACTTTATAACCCCTGTCCAGGTGTTATGGATACCGCTCCTGCAAGTAATAATTATAAACCTGGCTTTATGGTTGATTTAATGGCTAAAGACTTAGGCCTTGCTATGGAAGCAGCGCAGCAGAGTAATTCACTAACGCCAATGGGCTCAATGGCTAAAAATTTATACACTATGATGCAGCACCAAGGTGCGGGTAGTGATGATTTTAGTGCCATTTTTAAATTGTTTTCAAAGTAGGAAAGTATCGTGGAAATAAAAAATAATACCGTAGTGATTACCGGTGGCGCACAAGGCTTAGGTTTTGCAATGGCGCAAAGGTTTGCCTTAATGGGCGCTAATATTGCCTTAATTGATATGGCACAAGCACAGTTAAATGAAGCAACCGAGCAGCTATCTGCATTACAAGGCGTAACGGGTACTATAAAAGGCTACAGCGCTAATGTAACCGTTGAGAGCGAAGTTGAAGACGTTTTTAATACCATTAATAGTGACTTTGGTCACATTGGGGTATTAATTAATAACGCCGGCATTTTACGCGATGGCATGTTTATAAAAGCCAAAGATGGCAAAGTGGTTAAAAAAATGTCGCTTGATCAATTTCAATCAGTGATTGACGTTAACCTAACAGGTGTATTTTTAGCCGGGCGCGAAGCGGCTAGCCACATGATTGAATCAGGCAAAGGCGGCGTAATTGTAAATATGTCGAGCGTAGCGCGTGCAGGTAATATTGGTCAAACTAACTATGCTGCCTCAAAAGCGGGTGTTGTGGCACTAACCACTACATGGGCTAAAGAACTTGGTCGTTTTGGTATCCGCGTTGGTGCCATTGCCCCAGGTGTTATTAGCACCGCCATGACCGATGCAATGAAGCCAGAAGCCAAACAGCGCATGCTAGCAGTAACCCCTGTAGGGCGCTTAGGTGAAAGCGCTGAAATAGCCCATACTGCTCAGTATATTATCGAAAACGACTTTTTTACAGGCCGCGTGGTAGAAATAGACGGCGGTATTCGTTTGTAATTTGTCAGCTCTCATTTATTTATTTGAAGCACAGCTCAAGCGAGTTGTGCTTTTTTGTTTTCAATAGGAGAGGTTTATAACCTTGATTATAACCTTGAAAAAGGGCTAACAACCCCGTTAGCACCTTGTTGTAAAACATGCGTATAAATCTGTGTAGTACGTATGTCACTGTGGCCTAACTGTGTTTGGGGCGATCTTAGGCTTTTTCTCCCTTTCACTATCAACAGAGATGTCACTGTGCTGGCAGTCTGGACGAAGGGGCGGAATGACGAAGCATTTGGCTACATGGGGCAATTCTGGAAATACCTTCAAATTCATCGTGAAGATCTGAGTCAGCCAAAGACAATCATTCTCGGCGATTTTAATAGCAATGTGCGGTGGGATAAGCCGGACCGATGGTGGAATCACTCAGACGTAGTAGCTGAACTCTTTGAGGAAGAGCAGGGCAATGAGTCCAGGCCAACATTCTTCTTGCAGCGGAACCGCGAGAAGGCGTACCACATTGATTACATTTTTACCTCTTCAGACTTTCCAGAAGAATGTGATTTGAAGATCGGTCAGCACGATGAGTGGATTTCAATCAGTGATCACGTGCCGTTGACGCTGAGCATCAACAATTAACAATCGGCTGCACAGCGACCGATTTTCCGTCGCTTCGCGGCTCCAAACCGGCGCGTGAGCCGGGCGTTAGATGCTTCATGTGCTCACAGTTTTTTTGAAAGAACAAGACTGCTTATTTCTTGAATATTAGTATATTCTTGCGCCAGATATAAAAATCGGAGAAAGCTATGAAGAACTGGGTATTTTTATCCGCGGCTATCATTTGTGAGGTAATTGCAACATCTAGTCTGAAGTCTAGTGAGGGTTTTACTAAATTAGCTCCTTCGTTACTTGTTGTTGCTGGTTATGGTGCAGCGTTTTATCTGCTTTCACTCACTCTCAAATCAATTCCTGTTGGAATGGCATATGCAATTTGGTCAGGGCTTGGAATGTCTCGCTATTTTAATTACGCTGATCTATTCACCTTTACTTTATTCGAAAGAGGATGATATTCAGTTTAAATGGAAGTTAATTGAAATTATTGCATCAGATATAGATACAATAAAAATTGATAATTCAGGTATTCTCCAAATAATGAAAAAACATCGGAATAGGTACTACCCTTACACGAGGGAAGGTAAAATATTACATGTAATTTCGGGAGAAGTAGTTAGAAAATGGGAAGTGTTACATGTTGATGAGCATAACCTTCGTCTAGATTCCCCACTCGGTATTTATGTTTTAAAACGTTAATAATGAAAATCTTTAAGGCTACAAATAACTGCAGCCTTTTTTCTATTACAAGTACCTTACTTATCTTGTTGTTCACGCGCTAATTGATTAGGTAATAACTGCTCTACAATTTCACGTGCTGGTAAGGTATAACGAACGCCATCAAACATAACCGATGTAAACTCGTTAATATTAGTAATGCCGGTAAGGGTCCAACCTTCACCACGTTTTGGGCAGTAAACAGTAGTAGTGGGTTGTATTACTTTAAAATTGTCACTCATAGTTTATCTCAATTAATGCTTGTGAATACGGTATGGTAAGTTAATAATGACGCGCTATAAAGTGCTATTTAAAGCGCGTTTACTTTATTTGGCGTAGGCATGTTTAAAACTATAAAATTACCCCGCGTTACCTTACGTTTAATTACCCACAAACACGGCGCAGCGCTATTAACAATTTTAAATAATCCACTCGTTTATGAGTTTAACGATTATAAAACCCCGCTAAATAAACAGCATATTAAGCAGTTAATTCAAGATGATATATCGAGTTATTACCAAGGTGAAGGTGTTCGGCTTGCAATTGAACATAATATGAGTGGCAAACTACTGGGTACATGTGGCTTATATAAAATATGTAAACAAACCAAAAGTGCTTATATTGGTTTTGAACTGGATCCACTCTATTGGCAGCAAGGCTTAATGCAAGAAGTACTTAAAGGCTTTGTCAGTGAAGTGCATAGCTCTTTAAACATTGAGCACTTATATGCAGAAATTCATGGCAAAAATGTTCGCTGTTATAACTTACTCACTAAACTTGGCTTTGTATTTAACCAGCAACTTAATAACGGTGTATGGCATAAGCAATTAACTAAAATGGATGGCGCATGAGAATTAAAAAAGCGATTTTTTAAATGTATTGCTTACTGTTAGTGTATTTGGGTTTGCAATAATTGGGTTTAGTTATTATCAAAATAATGTTTCAGACTTTGTTGATGTAACCCTAGATTAGAAAGTGCTTAATGAGTCTCGTAAGGTATTTATAAGGTTACCCGATGATTTTGACAAAATAAAGCGTATCCACTTATTATAAAAGCAGATGTTATTTTAATTTAGCTAATTGGGATAAGGCACTAAAAGCATTAAATACTGAAAGCATATTAAATGAGGCTATTTTAGTTGCTATACCTAATCAGTTTTTTATCGATACGCGAAATCGTGATTTAGTACCACCTTATGCAAGGAAGGACGTTAATACAAATCCTCGACTTAAACATGAAACTTCGCCAGAAATTGTTGGTAAAGCTGATTTGTTTTTTGCTTTTATAGAGCAAGAGCTACTTATACCAATCCGCAATAATACTTAATCATTTTGCGGGGCTAAACGTGTCGCTACCTGTGTTAAAAAACTCTCATTTAGAACAACTAAATAGCGAATTTTTTTGCCTAGCTATCAACTCGTTTTTTCAGCCTCAAAATAAACCACTTAATTAAGCGAATTGGTATTACTTATTTAAAGGCTAAATACAGGTTAACTGAAAACCGTATATTAACGGGATTTTCGGCAGGGGGCAGTTTTACTTTATATACGCTGCACACCAAACCAATAGTCCTGCGCCTTGGTACGACGATATGACCGTAGTAAATCATTTTAATACCTTTTTACAAGCTAAAACACAAAGCTACTATAGAACCCACCTTATTATATTTTACTGTTGGCGGGGCTGAACATAAATTAATGCTTGAGGCGTATGATAACTTAGAGCAAAGTTTAGTAAGCCATACTAGTAACTGGTTAGGGTGGGGGAGTAAAGTAAACCCTGATGCAAAGCATAATGATAATCCAGCATTGAGTATTAAGGGGGCTTTAACGGGCTATGATGAATTTATTAATTAAGAATATTGTTAACTTTAATTAAGAGTAGCACTAGCAAAACGGCTTAACTGTATATATGCACAGTTAAGCCGTTTTGCTATAAATTACCTTATTTTATGGTGTAAATAGCTGGTGGATGCAAGGTGGCACAGAAAAGAACACATCATACTAAATGGTGTTAAAATGTAATCTTAGCAATGGGGTAATATAAATTATCAATTTACTCATAAGTGGAATGGTGGGTTTATAACGCTTATTGAGTTTGGCTATCTGGGTCGTTAAATAAAGAATTTAAATAACAAAAAAGGTGGGCGGTGCTTTATTTATATCAGCACCGGTCTATACCTTTAGGACTTAATTACAAAAGCGCTATTTTATTACTTAACTGTCTAAGCATATTTTCAGCATTAGGTAAGGGGTCGTTTAACCCATCTATTAAAGTCATAAAATAACAGTCCATCATTACGCTTGCTTTGGTTTCATCAAACTTCGGTTGTTCACTAAAAAGCAGTTGTTTAAATTCATCCATCTGCGCTTTAAAAAAAGACGTTCTCCAAATGATGTCGCTAATTAATAGCTTACTAAATTCACTATTTTCACAATAAAAAGAATAAAGCGGATGAGCGTAGTGACGTAACTTTAAGCGAGGGGAGTGCTGCGTATCTAACTGCTTTGCTTGGTTAATAATAACGGCTATTTGTTGTTGCATACCGGCCATCAATAAATCAATTTTATTTTCAAAATGACTAAACACTGTACCTACAGCAACATTGGCTGCAACCGCTATTTCTCTTGTTGATGTGTGATCGTAACCTTGCAGCAAAAATAATTCCCATGCTGAAGCTAAAATTTTATCGCGTGTCTTTTCTTTTTTACTCATTATATTTCAATGCTTTACTTGTTTGTTTAATAAAAGAGCTAAATCATTATTTGATTAGTTGAGCGCGCTCAATTAACATTGTGAGCACGCTCATTTTTATAAGGATGTTACATGAAGTCTATCAAACGTGTTATTGGTTATATACTTTTTATTCCACTAATTTATTTTTATTCTTATTTGCTAGGGCCAATATTAAAAGCAGTTTTAGTCCCTGGAGGGGTTGTTTTTTTATGGCTTATTCTAGGGCCAACAGAGGGGGCGCGTGCGTTAAAAAAAGCATTTAAGAAAAAATAGCTCAAGCTTCAACTAAACAAATCGAAAAAAAGCCCTGCTATTTTGCAGGGCTTTAAGTTTACCTTTTTGATTTTAAGCTTGAAAGCTCAACTGATATTAAAGAACGTATCTAAAACCAAAAGCAATACCGTCATCTTCAGATTGCTCCATTAGCGCTTGCTGCTGTTTATTATTACTTTCAAAATCACCAAAGTCTTTACGTGCTTCTACATAAAGTTTGGTGTTTTGGTCAATTAAGTAATGCACACCAATAACAGCAAATTGACGCTTAAATACATCGTTAGGATCGGCATTAAAGTTTGGTTGAATTACGTAGTTATCACCTGCATCAAATAAGTTATAGGCAATAAATGGTCTAAAATCGTTATCAAAGCGATACGACACAAATGTTTCAATACCAATCGCATCTTTAATTAAACGACCTATGTTATCTGTATCGTGGTTTTCGTTTTTGTTGATATTAGCGGCTACATACAAGCCTGGCGCATCAATATTGCCCCAAATAACACCTGCACCATAAATTGAATCGTCAACAGAGCGGGTTGTTCCGTCGCCATACGTTAATTCAAACTCGCCGCGGTCAGTTTTAGCTTATCAGTCACGTTATAGGTTACTGCACCGCCAAACGTATAGTTAAATTCAACTTGTTGTGCAGCAGCATCTCCAGACTCAAAATTTGCTTGGCATTGTGATTCTGTAATATTGCTTACATCACAAGTATAAAAAGCGCTGTTTTTTAACTGAGTTTGAACACTAAAGTCAAAGTCGTTGTAGCTATTACGGTATTGCAGTGTTTTATCACCACGACCAGTACCATTTACTGCACCATCGTCTTTGTTGTAAGTGTAAACACCGGCAGCGTTACCATCCCATACATAGCTGTAGTTTGTTGCATACACAACATCAAACCACGCACCCCATTGTTTACCAATCGTAATTTGGCCGTATTTATCGTGTTTAAGTCCTGCATAACCTAAACGATTATATAAAAACTCATCTTGAATAGATTCAAAACGGTTGTTGTATACAATATCGCTACTGCCAACAGGGTTGACACCCCATTCAACTAAAGCCATTGCTTCCCAGCCGTTTTTTAGTTGGCGTTTAAAATCAAAATTAATTCGTGAGGCACCATTGACGATTTCGTTTTGACCTTGAGTATTTATCACTCGCGCATCAATATATCCGCCTACTGCGACTGTATTTTTTTCATCCTTAAACACTTCTACTGCTGAAACAGTTGGAGCAGCTAAAATACCCGCAATTGCTAGCGATACTAATTTTCTTTTCATTGTGTGTGCCTTGCCTAAATTAAAGACGTTTTTATAATTACTAAATTCGAAGTCGTGCAGACTAGCAAAGCAATAAAAGGCTCAAAAGTGAAAAATTATCAATGATAATTAGCACAAAACACGCATGTTGTTCATTTTAAGTTAATGCTGTTTTTATTTTGTAGCCGTATAAACTGCCATTTAATTTTGGAATAAGATATTAGGCTTAAATGCAGGAGAGTGGTTGTTGAATTTTTTTCATAGTTGCGCCTATCGGCATGGGTAGAGCTAAAACTCTAATACTATAAAAAAAGTTAATATAGCCGTATTAATTGTTAATAAAAGTGAAATGCGACCAAGTCGCCTGTAAACGCGATTAAATAATTTATAAAGGGTTTTATGCTAGTTGTTTTTTATTAAACATTTTTTTACTGTATCAACAGTACAATGATGAGTTTTACTCACCTTTTTAACACATTTTCTCGCCCAGTACTTTGGCTATTTAATTGCTTTTATAGTTAATAAACAGCCACCGTTTACTTTGAGTTTGGTGCTATAAACTTTCATAGAAAAAAACGGTGATTTGGTTTAAACTGCGCGCAATTTAAATACTTCAGTCTCCCTTGGAGGGTAGCGCTATTATTAGTACAGCTAACATCACCATGCAATTTGGTGCTAAACCGTTATTTGAAAATATCTCAGCTAAATTTGGCGAATCAAACCGTTATGGTTTAATTGGTGCTAATGGTTGTGGTAAGTCGACCTTTATGAAAATCCTTAGTGGTGAATTAGAACCATCTTCGGGTAACGTAAGTACTGATCCAAATGAGCGCGTTGCTAAACTAAACCAAGATCAATTCGCCTACGAAGAATATTCTGTTATTGATACCGTGATTATGGGTCATAAAGAATTGTGGGATATTAAACAAGAACGTGACCGTATATATAGCCTACCTGAAATGAGTGAAGAAGACGGCATGAAAGTAGCCGATCTTGAAACTGAATTTGCCGAAATGGACGGTTACTCGGCTGAATCTAAAGCGGGTGAGTTACTATTAGGTGTGGGTATTGCTACAGAGCAGCACTACGGACCTATGTCAGAAATTGCACCAGGTTTTAAACTTCGTGTGCTTCTAGCTCAAGTTTTGTTTTCAGACCCTGATATCATGCTGCTCGATGAGCCTACCAATAACTTGGACATTTATACAATTAAGTGGCTTGAAGATGTATTGAATCAACGTGATTGTACCATGATAATCATCTCGCATGACCGTCACTTTTTAAATTCGGTATGTACGCATATGGCAGATATTGACTACGGTGAACTACGTATTTACCCGGGTAACTACGATGAATACATGTTTGCAGCTACTCAAGCACGCGAACGTTTATTAAGTGAAAACGCGAAAAAGAAAAGCCAAATAGCAGAGCTTCAACAATTTGTATCGCGCTTTTCTGCCAACGCGTCAAAGGCAAAGCAAGCCACTTCACGTGCAAAACGAATTGATAAAATTCAATTAGACGAAGTAAAAGCGTCGTCACGTCAGTCGCCATTTATTCGTTTTGAACAAGAAAAGCAGTTATTCCGTAACGCACTAGAAATGACTAGCTTATCGCAAGGCTTTGAAGAAACTTTATTCTCAGGATTAGAAGGCCTAGTTGAAGTAGGTGAGCGCATTGCTATTATTGGTGAAAATGGTGTGGGTAAAACAACATTATTAAACACTTTAGCAGGACGTTTAGCGCCTAAAAGCGGTGAGTTTAAATGGTCTGAAAATGCAAACATTGGCTACTATGCACAAGATCATGCCGATGAGTTTGAAAAAGACATGAATTTGTTTGAGTGGATGGAGCAATGGCAACAAGAGGGCGACGATGAGCAAGTAGTGCGTAGCTTCTTAGGTCGTATGTTGTTTTCACAAAACGATATAAAAAAATCAGTAAAAGTAATATCTGGTGGTGAGCAAGGTCGTATGTTATTTGGTAAAATTATGATGCATAAGCCAAATATTTTACTTATGGATGAGCCAACCAACCACATGGATATGGAGTCAATTGAAGCACTTAACTTAGCGCTTGAAGCGTATGAAGGTACCTTGATATTTGTGTCACACGACCGTCAGTTTGTATCATCAGTTGCCACTCGTATTTGGGAAATTAAAGACGGTAAAGTTATCGACTTTAGAGGTAACTACTCAGAATATTTAGCGAGTAAAGAAGCTTAATTGCTGATTGTTTCGCTGTTTAAAAAAAGCCATGTTTAACATGGCTTTTTTATTGTCTGCTGGTCGCATTAGTGCAGCATTTAAGTATATAATAGCCGCCATAAAACCGGACATAAGTCCGCTATTTTTAAAATACATTACTGAGGAGTATTTATGACTGTTGGCATTATTATGGGTTCTAAATCAGATTGGCCAACCATGGAACACGCCGCCCTTATGCTAGAAAAATTTGGCATTGAGTATGAAACTAAAGTGGTTTCTGCGCACCGCACTCCTCAATTACTTGCCGATTACGCAAGTTCAGCCGCAGAACGCGGTATTAAAGTTATTATTGCTGGCGCAGGTGGCGCGGCGCACTTACCGGGAATGGCGGCAGCGTTTACATCTCTGCCAGTTTTAGGCGTACCTGTTAAATCTAAAGCGCTAAACGGTGTAGACTCTCTGTTATCTATTTGCCAAATGCCAAAAGGTGTTGCGGTAGGTACTCTTGCTATTGGTGAGCCCGGTGCTGCAAACGCAGGTTTATTAGCGGCACAAATTTTAGGATGTCAAAATCCAGAAATCTTCGCAAAAATCGAAGCGTTCCGTAAAGAACAAACTAAGACTGTTTTAGCTAACCCAAATCCTGCAGAGTGATCATGAATATTTTAATTTTAGGGGCAGGGCAGCTAGCACGAATGATGAGCTTAGCTGGTGCACCGCTTAATTTAAATGTGGTTGCTTATGATGTAGGCAGCAAAAAGATTGTGCATCCGCTTACAAACGAAGTGTATCCAACAACGCTCGAACAGGCGATAGAAAACGCTGATGCTATTACGGCCGAGTTTGAACATATTCCAGATGATGTACTTACACAGTGTTGTAATAGCAATAAGTTTTATCCGGGCAAACAAGCCATTAAAACCGGTGGCGACCGTGCGCTTGAAAAAGCGCTTCTCGATAAAACCGCTGTTGCATTCGCGCCATATCAGTTAATTACAGAAAAAGCGCATCTTGAACTCGCGGTTCAAACACTTGGTAAGCCATTAGTCATTAAAACATGCCAAGCGGGTTACGATGGTAAAGGCCAATGGCGTTTAAAATCAGACGATCAAATTGAACAGATTTGGGCTGAAATGGCTGATTTTATTGCATCAGGCACTGAGCACGCTCCGCACACCATAATTGCAGAAAAAATGATCCCTTTTGATCGTGAAGTCTCTATTATTGGCGCGCGCGACAAAGAGGGTAACGTTGCAATCTATCCACTTACTGAAAACCAACATACCAATGGTGTATTAACGCTTTCACTAGCCGGTAAAGATAATAGTTTAGTCGAGAGTCAAGCAACCTCAGCATTTACCCGAATTGCAAATGAGCTTAATTATGTAGGTGTATTGGCCATAGAGTTTTTTGATGTACAGGGTACGTTATTAGTTAACGAAATTGCGCCGCGAGTTCATAACTCAGGCCATTGGACGCAACAAGGTGCTCATTGCTCGCAATTTGAAAACCATATGCGCGCTGTAGCCGGCCTTCCTTTAGGTAGTACGCAAATTAAGCAGCCTACTGCTATGATAAATGTATTAGGCCAACCACAAATCCCTATTGATGTGTTAAAAACAGCAGATGTAACCAGCCATTGGTACGGTAAAAGTGTAAAACCTGGTCGCAAAATGGGCCACATTAATGTATCTGCTGATAATTTACAGCAATTAGGTGAACGCCTTGGTGAACTCGCAATGTGTTTGCCAGAGCAAGATTACCCCGGTGTATTAGCTACCAGCCAATCGCTATTATAAGTTAAAAAACAAAGCGATAAATTGAACTTAACTTCAATTTATCGCTTTACCTTCTAAAGGTTCTTTTCAATGATCCACCCAAAGTTTTGTATTATTGTGTGTGCCTTTTGTATTGCCTTTCCAACGGTTATATTTGTTGCCCCCGTTGTCCATAAACTGACTAATAAACTCATTCGCGCTTAACGTTATGATTATCGCTAAATTTCATAAACCTGTATTTATAATATTACTGGCCTTGTGTATCACTCCATTTATTGGCGCTGGTAGTGCCTTGGTTATGGGGGCGTTATTTGCGATTACCTTGGGTAACCCGTTTGCTGAGTTATCACAAAAGGCCAGTAAATGGATGCTAAAGTTGGCAGTTGTGGGATTGGGGTTTGCTGTTGATTTTAATCAGGTAATTGAGGTTGGTCGCAGCTCTTTAGTGTTAACAATTGTCAGTATTACTGCCATAATTGGGCTTGGCGAAATTTTAACTCAAGTGTTTAAACTTAATCGTAACACAGGCGTGTTAATTTACTTTGGAACCGCTATTTGTGGTGGTAGCGCTATTGCGGCCATGGCACCGGTTATAAAAGCCAAAGATCATGAAGTGGCTGTGGCGCTGGTTATCGTATTTTTACTCAATGGTGTAGGGTTATTATTATTCCCTGCAATTGGGCATTATTTTGAACTAACCCAAGAGCAGTTTGGATTATGGGCTGCACTTGCAATTCATGATACCAGTAGCGTGGTAGGTGCATCGGCTACTTATGGTGCAGTGGCACTGAGCATAGCAACAACAGTGAAGCTTACTCGTGCTATGTGGATTATTCCATATACTACGCTTGCGGGTGTGTTTATGCGCTCAGATGAAAAGGCGAGTATTCCATTATTTATTGTAGGCTTCTTATTAGCCGCATTAATTAATACCTATGTGCCGTCGCTTTCATCTTATTGGGAGTTGATAAACATTGCAGCGAAGCAAATACTAGTGATGACATTGTTTTTAATAGGCAGTGGTTTGTCGTTATCGGTACTAAAGCAAGCGGGAATTAAACCGTTTTTAATGGCTGTGATTCTTTGGATCGTGGTTAGCAGTGTTATTTTATTATTAATCATAGATGGATTCATATAATGAGACATGATCTCGGTATTAAAATTATTGGTGGCTTTTTATTGTTACTGGTTTCAGCAAGCTATGTTCACGCAGAGTCATTACGGGTCGCAACGTTTAATGTCAGTATGGATGCAACTAATTACACCGCTAAAAATGAAAAAGTAAAAAGCGATGCCTTAGTTAACGCGCTGCGCTCTGACCACCAGCAAATTAAAAATATTGCTGAAATAATTCAACGCGTTCGTCCAGATGTCGTGCTTTTAAATGAATTCGACTACGTCCCTAAATCACAAGGGATCGAATACTTTAAAACCCATTACTTAAATGTAGGGCAAAATGATCAAGCGGCTATTGATTACCCTTATGTTTACATTGCACCAGTTAACACAGGCTTAGCCACAGAGTTTGACTTGGACAATAACGGCAAAAAAACCGGTGTAATGGGTGATGCACAGGGCTTTGGTTTTTTTGAAGGCCATTACGCAATGGCGTTTTTATCTCGCTACCCCATTGATTTTGACAACATCAGAACTCTGCAAACGTTTAAGCACAAAGATTTACCGAATGTGAAAATGCCGGTAGACCCAAAAAACAATACAAATTGGTATAACGAAGAAGAATGGAATGCTTTACGTTTAAGCTCTAAATCGTTTTGGGATATACCGGTAAAAGTAAATGATAAAGTCGTTCACATGTTAGCCTCGCATCCTACGCCGCCTGTGTTTGATGGAGATGAAGACAGAAACGGCATTCGTAATCATGATGAAATTAGATTAATTGCCGATTACGTTAATAACGAAAGTTACCTGTATGACGATAACGGTAAAAAGGGTGGGCTTGCAGCAAAATCGCGCTTTGTGATTTTAGGTGACCTAAATGCCGCCCCTGAGGGCGATAAAAAGCGCACAAATACAACAGATCAGTTACTTAAAAGCCCGATGATTAATGCCGGTTTTATTCCAACCAGTGAGGGCGCTAAAGAGCAATACCCACAAGCTTATGCTAAAAATTACACTGCTAATTGGCAAGCACGCGTTGATTATGTTCTGCCTTCAAATTATGGACTAACCATTAAAGATGGTGGCGTATTTTGGCCGAAAAAACAAAGCGAATTGTACCGTTTAATCAAAGATAGAAACGCATCAAGTGACCACCGTATGGTATGGCTTGATTTAACGGTTGAATAAATGGGTTACTCACCCCGATATCAGCGTTGTTTATCTTAAATAATTGCAATTATAAAGGTGCTTCTGCTTAAATACGGTTAATTATAATAACCGTCAAGAAGCACTATGATTTTTAAATTTTCATCTTCTAAAACACTTGTTGCAATGGCTGTTGCGTCAAGTGTTATGTTAGCGGGCTGTACAGCAACCGCCACAACTTCTAATGACTCAGCTATTCAAACAAATACCAAGGTTGCAAGTGTTGTTAACACACCTGCAGACATGGGTGTCTCAAGAATTACGCTTGAACAAGCGATGGCTCACCCTGATTGGATTGGACGCCAACCGCAAAGTGCATTTTGGAGTGCTGACTCAAGTACCGTTATTTACGCGCGTAAACAACAAGGTAGTGAGCTAAGAGATTTATTCACTCAAGCTGTAAACGCTCAAACAGCAGAGCAAGTGGCTTTAAATCAGCTTCACAGCGTAGGCTCAAGTAAAGCTGTTTTTTCTAACGATAAATCACTTCAAGCTTATGTGTTTGAAGGCAACATATTTATTAAAAACGTACAGTCAGGCGTAATTAAGCAAATTACGCAAAGCTCAGCCACCGAGTCAAAGCCACAATTTTTAAACGATGGTAACTTAGCGTATCGCCAAGGTAATATCTTTTTTAAAGTAGATTTAACCACAGGTTTAACCCGTGAAATTGCTAATTTAAAACTGGCTGACAAACCACAAGGCGTAAAAGAGCCAACAACTTATATTGCCAAAGAACAACATAAGCTGATTGATTACATTGCACTGCAGCATAAAAACAAACAAGACAAATATGCGCGAAATGAACAAGTCAAAACTCAAAATAGCTCAATTGCCAACACGCATTACTATTTAGGCGATGGCAACACGGTTGATGAAGCCGAGCTTTCTCCAAATGGCGACGCGTTAATTGTGGTTGTTCAAGAAAAAAGTTCATGGCGTGGTGAAGGCGACATTATGCCTAACTACATCACTGATGATGCGACTATAGAGCCTAAAAAAGTTCGCCGTCGTGTGGCTGACGCTAAAGAGCAAACTTCTGAAATTATTTATATTAACCTTGCAGATCAAAGCCAAACTGCTTTAGGGTTTAATACCTTGCCTGGTTTTGATGAAGATGTACTCGCTGAGATTAAAAAAGAAAACTATGCCCGCGATGGCAAAACGTATAAGTCTAAGAAACAACCGCGTGGCATTAATGTAATTTCAGACTGGGGATGGGATCAATCGCCTATCAGCTGGAACGATGATGGCAGCCAAGTGGCGATTATGCTTGAAGCATGGGATAACAAAGATCGTTGGTTGGCCACCGTTGATTTTGAAAATAACAAACTCGTATCTCAACACCGTTTACATGACGATGCGTGGATTGCGTATGCGTTTAACGACTTTGGTTGGTTAAATAATTCAACCACGCTTTATTATTTATCGGAAGAGTCGGGGTACAGTCAGCTTTATAAAAAACCTTTAAATGGCAAGGCTATAGCTTTAACACAAGGTCAGTTTGAAGTGTCTGACTTAACCCTTACTGATGACAATAGTGCTATTTACTATAAAGCGAATATTGAGCATCCGGGTCTTTACGAAATATACCGCGTTAATCCACAAACAGGTGTTAGTGAGCAAGTAACCGACTTAAACGGTATGACGGATTACACCTTAAGCCCTGATCAATCTAAGTTATTACTTAGACATTCTAAAATCACTATGCCGACTGAACTTTATGTGGCAGAGGCTAAAGCAAACACAACCGCGACTCGTTTAACCAATACGGTATCTGATGCGTTTTTAGCTAAAAAACTCACAGCGCCTAAAATTGTTGCTGTGCCATCAAGTCATACAGATCAGCCCATATATGCCAAAGTCTATTACCCCGCTGATTACCAAGAGGGTGAAACAGGCAAAACCCGCAAAGCGGTTATTTTTAATCACGGTGCTGGGTACTTGCAAAATTCACACATGGGGTGGTCTGGCTACTTCCGTGAATTTATGTTCCATTCATTACTAGCAGATGAAGGTTATGTAGTAATGGATATGGATTACCGCGCATCTAAAGGCTATGGTCGTGATTGGCGAACGGCTATTTATCGCCAAATGGGAACACCTGAAACACAAGATCTAGCCGATGGCGTAAAATGGATGGCGGATAATGCCAATGTTAATACCCAAGCGGTAGGGACTTACGGTGGCTCTTATGGTGGGTTTATGACCTTCATGGCGTTATTTACCGCGCCAGACTTGTTTCAATCAGGTGCAGCGCTTCGTCCAGTGACTGATTGGGCTCATTACAACACAGGTTATACGGCTAACATTTTGAATCACCCTGATGTTGACCCGATTGCCTATGAGCGTAGTTCACCTATTTATTATGCAGAAGGGCTTAAAAAGCATTTATTAATAAATGCGCCTATGGTTGATGATAATGTGTTCTTTCAAGATTCAGTACGTTTAGTACAGCGTTTAATAGAACTTGAAAAAGAAAACTTTGAAACAGCAATCTTCCCAGTAGAACCGCATGGTTTTGTTCAGCCTTCGAGCTGGTTAGATGAATACCGTCGAATTTATAAACTGTTTAAAGAAACGCTTTAATCGACTAAAAATAAAAACGCCACTTATGTGGAGTTTTTTTAGCTGTGTTTATTATCGTTTTTTAATCTGTTTTACAACCAGCGGCACAGCTAATAAAACCCCACCAATTGCGCCAATTAAATGCGCATCAACGGCCACCGTTGATTGAATAAGTTGACCAATTTCTGCGCTTGGACCATTAACTTGCTCAAGAATAAGCTTTATCCATACGCCAATAAACAAGATATAGCCTGATTTTAACCCAACGGTGACATCTTTTATGGCCCCCCACACGATCACGCCATGCAATAGCGCACTCAGCCCTGTATAAATAGTGATTGTTGGACAAAACCAATAAACCCCCAAGCCACACCAAAGCGCAAGGAGTGCAATATTAAAGCTGTATTGCTTAGGTGTAGTGTATTCACCATGTAATAACCAAATAAGCGCGATACCAGCACAATTTAAACCTAGGTGTACCCAGTTGGCATGTACAAATTGGCTGGTAAATAAACGCCACAGTTGGCCTTGTTCAATTAATGGGCGATTAAACTCAAGCTCATTGTTCATACCAAGCCATGCTAAGAGCGTACTCAATACAATTAAACACAAAGGAGGTAAAACATATCGCGGCTGAAGGGGTAAATTAAGCATTTAATGATCATTTTTTTATATTTATTTTTGCATATTGTGCCTGTTTAACTTTAAGATGCCAATTATCTTCCATGCAATTTAAGTTTAATCAGTAATTATGAATTTTAAGCTCAACTCTTTATTTGCTCTCTCTTTAAGTGCACTGTCTTTACCTTTATTTGCACAGCAAGCAAGCCAAATTGAAACCCGTGAACCAGAAGCCGCCACAGGGGTAGTACAAAAGCAATTAGTACCAGGCGATAAATACATGGTTGCGGCTGCAAATCCTTATGCCTCACAAGCGGGAAAGGCCATTTTAGCCCAAGGCGGAAGCGCCGTTGATGCCGCAATTGCCACTCAATTAGTGCTTACATTAGTTGAGCCGCAGTCATCAGGCATTGGTGGTGGTACGTTTATGATGTATTACAACAAAGCTAACAATAAACTCACCAGTTTTGATGGTCGCGAAACAGCCCCAAGTAATGCCGATGAAAACCTGTTTTTAAATGAACATGGCAAAGCTGTTAAATGGATTGAAGCAGTTGTAGGTGGTCGCTCTGTAGGTGTACCAGGTATTTTACATGCGTTTGCCAGTGCCCATAAACAATATGGTAATTTGCCATGGGCAACTTTATTTAAGCCAGCTATTGCGCTTGCTGAACAAGGGTTTGAAGTATCTCCACGATTACATGGCTTACTCGTTAGGCAGTTAAACCCGGGTGTTATGAGTATGCCGGTCATAAATGAGTATTTTTTTCCCAATGGTGAAGTGATCAAAGTAGGCAGTATTAAAAAAAATAAGCCGCTTGCTAATTTATACAAAGACATTGCCTCACAAGGGATTGATGCTTTTTATAAAGGTGATAATGCAAAAGCCATGGTAAAAGCAGTACAACAGTCAAAAATTGCCCCGGGTAAATTATCTGTACAAGATCTTGCTAACTACACCAGCAAAGAGCGCGCCCCTGTATGTATTAAATACCGCGTTTACAAAGTGTGCTCAATGGCACCACCTAGTAGTGGTGGTGTAGCGGTGCTACAAATTTTAGGCTTGCTTGAACATAAAGATATGGCCAATATTAAAGCTAATAGCGCAGAGGCTATTCATTACTTTAGCCAAGCATCGCGCATTGCGTTTGCTGATCGAAATAAATACATTGGCGATCCTGATTTTACCCAAGTCCCTACCGAGGAGTTATTAAACAAAGATTACATCGCTACCCGCGCAAAGTTAATTAGCGAAGAAGATAAAAAAGCATTTCCTGGTGATCCAGTTGATTACTTAAGCTACGCAAATGATGACTCTTTTGAACTTCCGTCTACGTCACATGTCTCGATTGTTGATAGCAAAGGCAATGCTGTTTCGATGACCAGCTCTATAGAAATGGCGTTTGGTTCGACGGTCATGGTTAATGGCTTCATTTTAAACAATCAGCTGACTGATTTTTCACTCTCGCCGCGTAAAAATGGCAAGTTAGTGGCTAACAGAGTAGAAGCCCATAAACGTCCGCGCAGCTCAATGTCACCCGTGATGGTATTTAATCAAGATGGGAGCTTACGTTTAGTGGTCGGCTCTCCTGGTGGCAGTCGTATTATTGATTATGTTGCACAAGTTGTTATTGGCGTTTTAGATTGGGATTTGAACGCGCAACAAGCCATTAATTTACCGCGTACCACTAATCGCAACGACTACACCAGCGTAGAAAAAGGCACTGCACTTGAAGCGGTGGTACCAAAGCTTAAAAAGCGCGGCCATGATGTGCGCGTGATTGACTTAAACTCTGGGCTGCATGCGGTAGAAGTTAAAAATAACCGTTTGTATGGCGCCGCCGATCCTCGCAGGGAAGGGATGGCATTATCGGATTTAAGTAATAATAAAGCCTCATTTAAATTCTAAAACATGTATAATCAATAGCAGGTTTGCAGCTAATGTATTACCTGCTGTTATTTATGTAACAGCTTAATAGTTAATGATTATTTGATTGAAAATAGTATGTTAACTAACGTAAAAAATTAGCAAATCTAAAAAATAACTGACACTGTTGTAATCATTGCACACAGCAAACGCTGGTCTAATGCCCGTTTTAATTTTTATAAACTCACAACAGCCAGCTAACATATTCACCAAATATGAGTGGCTTTATACTAAAGTAGCGCTTGTACTTGTAAATTTTCAATGGTCTGACAAGCTTAAATGTCATTGCAATTTAGCCTTTAACAATGATAATGGCAGATCATTACTTAAGATTCAGTAAAGCTTGGAAATATGACTACAAATACCGATCCAAATTATCTTTATATTCCTTATTCTGGCCCAGGCCTAATTGAAACCCCACTATTGAATAAAGGAAGTGCTTTTAGCCAAAAAGAACGTGAAAACTTTAATCTTGCTGGTTTACTTCCTCCTCGTTACGAAACAATAGAAGAGCAAGTTGAGCGTTGTTACCAACAATACTCAAGTTTTAACGACAACTTAAATAAGCACATTTATTTACGCGCCATTCAAGATAATAACGAAACGCTTTATTACCGTTTAGTGCGCGATCATATCGAAGAAATGATGCCTATTATCTACACCCCAACAGTGGGTGATGCCTGTGAAAAGTTTTCTGATATTTATCGCAGTGCCCGTGGTTTATTTATTTCCTATGAAGATCGCTTTCACATTGACGATATTTTACGTAATGCCACAAAAGGCAAAGTAAAAGTGATTGTTGTTACCGACGGTGAGCGTATTTTAGGCCTTGGCGACCAAGGTATTGGTGGCATGGGGATTCCAATTGGTAAACTTTCTTTGTATACCGCGTGTGGCGGTATTAGCCCAGCTTATACGTTACCGGTTATGCTCGATGTGGGAACCAATAACGAAAAATTATTAAACGACCCAATGTACATGGGTGCTCGCCATAAACGTATTGCACAAGACGAATACGATGAGTTTTTAGACTTATTCATTAAAGCAGTAAAACGTCGCTGGCCAAATGTGTTACTGCAGTTTGAAGATTTTGCTCAGCCTAATGCAATGCCATTATTAAAGCGTTACCGTAATGAAATTTGTAGCTTTAATGATGACATTCAAGGTACTGCGTCGGTTACTGTGGGGTCTTTATTAGCAGCATGTCGTGTTAAAGGTGCTAAATTATCAACTCAAAAAGTTGTTTTTGTAGGCGCAGGCTCTGCAGGCTGTGGTATTGCTGAACAAATTGTTAGCACTATGGTTGCTGAGGGCATCAGTGAAGCACAGGCACGCAGCCAAGTATTTATGGTTGACCGTTTTGGCTTATTAACAGATGGTATGCAAGGCTTACGCGACTTCCAACAAATGTTAGCGCAACCAACGAGCTGCCTAGCAGATTGGATCTACAGCGGCGAATACGCGTCATTATTAGATGTAATGCACTGTGCTGAACCAGATATTTTAATTGGTGTATCTGGCCAACCTGGTTTATTTACCGAACAAGTCATTCGCGCTATGCATGCTAAATGTGAATCGCCAATTATTTTCCCGTTAAGTAACCCATCTAAACAAGTAGAAGCCTACCCAGAAGATGTAATTAAATGGACTGATGGCAAAGCAATTGTTGCAACTGGCAGCCCATTCGACCCAGTTGTTTATAACGGCGTGACTTACCCAATTCCTCAATGTAACAACAGCTATATTTTCCCAGGTATTGGTTTAGGTGTAATTGCCGCTAAAGCAACGAGTATTACCGATGCGATGCTAATTATGTCGAGCGAAATGTTGGCTGAGTCGTCACCTTTAGCTAATACAGGTAAAGGCAGCTTACTACCGGCACTGACTGAAATTGAAACGCTTAGTAAACGTATTGCGTTTGCAGTGGCTAAAAAAGCAATAGAAGAGGGCGTTGCCCTTGAAATTTCAGACGATGCGCTGTGGGCAGCCATCGACAAAAACTACTGGTTACCAAAATACCGTAACTACAAGCGTTGCAGCATTTAATTACAGTAGAGATTAAAAAAACAGGCTTTTGCCTGTTTTTTTATGCTTGTTCATCTTTAATTAACCGCATAAGGTGTTAACTGAGGCAATCAAATTTAAAAGGATAGACTTATGAAAACGCTTTCGATTTTAATCGCCGCATTACTCAGTACATCAGCTTATGCAAGCAACGCCCCAGAAGAGCCGCATATTTATGTTAAAGGTGAAGCTTCACTAACGACGATGCCGGATCATGTTTTATTAACGGTGGGCATTACTGAAATAGATAAAGACTTAATTGCAGCAAAAAAACAAACCGATATCACTATGGCCAGTGCAATAAGTTTAGTAAAAAAACTAGGGGTAGATGATGCGGATATTAATGCCGGTCAAATTTCTATATACCGTGATAACCAATATAATCGTGAAACAGGTAAACAAGAGTTTACTGGCTTTAAGGTATCAAGAACGCTCACCATTAAACTTTCTGCAATTAATAAATACCCTGAATTACTACAAAGCTTAGTTAATAATGGTATTAATGAAATTAGACAAACGCAATTTTTAGCTAGCAACTACGATGAGCTGCATAAAAAAGCACAAAAAATGGCAATTAAACAAGCCAAAGTCGCGGCAAAAGAGCTAAGTGACGACTTTGATGTAGAGTTAAAAGGCTTATATAGCGCGTCTTTAACCCCGCTTGATATGCCATCTACACCGTTCATGCGCAGTGAAAAAGTAATGATGGCAGACAGTGCACCTGGTAATTATGTCCCAGATGCCTATCATGCGGGTGAAATTACAATTAGCGCGTCAAGCTATGCAATTTATTATATAGATTAGGGTTTGATGATCTTTCAATGCCAAATAGGCGCTGCCGAGGAGCGAAAACTCTTTGCCCCTCGGCAGAATAAATAGCTCTACAGAGCTTACTCGCTAATAGGTTGGTGCTGCTCAAAACGTGCCACCAACTGCTTACCTTGTAACTCACTAATTCGCACTATTGCTTGTAGCATATTTCTAATTTCTCGTCGGTCATACTCATTACAAATGTGCTGATTAATATCATCAACAATGGCACCTAAATAATTAAACACACTGTTTCGAGCTTCAACATCCTCGTTGGCAATAAACAAAATATTTTTAAATGCTTCAATAACATTGGTCATTACATAGGCATCTGCTTTGGCATAATTGCGCAAAGGAGTGAAGTTATCGTGCAGTAATTCATCAAAACTGGTTTCATGAAAATAGAGTAAAGGGGCTTCTTCTGGTTGATAACACGCGTAGTTAATCGCATTAATCTTTAGGCGAGCAATCAATAAAATACTCAGCATATCAATAGCTTTAACCGCTGTCCCCGGATCGTTAATCCCTGGGCTCATTGCTTTTACAGCAATTTCAGAAATTTGGGTTAATCCATAACGGTAATGATCGCTAATGTATTCTTCTATATAAAAAATAAAGCAGTCTAAAATTTTCTCTATTAACTCTTCGTTTTCACAAATGTCTTTATTACACTTTAAGAACGGGTAGCCTTTAACGGTAAAGTAACCTTGCTTAACGGTAATAAAAAGTTCTATTTTTTCTTCAGCCAAAATAGCACACAGCTTATTTGTGTGAACCCCTTTGTAGTAACCCTCAGTAGTACTTTTTATTGAATGCCAATTTGAAAATTCAGGAAAGTTATCAACGGGGTTATCGCCTTGTTTGTTGATGATGTCTTGGATCTCTTGTTTGGTTTGTCTAAATAAACCATTTAATACGTTATCAACCTGAATTGCTTTTGAAATAGAGTGAATAAAAAAAACGAACAAGCCCAAAGAAATCAAACCAAAAATTAACGCAAAGAGTACCCCTAATGAGGGTATTGCCGTATTTCCGTTATCTAACTTATTAATATTAATGAGCATTATAATAGAATAAATAATACTGCCTAAATAAAACCCTAATACCATTTGATGCGATTTACGGGTAATAAGCCCAGGAACGACTCTGGGTGACAAGCTAGCGCTGGCTGAGTTTAAAACCACCATCACCATAGAAAAACTAAATACGGTTAACGAAATAATACTGCCAGCTAAGGTGCTTAATATGGTTCGTGCGTTTTCTGCACTGTCTACTAATACAAATGAGATTAATGATTTAAATTGCTCAATAGGGGCTAAATACTCAACAGACATAGTGAGTACAGCAAAAATTAAAAACGCAACAGACAGGAGTGAGGGATAAAAGCCAATACTGTTTATTATTTCACGATAGTGATTGGTGATTTTTGTTCTTAAATACATATTATCCTTACTTGTTACTATTCCAATGTATAAATTACTCTAGCATAGTTCATGATAAAGCTTCTGATTTACCGCTTAACTTATGTGTTATTATTGCTGAAAAATTAAATGGACTATACTGTGATCATATCTAGCTATGCGGCCTTATTGGCCCTTTATTATATTTATTTGAGTGTTAATGTTATAAAAATACGTAAAGCCGAAGGGATTTCGTTAGGTAATGGCAGTAATACCGCGCTTGAACGTGCAACCCGAGCGCATGGTAATTTTATTGAGTACGTGCCCATTAGCTTAATTTTAGTTTTTTTATTGGAGTATCAAGGGTTAGCTAGTCATTATGTGCATGCACTAGGCGGTTTATTATTTATCAGCCGTGTTGTTCATGGTTCTGCCATTATTAACAATAATTTAAAGGCACGTGGATTGAGCATGATGAGCACCTTTGCTATTGTGATAATAAGCGCGGTGTTATTACTTTTAAGTAGATAAACGATTATGCGGTTAGTTATTGTTTTTACATGTGTTTATTTTTTCAGTTCGCTGACATCATTTGCATGGGCAATAGAAAATAATAGCAAAAACACCGTTTCTAGTTTGCATGTTGTATACCCCAAAACAATGCGCAGTGGTGAAGATGAAATATTATATCCGTTAGTACTATTAAGAACAGCTCTGCAATTCAGCGGAGAAAATTTTACATTACAACCCTCAAGTATTTCGATGCCACAGAGCCGCGCGTTAAAGCAAATTCTTCATAATGATGAAATAAACGTAGCTTGGACCATGACCTCTAAACAGCGTGAGCAACAACTACTACCCGTTAGAGTGCCTATATTTAAGGGGTTATATGGGTGGCGTGTTTTAGTAACTACACAGGATAAAGTGAATACCTTATTAAACATCAATACCCTTAGCGACTTTAAAAGCATACACTTTATTCAAGGGCATGATTGGCCTGACACACAAATACTGCAGGATAACGGTTTAACTGTATCGACATCAATCGAATATAGTTCGTTATTTAATATGTTGATAAAAGGCCGAGGTGATGTATTTCCTCGTTCTGTGTTAGAGGTTGAAACTGAGCTCAATACCTTTAAAGATGAAGCCGTTGCTAACCTCACGATAGTGCCGCACTTATTGTTGCAATACCCAAGTGCAATCTACTTCTTTTTTAGTAAAGAAAAGCCCGAAATAGCGCAAGCGGTTGAGAAAGGCTTAGCTATTATGCGTAAAAACGGTGAGTTTGATCGTTTGTTTAAGGCTTATCATAGCAGTGCGATTGAGCATGCAGATATAAAAAATAAAATTATCATTAAATTAAAAAACAATCAGTTACCCGCATTAACACCCCTTAATGATGCATCACTTTGGTTTTCAGAAAAAGACATTTAAAACGCCATGACACAAAAAATATTTATTATTGGTTTACCACGCACTGGGACGACTAGCGTATGTAATGCATTTTTAGATTTTGGTATACGTACTGCCCATACTGCTTACACTAACGCTTGTTTTGAAAATGCGGTGGCTATCGCAGACACACCTGTATTTAACGATTATCAAACATTAGATAAATATTACCCAGGTTCTAAATTTGTATATTTAAAGCGAGAACTTAGCGCGTGGTTACCTTCAATCAAACAGCTTTTGCTGCGTATGCATACCAATTTAACGCGTTCTGATGGGGGCTTTAATATTCATTTAAAGCGCTGTTACTTAAATACGTTTAGTGATTTTTCACTCGAAAACATTAATCAGGATGAATATTTAACTAATTGTTATAACACTCATTTTAATAGTGCTAATGCTTATTTTGCTGACCGGCCTAATGATTTTTTAGCCATTGATATAGCAAATCCCGAGAGTTTTAATAAGCTATGTGAGTTTTTAAATATTACCAGCAGCTTAGCTGGCTTTGAAAAAATGAACATGGGCGGTAAAGTCACTGCATGGAATGATATAAAGCACCCATTAAAAATTGAGTCGACGGCAAAAGGGCGGATTGATAAGTTTTTGCCTTATGAAAGTTAAATTTAAATCGCAACCAAAGATTTTTATTTTTAAATACGCTAAAATCCACGCATTATTTTATAAGTTGTATCACTATGTTTGAATTAAAATACCACACGCCATTTGAATGGACCGAAGTTGTTTTAGCCGACTTCGAAACCTTCTTACAAGACCACGCTGCTGCTGAGAAAAAAGCATCTGGCATGGCTATGTCAATGCTTTCACATTATCCGGATAAGCGTAAATTAGTTAAAGCCATGACTGACTTAGCTCTTGAAGAGTTAATTCATTTTAAACAAGTACTTAAACTATTAATTGAACGCGATACTAATTTAGGTGATGATAAAAAAGATCCATACATTAAACAAATTCGTGCACACTTTAGGCATGGTCGTGACGGTTTTTTAATGGACAGATTATTAGTAGGTGGGGTAATTGAGGCGAGAGGCCATGAACGTTTTTCTTTAGTTGCCGAGGCACTACCTGAAGGAAAAGAAAAAGATTTTTATGTCGCAATTGCTAAATCAGAAGAAAAACATAAAAATTTATTTGTGGAACTCGCCTACGAATACTTTGATAAGCAAGAAGTTGACGAACGCTTAGACGAGTTACTAACAATAGAAGCCGAAATTTGTAAAAATATTCCTTTTACAGCGGCTCTCCATTAAAAATTACGGTATGTTGTTTGATAAAGCAAAAGCAACATACCAACTTTTCAATTTAAAACTGCTCCCTTCATACTGATTAAACAATCAAATAAACCCTAAGTAGATCAACTTTACTGCGCTTACTTTACACAGCCTACTCATAAACAGCTATTATGAATTATTGAAGTTTAGCTTATCGAAGGATGTGAACCGATGCAGCCAATTAAACACATTGCCGTATTAACCTCAGGAGGCGATGCGCCTGGGATGAACACCGCATTATTTGCCATAGTAAAAGTCGCTCAACAACACGGAATAAAAGTGTCGGGCGTTCGAAAAGGGTTTGAGGGTTTAATTGATAATGATTTAGTGACACTTGATTGCAAAAACCTACAACAAACCATGCACTTAGGTGGTACTGTGTTAAAAACAGCGCGTAGTGAAAGATTTAGAGGTGATGCCGGTAGAAATCAAGCACTAGCCACAATTGAACATAATAATATTGACGCTTTAATTGTGATAGGTGGAGATGGTTCATTTAGAGGGTGTTTATGGTTATCACAAATTACTGACATACCGTATATAGGCATTCCAGGCACTATTGATAATGATATTGCGGGTACAGATTACACCTTAGGGTTTGATACCGCAGTAAACACATCAATGCAATGTATTGATAATATTAGAGATACTGCAGAATCACATAATAGGGTGTTTGTTATTGAAGTAATGGGACGTGATTCTGGTTATATTGGCACTTATGCCGGTTTAACCTCTGGCGCTGATTCGATATTAATACCTGAAAGTGATGAAGACATAACTTATTTAGTGAATAAAATTAGCGATTATCACAGTGAGCATGCTTTTATTGTGGTGGTATCTGAAGGTGATGAAATTGGCGTTGAGCATATATGTGAGAAAATAAGTACCGTTAATCCCAGTATAGATTTGCGCGTAACTAAGCTAGGGCACTTACAACGCGGCGGTAATCCATCTGCAGCGGATCGTATGTTAGCAATAAGATTAGGCGTACACAGTGTTAAGGCTTTATGTGCTGGAGAAAGCGCTAAAATGGTGGGTATTTTAAATAACAAAGTATCAAATACTCCTATGCAAGATGTTGTAAAACAACATGTTATAAATGAAGAGCTGCAAGGGCTGTTATCTGTATTTTGCCGCTAGCGATGAATTAAATAGGAATAATTAATAATGCGAGATAATAAAAACTATAAAATGACAATTATTAAAGGTATTACAATAAGTTTTTTATTTGCCGGTTCAACAGTCGTATTGGCCAAAGATGATTGTGCAGATTTAACGGGATGTGCGAAAAAAGCCTGTGAAGTTAACCACCAGTTATAAACTGCAAAACGCCAAGGTAATTCACATCAAGCTGCAGGTCTTAATAAATCACTCAATAACATAAACGCATATTGTACCCATGATGGATTAAAAGCAGAATTGCAAAAAATAGATGATACAAATTCAGAAATTGAAGAATATAAAAACGATATTAAAAAAGCTAAGCGCCAAGGTAAGCATGACAAAGTTGAAAAGTATCAGCAAAAGCTAAACGATGAAACTAAACAGCTTAAGCAATTAATTGATGAGCTAAATAGTTTGGTTGATTGAAATGTCATTACAGAGTTTTTATATTTAATAAAGTAGAGCATTTTATTGAATATAAATATTATGCGATAAAAGGGCTAAAATACCGTGTTTGTAAGTGACGTAATTGCCGACAGTTAGTTTGATTAAGTATACTTCCACCGTATTAAACATAATATAAATTATAGGTAGTGATATACCTATATATAAGCAGCGCTCTATTTTAAAAGCTTTAAGCTCACTAAGTCCAATACTAGACGGTATCGGACATTAAGTGACTTTAAACAACTATTATGGTTATTCATAGTTATCACCTTGAGGTTCCTTAATGCTTAGCTTAATATTAAAGCACAAGCCGTAAAAAACATTGAAGTATTCATATGGAATTTGTACGCCCACTCGAACCAATTTTAATTATTGATGATGTTAAACAGATCCGCGCTGATTTAAGCCAAGTATTAGCCGGTTTAGGTTTTGATGACATTATTGAGTGCGATAATTTTAATTGTGCTAAACCTCTGCTTATTGAAAAATCACCCAACGTTATATTCTTAGATGTTGATTTACCTGATTCTGAAAGTATTGAAATTTTAGAGTCAATTAACAACGAACACCCTCATGCACATGTTGTTATGTGTTCAGGCCACAATAGCTTTGAAACAGTGCAAAATACTTGGGAGCTAGGCGCAAAAGAATTTATAGCTAAGCCCTTTAACGCGCAAAAAGTTGATGCGGTAATGAAACGTTTAGAACTCATAGATTAAAGGAAATTATGCAGCACATTGTTACGACCATAATTGATGACCTATCTACCGTTATATTTGGTAAACAACAACAAATAAAATTAGCGTTAGCCTGTTTATTTAGTGAAGGCCATTTACTAATTGAAGACTTACCTGGCATGGGAAAAACCACTTTGTCGCATGCATTAGCTGCAGTACTGGGGTTATCTTATCAGCGTATACAATTTACCAGCGATTTATTGCCCGCTGATATTATTGGCACCAATATATTTAATAATAATGAACATAGTTTTTCATTTCATAAAGGCCCGATTTTCAGCCAAGTGGTGCTCGCTGATGAAATAAATCGCGCGGGTCCTAAAACACAAAGTGCTTTATTGGAGGCGATGGAAGAACATCAAGTAACAGTAGATGGAGACAAGTACCCGCTCCCTACTCCATTTTTTGTAATTGCGACTCAAAATCCATTATATCAGGCAGGTACATACCCGTTACCAGAATCACAACTAGATCGTTTTTTAATGCGAATTAGTTTAGGGTTTCCACCTAAAGATGCAGAAAAACGGTTACTGTTAAATAATCAAAAACGTGACTATTCGCAGTTACCGCAGCGAATTGAACAACATCAACTTAAGCAAATTCAAGATGCTATATCAAATATCACGCTAAGTTCGCCGGTGGTTGATTATATAATTGAGTTAGTGACTTATACTCGTGAGTCTCAAACATTAACAACTTCGCTTTCCCCAAGAGCCAGTATGGCACTGGCTAAATCGGCCAAAGCGTGGGCCTATATTGAAGGCCGTGATTATGTATTACCCGAAGATGTACAAGCTGTTTTTTCAAGTGTGTGTCAGCATCGATTAGGTTTACATAGTGATGCGGGCGATACACAAATAGCGGCCATTTTACAACATGTTTTAGTGCCCGTTTAGGTAAATGCGTATTTATAAATTTAAGCGCCCTACTTTTATTCACGATATAAAAAGCGCGATTTTAACGGCCTTATTAAAAAATAAGCACAAAAAAAATAGCATCACCTTAAAACATAATACTATTTATGTTTTACCATCCACGCTTGGCGTTTACTTTAGCGTTGTTGCATCATTAAATTTTGTAATGGGGATTAATTATCAAAATAATTTAATTCTGTTTATGGCTTATTTAATGTTTGTGATTATAATTTTTGCATTGTTATTGGGCTACAATAATGCCAGAGGTTTAACTGTCAGCTTTAAATACGCCATTGACAGTTTTGCGCCTCAGACACCACAGCTAGTTTGGCAAATAGAAGCCGATGATCCTTGTCAATCAGTTACATTAAGTTACTCCAATGATTTAAAAAATGCGTGTTACATTACGCGCGTTAAAAATGAAGCAATAAAATGTCAATTATCATTACCTTATACCAAGCGAGGCTGTTATCAGTTAAAGCCAATAAAAATTGCCAGTAATTACCCCTTTGGTTTAGTCAGTGTGTGGAGTTATATACAACCTAATAAAGTGGTGTATGTTTATCCGTCAATAATTAAAACAACAAATCAAAAACACCCAAACTTAGTTGCAAATAATACCGATGAAGGCACTGAAAAACATAAAGGTGATGACGAATTTGAAAGTTTAATTACTCATTTGCCAGAAATGGGGTTACAGCGAATATCATGGAAGCACTATGCAAAAACACAGCAATTACTTGTAAAACAATTTAGTGATTTTAAATCAGCCGATGCACAATTCGATTTTAACTTAGTCACGGGCGATACCGAACAGCGTTTAGGGCAACTCTGTTTTTTAGTTTGCCAAGCATTTGAAAGTGACATTAATTATTCTTTAAAACTTCCTAATAAATTAATCGCCAGCAATTCAGGCAAGCTGCATCATCAGCGCTGTTTACAAGCGTTAAGCCAAGTCGGTAATGATAATGAATGAGATTAAAAACCATCGCGTTATCAACTTTGCTCTATCGTTTATTTATTTAGGGCTAGTCAGTTTTTTTACAGAGCACTTACCCCTGCCCTTTATTGCAATGCTTAGTGTGTTATGTGGCTGGAATATTTATTTAACAGTTAAACAAAAGCAAAAACCCAACGCGTGGTTTGCTAATGGATTGGCCGCCATTGCTTTAATTATTATGCTTAGTAGCATAGGCTTTAAAGATACCGTCGTATTATTTGTAGCCATGCTGTTATTGTCGTGTGTTTTTAAATTATTACAGGCAAAATCAAAACAGCATTACCAATTGATCATTACCCTTACGTTCTTTTCACTCTCAGCGGTATATTTGTTTAGCCAAACCATTTTTACTACCTTAGTTATAAGCACCTTCTATATTTTAAACTTTGCGGTGCTAGGGTTATTAGAGTCTAGTCATAGTTTAAAACTCTCTTCAAAACAAAGTGCTAAAATTATGCTACTGGCTTTTCCTTTAGCCGTAATACTTTTGTTATTCTTACCTAAACTTCCAGCATTTTGGCAACTACCAGGGCCCAAAATGGCACAAACAGGATTATCTGAACAAGTCGATCCGTTTGATATAGCAAAGTTATCAAATTCAGATGAACTAGTATTTAGAGCAAAATTTAATGGTACACCACCCCCTAAGCCCTATTATTGGCGCGCTATTGTACATGATGAATTTGATGGTGCAGCGTGGAAAACATCCTCCTTTTTAAAGCAAGCGTTGATATTACCCGCTAAAAAAAGTACGAGTGAAAATGAGGCTCAGTATACGGTTATAGCTGAGCCTGCTATTTCAGATTGGCTATATGGGCTTGGTTTTTCAACTAGTGAAACCCCCAATGTTATTGCCAATACTTTAGGTTTATTACGTAAACAACAATATAAATCCAAGGTTTTACAATATACAGTTAATAGTGAACCGTTATCTAGTACATCGCTTAATAAGTCCCAACAGCGGTTTTTTAGCCAATTAACTGTTACTAATAATCAAAAATCTCAGCAGTTAGCGCAACAATTAAAAAATAATAGCGCCAATGCTGATGAATTTTTTAATCAACTTTTAAGCTATTTTTCAAAAAATGAATTTAGCTATACACTTACACCCACTCCCATGCGCGGCGAAAATACGCTCGATCAGTTTATGTTTAATAATAAACGCGGTTTTTGCGGGCATTATGCCAGTGCCGCCGCCTTTATTTTTAGAAGTGCAGGTATTCCTGCGCGTGTTGTCAGTGGCTATTTAGGAGGCGAGCTAAATAAAAACAGTGATTATATGACTATTCGTCAATACGATGCGCATGCTTGGGTTGAAGTATATACCGGTGCCGGTTGGAGAGTATTTGATGCCACAGCGGTTGTCGCACCCGAGCGGTTAAACGGCTCCTTGTCACAAAGCACCACTCTTAATGACGAATTTAAAAATAATATTAACTTTGGACTCGTTAGTTTAAGTAACTATGCCGCCATTAATTGGCTTAGACTTGAATTAGAAAACTTAGATTATCAATGGTCTAGTTGGGTACTTGGGTTTGATAAAGACAAACAACAAGATTTATTTGCTACCTTATTTGGTAATAAGTTTATTTGGCTGGTGCCGCTTGGGGTTATTATTATTTTAATTTTGAGTTTTACAGCTTACTTTATTTATTTAAACAGACCTAAAGCCTCAACAAAACAACCGCCACTGGTCAATGAGTATTATGAAATTATTCGTTGGGCTAATAAACACGCGATTAGCTATCCTGAAAATGCCACGCCAACCCAAACTTTAGAACACATTTGCAACCAAGCGCCCCATGCAGAGCAACAAATAACCGCTTTTTGTGAGTTATTTAAGCAAGTGCGCTATGCAAGGCATCCATTTACTAAAGAACGTAAAAATCAGGCTAAATATCTGATAAAATTAATTAAATCTACAAAACAGAGAAATCTATGAATGCAGTAATAATCGGCGTTATTTTAATGCTTGGACTCACTTTAGTCCGTGTAAATGTGATTGTTGCAATGACGATAAGTGCACTGGTTGCCGGATTAACCGCTGGCATGGGATTGAAAGAAAGCATCGATGCATTTAATTCAGGATTATCGTCAGGTGCCGAGATTGCTTTAAGTTATGCTATGTTGGGCGCATTTGCCGTCGCAATTTCTAAGTCAGGCCTAACACGTATTTTAGCTGCGAAGTTATTGGCAAAAGTTAACGCACAAACTGGTTCAAGCGAAACCCTGCTAAGCTATTTTATTCTGTTTATTATTTTGATTTGTGCTATTTCTTCACAAAATTTAGTCCCTGTTCATATTGCGTTTATTCCTATTCTAATTCCCCCGTTATTGGTGGTGTTTAACAAATTGCGATTAGACAGACGCGCTATTGCTTGTATTTTAACCTTTGGTTTAGCCACCTCGTATATGGTACTCCCTTATGGGTTTGGTGGAATTTATTTATACTCTATATTACATAAAAACCTAGTGGATAATGGCCTTGAAATAGTCAATACCAGCGTACCTTTGGCAATGATCATTCCTGCTATTGGCATGTTCGTGGGGTTGTTAATTGCGCTGTTTATGACTTATAGAAAACGCCGAGAATATACAAATACCGCCCTTACCGTTGAAAGTAAACAAACAGAAATTGATAACCCCAAAAAAGTATTGATGGTTGGTTTATTTGCTGTAGTTGCGTCCTTAATTGCTCAAAATGCCAGTGGCTCTATGATATTAGGCGGCCTAGTTGGCGTGGTTATATTTAGTGTATTTGGTGTGGTTAAGTGGGAAGAAAACGGCGACGTATTTAGTAAAGGCGTGGCAATGATGGCCATGATTGGTTTTATTATGATCTCAGCACAAGGCTTTGCCGCAGTCATGAAAGAAACTGGGCACGTAGCCAGCTTAGTTCACAGTAGCGCCGCTATTTTTGATGGTAATAAGCCGATGGCTGCGGCTGTAATTTTATTAGTCGGCTTATTTATAACGATGGGAATTGGCAGCTCGTTTTCAACGGTACCTATTATTGCCACCTTATTTGTTCCTTTATGTTTAGAGCTAAACTTTTCCGTAATGGCAACCGCTGCACTTGTTGGTACTGCTGGCGCATTAGGTGATGCCGGCTCCCCTGCCTCCGATTCCACGTTAGGGCCAACTTCCGGACTCAATGCTGATGGTCAGCACGACCATATTTGGGATTCGGTTGTTCCAACTTTTATTCACTTTAATTTACCGCTATTGGTATTCGGCTGGATAGCCGCCATGGTACTTTAATTTTTAAAAGGTGTGCTTTGTGCACGCCTTTTTATTTTGAAATTTACCCCCTCCTTTTTACTCATTATCGCAAACAAACAGTAATGCTAAGTTTGCAGCACTTACAAATTAAGTATGATGTGTTCTTAATAGGTTTTAATATAAGCACCAGAACTAGGTGCTTATATTAATTTACTATTTAGCGTTATAACTCAAAACCATGTAGCATTTTATCGCATACTACCGGTGTTGGTCTGTGGTTATCATCCACGGCAACAAAGGTAAAACTACCCGTAATAGCAGAATGCTTATTATCTTTGTGCATGGTTTCTAGGAATATTTCAACATCTACCTTTAGGCTGGTATTCCCTACATGCGACACTTTTGAGATTAATTCGGCAAATGAACCTGCCGGAATAGCCTCTTTAAAATCTACCCTATCAGATGAAATAGTCACTAATGGCTTACGGCAAAAACGGGTAGCTGCAATAAAAGCAACCTCATCCATCCACGCTAATGCATCACCACCAAATAGCGTATTGTGGTGATTAGTACGCCCAGGAAATACCGCTTTTGTAACCGATGTGGTCGAATCTTTTATACGCTGCGCAATAATTGCTTCGCGCTCTACTTGAGTCATAATCTCTACTTTTTGTTTGCTAATGTGTCTTGCATCAATAATGCAGGGTCAAGGCGTTCACCTTGCCAATTAAATCGCCAATCTAAATGTGGGCCAGTTACACGGCCCGTAGCACCTATTTCTGCCACTTTCATACCTTGTGTAATTTTATCCCCCACTTTTACATCTAGCTTGCTTAGATGAATGTAAGTCGAGGTAACCCCATGGCCATGATCTAAAATTAATGTGCCACCTGAGTAATATAAATCTGGCTCAGCAAATACCACGGTACCGCTGATCGGCGCATACACAGGAGAGCCTGTTTTATTTGCTATGTCTAAACCAAAGTGTGGTCTGCGTGGTTCACCATTAAAGTAACGCTGGCTTCCATAAACACCTGAAATACGGCCCTCGGCAGGCCTAAGCACAGGCTGTAAAAAGTACTCTAGGTCAGAGTTAACAGCGCGCGCTTTTCTTACCGCGACCGCTTCCCGACTAATACGCTCACTGACCGCTTTTGGTGGCGACACATATTTTTTTGCAACACCGGTTATTTTATCGATGTTGTAGTCACGAAGGGTTATAACTAAATTTTGGCTGTGGCTTTTTCCACTCTTATCAACCCATGATAGTGTGTGGTTTGGTTTGGCATCACGACCAAAACCAAATACAAATAAGCCAGTATCAGATAGCTTTAACGGCTTACCATTTAAGCTAACCGATTTTGCGTTATTTAATTGCCCTGTAACCAAGCCGCCTTGAGTTAAATGCCCTTTTAGTTCAACTGCCAAAGCACTAAAACTAAATGATGCAATTAACGCTGACACTAATAAGGATTTAAGCATAACTAATTGACCCCTTGCCGACGCCTTCATAAGCGGTAATTTTTACGTCTTTTTCTGGATGCTGCAGTTTTACTTGGCCGGCAATATACTCTGCAATACATTCTACTGTGGTATCTATTGGTAAAATGTCGCAACGCGATTCGCTAATAGCCATTTCAAAATAACCTTGCGCGGCTGTATATGCAAAACACACGTCATCCTCTTTGGCGATAATGTGTTTTAATTCAGAGGCGCTGATTTGATCTTCGCTGGTAGCTAAGTAAATATCTTGCCATTTATAAGCCCACTGTTTTTGTAAACGAGGCATAGAGATACCACCTAAGCTGATCCCTATTTGTGAACGATGGCCATGAATAATGCGCTGGCAATTACCATCATGCTTTTTAAGGCCATGGCTGTAGTGGTAGTAAAAACTTTGGTTGTGCTCAGGCTTTAATACCAGTTCAATTTTTTCAATATTATCAGGAAGCTGTGGCAGTATTGTGGCAACTAAATACTCTGTAACCGACTCAATGGTTATCTTATCGGTATCTATCAGGCAAAAAGCTTGATGAGGCGCACTCATTGCAAGGTGCTTATTCTCACCAAATGTACAATCTAATGTTTTATGATCAGCAAATTCATTAACGCTACCGTTTAGGTTATTTGGAACAGCTAAACGGTGATCAATACACTCATCAATAATGCCTTTTATTTGCTTTTTAACTAAGCCAAAGTCTAAAACCATAGACTCTTCATTTAGTTTGCCATGTAAAGTCAAATCAACAATCCAACTTTCGCCAACTGCACCGCGTTTATTGCATAAGTAAGAAAAATCAATCACAGTGAGTGAGTTAACAAAAAGGGTCATAAATTTCCTTTAAACTGATTAAAAGTCAGCCCTAATTATAATGATTTCTGTTAGTAATTGCGCGGTTTAATCATACTAAAATCAGTTGCATTTACTGATTGCTTATAATTAAACCATTTTTTAACTGCTCCGAGTTGTTTAGCGTACAAGTGTACGCTAAAGTACGGGGCAATTTCTAAGCAAAGATAAAGTGTTATGGAACCTAAAAATAGCTATACAAAAGAAGATTTGATCCTTTGTGGTCAAGGTGAAATGTTTGGTGAAGGAAATTGTCGTTTACCAAGTGACAACATGTTAATGATGGATCGTATCATCTCTATCACCGATGATGGTGGTGAGCACGGTAAAGGCCAAATTATTGCTGAGCTAGATATTGACCCTAGCCTTTGGTTTTTTGACTGCCACTTTAAAGGCGACCCTGTAATGCCGGGTTGTTTAGGCTTAGATGCAATGTGGCAACTGGTTGGGTTTTTCTTAGGCTGGTCTGGTGGCCCTGGTCTTGGCCGCGCATTAGGTGTAGGCGAAGTGAAATTTACTGGCCAAATTCTACCAACGGCAAAAAAAGTAACTTACCGTCTCGATATGAAACGCGTTATTAAACGTAAGTTGTTTATGGGCATGGCTGATGGCACTGTTGAAGTAGACGGCCGCGTTATATACGAAGCAAAAGATTTAAAAGTGGGCTTATTCCAAGACACTAGCGCGTTTTAATTTTAAAGCACGCAACAAAAAAGCCTCTAACTAGAGGCTTTTTTGCTTAAATTAGTTGTGAGTTTATGTTTTATACATATTGCGATTTTCTATTGCCTCGCGCCAACCACCAAGCCACTCAGACTTAGGATCAACTTGTTGATAAGGGCAGTGCTCTTTTGAGCGACCAGCTAAACCAGCTTTAAAACCTTGAGAATGAGCTCTTTCTAAACGATCTCTTTTCTGTCTCTTCATCGGTAAAATCCTCACCTTTATATTTATATTTTTGTAGCATTAAATTCATCTACATTTAATAAATAGCCAACAAAAATGTTAAATTCAAACACAAAATACAATTAATTTGTTTGACTTTAACTAAGCTGCTGATGCAATGATAAATTAATTTAAAAATAATTTTATTGATCAACTATAACCAATTTAACTTTATTAAAATGTTCCGATACATCGGTTCAAAACACATAAGTGTCATATTTGTGACTAATAATATCCCCTTAAGTTCCCAATTAATTTGTAATCAAAAAATGAACGTCAGAGCTGTTTTAAAAACATCCCAAATAAAAGCTTGATTAATTAAAACCGATCGGTCTAATATAAAGCATGAACAAAACACCAGCAGTTGCAACTAGGCGTGGCCGCCCACCCAAAATAGCCAGAGACAGCGCAGATACAAAAGCGCTGCTCATTCGTGTGGGCTTAGAAACCTTAACTGAGTTTGGCTTTAGTGCCACCGGGCTCGACACCATATTAAAAAAAGCAAAAGTACCAAAAGGCTCTTTTTATCATTACTTTAAAAGTAAAGAAGCCTATGGCTTGGCACTTGTTGATGCCTACGACGATTTTTTTATAAATAAACTTAAATTTTACCTAGAGCAATCTGAAGTCCCCGCACTTGAGCGCATTGTTAATTTCACACAAAGCGCAATTGCTGGAATGCAAAAGTATGATTACAAACGCGGGTGCTTGGTGGGTAACTTAAATCAAGAGCTTAATCATTTAAGTGACGACTTTAAAACTCGTTTAATGCAAAGCTACATCGCTTGGCAACAACAATTAAAACGATGTTTAGATTTAGCCCAGCAGCAACAAACTATTAATCCACACATTAATACCGAACAAATGAGTGAATATTTTTGGGTGGGTTGGGAAGGCGCAGTAATGCGAGCTAAACTAACCCAATCAAGTAAGCCACTTACTTTATACACAGAAATGTTTTTACGCGCATTACTCAGTTAATGCATTTTTTATTACTAATTTAAAGACGATCGGTCTAAAAGGAAATCTAATGAGCAATTCTATCAAAGCTATTGTTATAGATAAGCAAGACGACAACTACACTGCAGTCCTAAGCACCATAAACAGTGACGATCTACCAAACGAAAATGTATTAATTGATGTGCTTTACAGTACCTTAAATTATAAAGATGGCTTAGCCATCACGGGTAAAGGCCCCGTTGTACGTAGTTTTCCTATGGTGCCGGGGATTGATTTAGTGGGTACAGTGACTAGCAGCGACAGTGCTGAATTTAAAAGTGGCGACCACGTTATTTTAAATGGTTTTGGTGTTGGCGAAAAGCACTGGGGTGGCTTATCTCAAAAAGCGGCACTGAGCAGTGATTGGTTAATTCCCCTACCCGCTAACTTATCACCTAAACAAGCTATGCAAATTGGTACTGCCGGTTATACGGCAATGCTCAGTGTTATTGCACTAGAAAAGCAAGGCGTTACTCCCGAGTCAGGTGAAATTTTAGTGACCGGTGCTAATGGTGGCGTAGGCAGTTTTGCTATTTATTTACTAAGCCAGCTAGGTTATCAAGTCACCGCTGCAACAGGTCGTATGGAGCAAGCAGACTATTTAAAATCATTAGGAGCAACTAATGTAATTGATAGAAATGAGTTTTCTAACCCTGGTAAACCTTTGCAAAAAGAACGCTTTGCTGCAGCTATTGATTCTGTAGGTAGTCACACACTTGCAAATATTTGTGCATCACTTAAATATGGGGGGGTTGTTACTGCTTGCGGGCTTGCTCAAGGTATGGACTTACCGGCCTCGGTTGCACCATTTATTTTACGTGGGGTTTCATTAATGGGTATTGATAGCGTTATGCGCCCTAAAGCGGATCGTGTTGAAGCTTGGGAACGTTTAGCTTCATTAGTTAATGCCGATTACTTGGATAAAATTTCAACTGAAATAAATCTTGATCAAGTCATTGAAAGCGCCGAGCAACTAATGCAAGGCCAAATTCGTGGTCGTGTAGTGGTTAATTGTCAAAGTTAAGCATTTTTGCTACTAAACTCTCGTTATTAAATTTATAATGTTCGCTGATTTTTTAATAACGAGAGAACACCTATGAGCAACCAAGAACTTTTCAGTAATAACCCACTGCAAGGCGTTAAATTAGAGCAAGTGGTTGAAGAACTGGTTGAGCAATATGGGTGGGAACTCCTGCATGCCTACTTACAACTTAACTGCTTTAAAAATAATCCAGACATTAAATCTGCAGTTAAATTTTTGCGTAAAACCGAGTGGGCACAACAAAAAGTAGATAATTTCTATTTGTACCGCCTTAAAAACTTACCTCGCCCAGATGACGTACAATACGAACTGCCTCCACGCGACCGCATTATTCCTGAAGGCGATAAACCAGGTGAGCCTTGCGAGTTAAGCTTTTCTGATGCAAAACGTATTCAAGAAAAAAAAGCAGCAAAACAACGTGCGCGTACCCGTAAGCAACGTTCAAATTCAAGTAACCCGTGGGGTAACTAATACACCTTTTAGGCAAGAGTTAACAATAAACGTTAGCTCTTGCGTTATTGCATAGTGTAGCAATTAATAACCACGGTATTTCCAAAAGTCGTCTTCGGTTTTTGTCTCTTCATTAGCCACTAACTTAAATGTTTTATCCGCAATGACTTTCCCCGCTAAAGATAAGGTCATACGCCAGTCACCTATTTTATCCTCAATAGGCTCCCATACCGTATCGCCTAAATAAAACGACCAGTCGTTATCTTTAACATATACAGTGCCCTCAAAAGGCAGCATCACTTCGCCATTGGTATCTATAATATCTGGGTGGTAAATACAGAAATGTAGTTTTTCGCCTTTGGCTTTTTTAATATTAACTATCAGACCAAATTCTACATCAAGTTCTGCTTTGACTTGCGTAGTGAATTGAGTAATTTGCGGTAGTGATTTACTGTCTTTGTCCCAGTGACTATATATGCCGAAACTTTGTAATGTAATTTGTGGTTTAGATTTTGCCATTGAACTTTCTATTTTTGACTTTCAATTTTTAAACCACCAGCTTAAGCGAGCGGTTTATTAATTAAGTAGTTGCTTTGGATTTTTAGGGTAATAATTGCTGGGTTGTTGTTCACATAAACCGAACTCACGAGTGTTTTTATAAGGTAACTTCATAAAACCAGCCACCCCCACGTCGGTAATATTTACCGCGTATTGCATAAGCTTATTTAGTAAACGTTTAAATTCTACTTCTTTGTTGGCATCAAGTAATCTGTAATAATGATGAATTTTCATCCTATCTGGCAGCGCCTCAAAAATAATACAGCCGGTATGATGTATCTGGTTTAGCTCAAATACACATTTAATGACTTTTTTAGGCAGTTGCAGTTGCTCATCGGGGTCTTTACCATCTTCAAAATATGAATGCGGACGCGTCACATCGCTGGCTTTTACATTAACCACTTCATAATCAAGCTCTGGTAATTGATTAAATTTAAATGCGCCGGTGCCATCACGTTCTAACTGAATTGTTTTGCGGGCATCAAATAAACAACACTTAAATAAGCCTTTTTGGCTAATAGCTTGTGCAAGCATCACCGTGTTATTAACCGCATCAGTAAACGCGGTTGCGAGTGTTTCGTCATACATAATGAGTGACGATTCAACATACAAAGAATCATCTTTCCAATGAAAACTCAGCCCCCCTACTACAGGGTACTTCGCTAAGCGACTAATAGAGGCTAAAAACGCTTTTTCGGTATCCCCAGTATCAAACAAAAATTCTTTGTAATACCTATCTAACTGAGCATCGTTTACATCGAGTAATTGCTGTTTATGGTCGGCTTGGCGTAAAAACTGTTTTCGGGAACTATATACAACGGTTTCGGGCTCAGGATCTTGGCTAAACCAAAAAGGAATGCGTGCTTTAGTGTCTTGCTTTGGTAGCTCTGGTAAAAATGCTTTTGCCATGGTTTCTATGTTACGCATAAAATAGTCACCTGCTTTGTCTCTTACTAACCGTTCTTTTGAAAGCATGCCATCAATAACGTTTGCCAGCTCCTTAGGTAACATTAAACTACTGGCCGGAATAGCCTGAGCGCCAAATCGACAAGACTGAGCCGATGCAAGTGCATATAAAGTTGATGCAACCCCCTGCTCATCAAAACGAGGGGATGACTTATCGCCAGACATTTGCGCATCACCAATAAAATACACATCACCCATTCGCGCGTTAGTGGTGCTTAAATCACCCGACATTAAATCCATAAAATTACTGGCAATTGGGTTTCCTTGTTCATCTACTTGGGCATAAACAGAGCTTCCCCAGTCAACCAATGAAAGCTGCTTTTCATTTTCATCCCAAACCAAGTTAGAGGGTTTAATATCACCATGTACAATAGGCTGCGGGCTTAAACCATTTTTATGATGGCGTAAATCAAGCAACACATTTCTTAATTTAACCGCTAAGCTCATTATTTTGGCGGCCGGTAAGCGCCCTTGCTTTAGTGATACTTTTTCAAGGTCTTCACCAATAGCGCGCGCCATCATCAAAATGCCTTGTTTTTTTATTCGCTCAAAACCATAAAATGTTGGCACTAAGGGATTTTTGATTTGCGAAAGCATATACGCTTCATCTTCAAGGCGATCACGTACACTTTGCGCGAGCGTTATTCTTGAAAATTTAAACACCCAAGGCAGGCCATGCTCATCATCCCCTGCAAATACAAACCCAAATGCCCCTGAGCCAATCATTTCTACCTTTTTATACCCAAGCAAAGTGAGCTGTTTAATACAAATATTAAGCCACTGACGATGTTTTTTTGCATCACGGTGTGACAGCAAATAAACCGATTGCTCTTCGTTGATATAAAAATTACGAATTTCTTTAGCTTTCAATGTGGGTTCTCTAGGTTAGTTGTTAAAAGCGCAGTGTTACCTTTATATTTAATAGTAACGCGAGCATTGTTTTAATTAAACCTTTAAGCATCACAATATGTTTATCAAGTCGTTATGTCATGGTATTTAGACATGATTTAGACGTATATCGCTGTTATTTGCGATTTCGCCGTATCCTACTTAACCACAGCATCGTAAATAGTGTAAAACACACCTTTATATTATTCTTGGGTTAAAAAATGAAACGTATTATAAAAGCCTCTTCAATCGCGCTTGCACTGGGTATGTGTATTAATGCACAAGCAGCAGACTTTAATTTTTCTTCAAAAGTAGACAGCGACGCAAACACGCTGGTTGTATTTTATAGCCAAGATGGCAACAACAGCCAATTTAAAACACTTGATAAACAATTCGATGGCCAATTACAACGTGTTATCGATATAGAAAATTTTACCGGCGATTACGCTAAAGTGGCACAACTTGTTGCGCCAAGTAAAAGTAACTACAGCCGCGTTTTAGTCGTAGGTACTGGTAATACAAGCGAGTTTGATAAAGCAAAAGCAGCTAAGTTAGGCGGTAATATTCACGCTCAACTAGTTAAAGCCAAAGTAGGCACTGCAAGCGTTGTATTTGAAGATGTAACCGGTGTAAGTGACAATGCATTACTTGCTGCTAACTTTGCCCATGGTGCAAACTTACGCGATCATCGTTTTGAAAACTATAAAAAAGAACCAAACACTGAAACAGTTAGCTACACATTTGATGTTGATAACACCAAGCAAACTCGCAAGCTTTACACCCAATTAGAAAGCATTCAAGCCGGTGTGTTTTTAGCCCGCGATTTAACCTCTGAAGTCGCTACCGAAATGACACCTGTTGATTTTGCGAATGCGGCAAAAGAATTATCATCTTTGGGCGTAACCATCAAAGTATTGGAGCCTAAAGAAATAAAAGAACTGGGTATGGGTGCATTAGAAGCTGTTGGCCGAGGTAGCCAGCAAGGTGCCCGTTTAGTAGTTGCTCATTATAAAGGCTCTGACGATGCCCCTATTGCCCTTGTTGGTAAAGGCATTACGTTCGACTCAGGTGGTTACAGTATTAAAACCGGTGCGTCTATTGCACGTATGAAATCAGACATGGCTGGTGCTGCTGCCGTACTTGGTACTGTAAAAGCAATGGCGTTAGCTAAAGCAGATAAAAACGTAGTAGCCGTTATGGGAATGGCAGCTAATATGGTATCGCAATTTGCTGTTGCTCCAGGTGATGTTGTTCGCACTGCTGAAGGCTTAAGTGTAGAAATATTAAATACCGATGCTGAAGGTCGTTTAGTACTAAGTGATGCAATGTGGTATGCACGTGAGCACTACAAACCAGAGGTCATGATTGATGTTGCAACCTTAACGGGTTCTAAAATTCGTGCTGTTGGTAATGAATACGCAGCGGTATTCTCTGATGATGACACGCTAGTATCTCAACTTACTCTTGCAGGTAAACAAGTAAACGAAAACCTATGGCGCTTACCATTAGGTTATGAAGATATGTTGAAGTCTGACATTGCAGATTTAACAAATGTGGGATCAGGTGGCCCAGGCGCAACCACTGCAGCCACTTTCTTAGAGCATTTTGCTGGCGATACACGTTGGGTGCATATCGATATTGCAGGTAATGCCTTAGTGAAAAAAGGTAAAGATGAGCTTTCGCCAGGGGGAACGGGGTTTGGTGTTCGCTTACTAAGCGAATGGTTATTAGCTAACTAATTGTTTATTAATACTAATAAAAGCGCCAAAGTAGGTTTACTGTTTTGGCGCTTTTTGCATTTTACTGAGTAGCTTTATAGGTAAGGCCTCATAAAATAAACAGTTAAAACCGTTTTATTAATTGATTTTGTTTAATTTATAGCCAAAGGTGAAAAAACAAACAGTAATGAGGTCAATGGAAGGAAAGTAACCTACCTGCTTTATAGCGTTTTTTATTTATCTATTTGTTTTCTTTTATTTTTTTTGAACAGCTCTGAGCCATTGCAGCTGGTGTTATAGTACTATTGTTTGCCTGTTTTATATAAAGCCTGCCCCTTCAAAAGTTAAACATAATCAAGACTCAACGCCTGTGTAAAGCTTCACCAATAAAATAGTTTCAGGCTGGCCATCCAAAGATTAATGCGGAATAAGAGATTAGTAATTTGAAGTATTTGCAAAGAGGTGAAGTTTTAATATTTTTGTTAAGGAACTAATTAGCGCATTAGTTAAACTACAAAATGGGTTCATATATTAAAAAAGGCGCTTAAAAAGCGCCTTGCTAACAAGTATGTGTGCTTAGAACATATCTTGATAGGAATTTGTTGTACTGAATGTAATTGCTTTTTCAAAGCCTGGCAGCTGAATGCTGTGCTCATCAATAACAATGTCATTTTCATCAATCAGCCCATCACCAAAACGATAAACAAGCACGTATTGACCTAAATCTGCTTGTTGTTGATAGTGTTGTTGTGCTTCTTTTACTGCTGCATGCTTGCTGGTATAAAGCCCCATCGTTTCATCGCCATGACGCTTAGCAAGCATCTGCATCGTTACTTTTGCTGAAAGCACTGTGGCTGTTGCATTATTACCACCAAACCCTTTAGAATTTATAAATGCAATATCCATATCACCACAATCATAGTGACTGTTACGAATATCTAAATGATCTGCATAAACATCATCAGCCACTTTATCTATAGTGGTAATACCCGGCATAATATTATGACTAAATACACCTAAGGCAATGGCAAGCTGATCGCCACTGGCAGGTGCTATAGTATGGCCAACATACGCTTTAGGGGCGGTTACTTTCCAATTATCTATTGCAAATATTTGCGCTACTTTATGATAAATTAACGACTCAGTTACGCGGTTTTGTGGTGTGCTTGAACCATGGGCTAAAATAAAGCTACGTTGCTGTAATGCCTCTTTACCTAGTAAGCTACTGGCAAGTGCAGCCGATTTTGCCATGGTAATGTAGTTACCAGGCCCAGGTGAAGTAATTGATTTTTTTACTCCATCGGCGTTAACAAATACATCAGGCACACAGCCCATAATGTCTGCACCTAGTTCAAGTGCCAGCGCATCATCCATTAATATAGCCACTTGTGCGCCTTCACCTAAAGTAAAGCCACAGTTTTCGCCAAATGGGCGGCTGCTTCTACGATAATCAGGTTCATCGTCATTACTTAAATCATCTAAGCGGCGCAAACCTTCAATATTAGCCAGCGCACTCATATTGCCAAAGCCTTCAACCACTTCAGGGGTAATCGCACATTCTACACTTGCCACAATTGCAACACGTGTGCGCCCGGCTTGTATATCATTTACTGCTGCGCGCAAGTTATATAAAAAAGTAGCACACGCACCCGATGTTGAAAAAGTAGTCCCTACATTGCCCGTAACATAGGCATTGATAAAATCGGTCGACATTGTATTTAAACCCAGTGCTAGCTGCTTAGTGCTGACGCGATCACCCTGCTGGCGCGCTTTGACTAACCCACCTAAGCCTTTATCGTCCATTTGGCCAATAACCGATGCTGAATAAGTACCAATTTTATCAGGCTCAACACTATTCATAATGTATTGCCAATCAAGTCCGGTTGATTTTATTGCATCGGTGGCAGCAAAAATAGTGGCTTGTAAACCACGAGGTTGGTAGCGGCTATTGTACATAATTGACGGATCAAACCCTGTGGGTAGTTGCCCAGCAGATTTAATTGGGTTATCACGAGTAGAATCATGTTTAATATCAAATTGAGCAGCAATAGTTACTTTCACTTTTTTATTTTCAAGTTCTTCTACGTGCCAACTTTCAGGAACTGGCGAAGGTAAATCACGACGGCGTGTTTCAAACACAATCGCGTTTTCATCCGATGCGGTTAACGTCATTTTTTGCTGCCATGGCGTGGCATCTACATCAAAATGTTGTTTTTCAATTTTACGAATTAATGTACCTGCAATAATTTGCTCACCAAAACGTGCTTCTATGTCGCTTTGCTCAACATTATTGCCTTGCATGTCTTGTAGTTGTCCATTCACAACACTCACTAAATTCATTAATGTGGCGAGGCCTAAAAATGTTTCTTGGCGAGCTTGAGACTCTAAGCTATCTAACACGATACGACGATAACCTTGATGAAAAGAAGTACGGCCAGCGGCATTAATGCCTCCCATGCCGACAATGACGGGTAATGCGGTCATAATTTACCTTTAAAAAAACGTGTTATAAGAATATGGAGTTAGTTTAAATGGATTACGCACACATCTTTGTGCTTTAATAGCCAAATATTAAGCATAAAAGGCCAAAAACAACTGGTCGGAGCATTTAAATGAGCAATAATCCAACAAATCCACCATTAAATATAGCTATTGCTGTTTACTCGCATCTACTGGTAACTAGTTTAACCTTGCCAATTGAAATGCTTCGAGCAGGTGAAGCGTTCGCCAAAGGGCACACTAGTAAGCAACACTTTAGAGCACTGAATATTCATTTAATTGCAAAAAATATGGCTCCTATTGCAACCAGAACAGGTTTAGCCATCGTGCCTGATTGCAGCAGTGATAACGCCCCCTATTGCGATTTAATCATTGTTCCGAGTATTTGGCGTAATCCACGCCCGGTTGTTAAAACGAATCAACCAATAGTTAATTGGCTCAATGAGAGTTTTACCATGGGAAGCCATATTATTGGCGTTGGTACCGGCAATTGTTTGCTCGCAGAAGCCGGTTTACTTGATGGTCACCCTGCAACCACTCACTGGCATTATGCCAAGCAATTTTCTCAAGATTATCCAAACGTTAGCTTAAAACCTGATTTTTTTATTACCCAATCAGAGCGCATGTATACGGTAGCCAGTTTAAATGCCTTAGCTGACGTTATTGTTCATATTATTAGCCAATACTATGGTAAAGAAGCGGCGCAGCATGTTGAGCGGAACTTTTCACATGAAATACGTAAACCCTACGAAGATCAACGCTATTTAGAAGGCGCCGTTAACCGACATGCTGATGAACTTATTGCACAAATACAATTTTGGTTAAAAACTAATTTATCTAGTGAGTTAGATTTACAAGAAGTCGCGGCACAATTTAGCTTAAGCTACCGCACGTTTACACGCAGGTTTCGACTTGCTACAAATCAAAGCCCTATAGAGTATTGGCAGCAGCTACGTGTTGAAGGTGCAAAAGAATTACTGGCCTCATCAAACTTATCAATTCAGGAAGTCGCGTTAGAAGTTGGCTATAACGATCAAGGACACTTGACCCGTGTGTTTAAAAAGGTATTGAGCCAAACCCCGAGCGAATACAGAAAAGTAGTCAGACGAAAGTTATTTGGTTAATGTTTCTTTGCCCTTGTTTGATATTTTATTCAGGCCGTTGACAACGCAGAGCTGCTTATAAAGCCATGCTTTTTTCCGAACAATAAGTAAACCAATACAGGAAGAGTACACACCCAATGCGATATGCCAGTCTCTAGATTAATTGCGGTGATAGCGAGCAACACAACCGCAAAGTAAGTATAAATAACAGCATAGCGATGCCATAATTTAGAGCGGCATGTTCTCGTTTGGTGAAACCGCAGAAGAACTAAACTCGTTAAGAATACTCAATGTAGACAATGTACAAGGTTATTTTATTGGCCGCCCCGCACCAATTGAAGATGCGCTTAGCTTCCAAAACAAAGTACTACCCGCATAAAAACGCCACTAATTAGTGGCGCTCGGTATCAATACTGTCTTTTCGATAATAGCGTTTATGATAACTTTTCACTTTAGCATGCACGCCTTTACTTAAGCTTTTAAACTTAGCTTCTAGCACATCAACGCCGTATAAAATACCCACCACAAGCACCGAGAGCTTAATAGCAGCCCCTAGATTCTCGGTTGCTATCATCACGCCAATGGAGGCCAGTACCCAAATGGTGGCAGCAGAGGTAACCCCGACTACCGCACCGTCTTTTGCGAGCATTACGCCTGCGCCTAAAAAGCCGATGCCGGTAATTATTTGCCCGACTACGCGAGAATGATCAATCACATCCCCTTGTAAATTAAACGCAGTCGATAAAAACAAGTAAGTACCTAAAGTGATCAGTGCAGAAGTACGGATCCCTACAGGTTTGCCTCGCAATTGCCGTTCTATACCAATAATAGCCCCACAAAAAGCCGCCGTACCAATAGCTGCCCACGAGTATGGGTCTACATCGATAAAATCTAAAAATGTCACTTAAAATCCTATCTATTATTTTTTACCAATAGCAACTGCCGTTCTAAGCCTTTGACTACCAAAAGCAGACATTTTACTAAAATCGCTGCGTGCAATTGGCACATATTGACAGTCAATCGCTAATTGGTTGTCGTTACCTGGTTCGCAAAACGGGTCATGTACGTACACACAGTGCGCATCTAAATGAGTAACACATACCCAATGCGGTGATTTTTTTCCATCAAACCGATAAGTACTTATTAACAGCAACACACTAAAACCTTGGTTTAACCAGGTTTCTATATCAGTTAGTTCAACATCTTTGTAGGTAACAGAAATATTAGCCGAGGCTATGCCTTCAACAAATTGCTGATGTACTGTCGCCAGCACCGTTTTTTTATTATCACTGCGTACCCCATCTAAAAATAATGGCTCTGAGGTATTAACAATGACCTCACTTTTAAATCCCCGTTTATTTGCAGCCAATGCCAAGCCAAACGGATGACAACCACCATGCCCCGAGGTCATAAAAATAGTGGTGCCTTCACGCCATAAGGCAAGTTCATGTGACTGACTCAGCTCTGTGCTGTTATCAAGCGAGCCCATTGCCATTAATAATGCCGCAGGCCCGCAGGTAAACTCGGTAGTTTGCTGATACCATGGCGTTAAACGCTCAACTTGCAACTCGCTGGTTTGACGGATGTTTTTTTGCATGCGCAAGGCATCACTGTGATCATCGTAATAATCACTGTACTGACCAAAAACACGATACCCTACACTTTTATAAAGCCCTATGGCGCTGTCGTTATTTACTGCCACTTCTAAACGCAAATAAATACGCCCACGCTCACTAGTGGCTTTTTCAAGGGCTTTAAGCAGCGTTTTAGCAATTCCTTTGCCCTGCATCGTCGGTAATACGGCTAACGAATACAAACGTGCTAACCGCGTGCCTTTGTGGCACCACACTAAACCGTAACCACATAATTGCGCATTATGCTCGGCGACTAATAAAATCCCATGTTTAGCACTAAGCCAACGCTTTAAACTTCGCGCACTAAGCTTATCGTTACTAAAGCAGGCATTTTCAAGCGCTACTAAGGCTTTTAAATCACTCGCGCTTGCAGGGCGAATACTAATACCCGCTCCTGCCAAAATCGTCATATCAGACAATGCGTTAAGCATTAGCCGCGACCTCGTGCTTCAAGGCGCTGTTTAAACTCATCCATAATGATCATGTATAACTCATCACCTAAGTAACCATCTTCTACTTTGTGATCAATACTTGGGTTATCGTTTACTTCCAACACATACGCACGGCCTTGATGCTCTTTTACATCCACACCGTATAAACCCTTACCCACGGTTTTACATGCTTTTAAAGCAGCATCCAGTACAGCTTTAGGTAATTCAAACGTAGGCAATGTTTCAAAGCTACCCGAGAAAAACCGTTTCGCGTCATGGTTATATATTTGCCAATGGTTACGCGCCATTAAATAACGACACGCATAAATAGCACGGCCATTAAGTACCCCTACACGCCAATCGTATTCTGTGTACATGTACTCTTGCGCCAGAACTAGCGCACTTAAAGCAAATAACTCACTAAGCTTAACTTCTAATTCATCACGATTAGCAACTTTATACACGCCTTTTGAAAACGATCCTTCTGGCATTTTTAATACCAGCGGATAAGTAAACGACGCTTCTAGTTGCTCAATTGTGTCTTTTGATTGATCTGCCACAACCACGGTTTTTAAGCTCGGTACTTTTTGATAATTAAATGCATCATGTAAGTACACTTTATTACAGCATCGTAAAATAGACTCCGCATCATCAATCACCACTAAACCTAAGCTTTGCGCTTTACTTGCAAGGCGGTAGGTTGGGTGATCAATCGCTGTTGTTTGGCGAATAAACAACGCATCAAATTGGGCAATATTGTCTATTTCCTCAAAGCTTAGTGCTTTTGCGTTAATACCATGTTTCGCTGCTGCTTTTATAAAACGGGCTATTGCATCTTTATCACTTGGCGGTACTTTTTCGTTATGATCAACCAATATCGCCATATCCCAACGAAAACGGCGCTCTACTTTACCAATACGCCATTGCGTTTGGGTAAACTCATTTAGCTTTTCAATAAACGCAGCATATTGTTGCTCGCTTAGGGACGCTAATGATCCTTGTTGTAATAAGCCTTGCTCATCAACAAATAAAATAGGTGCAGGATATTGTTTAAAAACCGATTTAGCGGCTTTAGCTTGTAATTCGTTTAGAGCATGACCAAAATAAACAGCACCATCAATATGGCCAATATTTTGTAATGACGCTTGATTGCTTCGAAGCGCGTTAATTGTTTTTACACTCGGTAATACTTGGTGCTTGCGCGCCTCAGCAAGTAACGAACAGTAATAGCCTTTACTTAAATACTGGCTAGCATCACATAGATTTATTATGCGGGTTTTTGGTTCGTTGCGTTTTGGGTAGTCACGCAAATAGGTGTTAAAGGTAATGACATTTTCAAATGAAAGAGCAAGCGTTTGCTCATTGTTATCAACCACAATTAAGGTTTTAAACACGACTTTTCCTAGTTAAGTCAAAATATACAAAGCAGCCTTGCTAATCAGTTAGCTCAGCGAATAAAACAGCAAATAGAAACACCTATCGCACTAAGTGCAGCATTTAGCAAATCACTTAATACGATAGGTGCTTTAACGAATATCTACTATAAACGTTAGCGCTTAAATTGCTTAAGCGACAGGTGATTTATATGCCCTTTTTTAGATGCGCACAAACGAGATATTTTTAGCGTAAAGATAAAAATTTTTGATGAACTTTTTTATTGCTAATTTGTGTTTTAAAATAGCCAAAATTTAATACTAAAAGTGATCATCATGTCTCTTCCCGCTTGTCCTAAATGCCAATGTGAATACGTTTACGAAGACCAACAGCTGCTTATTTGTCCAGAATGTGCCTATGAGTGGAACCCAAATGTTATTAATGACGAAGACGCTATTTTAGTGAAAGACGCAAACGGCACTTTACTTGCTGATGGCGACAAAGTAACCGTAGCTAAAGATTTAAAAATTAAAGGTAGCTCACAAGTTATTAAAATTGGCACCAAGGCCTTAGTAAGACGTGTACTTGATAAAAAAGATCATGAACTTGACTGTAAAGTAGATGGCATAGGTGAAATGATGGTGACGGCTAAATTTGTTAAAAAAGCCTAAACCCATTGAGATTAAAAATTAAATTCAGCCATAACCTGTGTAAACTTGGCGCTTTATTACATTAATAAACTAAAATCTACTTTAACCAATTGATTTTAAGCGCCTTTTAAAAGTTAAAAATCTAAATTCAGTTCTCATAGTGGTGTGTTAGTTGTCTAATATTACGACTTCTGCTTTGTGAAAGTGTGTTTTTGCGCTTTGCAAAACATCGGCAGTAAACTTTGAGTTTGGCACTGGTATATCAATAAAATTGCCACTTTTACAAAATAAAGTAACGGTATTTGACGCTAGCTGTATTTTAATTATCGCCCCTTTAGGAATAAGCTGCATTCTACTTTTATTATTATTGAACCAGTGAGGTTTTTTGCAAAGTAGAACGTTTTCCAATATCAGAAAAAACACGCTCAGGCCTAAAAGTTAAGTACTTTATAATTAAAGCCGTGAGTAAAACACCCGTAATTGTGACGGTAAAAATCCCTATCTCCATAATATTCCCTTAAATTTATGTCCTTTATTTAACTGCTTATCCGTTAATGATTATCAGACTCAAGTAAATCTTATAAGTTCACGCTATAAATGCCTTAGTTGTGTTGAGTGAAACCGGCTAACATCGAGCTATAAACACCCCTTAACTAGTGTATTATATTAGCTTATTAGGTAACACAGTTAATGTTTCATCGTAAGCGCGTTGATTAAAATTATTCGAATGCGGGTTCAGTTTCAGGCAATTATTTAATAAAGAGGCCTACGAGATGCTGCGTCTCAGAGTAAAAGACAAATAAATACTACATTCAAAGCACTTTAACTACATCGTAACTATGTTTTACATCACCGAGTGTTAAACTAACTTCATCATCGACTTGTTTACCTAATAACTGTTGGCCTAATGGTGCACCAGAGGTAAGTACTTGTATAGTTGTGCCTTTAATATCAACGGTTAATCCACCAGCTGCTGGGCCTAAATAAAACCATTTTTGTGTGCCTGCATCATCAGCTAAACACACCAATGAACTGACTGCTATTGTGCCTGTAACGGCGTCGTTGTAGATGGCTTCAAATAGTTGTATTTCTTTATAACACTCATTCACCCGATCAGCGTGACCTTGCGCTAAATACGCGGCTTCAAGCCCGAGCGTATCATATTGAGTTTCTGCAATACTTTCTTCGTGAGTCGCGGTATCGTGAGCTGTTTTAGCTGCAATTTTCGCAGTATTTAGCTGCTCTTCTAAGGCAAAACGCAGGTGCTCTATAACATGGGCTTTATTCATTTGGAAATTCACTAAATACGGTAAAAATAATTTTGCCATTTTATACCAATCTACTTTGATATGGGACCTATTTTAACGATAAGAAAATGACTCTATAACTAGGCAAAATTTTTGACATCTAGTTGTTCTAAATGAAAAAATTTTAACAACGTTATAGGGGAATTTAATTCGTTAAATTTATCAAATATTTATGCAGGTTGGTATTAGCATTGTTGCTACACCTAACACTATCCCTTTGCTGTGTAACAACAATGCTGATTTAAGCCTATGGCATATCCATTAATGCCTGCGTTTGCTGATCCACTTGCTTATCGTAGTTTTTAGCACTTAACCCAAGTAGCTCGGGTAATGTTGCAGCAATACAAATGGACGATAACGTGCCTACGACTATTCCTGCAAACAGAGCAATTGCAAATCCCTGAAGCGGCGCCCCTGCTAACAGCCAAACACTTGCCACCGTTGCGAGCGTAGTCCCGGAGGTAATAAGCGTACGAGTTAAGGTACTTTTAATTGCACTGTTGATAATACTACTTGGTTTGAGTGTGATGTTTGTTGCTATGCGCAACAGCTCGCGCACCCTATCTCCAACTATTATTGAGTCATTTAATGAGTAACCAATAATCGCCAACAAACTGGCTAAAACAGTTAGGTTAAACTCTATTTGTAACCATGAGAATAAGCCAACAACCAGCACTAAGTCATGAAATAAAGCCACCACAGAGCCCAATGCCAAACGCCATTCAAAACGAACAGCTAAATAAATCATTACCGCAACCATAGCAGCAAATAATGCTAAGCAGCCTTGTTCAAATAGTTCATCACCCACTTGAGAGCCAATATAAGCCGATGATAAAACCTCAGCATTTATAGTTGGGTTTTGAATTATAGCCGTTTTCCAGTCATCGTTATTACTTGTGTTATTGGGGCCTTGTGTTAGTTGAAAATGATTATTGCCCTGTGCTGTTAGCTCAAATTCACCCTGATGATTTTTTGCAATAAATTGCTCAAGCTGTTTTAGTTCAACACCTTGGCTGGTGGTAAACTCTATTAAGTATCCACCCGTAAAATCAAGGCCAAAGTTTAGCCCTTTTTGTGCAATGGTGAATACCGACAGCAACACAAATATGGCGCTGATCAGCATGCCTGTATAACGTATACGAGACCCTGCCTCACATTTTAAAAAAGAATTAAGCATGCGCGTTTACTCCTGCTTTTTACCCAGCTTTAAATATAAGCTTTGGCTTAAATATTTCGATACATACACACCAGTAAATACCGATGTGATAAGTCCCAGCGCCAGCGTTATAGCAAAGCCTTTTACAGGGCCATAACCTATGCCATATAAAATAATCGCGGTGATCATCGTGGTTATATTGGCATCTAAAATCGTATTCGCAGCTTGTTTATAGCCCTCTTGTATCGCTTGATATGGAGGGCGTCCTTTGCGGCGCTCTTCTTTAATGCGTTCAAATATAATCACGTTAGTATCAACCGCCATTCCTATGGTTAGTACCAAACCTGCAATACCAGGAAGTGTTAAAACCACCCCAGGTAATAATGACATTAACCCCACTAAAGACGTTAAATTTAAAACTAACGCAACATTTGCAATAAGCCCTAAACGACGATACCACAGCGCCATAAAGGCAAGCGTTAACCCCATGCCTAACATTAACGCCGCCAATCCATTGTTAATGTTGTCTTGGCCAAGGCTTGGACCAATAGTTTGTTCATGTACTATGGTCACTGGCGCAGTAAGCGACCCCGCACGAAGTAATAGCGCTAAATCGGCAGCCGCTTGCTGGCTTTGCATATTGGTTATACTAAAGCGTGAGCTTAAATGCTGGGCTATATTCGCCACATTAATGACTTCGCTTTTTTTAACCACTTCACCTTGAGCATTTTGTGAATACTCTGAATAGAGCGTTGCCATCGGCTTGCCTATATTCGCCTTAGAAAACGCCGACATAGCATCGCCACCTTGGCTATCTAGGCTCAGTTGTACTAAAGGTTTACCCCAGTCATCACGGCCAATATTGGCATTATTAATATGCTCACCAGTAAAAATAGGCACAGGGTCGAGCTTAATAGTCCCACCCGATTGCAAATTAAATGTTTGCCCGCCAATCTCTTTAAGTTGATAAAATCCAAGTGACGCGGTAGCACCAATAATACGTTTTGCCTCGGCTGGGTCTTGTACGCCGGGTAGCTCAATGCGAATGCGCTGCTTACCTTGGCGCTGTGTAACCGCCTCGGTAATTCCTAACTCTTCAATGCGTGAGCGAAGCGTAGTGAGTGTTTGGCTCATGACTTGATTATCAAATGCGCTGCGCCCTTGCTCAGAATAACTCACTTTAACGACCTGTAAGTTGCCATGAGTTGATGTGGTTATAGTTAGATTTTCAAAGCGGCTTTTAAGGTCGTTAATAACTGAGGTTAGCTTTTCGGCTGCATTTTCTAATGCACTTATTTCAAAGCCTTGGTTAGTTTGCTTTGCTTTAACACCATAGGCTTTTTGTTTAACAATAATGGCTTTCGTTTGCTGGTAAGCACTGAGTAATTGCTCATCAATGGCTTTATCTAAATCAACATCAAGTACAAATAATACTCCGCCGTTTAAATCAAGACCCAGCTTTATGGGCGATAAACCAAACTCTTGTAACCAAATAGGGCTGGTTGCATGTTCTACAATTTTAACTTGTGTGTTTGGGTAATTCGATTTTATAGCCGCTTGAGCTTGCGCACTTTGCGTAGGTGTATTTAAAAGCACATTAATTGTTGCTTGGTTTTCTACCCCTTGGCTGACCTCAAACCCTTGGCTATTTAAAAAGCGTACTATGTTTTCAGTACTTGGTATTGCTTGTGTTTTAACCTCAGGAGCGGCACTAATATGCAACCACGATTTATTCGGGTATAAATTAGGTAAGGCGCTTATTGCTAGTAAAACCAATACAATCAGCATGGCTACATAGCTTAATTTAAATTTAGCCATAAATGGCTTTTTTTGTTTTTTTAGACTTAACATCGTTATTCCTTATTACTCGGCATAGCCCAGTAACGTACCTATTAGGTACAATTAATCTGCAGGTCAAAACGCAAAGCGTTAAAACCAATTAAATTAAATAAGAAACATTAAGCGTGGTAGGTGGTTACCGCGGTGTATAATAGATTCGCATCTTTCCAGCCGCTCAAGCGCGACTTTTTACTTTTAAATACCCAGGTATACCAAGGCTGACTTATGGTGACTGCTTGCGGTCGCAAAAAAATATGCCTACACCCATTTAGGGCAAAAAACTCATGCACTACATCGTATTCAGGATCGCCCTGCACACTGTGTAAAAATAAAAATGAGTTATTGGCTGTTAGCCTAGGTTGATGCGCAGCAAACTCAGAATGCTTTGAGTTTTTATGCTGTAAATTACCTAGCGATTTTAAAGGTGTGGGAGCGTTAGTTAAATTTTCGACATTAACAACATGGCTATAACTGCTTTGGTTACTGTTTAATTCGTGTTTTACGCCCATAGCATGGCTTTGCACACTAAAGAGTGCGACAAAAAACAAGCATGTAGCTAAAAAAACGCGAAATTTAAACATCTGTCATTTAAAACTAAAATAAAGGATAGCTAGTATATAAGGGCAGCTAATTAAAATACAATAGCCAACATTAAGCTATTTCATTTATATAAAAACAATACTGAGATCCTCGATGCGCTCCAGACAAAGTTCAGTAAAACGCCCCGATGCCATGAATTTAAAACAAAGCATTCAAACTCTTTGGCCTTATATCACTAAATTTAAAGGGCGTGTGCTTATTGCCATATTAGCGCTTGTGGGTGCTAAAGGCGCGACACTTCTTATGCCATGGGCTTTAAAAGAAATAATTGATGCGGTTGATAAATCAATTAACCCCCTACTGCTCGTCCCAACCTTATTACTCGTTATGTACGGCGCACTGCGATTTGCCAGCGTGTTTTTAGGTGAAGTACGCGATGCTGTATTTTCTCGAGTCACCGAGCATGCCATGCGTGACATTGGCCTTAAAGTATTTAAACATTTGCATTCGTTAGATTTAGCCTTTCATTTAGACAGGCAAACTGGCGGTATAAGTCGAGACATAGAGCGCGGCACCAGTGGCTTAAGCTTTTTGATGCGCTTTTTAATGTTTAATATTGTGCCCACGTTGTTTGAAATAATTACCGTGGCGATTATTTTTGGCACCTTGTTTCCTATTTGGTTTGCGTTGATCACCCTACTTGCTGTGGCTATTTATATCTTTTTTACCGTGACAGTTACCTAATGGCGAAACCGCTTTATTCGCGAGTCAAACGGTGCCGACAAGCAAAGTAACACCCGCGCCATAGACAGCTTATTAAATTACGAAACCGGTGAATACTTTAATAACGAAGAGTATGAAGCTAAAACTTACGATACGTTTTTAGCAACCTGGGAACAAGCACGATTAAAAAACAGACTCTCGTTACTGGCGCTAAATTCAGGGCAAGCGCTCATCATTGCCTGTGCAATAACCGCATTAATGTGGCTTGGTGCAAGCGAGGTCGTCACGGGCGAGTTAACGATTGGTGAACTGGTGATGATCAATGCGTATATGATTCAACTCTTTTTACCGCTTAACTTTTTGGGATTTGTGTACCGTGAAATACGCCGAGCCCTTACCGACCTTGAAAACATGCTTGGATTACTAAATACCTCACCCAAAGTAGCAGATAGCGAAACCGCGCAACCATTAGCACTCAAAAATGGGGCTATTAGCTTTGAAAATGTCAGCTTTAGCTACGATAGTAAACGCCCTATTCTTAAGAATGTCAGTTTTTATGTAAACCCTGGTGCTAAGGTAGCGATTGTAGGTGCTTATATGGACTCCCTAAGTAAATCAACAAAAAACTGTCTTTAAAAACAAGTATAGATGCGTGCTTATATACGGGCTTTATTGAGGAGCTACCTCGCCCTAAAATGTACTCGCACCA
>Ga0114899_1000161_pt1 | contig 63867 bp, 52 predicted proteins | sample MalvireepMed_215_FD_83497 | JGI IMG/M metagenome (GOLD analysis project Ga0114899, IMG submission 83497) | Marine viral communities from the Global Malaspina Expedition - Malaspina viral metaG DeepMed_215 | ecosystem: Environmental > Aquatic > Marine > Oceanic | place: Mediterranean Sea...
GCCAGCGTCATCGTGATCGCCGCCGTCAGCGTCGTCTTGCCGTGGTCAACGTGGCCGATCGTGCCGATGTTGCAGTGCGGCTTGTTACGTTCGAACTTTTCCTTGGCCATATCTCTTAGCTCCTGTCCCCCAAACGGGGTCCTTTAAGGTTGGGGGTGTGGGTTAGGCGTACTTCTTGATCACTTCGTCGGCGACGTGTTGCGGCACCGGGTCGTAGTGGTCGTACTGCATGGTGAACTGCGCGCGGCCTTGCGACATGCCGCGCAGGTTGTTGACGTAGCCGAACATGTTGGCCAGCGGCACGAAGGCGTTCACGACGGTGGCGTTGCCGCGCACGTCCTGGCCCTGGATCATGCCGCGACGGCCGTTCAGGTCGCCGATGACCGAACCCAGATACTCTTCCGGGGTCACAACCTCGACGGCCATGATCGGTTCCAGCAGCTTGGGCGCGCCCTGGGTGCGCAGCTCCTTGAAGGCGGCGCGCGAAGCGATTTCGAACGCCAGCACCGAGGAGTCCACGTCGTGGTAGGCGCCGTCGATCAGCGTGGCCTTGAAGTCGATCAGCGGGAAGCCGGCCAGCAGGCCGTTGTCCTTGGCGGACTCGATGCCCTTCTGGACGCCCGGGATGTACTCCTTGGGCACGTTGCCGCCGACGATCTTGGACTCGAACACGAAGCCCGAACCCGGCTCGCCCGGCTCGAACAGCATCTTGATGCGGGCGAACTGGCCCGTACCGCCGGTCTGCTTCTTGTGCGTGTAGTCGATCTCGGCGGCCTTGCCGAGGGACTCACGGTAGGCCACCTGCGGCGCGCCGATGGTCGCCTCGACCTTGTAGGTGCGCTTCAGGATGTCGATCTTGATGTCCAGGTGCAGCTCGCCCATGCCCTTCAGGATCGTCTGGCCCGACTCGTGGTCGGTGGAGACGGTGAAGGACGGATCCTCGGACGCCAGCTTGGCCAGGGCGACGCCCAGCTTCTCCTGGTCGGCCTTGGTCTTGGGCTCGACGGCGATCTCGATGACCGGCGCCGGGAACTCCATCTTCTCAAGGATGACGGGCGACTTGACCGGGTCGCACAGGGTGTCCCCGGTGCGGGTGTCCTTCAGGCCGGCCAGGGCGACGATGTCGCCGGCGTAGGCTTCCTTGATGTCCTCGCGGTTGTTGGAGTGCATCAGCAGCATGCGGCCGACGCGCTCTTTCTTGTCGCGGGTCGAGTTCAGCAGGCCCATGCCCGTTTCCATCTTGCCGGAATAGATACGGCAGAAGGTCAGCGAGCCGACGAAGGGGTCGTCCATGATCTTGAACGCCAGCACCGACAGGGGCTCTTCGTCCGAGGCGTGGCGAACCACCGGCTCTTCGGTCTTGTAGTCCAGGCCCGGGGTCGGGGGGATGTCCAGCGGCGACGGCAGATAGTCGACCACCGCGTCCAGCAGGGGCTGCACGCCCTTGTTCTTGAACGCCGAGCCGCACAGGATCGGATAGAAGGCCGCCGTCAGAACCGCCTTGCGCAGGCACTTCTTGATGACCTCTTCCGAAGGCTCGTTGCCTTCCAGGTAAGCTTCCATCGCCTCGTCGTCGAGCTCGACGGCGTTCTCGATCAGGTAGCTGCGGGCCGCCGTGGCCTTCTCGACCAGATCAGCGGGGATCTCTTCTTCCCGGAATTCCGCGCCCAGGCCGTCGTTTTCCCAGATGATCGCCTTCATGCGGACCAGGTCCACGATGCCGCGCAGGTCGGATTCCTGACCGACCGGCAGCTGGATCGGAACGGCCTTCACGCCCAGACGGTCGCGGATCGACTGCACCGAGGCGTCGAAGTCGGCGCCCAGCTTGTCCATCTTGTTGACGAAGATGATGCGCGGCACGCGGTACTTGTCGGCCTGGCGCCAGACGGTTTCGGTCTGGGGCTCGACGCCGGCGTTGCCGTCCAGCACGGCCACCGCGCCGTCCAGCACGCGCAGCGAGCGCTCGACCTCGATGGTGAAGTCCACGTGGCCGGGGGTGTCGATGATGTTGAGGCGCTTCTCTTTCCAGAAGGCGGTCGTCGCGGCGGACGTGATGGTGATGCCGCGCTCCTGCTCCTGGTCCATCCAGTCCATGGTCGCGGCGCCGTCGTGGACTTCGCCGATCTTGTGGGACTTGCCGGTGTAATAGAGAATCCGCTCGGTCGTCGTCGTCTTGCCCGCGTCGATGTGGGCCATGATGCCGAAGTTGCGGTAATCCTCGATCTTGTTGATGCGGGCCATATTCGAAAACTCGGGTGTTCGGCGCCGATCCGGCGCCTGGGTCAGGGAGGGGTCTTCAGGAGCGCGGGCGGTCTAACGCAAACCGCCCGCTTCTTGAAGGGCCGTCAGCCGGAAATCCGGCTTACCAGCGGTAGTGAGAGAAGGCGCGGTTGGCTTCGGCCATCTTGTGGGTGTCTTCGCGCTTCTTGACCGCGGTGCCGCGGTTGTTGGCGGCGTCCAGCAGCTCGGCGGCCAGCTTTTCCGTCATGGTGTTCTCACCGCGGTTGCGCGCGGCGTTGACCAGCCAGCGGATGGCCAGGGCGCGGCGGCGATCGGGGCGAACCTCGACCGGCACCTGATAGGTGGCGCCGCCGACGCGACGCGACCGGACTTCGACCGCCGGAGCGACGTTTTCCAGCGCCGAGTGGAAGGTGGCGACCGGCTCTTGGTCCTTCTTCTTCTCGGCCAGGATTTCGAAGGCGCCGTAGACGATGTTTTCGGCGACGGCCTTCTTGCCCTCGTACATGACGTAATTCATGAACTTGGTGACGATCAGATCACCATACTTGGGATCCGGCAGAACTTCACGCTTCTGTGCGCGGTGACGACGGGACATGGGGTTATCCTCTTAAATAATATTCTGGACGCGCAGGGCTTACTTCGGACGCTTCGCGCCGTAGTGCGAACGGCGCTGCTTGCGGTCCTTCACGCCTTGCGTGTCCAGCACGCCGCGCAGGATGTGGTAGCGGACGCCGGGAAGGTCCTTCACGCGGCCGCCGCGGATCAGGACCACCGAGTGCTCCTGAAGATTGTGACCCTCGCCGGGGATGTAGCACACGGCTTCGTAGCCGTTCTTGGCCAGGCGGACCTTGGCCACCTTACGAAGCGCCGAGTTGGGCTTCTTCGGGGTCGTCGTATAGACGCGGGTGCAGACGCCGCGGCGCTGGGGCGAACCCTCCAGGGCCGGCACTTTGTTGCGCACGGGCTTCGGCTTGCGCGGCTTGCGGATCAGCTGGTTGATCGTAGGCATTCGTGTCTGGTCTCTTCTGACGATGGAGGCGTGTGCCTGTTGGCCGGGGCGCCTCGAGTTCCTTCTTTTGGACGTGGCCGAAACCGCGCCCGGGCTGTTATCGAGACCGACCGTGCGCTCAAACAGAAAAGCCGGAACGCGCGCTTTGGGCGTTCCGGCGGGCTCAGCCCGTCCGTTCGATTGTCACGAGATCAGCAGACGGCGGACCGCCCATGCCTCGAAGTGGGGGCCGTTTACGCTTCGGCGAGCGTCGGGTCAAGGTTCACGAGCATGGAAGGGAATGCGAACCCGGGCATCCGGGCTCCAGGTGCTTTCATCCACGCGCATCCGGAACTCCGCGGCCATTTGAAGGGCCACATGCCCCAGACCTCGTCCTTCCGGTCGCTCCTCCACGACCTCGCAATTCGCCAGTCGCCCGTCCCGCGTCACGTTGCACGCCAGGATCGCCAGCCCATCGGCTTCGGTGGGCCGGAACGCCTGCCCGCGAACAGGGATGGGTTCTCCGTCGGGTCCAGGGTAGACTCGGGTCTGAGGCGCGCACGACGTGGCGAGCGCCGACACCGCAGACAACAGCACGATCCGCCATGCGTGCCTCATGCGCACCATCCCTCATTGGTCAGCTTCGCCTTAAACCGGACGCATAGCTTGCCGAATAATCATCGCGCGTAAACCGCTCGTCGCAGACTCAGGCCGTCGGCCCGTCGCGCGAAGACGACAAGGGGCGTCATGTCGACAGTATTGCGTCTGCAGGAAGGCCTCGCCCGCAACCGGACGCTGTCCGTCGTGGCGGCCGGTTCGCTCGTCCTGCACGGGCTCGTGCTGGTGATGGTCGGCCTGCGCACCGGTCCGGAGATGTCCGGCTACACCGCCCCGCCCGAACCCCTCTATGTGCAGATCGAGCCCCGCCCGCTGATGGAGGGCGAGACCGTCCGCGAGGCGCCGGTCACCGTGATCGCCGATCCCAGCGACGCCCCTGCCCTCACCCGCGAGATTCGCGCCCGCGCCCTGCGTGACGAAACCGAGGACGAAGAGGAGGAGCGTCGCCGTCTTGAGGCCCTTCGTCTGCCGGCCCGGCCCGCGCCCGCCGAGCAGGATGTGGCGCCCCGTTGGCAGGTGAACCCCGACTCGGACGGCGACCGGGTGGCGCGCGCCCTGCGCTCGTCCGGTCTGGCGTGCAGCCGCCCCCGCAACGAGATGACGGGCGCCGAGCGCGCCGCCTGCGACGACCGCTTCGCCGGCGGCGCCGACGCCCCCGCCATTCGCGGAACCGGCGACCCCGAGCGCGATGAAGCCTTCGCCCGTCAGGGCCGCGCCAACATCGCCCGCTACGAGGCCCAGCGCGCGCCTCTGGCGGGCGGCACAGGGGTCGTGGGGCCCGGCGACTGTCCCGGATCCAATCTCGGCATGGGCTGCGCCGGCGCCCATCTGCGCGACGTGCCCGGCGTGGACATGCGTCAGGGCGCCGAGACCCCCATTCGTCAACGCAGCAACCGGGTGGACGAGGACTAGCCGATCAGGCTCTAGGCCAGCGCACCGCGCACGCGCCACCCGGCGGCCAGGCCCAGCCCCGCCAGCACCGCCATGGCCAGATAGCCCAGCGCGCCGTAGGCGTCATACAGCGGGCCCGCCATCAGGGTGGCCAGGCCGATCAGCACGCCGGACGACAGGGCCGACAGCAGGGTCTGGGCGGCGGTCTGGTTGGCGGGCGGCGCCAGCCGCTCAACGATCTGCAATCCGGCGAGGAAGGTGGCGGCGAAGCTCAGGGCATGAAGGGCCTGCAGGGGCCACAGCAGCCACAGGGGCGGCATGAAGGCCAGCGCCACCCAGCGCCCCACCGCCGCGACGCCGCCGATCATCAGCAGCAGCCACGGCCCGATGCCGCGTCGCCGCCGCCACGGCTCCACCACCCACATGAACAGCACCTCGACCACCACGCTGAAGCCCCACAGCATGCCGGTGATGGACTCCGGGATGCCCCGCGCCTTCCACTCGATGGCCGAGAATCCGTACAGGAAGGCGTGGGTGGCCTGGATGGCGCCCACGGCCAGGATGGCCGTCATGAACACCGGATCGGCGACCAGGGCGCCGAGGCCCCTGAACCGCTCGCGCTTCGGCGGCGCGGCGCCCGGGTGGACCCGCTCGGCGGGCAGGACGGTCAGGGCGACCACGGCGCCGATCAGACAGGCTGCGGTGAGCCAGACAATGATCACGTCGGGCGAGGCGCGCAGCAGCAGCGCCCCCATGCCCACATTGGCGGCCACGAAGGCCAGCGACCCGACGCTGCGCGGGGCGGCGAAGGTGAAGCCCTCGCGCGCGGCGCCGCGCAGGGTCAGCACGTCGGCCAGGGGAATGACCGCCGCCGCCGCCGTGGCGCCCACGAACCACAGGGGCAGCCACAGGGCGTAGCCCTCCACCAGCCCCGCCGCGCCATAGCCGAGCGCGGCCACGAAGCTGAGGATGGCGATGGCGGTGCGGCGCAGGGCGAAGCCGTCGGCCCAGACCGCGAGCATGGGCCCGGTCACCAGACGCGCCAGCATGGGCGCCGCCAGCAGGGTCCCGATCTCGGCCCCGCTCAGCCCCTGGGACTGGAACCACAGGCCGGCGAACGGCAGGCTGACGCCGGTGGCGCCGAACAGCAGGATATAGTGCAGCGCATTGCGCCAGGCGGTGCTCATGGCCGGGCCTTTAGCAGGCGGTCGGCCCGACGTCAGGCCGCGTCATGGCTGCGGAACAGCTTGCCCTTCTCGGCCCACAGCACGAACACCAGCGCCCCCAGGCCGCAGCCCACGAAGCCCAGCGACATGGGCAGGGTGGTGCCGTCGTAGTTCTGGCCGATGAAGAAGCCGATCAGGGCGCCGCCGACGGTGGTGATCAGCCCCTGCACCGACGAGGCCGTGCCCGCGATATGGCCCAGCGGCTGCATGGCCATGGCGCCGAAATTGCCGGGGACCAGACCGAAGAAGAACATGGTCGCGGCCTGCAGGGCGATGAAGGTCCACAGCACTTCATGACCCGTGGCGGCCACCAGCACGTGCAGTCCCGCCATGCCGGTGAAGCCCAGCAGCGCCAGGTGCGACAGGAACCGCATGCCCATGCGCTCCACCAGCCGCGCATTGAGGATCGAGGCCACGGCGATGGCCCCGGCGATGCCCGCGAAGGCGATGGGGAACACATTGGGCCGGCCGAAGGTGTCGGCGAAGATCTGCTGGGCCGAGTTGATGAAGCCGAACAGGGCGCCGGTGATCATCATCATGCCCAGCATGTAGCCCACCGCCTGGCGATGGGTCAGGCTCTCGCGGAAACCCGCCGCGATGCGGCTCATCTGGATCGGCAGGCGGTACTCGGCGTGCAGGGTCTCGGGCAGCTTGAGAAAGCACCAGAGCAGCGCGGCGGCGCCGGCCGCGCCCAGCACCAGGAAGATCTCCCGCCACTCGCCGAAGAACAGCACCAGCTGGCCCAGGCTGGGGGCGATGATCGGCACGCCGAGGAAGACGATGAAGGCCAGCGACATGACCCGCGCCATGGTCCGGCCGGAGTAGCAGTCGCGCACGATGGACACCGCCAGCACCCGCAGCGCCGCCGCGCCCACGCCCTGCAGGGCCCGCGCCAGCAGCAGGGTGTCAAAGGTGGGCGCCAGCGCCGCGATCAGGCCGAAGAGGGTGTAGATTCCCAGCCCGATCAGCAGCAGCGGCTTGCGGCCGAACCGGTCGGCCAGCGGGCCATAGACGATCTGCGCGCCGCCGAAGCCCAGCAGATAGGCGGTCACCACCCACTGGCGGTCATTGTCGGCCAGAACGCCCAGATCGGCGCCGATCTGCGGCAGGGCCGGCAGCATGGCGTCGATGGCCAGGGCGTTCAGGGCCATCAGGGTCGCGATGGTGACGACAAAGGCCCGGAACCCCAGACCTGGATGCGGCGGGGCGGACGAGGCGGAGGCAGGAGCGGACATCGGCCCCATATCGGCGCACGATGTGACGGAAGCTAGGGCGTCCGTGAAAAATCCTCCCCCCTCGGGGGAGGGGGACCATGCGAAGCATGGTGGAGGGGGTCCATCCGCCGCACGATCAAAACACCTGTCCGCCGCACAACCTTGGCCATATCATCCACAGCATGGACGCTCCCAAGGAAACCGTCACCCGGGCCCGCCAGCTTCGCCGCAAGCTGACCTTGCCCGAGGTGATCCTTTGGAACGCCCTGCGCGGCCGCCGGCTGGACGGTTGGCGTTTCCGCCGTCAGCATCCGCTCGGCCCCTACATCCTCGACTTCTACTGCGCCGAGGCGCGGCTGGCCGTGGAGATCGACGGCGCGGCGCACGATCACCCGGACAGGATCGAGCACGATCAGCGCCGCAATCGTTGGCTCGAAAGCTGCGGCGTCAGGGTGCTGCGCATTCCAGCGCGCGAGGTGCTCGGAAATCTCGACGGGGTGCTGGCCGGTTTGCACGATGCGCTGGGGGCGAGCCGAGGACAGCGGTGAAGCGGAAACACCCCCTCCACCGCTGCGCAGGCCTGACCGACAAGAGCAGTGAGGCGGAAACACCCCCTCCACCGCTTCGCGGTCCCCCTCCCCCAGAGGGGGAGGATCACGCCGCCCGGTTCGAGCCCTCCGGCGCGGTCCAGCGCAGGACCGGCTGGCGGGCGGCGCGGGTTTCGTCCAGACGCCGCATGGGCGCATGGAACGGCGCGCCCTTGAAGCGGTCCACGTCGCCGGCCTTCGCCGCCGTGGCCAGCGCCCGCATGGCCTCGATGAACCGGTCCAGCTCGGCCTTGGACTCCGTCTCGGTCGGCTCGATCAGCATCGCCCCGTGCACCACCAGCGGGAAGTACATGGTCATCGGGTGGAAGCCCTCGTCGATCATCGCCTTGGCGAAGTCGAGGGTGGTGATGTCCGTGCCCTTCAGCCACTCGTCGTCGAACAGGGCCTCGTGCATGCACGGCCCCTCGGGGAAGGCGGCGCTCATCAGGTCGGACAGCCGGGCCTTGATGTAGTTGGCGTTCAGCACCGCGTCCTCGGCCACCTGACGCAGGCCGTCCGAGCCGTGGCTCATCATGTAGCTGAGCGCGCGCACATACATGCCCATCTGGCCCTGGAAGGCGCACAGGCGGCCGAAGGCCTGTTCGGCCTCGTCCTCGGCGAACTCCACCAGCTTGAAGCCGTCCTTGCCGCCGACCACCCAGGGGGCCGGGGCGAACGGGGCCAGCGCCTCGGACAGCACCACCGGGCCCGCGCCCGGTCCGCCGCCGCCGTGGGGCGTGGAGAAGGTCTTGTGCAGGTTGATGTGCATGGCGTCGACGCCCAGATCGCCCGGCCGCACCCGGCCGACGATGGCGTTGAAGTTGGCGCCGTCGCAGTAGAAGTAGGCCCCTGCCTCATGGGTCAGGCGGCTGATCTCGAGAATGTCCCGCTCGAACAGGCCGCAGGTGTTGGGGTTGGTGACCATGATGGCGGCCACGTCGTCGCCCAGCTTGGCTTCGAGGTCCGCCAGATCCACGCGCCCGTCGTCGGTCTGGGCGATCTCCACCACCTGATAGCCGACGAAGGCGGCAGTGGCCGGGTTGGTGCCGTGGGCGCTGGTGGGCACCAGCACCTTGTTGCGGGGCTTGTCCGAGCGCAGGCCGTGACCCGCCGCCCGGTGCGCCGCGCGAATGGCCATCAGGCCGCACAGCTCGCCGTGGGCGCCCGCCTTGGGCGACAGCGCGACGGCAGGCATGCCGGTCAGGGTGGTCAGCCAGTGCGACAGGGAGTCCATCAGCTCCAGCGCGCCCTGCACCGTCGACTGCGGCTGCAGCGGGTGGATGTCCGAGAAGCCCGGCAGGCGCGCCATCTTCTCGTTCAGGCGCGGGTTGTGCTTCATGGTGCACGAGCCCAGCGGATAGATGGCCAGGTCGATGGCGTGGTTCTTCTGGCTCAGGCGCACATAGTGGCGCATGGCCTCGGGCTCGCTCAGGCCCGGCAGGCCGATGGGATCGGCCCGCACCAGTCCGCCCAGATCGCCGCCGTCGGTCTTCGGCTCCGGCAGATCGACGCCGGTCTTTCCCCAGCCCTCGCCCTCGAAGATCAGCGCCTCGTCCTGCAGCAGGCCGCGACCGCCCGTCAGGGTGTCGGGCTTGGTCTCGACCGTGTTCGGCGTCGTGGGACGTCCCACAGTGTTCATGGTGCTCATCACAGAACCTCCGCCAGGGCGGTCTTCAGGGATTGGATGTCGTCATCCGTCGTGGTCTCGGTGGCCGCGATCAGCAGCACGTCGTCGAAGCCGGCGCCGGGGTTCAGGCGGCCATAGGGCACGCCCGCCAGCACGCCGCGCTCGGCCAGCTGGTCCACCACCTCGGCGGCGTTCTTCGGCAGCTTCACCGCGAACTCGTTGAAGAAGCGCGGGGTCAGAACCTCGACACCCGGCACGGACGCCACCGCATCGCGGGTCGCCAGCGCCTTTTCGTGGTTCAGCAGGGCCATGCGGCGCAGGCCCGTCTCGCCCAGCAGGCTCATGTGGATGGTGAAGGCCAGCGAGCAGAGCCCGGAGTTGGTGCAGATGTTCGACGTGGCCTTGTCGCGGCGGATGTGCTGCTCGCGGGTGGACAGGGTCAGGACGAAGCCGCGCCGTCCCTCCGCGTCCGCCGTCTCGCCGCACAGGCGGCCAGGCATCTGGCGCACCAGCTTCTCGCGGGTGGCGAACAGCCCGATGTACGGCCCGCCGAAGTTCAGGGCGTTGCCGATGGACTGGCCCTCGGCCGCCACGATGTCCGCGCCCATCTCGCCCGGCGATTTCAGCAGGCCCATGGACACCGCCTCGGTCACCACCACGATCAGCAGGGCGCCCGCGGCCTGGGCCGCCTCGGCGATCCTCGTCACGTCCGTGGCCGTGCCGAACACGTTCGGGGTCTGCACCACCACGCAGGCGGTGTCGGCGTCGATGGCCGCGATCACCGCGTCCTCGGCGTCCACGGCCGGGTCCAGCGCCTGGGTTTCGACCCCCACCGCGTGCACCACCGTCTCGGTGGCCGACACATAGTGCGGGTGCACCCCGCCCGAGATCACGGCCTTGTTCCGGCGCGTCACCCGGGTGGCCATCAGCACGCCCTCCGCCATGGCGGTCGAGCCGTCATAGAGCGAGGCGTTGGCCACGCCCATGCCGGTCAGGTTCGCCACCTGGGTCTGGAACTCGTACAGGTACTGCAGCGTGCCCTGGGCGATTTCCGGCTGGTAGGGCGTGTAGCTGGTCAGGAACTCGGACCGCTGGATGATGTGGTCCACGGTCGCCGGCACATGGTGGCGATAGGCCCCTGCCCCGCAGAAGAACGGCGCGTCCCCCGCCACGGTGTTCTTGCCGGCCATGCGCTTGAGGCTGCGCTCGACCTCAAGCTCCCCCATCACGCGGGGCAGGTCCACGAAGCCGTCGCGCCGCGCCGCCTGGGGCACGTCCACGAACAGGTCATCCACGGAGTTCGCCCCGATGGCGGCCAGCATGGCCGCGCGATCGTCAGGCGTCAGGGGGAGGTAGCGCATGGCGGGGAGGTCCGTGCTGAAAGGGCTTTAGAGCGTGGTCAGGTACTGGTCGTAGGCCGCCTGATCCATCAGGGCGTCCAGCGCCGAGGCGTCGGCCACCTTGATGCGGGCGAACCAGCCGTCGCCCTGCGGATCGGCGTTGACCGTCTCGGGGGCCGAGGCGAGCACGGCGTTGGCCTCGACCACTTCACCGGCGACCGGGGCGTAGACGTCCGAGGCCGCCTTGACGCTTTCGACCACGGCGAAGCTGTCGCCCGCCTTCACGGTCTTGCCCACTTCCGGGGTCTCGACGAACACCACGTCGCCCAGTGCATCGGCGGCGTGCTTCGAGATGCCGACGGTGGCGACGTCGCCGTCCAGACGGACCCACTCATGTTCCTTGGTGTAACGCATTGGGCTGGTTCCTTGCGGGCCTGAAGATCAGGACTTGGGTTTGCGATAATAGCGGTTGGCGACGAACGGCGTGGCGACCACCTCGGCGGCCAGCGGCTTGCCGCGCACGACGACGGTCAGGGCGGTCCCGATCCCGGAGAATTCCGGCGGCACATAGCCCATGGCGATGTTTTTCCCCAGCGACGGCGAGGGCCCGCCCGAGGTCACCGTGCCGATGACCTTGCCGTCCGCGTCGGCGATCTCGGCGCCTTCGCGGGCCGGGGCGCCTTCCTTGACGTGCAGGCCGACGCGGACCCGCGACAGGTCGCCGTCCAGCTCCTTCAGGATGCGGTCGGCGCCAGGGAAATCGGCGCGTTCCTTGCGCGACTTCGACAGGGCGAAGGTCAGGGCGGCCTCCACCGGGCTGGTGGTCTCGTCGGCGTCGTGTCCGTACAGCGGCAGACCGGCTTCAAGCCGCAGCGAGTCCCGCGCGCCCAGGCCGATGGGCTTGACCCGCGCGTCCTCCAGAATGGTGTTCCAGATGCGCTCGGCCTGATCCGCCGGGACCGAAATCTCGTAACCGTCCTCGCCGGTGTAACCCGAGCGCGACACGAAACAGTCCGCGCCGAACAGCATCAGCCGCGCACAGTCCATGAAGCCGAAATCGGCCAGCACCGGCTCATACGCCGCCATGACCTCGGCGGCCTCCGGCCCCTGAATGGCCAGCAGGGCGCGGTCCAGCCGCGTCAGCTTCGCATCGCCTTCCAGCCCCGCCTCGATGTGAGCGAAGTCGCCGTCCTTGCAGGCCGCGTTGACCACGATGAACAGGCCGTCGTGGTCGGGCTTGCCCGCCATCAGGTCGTCCATGATCCCGCCCTGGTCGTTCAGCAGCAGGGAGTATTTCTGGCGGCCCGCCTTGAGGATGCCGTAGTCGCCGGGCACGAAGCGCTCGAACTGCGCCACGGCGTCGGCGCCGGTCAGCCTGGCCTGGCCCATGTGGGAGACATCGAACAGGCCGGCGTGCTCGCGGGTCCAGCGGTGCTCGGCCAGCACGCCCTCGTACTGCACCGGCATGTCATAGCCCGCGAAGGGCACCATGCGCGCGCCCAGCAATCGGTGCGCAGCGTTCAACGGCGTGGTCTTCAGGGTCTGGTCGCTCATGGGCGCGCTCCGGCTGGGGTGGGTCGGCGGCGCACCGGGCGAAGCTTCGCCCGTCACGCGCCCCCGCTGTCCTGAAGCCTGAGAGATTCCGGCGCCGAGCGTATGGCGCCTTGCTCCGTCGGCGAGCCCGAAGGCTGCTTTCCAGCGTTCCTGAGCCGTCGCGGTCCTTTTGCCTGAGCGTTTCCGGGGCGGTTGCGCCTTCGGCTCCGAGGTCCGGAATCAGAACCTCGATCTCTCCCGCGAGAGCCCGTCTTCCCTGTGCCGGGAACCCTTCGGAGTCAAGCGCCGCCGTCGTGCAGGGCCTGCGCCAGACCGCGCGCCGCGGCGCTGACATCGGCCCAGGTCACGTCGAAACCGTCGTCGCCGCCATAGTAGGGATCTTCCACCGACTGCCCCGAGCGGCCCGCGTGATGCAGCATGAGGCTGAGCTCGGCCTGCGCCCCGGCGGGTTTCAATCGCTCGAGATTGGCCAGGTTCTCACCGTCCATCGCCACGATGTGGGTGAAGCGGACGAAGTCGTCTGCCCTCACCTGCCGGGCGCGATAGCCCTCGATGTCCACGCCGTTGCGCCGGGCGACGGCCCGGGCGCGGGGGTCCGGCGGATGGCCCTGATGCCAGTCCCCGGTGCCCGCCGAATCGACCGCGACCGTCAGCCCCAGCCGTTCGGCCTCCAGCCGGAAGGCCGCCTCGGCCAGCGGTGATCGACAGATATTGCCCAGGCAGACGAACAGAACGGCGAATTTCGACATGGGGACCACTCTCTATTCTTACCGCGCGCGAACCTTGCGGCGTGCGCCGAAATCGGACGCCCGGCTCTTCTAACCGGGGCCATTACCCGCTAGCAAAACCCCTTCGGGAACGGGTGATCGTTGTTCCGGGCTGATTCCGAGGAGCCGCCTTGCTGCTTGCCTTCCTGGCCGTCCTGCCGCTGATCGGCGCCCTGGCCCCCGCCCTGGCGATCCGGGCGGGCCGCGACGCCTGCGCCCTGGCGGCCGGGCTGGTGACCCTGAGCGCCATCATCATCCTGGCGACCATGGCCCCGGCGGTCATGGCGGGCGAGGTCATCCAGGCGCGCATCGACTGGGTCCCGTCCCTCGGCCTGAACGCCAATTTCTTCCTCGATCCGCTGGGGCTGATGTTCGCCGGGATGATCCTGGGCATCGGCCTGCTGATCATCATCTACGCCCGTTTCTATCTGTCGAAGGCCGATCCCATGGGGCGGTTCTTCACCTATCTGCTGCTGTTCCAGGGCGCGATGCTGGGCATCGTGCTGTCGGACAACGTGCTGCTTCTGCTCGTTTTCTGGGAGTTGACCAGCCTGTCGTCGTTCCTGCTGATCGGCTTCTGGCGGCACCTGCCCGAGGGACGTCAGGGCGCGCGCATGGCCCTGGCCGTCACCGGCGCGGGCGGCCTCAGCCTCATCGGCGGGCTGATGATCCTGGGCAATATCGCCGGGTCCTACGACCTGACCGTGATCCTTGAGAACCGCGAGGCGATCCAGGCCTCGCCGCTGTACCTGCCCGCCCTGATCCTGATCCTGGGCGGCTGTTTCACCAAGTCGGCCCAATTCCCGTTCCACTTCTGGCTGCCCCACGCCATGGCCGCGCCCACGCCGGTCAGCGCCTATCTGCACTCCGCCACCATGGTGAAGGCCGGCGTCTTCATGCTGGCCCGCCTGTGGCCCGTGCTGGCGGGCACCGACGCCTGGTTCCTGATCGTGGCCACCACCGGCCTCGTCACCATGGTCGTCGCCGCCTGCATCGCCCTGTTCAAGGACGATCTGAAAGGCCTGCTGGCCTATTCCACGGTCAGCCATCTGGGCTTCCTGACCATGCTGTTCGGCCTGGGCACCCCCATCGCGGCCGTGGTCGGCGTGTTCCACATCATCAACCACGCCACCTTCAAGGCCGCCCTGTTCATGAACGCGGGCATTGTCGATCACGAGGCGGGCACCCGCGACCTCAAGCGTCTCGGCGGCCTGTTCAGCCTCATGCCCATCGCCGGGACCCTGGCCCTGATCGCGGGCCTGTCCATGGCCGGCATCCCGCCGCTGAACGGTTTCATCTCCAAGGAGATGATGCTGGAGGAAGCGTGGCACACCGTCTGGCTGGGCCAGCCGTGGGTGTTCCCGGTGCTGGCCACCCTCGGCGCGACCCTGTCGGTGGCCTATTCGCTGCGTTACATCATCCAGGTCTATTTCGGGCCGAAGCGGGACGACTATCCGAAGAAACCCCACGATCCGGGCATCGGCCTGTGGGGGCCGCCCGCCGTGCTGACAGCCCTGGTCGTGCTGATCGGCCTGCTGCCCGCCCTGTTCGCCGGCCCCATCGTGGCGGCTGTGGCCGGCGTCGTGATCGGCGCGGACCTGCCCTACTATTCGCTCAGCCTGTGGCACGGCTTCACCCCGGCCCTGTTCATGAGCATCATCGCCGTGACGGTGGGCGCCTTGCTGCTCTGGCGTCACCGCAATCTCGAGGCGATCTGGACCCGCATCGGCGTGCCCGAGGCCAAGGCCATGTTCGACGCGTTCGTGGAGACCCTGGCCGCCGCCAGCCGCCGCCTGACCCTCAAGGTCCACAACGACTCGCTGCAGCGGTATCTGGCCTTCTTCGTGGGAACCGCCGTGGTCGTGGGCCTGACCGGCTTCTTCACCGCCAGCCACGGCGAGGGCACGCGCGAGGTGATCGCCGCCGCGCCGGTCGCCGTCATCGCCTGGTTGGTCCTGATCGCCGCGACCCTCTCCGTGGTGGTCGCCCACCGGGCCCGGTTCCTGTCGCTGATCTTCATCAGCGTGGTGGGCTCCACCATCGCCCTGACCTTCGTCTATCTGTCCGCCCCCGACCTGGCCCTGACCCAGATCTCGGTCGAGGTGGTGACCATCCTGTTGCTGCTGCTGGCCCTGAACCTGCTGCCCAAGACCTCGCCGACCGAGAGCTCCATTCCCCGCAGGCTGCGCGACGGCCTGCTGGCGGTCACCGGCGGCCTCGGCGTGGGCGCGGCGGCCTGGGCGGTCATGACCCGCGACGGCATGCAGTCCATCTCCCGCTTCCATTGGGAGAACAGCTACTCCGGCGGCGGCGGCACCAATGTGGTCAACGTCATTCTGGTGGACTTCCGGGGCTTCGACACCTTCGGGGAGATCATCGTGCTGGGCATCGCCGCCCTGGCCATCTTCGCCCTGCTGGACACCGCCGACCGGGGCGAGGCCGGTCGCCGTCTGGCCAACTGGACGCCGGACCTGATCCGCTCGCCCGAGCGCCACCCCATGATGCTGGTGGTGGCCACGCGCCTGCTGCTGCCGCTGGCGCTGATGGCCGGGCTCTACATCTTCCTGCGCGGCCACAACGAGCCCGGCGGCGGCTTCATCGCCGGTCTGGTGTTCTCCATCGCCCTGCTGATGCAGTTCATGGCCTCGGGCTGGGGCTGGGCCGACGCCCGCCTGCGCGCCGACCACCATAACCTGATCGGCTGGGGCGTGCTGATCGCGGGCCTGACGGGTCTGGGCGCCCTGCTGTTCGGCCAGCCGTTCCTGACCAGCGCCTTCGACTATTTCTCCCTCCCGGTGGTGGGCGAGTTCGAGCTGGCCACCGCCATGCTGTTCGACATCGGCGTGGCCCTGACGGTGGTGGGCGCGGTGATGCTGGCGCTGGCCCAGCTGTCCCGCGTGGGCCAGCGCGCCGAGAAGCTGGAGCCCACAGAGCACGCCATGGACATCAACCCCTCCCGTGAGCCGTCGTCCACGGAGGTGAAGCCATGAGCCTTGAGTTCCTCATCGCCACCGCCATCGGCGTCATGACGGCGGCGGGCATCTATCTGCTGCTGCGCCGCCGCACCTTCCCCGTGGTGCTGGGTCTGGCGTTCCTGTCCTACGCCATCAATGTGTTCCTGTTCGCCATGGGCCGCGTGGTGGTGGATCAGCCGCCCATCTACGACAAGGCCGCAACCTCTTACACCGACCCTCTGCCCCAGGCCCTGGTCCTGACCGCCATCGTCATCGCCTTCGGCATGACCGCCCTGGTCGTGGTGCTGGCCCTGCGCACCTATCTGGAGACCGGCACGGACCAGGTCGACGGCCTGCCCGACGTGGCGGCCGAAGAGCAGGAGACGCGGTCATGACCCCCTCCGCCATTGCGCCCTGGGTCATCGCGCCCGTCATCATTCCCGCCCTCGCCGCGGCCCTGATCCTGCTGGTCATGCGTCACCGCCTGACCCTGTCGCGGGTCACCACCCTGGCGGTGTGCGTGGCCCTGGTGGTTCTCAGCGGCGTCATGGCCGCCCATGCCTCCGCCGGCGAGGTGGTCGCCTACGCCCTGGGCGACTGGTCGGCGCCCTTCGGCATCGTACTGGTGCTGGACCGGCTGTCGGCCCTGATGGTGCTGCTGACCTCGGTGGTGGCGCTGGGCGTGCTGATCTATGCCATCGCCACCGGGCTGGACCGCAAGGGCTGGCACTTCCATCCCCTGTTCCAGTTCCAGCTGCTGGGCCTGAACGGCGCCTTCCTGACCGGCGACCTGTTCAACCTGTTCGTCTTCTTCGAGGTGCTGCTGATCGCCTCCTACGGCCTGATGCTGCATGGCCAGGGCGCCGCGCGGCTCAAGGCGGGGGTGCAGTACGTCATCGTCAATCTGGCGGGCTCGACCCTGTTTCTGGTGGCGGTGGGGATGCTCTACGGCGTCACCGGCACCCTCAACATGGCCGACATGGCCCTGCGCGTGGCCGCCGCGCCCGAGGGCGATCAGGCCCTGATCAAGGCCGCCGCCCTGCTGCTGATCACCGTCTTCGCCCTCAAGGCCGCGCTGGTCCCCCTGCACTTCTGGCTGCCGCGCACCTATGCCTCCACCTCCGGCGCGGTGGCGGCCCTGTTCGCCATCATGACCAAGGTCGGCGCCTATTCCATCATCCGGGTCACCACCCTGATCTTCGGCGACGAGGCCCAGGCCTCCGCCTGGGCGCCCGCCGACTGGATGCTGCCCGCCGCCCTGATCACCATCGCGCTCGGCTTCTTCGGCGTGCTGGCGGCCAAGGGGCTGCGCGATCTGGCCGCCTTCGCCGTGGTCGGGTCCATGGGGACCCTGCTGTCCGCCGTGGCGGTGTTCCAGCCGGACGCCATGTCGGCGGCGCTCTACTACACCGTCCACTCCACCCTCGCCGGCGCGGCCCTGTTCCTGATCGTGGACCTGATCGCCGTGCGCCGGGGCGAGTACGGCGACGCCATCAATGTCGGGCCGCGTTTTCAGAACGTGGAGGCGCTGTCCGGCCTGTTCTTCCTCGCCGCCATCGCCACGGTGGGCCTGCCGCCCCTGTCCGGCTTCCTGGGCAAGCTGCTGATCCTTGACGGGGTGCGGGACGCGCCGGGCGGCTACTGGATCTGGGCCGTCATCCTGATCACCACCGTCATCGGCATCCTCGGCTTCGCCCGCGCCGGCAGCCAGATCTTCTGGAAGAGCGCCTCGGTGGACGGCGACTGCCACGCGGGGCCTGTGCACGGCGCCGGTGCGAGCCTGCTTGTCGCCGCGGGCTTCATCGCGCTGCTGGCCGCCTCGGCCGTCTTCGCCGGGCCCCTGACCGCCTATACGGCCGCCACCGCCGAACAGCTGTTCCAGCCCGACGCCTACATCAACACGGTCATGGGAGGGCAGTCGTGAGCGAGCATCCGGTCCAGCGCCCCGCCCTGATCCAGCGCCTTCTGCCCCATCCCGCCCTGTCGGTGATGCTGGTGGTGGTGTGGATGCTGTTGTTGAACGGCCTCAGCTGGGGCGGCCTGCTGCTGGCCGTCATCTTCGCGGTGATCATCCCCCTGATCACCAGCCGGTTCTGGCCCGGCAATCCGCGCATGCGCTTCGGCCCGGCCCTGTGGGGCTATGTGGCCATCGTGCTGTGGGACATCATGATCGCCAATTTCCAGGTGGCCTGGATCATCCTGTTCCGCCGCAACCGGGATCTGCGCTCGCGCTGGCTGGTCATTCCCACCGACCTGCGCTCACCCGAAGCCATCACCGCCTTCGCCGCGACCATCAGCCTGACGCCCGGCACGGTCTCCAGCGACATCTCCGCCGACGGCCGGGCCCTGCTGGTGCATATCCTGGATGTGGACGACGCCGACGCCGAGATCGCCCGCATCAAGTCGCGCTATGAGGCCCGCCTGCTGAGGATCTTCCCATGAGCCCCATCGGATACGCCCTCGGCTTCGCCATCGGCTGCGTGGCGCTGGGCATGGCCCTGAACCTGTTCCGCCTGCTGCGCGGCCCCACCAGCGGCGACCGCATCCTGGCGCTGGACACCCTGACCATCAACATCATCGCCATGGTGGTGCTGTTCGGCCTGTGGGAGCGCACCGCCGACTATTTCGAGGCCGCCCTGCTGCTGGCCATGGTCGGCTTCCTCGGCACCGTGGCCTACTCCAAATTCCTCCTGCGCGGCGACATCGTGGAATGACCCCCATGCTCGAGACCATCGCCGAATATGTCATCGCCCTGCTGCTGGTGGTCGGCGGCGCCTTCCTGCTGGTGGGCTCGTGGGGGCTGGCGCGGCTACCGTCCCTGATGACCCGCCTGCACGGCCCGACCAAGGCCACCACCCTGGGCGTCGGCGCCTGCCTGATCGCCTCCATGATCTTCTTCCCGGCCATGGAGGGGACCTATTCGGCCCACGAGCTGCTGATCGCCCTGTTCCTGTTCCTGACCGCGCCGATCACCGCCAACATGATCGCCAAGTCGCACCTGCACCGTCAGGGCCGCAACATCGACCCCAACCCCGCCGACCACATCCGCGAGGGCCTGCCCCAGCCGCCCGGCGGCAAGGGCTGGGCCACCTTCGACGACAACGCCGCCCTGGACCGCAAGGTTGTCAACGACGGCTGATGTCCTGTCCGCCCGGGGTGGCCTGCTGCGCGGCTACGTCTTCTTCATCTCGGCGCGCCTGTCGCACTGGCTGGAACGAATCGACTGCGGCGCCCTGAGCGGACAATCCAGCCAGTCGGCATTGTCGGTCGATGCGCTCCTGCCCCCGGGCATTCGTCGGATCGTTCCATCCTCCCGGTCTTCCGAGGTTAGGCATCCCCAGCGTGCGATCTTCGACCGTTGCGGGCGAGGTGTCGTGGGATACAAACAGACGAGGCTCTTCTCCAGGAGCGGTCAGCGTCCCGCAGACGACCCTGCGATCCGGCGAAAAGCGGAAGTCAGAGAGCCGGGCCTCCGGGTATGCGGTTGCGCGCTCCCGAAGGTGCGCCTGCAAATGGGCCTGGATCTCAGCGTCCGTCGCAGCGTGTTGCTCTGTCGGAGCAGGCGCCTGACAGGAGGACACGCTCCACAACAACACAGCGGCAGGCGCCCCCCTTCCCAGTTTCATCAACGTCAACTTGCTCTCCCGCAATCGGTGCGACTGTAGCATTTGAAGGCCGGGAATGACGGATTGTGGAAGACCTACCGATACGTCAGGAACGTCTCGATCTCGGCCCTCGAGCCCAGCATCACCGGCACGCGCTGGTGCAGGGCGTCCGGGACCACGTCCAGCATGGCTTTCGTCCCGTCGCTGGCCGCGCCGCCGGCCTGCTCCATCACCATGGCCATGGGCGCCGCCTCGTACATCAGGCGCAGGCGGCCCGGCTTGGACGGGTCCTTTTTGTCCGCCGGGTACAGGAACACCCCGCCGCGCATCATGATGCGGTTCACGTCCGCCACCATGGACGCCACCCAGCGCATGTTGAAATCCTTGCCGCGCGGCCCCGCGGTCCCCGCCAGGCAGTCGGCGATGTAGCGCTGCACCGGCTCGTGCCAGTGGCGCTGGTTCGAGGCATTGATGGCGAATTCCTTCGTCTCCGCCGGAACCGCGATGCGGTCGTGGGTCAGCACCCATTCGCCGCTGACCGGCTCCAGGGTGAAGCCGAACGCGCCGTCGCCCAGGGTGAACACCAGCAGGGTCTGGGGGCCATAGACCACATAACCCGCCGCGACCTGATTGCGGCCCGGCTGGAAGAAGTCCTCCGCCACGGGGGCGCGGGGCGTCTCCACCACCGGCGCGGGCAGCACCGAGAAGATGGTGCCGATGGAGACGTTCACCTCGATATTGCTGGACCCGTCCAGCGGATCGAACAGCACCAGCCAGCCTTCGTTCGGGCCCGCCTGGGCCACCGGCACGATGCCGTCCTGTTCTTCTGAAGCCAGCGCCACCACGCCCGGCGCGGCGCGGCACGCCGCGATCATGATGTCGTCGGCGGCCAGATCCAGGGTCTTCTGCACCTCGCCCTGCACATTGGTGTCGCCCGCCGTGCCCAGCATGTCCGCCGTCGCGCCCTGACGCACCGCATGGCTGATGCGCACGCAGCCGTCGGCGATCCCGGCGATCAGCCCCTTCAGGCTTTCGGGCGCGGACTGGGCGTTCAGGAAGGCGGCGAGGGTCTTGCCGGACGTTTGGGCCATGGGGGTCTCCGTATGCTGAAGGCGATCTCGCATCCCGCGACGCAGGGCGCAACCTGCGCTATCCGTAGCGAAACGAAACGGGAGGAATCGCATGGGGCAAGGCCCGCTGAACGGCCTCAAGGTCGTCGAGTTCGCCGGCATAGGCCCGGCGCCCTTCTGCGCCACCCTGCTGTCGGATCTGGGCGCCGAGGTGCTGCGCATCGATCGGCCAAACGGCGGCCCGGCGCCCCATGACGTCACCGCGCGCGGCCGGGCGGGCTCGCTGGCGCTGGACCTGAAGGCCGAGGCCGACCGCGCCGCCGCCCTGCAGGCTGTCGCCGCCGCCGACGTGCTGATCGAGGGCTTCCGCCCCGGCGTGATGGAGCGGCTGGGCCTCGGCCCCGAAGACTGCCTGGCCGCCAACCCCCGCCTGATCTACGGCCGCATGACCGGCTGGGGCCAGACCGGCCCGCTGGCCCACGCTGCGGGCCACGACATCAACTACATCGCCATCACCGGGGCCCTGGACGCCATCGGGCCGAAGGGCGGCGACCCGGTCCCGCCCCTCAATCTGGTGGGCGATTACGGCGGCGGCGCCCTGTATCTGGCCATGGGGATCCTCGCCGCCCTTCATGAGCGCCAGACCTCCGGCAAGGGCCAGGTGATCGACGCGGCGGTGGTGGACGGGACCGTCTCCCTGATGGGGGTGTTCAGCTGGCTGACCCACGACGGCCTCACCTCCATGAAGCGGGGCGAGGGCCTGCTGAACGGCGCCATGCCGTTCTACCGCACCTACGCCTGCGCCGACGGCCGCCATGTCTCGGTCGGCCCGCTGGAGCCCGCCTTCTATCTGGAGCTCCGCACCCGTCTCGGTCTCACGCCCCAGCCTGCGGGCGACATGGACCAGCAGGCCGCCGAGCTGGCCGCCGTCTTCGCCACCCAACCGCGCGACCACTGGACCGCCCTGCTGGAAGGGACCGACGCCTGTTTCGCCCCGGTCCTGTCCCTGGACGAGGCCCCCGCCCATCCGCATCTGGCCGCCCGCGAAACCTTCACCGAGGCCTTCGGCGTCACCCAGCCCGCCCCTGCCCCGCGCTTCTCCCGCACCCCCGGCGCCATTCAGGGACCGCCTGCAAAGGCGGGCGAAAACGGCGAAGCCGTGCTGGCGCGCTGGTGCGGAACGCCTGTTTAATCCCGCTGTCTGAGGAGGGTGTATAATGGCCTCCCCGGACCCGACCTCGCGAGGCGATTTCAACAATTCAGACAATTCAGCACTGTTTTTCTGACTCCAAAACCCGCCCTCACGGACCCGGATTTCAACAATTCAGACAATTCAGACCCTGTTTTTTTGACGCCCCGCATCTGAAACCGGCAAGCCGGGCGGTGGAGCCTCGTGACCCCAGGCCCTATGGTCCCGCCCTGCCTTGAAGGAGCCGCCCCATGTCCCGACCCGTCATCGTCATCACCGGAGGCCACGGCGCCCTGGGCTCCGCCGTCGCGAAGGCGGCGGGCGAAGCGGGCTGGACCGTGGCGATCATCGACCACGCCCGTCACGAGGCCGGGGGCGCCGACATGACGCTCTCGGGCGTCGACCTCACCGAACCGGGTCAGGCCCAGCAGGCCATGCAGGCGGTCGCTGAGCAGCTCGGCCGCATGGACGCCCTGCTCAATATCGCCGGCGGCTTCGTCTGGCAGACCACAGAGGACGGCGACCCCGCCGCCTGGGGCCGCATGCACGCCCTGAACCTGACCACCGCCCTGAACGCCAGCCGCGCCGCCCTCCCGTGGCTGAAACAGGCGCCCGACGGCCGCATCGTCAATGTGGGCGCGGCGGGGGCGCAGAAGGCGGCCGCCGGCATGGGGGCCTACGCCGCCTCCAAGGCCGGGGTCCACCGCCTGACCGAGTCCCTGGCCGAGGAGCTCAAGGACAGCGCCGTCACCGTTAACGCCGTCCTGCCCTCCATCATCGACACCCCCGCCAACCGCGCCGACATGGGCGAGGCGAACGCGGACAAGTGGGTCAAGCCCGCCGATCTGGCCGCCGTCATGCTGTTCCTGGCCTCGCCCGCCGCCCGGGCCGTGACCGGCGCCCTGATCCCCGTCACCGGCCGGGTCTGAGCCATGACGCCCCGCCGCAGCGTCCTCTACCTGCCCGCCTCCAACCCCCGCGCGGTGGAGAAGGCCCGCACCATGCCCTGCGACGTGGTGGTGCTGGATCTGGAGGACGCGGTCGGCCCGGACGACAAGGCCGCCGCCCGCGACGCCGCCGTCGACGCCCTGCGCCAGGGCGGCTTTCAGGCCCGCGAGGTCGGGGTGCGCGTCAACGGCCTCGACACCGACCAGGGCGACGCCGACCTGACCGCCCTGCACGCCGCCGCCCCGGCCTTCATCGTCGCCCCCAAGGTCTCCACCGCCGATCAGGCCGCCGCCTTCACCGCGCGCCTGCCGGACGGCGCGACGCTGTGGGCCATGATCGAGACGCCGCAGGCCCTGTTCCATCTGGACGCCATCGCCGCCACGCCGCGGCTTGGGGCCCTGATGCTGGGGGTCAATGATCTGGCCGCCATGCTGCGCAGCGCGCCGACGCCGGACCGCGAACCCCTGAAGACCGCCATGAGCCTGACCGTCGCCGCCGCCCGGGCCCATGGCCTGTCCCCCATCGACGGGGTCTTCAACGCCCTGGATGACGACGCCGGCTTCGAGACCGAATGCCGTCAGGGTCGCCTGTACGGCTTCGACGGCAAGAGCCTGATTCACCCCCGCCAGATCGCGGGCGCCAACGCCGCCTTCTCTCCGTCCGCCGACGAGGTCGCCTGGGCCGAGGCCGTGGTCGCCGCCTTCGATGACCCCGCCCATGCGGGAAAAGGGGTCATCCGCGTCGACGGCGCCATGGTAGAGCGGCTCCATCTTGCCCGCGCCCGCGACACGCTCGCCTTGCATGATCTCGCCGGAACACTCTAAGACATCACAGACTCGTTATCCTCAGGCTCCAGATCTCATTGTCAGTCGCCTCGCCATCCCCGTCCGCCGGAGCCGATCCGGACGCCAGCGACGCGCCGTCTGAAGCTATTCCCGGTCTGGCCGGACGACGCTTCCTGATCATCTCCGCGCCCTTTGGCTCCTACTCCCGCAAGCTGGCCTGCGTGCTGCGCGCGAACGGCGCGGTGGTCCGCCGCATGATCTTCAACGCCGGCGACCTGCTGGACTGGGGCTCGCGCGATGCGGTCAAGTTCCGGCGCGGCGGCGAGGCCTGGCCCCATGCCCTGGCCGGTCTGGCCGAGACCTACACCGACCTGATCCTGTTCGGCGAAGCGGGCGTCTACAACCAGACCGTGATCGAACAGGCCGATCGCCTCAAGGCGTCCGTCTGGATCATCGAGAACGGCTATTTCCGCCCGCACTGGGTGACCATGGAGCGCAACGGCGTCAACGCCCGCTCGACCCTGCCCCGCTCGGCCGACGGCTATCCCGCCCCGGCGCCGCGCGAACCGCCCTTCCAGGACGCCGGCACCATCCTGCCGCACCACGTGTGGAACCTGGCGCGGTATCACACCGTGCAGGTGGCCGGTCGGGTCCTGTTTCCCCGCTATGTGCGCCCCTACACCCGCCACGCCCTGGTCCAGGCCGGGGGGCACGCCTGGCGCTATCTGAAGCTGAAGATGGCGTCTCCGCGGGACACCGACACCGAGGTGATCGCCGGGCGCGGCCCCTTCTTCATCGCCTGTCTGCAGCGCGAGGGCGACACGACCCTGCTGCGCTATTCCGACTACGCCACCAACACCGCGTTCCTGGAGCATGTGGTGGCCGACTTCGCCACGCACGCGCCGCCGCAGGCCCGTCTGGTGGTCAAGAACCACCCGCTCGATCCTGGTCTGGTGAACTATCAGGCGGTCGTGCGCCGGCTGGCGCGACGCCACGGGATCGAGGGACGTGTGGACTACATCGACGGCGGCAATCTGGCCGCCCTCTGCCGGGCCTCCCTCGGCATGGTGGTGAACAACTCCACCGCCGCCCTGTCCGCGGTGGGCTTCGGCACGCCGGTCAAGGTGCTGGGGCAGGCCTTCTTCGACTTCGAGGGCCTGACGGACCAGCAGCCCCTGTCCCGCTTCTGGAACGGGCCCCGCAGCCCGGACCACGACCTCTACGTCCGCTTCCGCGAGCATGTGCTCCACCGCACCCAGATCAACGGCAGCTACCATAACCCCGCCATGCAGGACGTGACCGCCCGGCGCATGGCCATGGCCTTCGCCGGGGGCTGGGACCGGGCCCAGGTCCAGTGAGCACGCCCGCGCCCGCCTGGGTCTGCGCCCCCGGCGTCCGCCGCCTGCCCAACCTCGCGGCCTTCCTGCCCGAATACGACCTGCGCGCCCTGCCCGGTCGTGACATTCAGGCGGTGCTGGGCTGGGGCCTGAAGCCCACCGCCGCCCATGGCCGCCGCTGGGCCGACAAACACGGCGTGCCCTATGTGGCTCTGGAAGACGGCCTGCTCCGCTCCGTGGGTCTGGGCGAGGCAGGCGCCGCGTCGCTCAGCGTCGTGGCCGATGATCTGGGGATCTATTACGACGCCACCCGCCCCTCGCGGCTGGAGCAGCTGATCGCCGGGGCGCCGGGCTGGATGTCCCCCGACCTCCGCATCCGCGCCCGCGGCCTGATCGACCGCATCGTCGAGAGCGGCGTCTCCAAGACCAATATGGGCGGTCCGCTGGACGAGACCCGGCTCAGGCCCGGCCGCCGCATCCTGATCGTGGACCAGACCCTTGGCGACGCCTCCATCGGCTTCGGCCTGGCCTCGCCCCGATCCTTCACCGACATGCTGGACGCCGCCCGCCGCGACGAGCCCGGGGCCCAGCTCATCGTCAAGCGCCACCCGGCCGTGGCGGCGGGCCGCAAACAGGGGTGCATCCCCGCCGATCGCCTGAGCGACGTCACCCTGATCGACACCGATGTCCGGCCCGCCGACCTGCTGGCCCGCGTGGACGCGGTCTATACGGTCACCAGCGGCCTGGGATGGGAGGCGCTGTTGCGGGGCCTGCCCGTCCGCTGCTTCGGCGCGCCCTTCTACTCCGGCTGGGGCCTGACCACCGACGCCGTGGACACCGGGCGCCGGGGCCAGTTGCGCGAGATCGAGTCCATCGCCGCCGCCGCCCTGATCCGCTACGCCCGCTATGTGGACCCGGTCACCGGCCGCGCCTGCGAGGCTGAGCAGGCGCTGGAGCGCCTCATCGCCCTGCGCGACCGCGCCGACCGGCTGGCGGGGCTGAACGCCTGCGTCGCCTTCGCCCCGGCCAAGCGCCCGCCCGTCCGCCGCCTGCTGAACTCGCCCAAGGGGCCGGTGCGCTATTTCGCGTCCGTCTCCGGCGCCCGGACCGCCGCCGAGGCCGAAGACGGCCGCATCGTCTGCTGGGCCTCGCGCACCGGCCCCGACTTCGAGCAGGCGACCGAGGGCTTCACCGGTCCCGTCCTGCGCATGGAGGACGGCTTCATCCGCTCGCGCGGGCTCGGCTCGGACTTCGTCGGCGCCCTGTCCGTGACGCTGGATGATCTGGGCGTCTACTACGACGCCACGCAGCCCTCGCGGCTGGAGACCCTGATCGAACAAGGCGCCTTCGCCCCCGCCCTTCTGGCTCGCGCCGCCCGGCTGCGGGAGCGGATCGTTTCGGCGGGCCTGAGCAAATACAACCTGCCCGCCCCGTCCGGCGCCTTCGACGCCTGGCCCAAGGGCCGCGACCGCATCCTGATCGTCGGCCAGGTGGAGAACGACCAGTCGATCCTCAAGGGCTGCGCCGACATCCGCACCAACGCAGGACTGGTCGCCGCCGTGCGGGCGGACCACCCGGACGCCTTCCTGATCTACAAGAATCATCCCGACGTGCTGGCGGGCAACCGCCCCGGCATGCTGGACGGCGCGGCGCTGGACGCCGTGGACGCCTCGGCCGACGGTCTCGACATCATCCAGTGCCTGGGCCACGCCGACCGTCTGGCCACCCTGACGTCGCTGTCGGGCTTCGAGGCCCTGCTGCGCGGCAAGCCGGTGACCACCTACGGCACGCCGTTCTTCGCCGGCTGGGGCCTGACCGAGGACCGCGTCCCCTGCCCCCGCCGCACACGCCGCGCGACCCTGGACGAACTGGTGGCTGCGGCCCTGATCCTCTACCCGGTCTATGTGGCCCCCAACGGCTGGCCCTGCGAAGCCGAGGATCTGGTCGAGGCCCTGATCGCCGCCCGCGACGCTCCGGCGCCGAAGCCGCCCGCCAATCAGATCGCCCGCTGGTGGACCGGAATCCGCGCCAGTCTCGACCGGACGTCGCCGCCGTCCTATTGATGGGCCTCGTCAAGGAAACGAACCCAGTGAACGATTCTCCCAAAGCGGTCATAGCCGCCACCGGCCTGCACACCCCTGAGCATGCGCTCTCGAACGCCGAACTGGTCGCCGCCTACAACGCCTTCGCCGAGCGGTTCAACGCCGCCAACGCCGAGGCCATCGCCGCCGGCGAACTGGACGCACTGACGCCGTCCTCGTCCGAATTCATCGAGAAGGCCTCGGGTATCAAGTCCCGCTTCGTGGTGGAGAAGTCGGGCATCCTCGATCCGGACCGCATGGTCCCGCACATCCCGGAACGCTCCAACGACGAGCTCTCGGTGCTGGCCGAAATGGCGGTGAAGGCCGCGCAGGAAGCCATTGCCCGCTGGGGCAAGCCGGTCAGCGAGATCGGCGCGGTCATCTGCGCCGCCTCCAATATGCAGCGGCCCTATCCCGCCATGGCCATCGAGGTGCAGCAGGCCCTGGGCATCGACGGCTTCGCCTTCGACATGAACGTCGCCTGCTCCTCGGCCACCTTCGGCCTCAAGACCGCCGCCGACTTCATCGGTTCCGGCTCGGTCAAGGCGGTGCTGATGGTGAACCCCGAGATCTGTTCGGCCCACCTGAACTTCAGGGATCGGGACAGCCACTTCATCTTCGGCGACGTGGCCACCGCCGTGATCGTCGAGGCGGCCGATCAGGCCACGGGCGGCTGGGACATCCTGGGCACGCGGCTCAAGACCGTGTTCTCCAACAACATCCGCAACAATTTCGGCTTCCTGAACCGCGCCGCCCGCGAGGACGTGACCGCGGTCGCCGACGGCCCCCGCCCTGACGGAATCACCGACAAGCTGTTCGTCCAGCAGGGCCGCAAGGTCTTCAAGGACGTGGTGCCCATGGTCTCCGAGATGATCGTCGACCACGCCCGCGACCTGGGCATCGACCCGACCGGCCTCAAACGCCTGTGGCTGCACCAGGCCAACATCAACATGAACGAGATGATCGGCAAGCGCGTGCTGGGCCGAGAGCCGGCGCCGGGCGAGAACGTCATCATCCTGGACGACTACGCCAACACCTCGTCGGCCGGTTCGATCATCGCCTTCCACCTGCACAACGACGGCTTCGCGCCCGACGACACCGGCCTGATCTGCAGCTTCGGCGCGGGCTATTCCGCAGGCTCGGTGTTCGTCCGTAAACGCGCCTGACGCGCTCAGGCAGCGAGGCCCCGCGGGCCAAGCGATAGCGCCAGAAAGAAGAAAGGCGCGCTTCCTCTCCGAAGCGCGCCTTCCCTGCTCGATAGCGGGGCCCCGTCGCCGGAGCCCCGATGTCATCCGGCTTTAGAAGCGGCGGATGTAGCTCACCGAGTAGACGTCGGCTTCGCCGCCGTCGTCGGTGAAATCACGACGGGTCCAGTCGCCACGGACGCCGTTCTGGCCGTCGAAGAAGTAGTTGGCGCCGACGCCGTAGTTCCAGCTTTCACCGTCTTCGGTGACGCTGACGCCGGCGGCCGAGGCTTCGACCTCCGTGGTGCCGTAGCCCAGGCGGGCGAACAGCTCGAAGTTTTCGTTCACCGGCAGGAAGGCCACGCCGTAGGCGGCCAGGTCGTAGTTGTGCTCGACGTCGGCGGTCACCGCGCCAATGGTGACTTCGTCGTCACGCACGCCGAACGAGCCTTCGCCTTCGAAGCCGAAGTACGGCGTCAGCTTGGCGCCGAAACGGCCGGTCACAGCGCCCAGTTCGGCGTCGGTCCCGTCAGCTTCCATTTGCGAGTAACCCAGCGAACCGTAGTATTCGGGCGCGGGCCAGCTTTGCGCCATGGCGGGCGCAGCGGCGAACATGGCGATAGCAGCGGTAGAGAGAAGAATCGTTTTCATTTAGTAACACTCCGTGAGCAGCGACTTCTTTGGTCGCCAGCCCCAAATCCCAGCGAATGTTCAAGTAGGTATCGCTTGAGGCAGTTCCAAGGCCAAAGGATTACACAAGCGTAACGGTTGCCTGAAAGCCACACACAGCGTTCTGCGATCTGGGGAGTCGGCAAACGGCGGCCGACGGCGCGCAGCGACCATGCAGCCCCGCTCGCAGGGCGCCCTCGGCGTCCCGCGCCTCACAGATCGAGGGGTAAATCGGCTTCGAGCGTCTTCGTGGCCGAGGGCCGGGCGATCCGGCTTCGGGCCTAGCGGTCCTTTTCGCGCTCCGTCCCGGCCTGCGCGTGCAGGGCCGCCTGGGCCGCCGCGAGGCGCGCGATGGGCACGCGGTAGGGCGAGCAGCTGACATAGTCGAGGCCCGCGTGCTCGCAGAAGGCGATGGAGGACGGGTCGCCGCCGTGCTCGCCGCAGATGCCCAGCTTCACGTCCGGACGCACGAGCCGGCCGCGCTCGGCGGCGATGCGGATCAGGTCGCCGACGCCTTCCTGGTCCAGCCGCACGAAGGGATCGGTCTCGAAGATGCCCTTGTCCATATAGGCCTGCAGGAAGCGGCCGGAATCGTCGCGGCTGATGCCGAAGGTGGTCTGGGTCAGATCGTTGGTGCCGAACGAGAAGAACTCGGCGTGCTCGGCCAGGTCCCCGGCGCGCAGGGCGGCGCGGGGCAGTTCGATCATGGTGCCGACCTGATAGTCGACCCGGTCGCCCGCCGCCGCAAACACCGCCTCGGCGGTGCGGTCGGTGAGCTCGCGCAGATATTTCATCTCAAGGCCCAGCGCGACCAGCGGGTGCATGATCTCCGGCGTCGGGGCGGCGCCCGAGGCGGCCTTCACCGCCAGCGCCGCCTCAAGGATGGCGCGCACCTGCATCTCGTAGATCTCGGGGTAGGCCACGCCCAGGCGGCAGCCGCGATGGCCCAGCATGGGGTTGGTCTCGGCCAGATCCTTCGCGCGGCGCTTCAGCTTGGCCGCGTCCAGACCCGACGAGGCCGCCAGGGCGTCGATGTCCTCGTCCGCGTGGGGGATGAACTCGTGCAGCGGCGGGTCCAGCAGCCGGATGGTGACCGGCAGGCCGGCCATGATCTGGAACAGCTCGGTGAAGTCCGCCTTCTGGAACGGCTCGATCTTGGCCAGGGCCGCGCGGCGGCCCTGTTCATCGTCCGCCAGGATCATCTCGCGCACCGCCGCGATGCGGGTCTCGTCAAAGAACATGTGCTCGGTGCGGCACAGGCCGATGCCTTCGGCGCCGAAGCCCCGCGCGGTCCTGGCGTCCAGCGGCGTCTCCGCATTGGCCCGCACCTTCAGGCGGCGAACCTTGTCGGCCCAGGCCATCAGGGTCTGGAAATCGCCGGTCAGTTCCGGCTCGATCATGTCGACCGCGCCCTCCAGCACCTCGCCCTTCGAGCCGTCGATGGTGACGATCTCGCCGGCCCGGAACTCGCGGCCCCGGGCCCGGAACAGGCCCGCCTCCTCGTCGATGTGGATTTCACCGGCTCCGGAGACGCAAGGCCGCCCCATGCCGCGCGCCACAACCGCCGCGTGGCTGGTCATGCCGCCACGCGCCGTGACGATGCCTCGCGCCGCGTGCATGCCGTGGATGTCCTCGGGGCTGGTCTCCTCGCGCACCAGGATGACCGCGTCCCCCATCTGGCCCAGTCGCTCAGCCTCGTCGGAATCGAACACCACCTTGCCTGTGGCCGCGCCGGGGCTGGCCGGGAGGCCGGCGGCGATGACGTTGCGCTGGGCCTTCGGGTCGAGGGTTGGGTGCAGCAGCTGGTCCAGCGCCGAGGGATCGACCCGCTGGATGGCTTCTTCCTGGCTGATGACGCCCTCGGCGGCCAGGTCCACGGCGATCTTCAGCGCGGCCTTGCCGGTGCGCTTCCCGTTGCGGGTCTGCAGCATGTAGAGCCGGCCCTGTTCGACCGTGAACTCGATGTCCTGCATGTCGCGGTAGTGGCTTTCCAGCTTGCCCACCACGTCCACGAACTGGCCGAACACCTCCGGCATGGCCTCTTCCATGGAGGGCGCGCTCTCGCCCATTTCCTCGCGGCCCGCCTTCGTCAGGGACTGGGGCGTGCGGATGCCCGCCACCACGTCCTCGCCCTGGGCGTTGATCAGGAACTCGCCGTACAGCCGGGCCTCGCCCGTAGACGGATTGCGGGTGAAGGCGACGCCGGTGGCCGAGGTCTGGCCCATGTTGCCGAACACCATGGACTGGATGTTCACCGCGGTGCCCCAGCTCTCGGGGATGTCGTGCATGCGGCGATAGAATTTGGCCCGGTCGTTCATCCAGCTGTCGAACACGGCGCCCACGGCGCCCCACATCTGGGCGGCGGGGTCCTGCGGGAAGGGCTCGCCCTGCTCGCGCTCGACCACGGCCTTGTAGTCGGCGACGACCTTTTCCCAGTTCTCGGCGGTCAGCTCGGTGTCGACCGAAACGCCGAGGCGGTCCTTGTGGTCGTCCAGAACCTCCTCGAACAGGTCATGGCCGATGCCCAGCACCACATTGGAGTACATGGTGATGAAGCGGCGATAGCTGTCCAGGGCGAAGCGCCGGTCGCCGGACAGGGCCGCCAGCCCCTCCACCGTCTGGTCGTTCAGGCCGAGGTTCAGCACCGTGTCCATCATGCCGGGCATGGAGGCGCGGGCGCCCGAGCGCACCGACACCAGCAGCGGATTGGCCGCGTCGCCGAAGCGCTTGCCGGTCAGGGTCTCGACCTGTTCCAACGCCGTCTTCACCTGACCGTCCAGTTCGCCCGGATAGGTCTGGCCCTGAGAGAAATAGTGGACGCAGGCCTCGGTGGTGATGGTGAAGCCGGGCGGCACCGGGAGCCCGAGGGAGGACATCTCCGCCAGATTCGCGCCCTTGCCGCCGAGGAGGTTCTTCATCGAAGCGTCGCCGTCGGCGGAGCCGCCGCCGAAGCCGTACACCCACTGGGTCATGTCTGCGTCGTTCCTGAATTCAGTCTGTGGAATGGACGGGGTTGGTCCCCGCCTCTGAGCCGCCGGGAAGCTAGCGCGGCGGTGCAGCAAAGGCCATGCCGCGCTGTAACAAATCGTGAGACCGCCTCCGGGTTGCAGGGCTGCGCCCACAGACCCGACCTCGCCGCCCGCCGCTCAGTCCAGACCGAAACGCTGCTCGAAGCGGCCCAGCGCGGCGGCGGGCAGTTTGACCACCAGATGGACGCGGCCGTCGGCATCGGTGTCGCGGAAGGTGACGCGGCCATGCTCGTACAGCCAGGCCAGGGCCTCGCCCTGTCCGGGGTCCAGGGTCAGGCGGGTTTCCGGCTCGTCGTCCACCAGCGCGGCGATGGCCTCGCGCAGGGATTCGATCCCCTCCCCCGTCCAGGCGGACACGGCGACCGCCTTGCCTTCCTGAAGCTGGCGGGCGGCCTGTCCCAGGACGGCCTCGCGGTCCTCTTCGGACAGCAGGTCGATCTTGTTCCAGACCTCCAGCACCCGGCGGATGCGGCCCTCGGGCACGGGGATCTGCTCCAGCACCTGCTCCACGTCGCGGCGCTGGGCCTCGGTGTCGGTGCTGGCGATATCGCGCACGTGCAGGATCAGGTCGGCCTCGCCCACTTCCTCCAGCGTGGCGCGGAAGGCGGCCACCAGCTCGTGGGGCAGGTCCGAAATGAAGCCCACCGTGTCGGCGATGATGGCCGGGCGTCCCTGCGGCAGACGGATGGTGCGCTGGGTGGTGTCGAGGGTGGCGAACAGCAGATCCTTGGCCAGGACCTCCGAGCCCGTCAGGCGGTTGAACAGGGTCGACTTGCCCGCATTGGTGTAGCCCACCAGGGCGACGGACGGGAACGGCACGCGCTTTCTGGCCTTGCGGTGCAGGGCGCGGGTGCGGCGCACGTCCTCCAGCTCGGCCTTCAGCTTGTCGATGCGGTCGGCGATCATGCGCCGGTCCAGCTCGATCTGGGTCTCTCCGGGGCCGCCGGTGGAGCCGGTGCCGCCCCGCTGACGCTCAAGGTGGGTCCAGGTGCGGACCAGCCGCGAGCGCTCATAGTCCAGACGCGCCAGTTCCACCTGCAACCGCCCCTCGGCGGTGCGGGCGCGGCGACCGAAGATTTCCAGGATCAGGCCGGAGCGGTCGATCACCTTGACCTCCCACGCCTTCTCCAGATTGCGCTGCTGGACCGGGGTCAGGGAGTCGTCGATGACCACCACATCCGCCTCGGCGGCGCGGATCAGCGCGGCGATCTCGTCCACCTTGCCCATGCCGAACAGGGTGGCGGGCACGGTGCGGCGCAGGCGGGCCACCTCGGCGGCGCGTACGTCCAGATCCAGCGCGGCGGACAGGCCGACGGCCTCCTCCAGCCGCTCCTCGGCCAGACGTGCAGAGGTCCCGCGGCCGTCAGGGTGAATGACGATCGCGCGCTGGACCTCGGGGGCGTGGTCAATGAATTTGGAGGTCAATCAGTCCTCATCCGCCTCGGGCTCGTACAGCTGCACGGGCGCGGAAGGCATGATGGTCGAGATGGCGTGCTTGTAGACCAGCTGGGACTGGCCGTCGCGACGCAGAAGCACACAGAAGTTGTCGAACCAGGTGACGATGCCCTGCAGCTTCACGCCGTTCACCAGAAAGATCGTCAGGGGGGTCTTGGTCTTGCGGACGCTGTTCAGGAAGGCGTCCTGCAGGTTTTGTCTCTTGTCTTGCGACATGGCCAGGTTGGTCCTGTTCTTCGTTGTTGATCGACCGGCGGGGAGGACGCCGGACACGACAGATGCGCCGTGGACTGACCCTAGCCCGCGCTTGGGCGCAACGGCAACGTCCTAGATCGCCTCGTCACGGGTCTTGTCCAGATAGAGATCGCGCAGTCGTTTCGCCAGTGGGCCGGGCTTGCCGTCGCCGATCTTCGCCCCGTCGATGCCCACCACCGGCAGGACGAAGGCCGAGGCCGACGTCACGAAAGCCTCGCGCGCCTGCTTGACGTCCTCGACGCTGAAGGGGCGCTCGTCGATGGTCAGGCCCTCCTCCCTGACGATCTCCATCAGGGTCTGCCGCGTGATGCCGCGCAGGATGTTGGCCTGGATGTCGCGGGTTCTGAGCGCGCCGTCCTTGTCCACGATCCAGGCGTTGTTGGACGTGCCCTCTGTGACCAGGCCCATCTCGTCCACCAGCCAGGCGTCCCCGGCCCCGGCCTCCAGCGCCGCCTGTTTGGCCAGCACGTTGGGCAGCAGGCCCACCGTCTTGATGTCGCAACGACCCCAGCGGTTGTCGGGCTGGGTCAGGACAGTGATGCCCTTTGCGGCTTTCGCCTCCAGCGCATCGAAATTCATGGACTTGGCCGTGACCACGACGCTGGGCGGGGTGCCCGGCGGGGGGAACGGGTGGTCGCGGCGGGCCGTGCCGCGCGTGACCTGCAGATAGACGATGCCGTCGCGCACGCGGTTGCGCCGCACGGTCTCGCGCAGCACCCGGGTCAGGGCCTCGCGGCTCATGGGCGGATCGATGCGCAGCTCGCCCAGGCTGCGGAAGAGGCGGGTCATGTGCCCCTCGAAGTCGGCCAGCCGGCCGTCGGCCACGGACCAGACCTCATAGACCCCGTCGGCGAACTGGAAGCCCCGGTCCTCCACATGGACCACCGCCTGACCGTGGGGCCGGTAGACCCCGTTGACGTAAGCGACCCTCGACATCAGTCCCCGTTTCCTTCCTCTTCCTCGACGCCGCCGCGCAGGGGCGCGACCCCCAGCGACTTGAGCTTTCTGTGCAGCGCGGACCGCTCCATGCCGATGAAGGCGGCCGTGCGCGAGATGTTGCCGCCGAAGCGCATGATCTGGGCGGTCAGGTACTCGCGTTCAAACACCTCCCGCGCCTCGCGCAGCGGCAGGCCGATGACCCGCTCGGCGCCCAGGGAGGCCGCCGCGCCGGTGCTGGCCACTTCCTGGGGCAGCATGTCGGCGGTGATGGGCTCGGACGGATCGCCGGTGGCCAGGATCAGCAGGCGCTCCACATTGTTGCGCAGCTGGCGGACGTTGCCGGGCCAGTCGTGGACCTGGAGCACCGCCAGCGCGTCCTCGCTGAGCACGCGGCGGGACAGCCCCTGGGACTCGCACAGGGTGTCGACGAAATAATTGACCAGCTCGCCGATGTCCTCGCGCCGCTCGGACAGGGGCGGCACACGGATGGGCACCACGTTCAGGCGGTGGAACAGGTCCTCGCGGAAACGCCCGTCGGCGATCTCGTGGCGCAGGTCGCGCGAGGTGGAGGTGATGACCCGCACGTCCACCTGCACGTCGGTGTCGCCGCCCACGCGGCGGAATCGCTGCTCCACCAGCACGCGCAGGATGCGGCTCTGGCTCTCGCGGGGCATGTCGCCCACTTCATCCAGATACAGGGTGCCGTTGTGGGCCCGCTCGAACACGCCGATCTTGGACGGACGGCCGCCCGCCCCTTCCTCGCCGAAGAGCTCGATGTCCAGCCGCTCAGGCGTCATGCCGGCGGCGGAGATGGCTACGAACTCGGACCGGGCCCGCGGGCTGCCGTCGTGAATCTGGCGGGCCACGAGCTCCTTGCCGGACCCCGGAGGACCGGCCACCAGCACGCGGCTGTTGGCCGGCGCCACCTTGGAGATGGTGGCGCGCAGCTGCTGGGCGGCGTTGGAGGTGCCGATCAGACCCGTGGGCACGAAGGCCTTGGCGCGCAGGCGACGGTTCTCGCGCTTGAGGGTCGAGGCCTCCAGGGCCCGCTCCACCACCAGAACCAGCCGGTCCGACTTGAAGGGCTTCTCGAGGAAGTCATAGGCGCCGCGCTTGAGCGCGCTCACGGCGGTCTCGATGTTGCCGTGGCCGGAGATCATCACCACCGGCAGGTCGGCGTCCAGCTCCATGACCAGATCGAGCAGCTCCAGCCCGTCCATGCCGCCGCCCTGCATCCAGATGTCCAGCACCAGCAGGGAGGGCTTGCGCGCCTTGATCGCGGCCAGGGCCTCTTCGGAGTTGGACGCCGTGCGCACCGCGTGGCCCTCGTCTTCCAGAAGACCGGAAACCAGATCGCGGATGTCGGCTTCGTCATCGACGACCAGGACGTCGGCGCCGCCAGGTGTGACTCGCATATCGCCTCTCTATTGCTCCGACGCCGCTTTCGCAGCGCCCGGTGAGTTCGAAATCTGAAGGGGAAGAACCATGCAGAACCGCGCCCCGCCCAGGTCGTGGGCGTCGGCCAGCTTCAGGTCGCCGCCGTGGTCCTCACAGATGCGCTTGACGATGGCGAGACCAAGGCCGGTGCCCTTTTCCCGCGTGGTGACATAGGGCTCGGTCAGGCGGTCGCGGTCCTTTTCGGGCAGGCCCACGCCGTCGTCCTCGACGATGAAGGTGGCGCGGTCGCCGTCCACTTCCAGCATCACGGAGACGCCCCCGGCCGCCGCGCCGCCAAGGGCGCGGGCGCCGGTCACGGCCTCTCCCGCATTCTTGAGCAGATTGGCCAGGGCCTGGCCGATCATGCGGCCGTCGCAGCTGAGGACGGCCTCGGGCAGCGGCTCAGCCATGTGAACCGCCACCTCGGGGTCCGCGACGCGCTGGGCGAACACGGCCTGACGCAGCAGTTCGGCGGCGTTCTCCGGCGCGAAGCGCGGCGCGGGCATGCGGGCGAAGGACGAGAACTCGTCCACCATGCGGCCAATGTCCCCCACCTGACGGATGATGGTCTCGGTGCAGCGGTCGAAGGTCTCGACATCATCCGCCACCTGGGAGCGGTATTTGCGGCGCAGGCGCTCGGCCGACAGCTGGATGGGGGTCAGGGGGTTCTTGATCTCGTGGGCGATGCGGCGGGCCACATCCTTCCACGCGGCGTTGCGCTGGGCCGTCACCAGACGGGTGATGTCGTCGAAGGTCAGCACCATCTCGCCGCCCAGCCCGCCCTCGACGCGAACCCGCAGGCGCAGGGTCTCGCCGTCGCGGGTGACGTCGATCTCCTCATCCACCCGGGCCTCGCCGCGGGCGACCAGATCACCCAGTTCAGGCGCCACCTTCGCCAGGGCCTTGCCCAGCACCTTCGGCTCCTGGATCGACAGCAGCTGGGTGGCGCTCTCGTTGATGGCCGAGATACGGCCCTTGCGGTCCAGCCCGATGACGCCGGCGCTGACGCCGGACAGCACGGTCTCGATGAACAGGCTGCGGGCCTGGGCGTCCTCGCTGGCGGCGCGCAGGGCCTCCTGCTGCATCTGCAGATCGCTGGTCATGCGGTTGAAAGCGCGGGACAGGACGGCGATCTCCTCGGGGTCGGCGCTGGAGTCCACGCGGGCGGACAGGTCGCCCTCGGCCACCCGGTCGGCCGCCTGCACCAGCCGCGCCACGGGGCGCGAGATGGCGTTGGCCGCCGCCAGACCCAGCCACACGGCCCCGACCAGCACCAGCAGCGCGGTCTCCACATAGCTGAGGGCGAAGGCGGCCTGGATGCGGGCGCGGCTCTCCTCGGCCTCGCGATAGGCCTCGATGGAGTCGATGGAGGTGTTCATCTGGCCGATCAGGCCGGGGGCCAGGGGCCGCACCACATAGAGATAGGCGTCGCCGTACTCCGGCAACGGATAGAGGATGCGGATAGCGTCGGGGTTCTGCGTCGCCTCGACCGCCGCCTCCTCGCCGGCGGCCGCCACCTCCAGCGCCGATGTCGGCGGGGCCAGATAGGGGGGCGCGTCCGCCGTTTCGCCGCGGGCCAGCACCTCGCCTTCGCCGTTGAGCACATAGATGGCCGGATAGCCGAAGAATCCGGCCATCTGGGTCAGGGCGTTGGAGAACTGGATGCGGTTGGGGAAGACCTCGCGCACCGGCCCGCCCAGCTCGTTGGCCATGGTGGCCAGATCCCGCTCCATGTCCGTCTGGACGTCGACCACATAGGCGCGGCCGATGGAGGCGCCGTTCTCGACGGCGGACTGCACATTGTCGCTGAACCACTGATCCACGCCGCGATTGACCAGCACCCCGAACACCAGGGCGATCAGGATCGCGGGCGCCACCGCCACCAGCGAGAACAGGGTGACGAAGCGCAGATGGAGCCGGGCGCCGGCGTCCCGCTCACGATCCCGCGCCAGATTGAGCACGCGCAGGCCCACCACCGTCGCGAGGAAGGCGATCAGTACGAGATTGGCCAGCAGGATGATCAGCACCGCCTGGCTGGCCGCCGCCTGGGCGCCGCCCTGGCCGGAGTCCACGCCCGGCGCGGCCGCCACCAGCCACACGCCGGCGCCGGTCACCAGGGCGGCGACGGCGTAGGCGAGCCAGAACAGGGCCCGACCACGGTTCTGGAGCGTCCAGCCCCACAGCGCCTGCAGCCTGCTCCCGGCAGGCTCATCGCCCAGCTCGATGGCGCTGTCAGTTGGCGCGCGGTCCGTCATGGCGGGAGCCTAGGCCGCGCTGTGGCCAGAACTCAACACAAATGTTGCCGAATTACGCCACCAGGCGAACGGCGGGCGGTGACCACAGTTCGGAGAGCGCCGTCTCGACGGCCTCGGAGCTCTCCAGACGGCACAGCCGCGCCCTGGCCTGACGCCGCTCCAGCGGACAGTCGGGCCAGGGCGCCTGCTCCACGTACCAGCCCAGATGCTTGCGGAACATCTTCAGGCCCAGCCCCTCGCCGTAGAAGGCCAGGGTCTGGCGGAAATGGTCCAGCACGATGGCGAGGCGCACCGCCGCGTCAGGCTCGGCCGCCGCCGGGTCGCCATTCAGGGCCGCGTCCAGATGGGCGGCCAGCCAGGGACGGCCATAGACCCCGCGCCCCAGCATCAGGGCGTCGGCGCCCGACGCCTCAAGCGCCGCGCGGGCGTCGTCCGGCGTCAGGATGTCGCCGTTGACGATGACGGGGATGGAGACCGCCGCCTTGACCTCGCCCACGGCGGTCCAGTCGGCCTGGCCGGTGTAGAACTGCTTGCGGGTGCGGCCGTGGACGGTGACGGCCTGGACGCCGAGCGCCTCGGCGCGGCGGGCCAGTTCCGGCGCATTGCGGCTGGCGTCGTCCCACCCCAGGCGCATCTTCACCGTCACGGGCCGCGACGTGGCCTTCACCACCGCCTGGATGATGTCGCAGGCCAGATCCAGATCACGCATAAGGGCCGAGCCGGAGGCGACGCCCGTGACTTCCTTGGCGGGGCAGCCATAGTTCAGGTCGATGATGTCGGCGCCCGCGCGCTCGGCCATGGCGGCGCCCTCGGCCATGCGGCCCGGGTCGCGGCCCACCAGCTGGATGACCGTCAGCGGCAGCCCCTCCCCCACCGCGGCGCGGCGCACCACGTCGGGCCGGGCGCGGGCCAGCTCGGCGGCGGCGACCATCTCGGTGGCCACATAGGGCGCGCCCAACGCCGAGGCCACCCGCCGGAACGGCAGGTCCGTGATGCCGGTCATGGGCGCGGTCAGCACCCGGCCGGGCACGGTGACGTCGCCGATCTGAAGCTTGCCGTTCATGGCGGTGATCTAGAGGTTCAGGCCCGCGCGGTCCATCAGGGCGCGGAAATCGGCCGGCAGCGGCGCCTCCACCGTGAGGGTTTCACCCTCGGGATGGGGAAAGGTCAGCCGGGCCGCATGCAGCATCAGGCGCGGGGCCGCGCCGCCGGAGAAGGTCAGGGCCCCGCCATAGCGGGCGTCACCCACCAGCGGCCGTCCAATGTGCGCCATGTGCACGCGCAGCTGATGCATGCGCCCGGTCAGGGGCTCCAGCTCGATCAGGGCGCCCTGATCATTGGCGGACAGGGTGCGGTAGCGGGTGCGCGACGGCTGGGCGCCGGGCGTGCCCTCCTCCACCACCCGCATGTGGCTTTCGCGGCCGACCTCCTGACGCAGCAGATGGGCGTCGATCTCGCCGCCGCGCGGGTCGGGTTCGGACTCGATCAGGGCCAGATAGGTCTTGCGGAAGCGCTTGGCCTGCAGCGCCTTGCCGAGAAAGGCCGTGGCCGGCTTGGTCTTGCCCGCCAGAATGACGCCGGAGGTGTCCCGGTCCAGCCGGTGCACCAGATCCGGCCGCTTGCCGTTGGACCGGGCGAACGCCCACAGCAGGTCGTCCAGGGTGTGGGCCTGAATGCGCCCGCCCTGACTGGACAGGCCCGAAGGCTTGTCGAAGGCGATGACGTGCGCGTCCTCGTGGATGATCCACGAACGGACGGCGGCGATGTCGTCGGGCGACAGGGTGACGGGCGGCTGGAAACTCACGTCCGGGCTTTAGGCCATTCCCGGCCGCCCGTCAGCCCTCAGCGCAGAACGCCCTTCTTGCTCATGGCCCAGGCATACCAGACCAGCAGGGCGGCGATCAGCACGATGACGAACGGCATCCAGCTCATCATGGCCATGTCGGCAGGCAGCGCCGGCGGCGGATTGATGACCTTGCCGTAGACCAGGCTCCCGATCGCGCCCAGCAGCGACAGGGCGAAGGCCGGAACCGCCAGCCGGTTGCGCAGCAGCAGCAGAATCGAGCCGATCACCGCGCCCCAGACGCCCAGGATCCACGGTCCCCACATCCACGTCGGCATGGCCATGTAGTAGTCGATCATGGCCTGCGAGAAGCCCATCTCGCGCATGTAGGCCTCGCCGCGCGTGGTGGTCATCACAAAGTCGAACGCGCCGAAGCCGTTCCAGAGCAGCGACACGACCCCCACCACCCAAAGGTGCCACGGGGCCCTACTTACGGGCCAGGCGCCCGGCGTTGCATCGGTCATCATTCCCTCCCACAAGAATTTCCGATGGGCGGACGCTACGCCGATTTCAGAGAACGGCAACGGTTATCACGCGTCGCTTTCGGGCTGCTTGCGCGCATGCTCGATCTCGCGGCGCAGGAAGTGGTTCAGGGCGGTGCGCAGGGCGGCGATGGCCGCCAGTTGGCCGATCTCGGTCCAGGTGGGCGCCACGGCGGTCTTGAGGATGTCGGCGGCCAGCAGGAACTCCAGCCCCAGCACCAGCCAGCGGCCCAGACGCAGCCGGATCTCCTCCTTCTTGCTCAGGGCCGGATAGGTACGCCCCTGCGGGTGAAGTTCGGCGTTGAAGGCGCCCACGACGCGGACCACGGCCTCGACCACGGCCGCAGCGATGATGACCACCGCCAGCAGTTCGACACCGGTCGCCAGCCACAGGACGACGCTCTTGAGGCTTTCAGGCTCCATCCGGGCCTAACGTGGCCGTGGGGATAGGGTTCAGTCGTTCTCCCCAAGCCAGATCGCTCGGCCGTTCAAAATGAGCCAACACATAAGCGCGGAACCAGTGGATAAGGCCCACCCCCCGCTGTCAGCTACCGACAGCAGCCCCGACCCAGCCAGAAGCAATGGGGGGAGATAGACTAGGGTGACCAGAACACTGGATCCATGTCCTCGCCCCCTCAAAGCAAAAAGGGAAGCCGGTCTCTGGCGTAAAGCCAATGGCGCGAGAGACAGCAAGCCCAGCACGCCCAGCAGAATCGGAGAGAATCCGAGAGCCCCCATTAGCGGAATGGCTAGACTGTCTGCCCATGGAGGAAGCTCTGCTCGCGTATACGCCTGAAACGCCGACGCAATGACGCCGACGGTCGTCAGCATCACCGCCAGAAGACAGGTGACAATCAGAACGCCAGCGCTGCGCGTCGTCCAGCGGACGCTAATCCATCCGTGCTTCCTGGCGCTCGCCGCCATAAGTACAAGCGCCGCCCAGGCAAGGGCGGCATAGCCCATGTCAGCATAGAACCATTTCGCTGTGTGATGCCTGTCTTGCAATTGATGGAAAGCTTCGCTCGCCGCGCCGAAATCGGGATCGGTCGACCCGTACAGTTCTGCCTGAAGCGCATCAAAGCCGGTCGCGTAGCTGAGCGGGTCCGTGTACTGGGGCGTCAAGAACGCCAGAACGACCATGACCGCGCCCGTGATCAGCAAGATCGGCGCGAGCATCGGCAGGAAAGCGACCCTTCTCATGTTCTATCTCCCCGTTTTTCCCGCATCTGTGCCCACCGCTCCAGCCGCTCCCTGACCTTCGCCTCGTGGCCCTCGCCCTTCGGCTTGTAGAAAACGCGGCGCTCCATCCCGTCGGGGAAGTAGTTGGCGCCCGAGAAGCCCTCCGGCGTGTCGGGGTCGTACTGGTAGCCCTTGCCGTAGCCCAGATCCTTCATCAGCTTCGTGGGCGCATTGCGGATGTTGGCGGGGGGCACGAGGCTGCCGGTCTCGCGGGCGGCCTTCGACGCGGCCTTGTACGCTTCATAGACGCCGACGGACTTGGGCGCGGTGGCCAGATGGACCACCGCCTGGGCCAGGGCCAGCTCGCCCTCGGGGCTGCCGAGGAAATCGTAGGTGTCCTTGGCCGCATTGGCGACGAGGATCGACAGGGGGTCCGCCTCGCCGATGTCCTCCACCGCCATGCGCACGATCCGGCGGGCCAGATAAAGCGGATCCTCGCCCCCGTTCAGCATGCGCGCCAGCCAGTAGAGGGCGGCGTCCGGGTCCGAACCGCGAACCGATTTATGCAATGCGGATATGAGGTTATAGTGTTCTTCTCGGCTCTTGTCGTAGGCGGGCGCGCGCTTCTGCAATGTGCCGGCGAGGGCCTGGACGTCCAGCGGTTCGCCGCCGGCCAGGCCAAACAGCACCTCGGACATGGTCAGCAGGTACCGACCGTCGCCGTCGGCCAGCGCCAGCAGCGCATGGCGCGCCTCGGGGGTCAGGGGGAGGAGGTCTTTTTCCTCCTGCGCCTCGGCCCTTATCAACAGTTGATCCAGCGCCTCGTCGTCCAGCCGTTTCAGCACGAACACCTGCGACCGGGACAGCAGGGCGCCGTTCAGTTCGAAGGACGGGTTCTCGGTGGTGGCGCCGACGAGGGTGACGATCCCCTCCTCCACGAAGGGCAGGAAGCCGTCCTGCTGGGCGCGGTTGAAACGGTGGATCTCGTCCACGAACAGCAGGGTGGACTGACCGGCGGCGCGGCGGCCGCGGGCGGTCTCGAACGCCTTCTTCAGGTCCGCGACGCCGGAGAATACGGCGCTGATCTGCTGGAACTGATAGCCCGCCGCCTGGGCCAGCAGACGGGCGATGGTGGTCTTGCCCGTGCCCGGCGGGCCCCACAGGATCATGGAGCCCAGACGCCCGGCCTCGATCATGCGGCGGATCGGCCCGCCCTCGCCCAGCAAATGGTCCTGGCCCACCACCTCGTCGAGGGTGCGCGGACGCAGGCGGTCGGCCAGGGGCGCGTCCGGAGGATGGACGCCGGAGGCTTCGAACAGATCAGTCATTCAGGACAGATAGGCGCTGGGCGCCCGTCCGTCATCCGCGACGTCAGCCGAAGCGGCCGCTGATGCGCTGGCCGCGCCGCTCGATGGTCACCGTCCAGCGGGCGGAGCCGCTCAGGGCCTGCTGCAGTTCCTCCACCGAGCCGATCTCGCGCCCGTTGATCTCGCGCACGATGTCGCCGGGACGGAAGCCCGCGCGGGCGGCGTAGCCCCGGCCGGACAGGCGGGTGACAATGACCCCCTCGCCCGCGGCGAAGGCGTCGCCGCCGATGCGGTCGGCCAGGGCGGGCGAATAGGCGGCCACCGTGGCGCCGGCCATCAGGCCCCGCTCGATCAGCACCTGATCCGGGTCCCGGTCGCCCGGCAGCGGCTGGACCGTGGCGTTCAGGGTCTGGGCGCGGCCGTCGCGCAGGACGGTGATCTCGGCCCGCTCGCCGGGGCGGCGCGAGCCGACGCGGTAGTTGAGGCCGGAGGCGTCGTTGATCTCCACATCGTCCACGGCGGTGATGACGTCGCCCTCGCGGATGCCGGCCCGGTCGCCGGGCCCGCCGGGATACAGGGAGGTGACCAGCACGCCCTGCGGCCGGCTCAGGCCCAGGCTGCGGGCGATCTCTGCGGTGACGGTCTCGCTGCGCACGCCCAGCCACGGCCGGATCACCGCCTCGGCGCCGCCCAGGGCGCTCTCCAGCACCTGACGCACAGTCTGGGCGGGCACGGCGAAGCCGACGCCGGCCGAGGTCCCCGAGCGCGAGAAAATGGCGGTGTTGATGCCGATCAGGTCGCCGTCCATGTCCACCAGCGCCCCGCCGGAGTTGCCCGGATTGATGGCCGCGTCGGTCTGGATGAAGGAGGCGGCGTCCGAAATGCCGGTGTTGGTGCGGTTCAGCGCCGAGATGATGCCGTTGGTCACCGTCTGGCCCACCCCGAACGGATTGCCGATGGCCAGCACAAGATCGCCCACCAGATGCTGCTCCTGATCGTCGATGGGCAGCACCGGCAGGCCGCCTTCGACGCCCTGGAGCTGCAGCACGGCGATGTCGGACTGCGGATCGGCGAGCAGCACCTCGGCCCGGTATTCGCGACGGTCGGCCAGGGTGACAGTGATCTGCTGGGCGCCCTGGATGACGTGGTTGTTGGTCACCACCACCCCGTCGGAGCGCACGATGACGCCGGAACCGATGGAGGACGCCTGCTGGCGCGCCTGACCGGTGAACATCTCGAAGAACGGATCGGCGCGGCGGCTGGACACGGCGGCGATGTTGACCACCGCCGGGCTCGCCGCCGAGGCCACGGGGGCGAAGGAGGTCCGCATGGCGTTGGCGTCGCCGGGGACCACACGCTCGGTGCTCCCGAAGGTATTGGGTTCAGGGAAGCCGCCGTCCTGGGCGGCGGTCTCGTCGGCGTTGCCGCACGCGGCAAGAACCAGAACGGCGGCAAGAGCAGCGGAGGACAGTTTCATGGTCTGGATCAGGGGATTGTTCATGCGGAATGTCACAAGGCCAAGCTGACCCCTGATTTGGGACCGGATCAAGGCAGGGCAAGAGGGCGACCCTGCGACGCCCTGCAACGCCCCCTCCGCCGCCCTGTTCCGCGCAGCCGTCAGGGACGGACCAGCGCCGGCGCGGTGTCCTCTATGGATCCGTCGCCTTGCGGCGCCTCGATCCCCAGCAGGTGCGCCAGCAACGGCTGCACGTCGACCGCGTCCATGTCCTGAAGCACGACGCCGGACCGGATGCCGGGACCGCTGGCGATGAACAGGGCCGCCATCTCGGGGGCCATATTGTCATAGCCGTGGGCGCCGCCGGGGCCGCGCACGGGCCACGCGCGGGTGGCGACCAGCCAGCCGGTGTCGGGCAGACACAGGATGGCGGGCACGCGCGGATGGCGGCCATAGGCGAGGCGCGCCGGCAGGTCCGCCTTGTTATAGCATTCCATATTCGCGTGGCGGCGGACCAGGGCGGCCTGCACCTCGGCCTCGCGGCCCGGCGCGGGGTTGAGCCCGGCGAAGGCGCCGGCGTGGACCACGTCCACCGTCTCCAGATCGATCAGGTCGTCCAGGTAGACGGCGCGGTCGGGCGAGGTCGGCGCCATGCCGTGGTCGGCGACGATGACCAGGGTGGTCCGGCCGGCGAGGCCGCGCGCTTCCAGACCGGCGATCAACCGGGCGATGGAGGCGTCCACCGAGGCGATGGCCTCGGTCGTTTCAGGGGCGGCGGGGCCATGATGGTGCCCGGCGGTGTCGACGATGTCGAAATACAGGGTGGCGAAGTCGGGCCGCTCGTCCCCGGGCAGGTCCAGCCATTCCAGCACCCGGTCCACCCGCGCGTCGCCGGGCAGGGCCTGGTCGAAGACGGTCCAGTGGCTGGGCCGCACGCCGCCGATCCCGGCCTCGGAGCCCGGCCAGAACATGGTGCCGGTGGTCAGGCCCGCGCGCTCTGCGGTGACCCAGATGGGCTCCCCCTCATCCCACCAGTCGCCATTGGTGACGGCGGCGGCGTTGCCCAGCGAGAAGCGGCCCAGCTCGGCGTCCATCATGGTGTTGTTGACGATGCCGTGGCGGTCGGGGTGCAGGCCCGTCACCAGGGTGTAGTGGTTGGGGAAGGTCACGCTGGGAAACGACGGCCGCATGGCGGCGAACGCGCCGTCCGCGCGCAGGGCGCTGAGCGTCGGGGTCACGCCCCGCTCCAGATAGTCCGCCCGGAACCCGTCGATGCCCACCAGGATCACCAGCGGCCGGTCCGCCGCCCCCGCACGCTCACGCTCCGGAGACAGGGTGGCGCAGGCGGACACGGTCAGGGCGAGCAGGATCAACAGCAGACGGGACATGGGAACTCCGGATACGGCGAGGGCTCATTGCCTAATCTTAATCCGTGACAGGCGTCTTACGGCTTGCGGCGGTGGGGCGCACGCCGCAAGCTCGCGGTCATGAGCGAACCGGTCATCGAGACACGCGGCCTGTCCAAGGCCTACGGGGCGGTGAAGGCCCTGGACGATTTCAGCCTGACCATCCCGCGCGGCGGGGTCTATGGCGTTCTGGGGCCGAACGGGGCGGGCAAGTCCACCCTGTTCCGCATCCTGCTGGGCCTGATCCGTCCGACGGCGGGCGAGGCGCGGGTGATGGGGGGCCCCGTCGGCGACGTTGACGCCATGCGGCGCATGGGCTCCATGATCGAGACGCCGCGCTTCCCCCCCTACATGACCGCCCGTCAGGTGCTGGAATGGGTGTCGCTGGGCCACGGCCAGGGCGTGGACCGGACCGCCATCGCCGGCTGGCTGGAGCGGGTGGGCCTGGGCGGGGCCTCTGACCGCAAGGTGCGGGGCTTCTCCGTCGGCATGGCGCAGCGGCTGGGCGTCGCCGCGGCCCTCATGACCCGGCCCGAGCTCATCATTCTGGACGAACCCACCAGCGGCATGGACCCGCCCGGCATCCAGGAGATGCGCGCCCTGATCCGGTCTCTGGCCGACGATGACGGCGTGACCGTGGTGATCGCCAGCCACCAGCTGGCCGAGGTTCAGAAGCTGTGCGACCGGGTGGCCATCCTCAACAAGGGCCGTCTGTCCGCCGAGGGCGCCGTGGCCGATCTGGTCGCCGGGCGCGAGCGCCTGCGCCTGACCCTGCGCCCCGCCGACGCGGCGCTGGGTCTGCTGGGCGTGAAGGGCGCGCGGGACGGCGAGGCGGTTCTGGCCGCCATCGAGCGGTCCGAGGCCCCGGCCCTGATCCGCGCCCTCGCGGAAAAGGGCGCCGAGATCGAGGAGGCGCGCTGGGTCGGAGCCGACCTGGAGAGCGTCTTCAACCAGTTGACCGTCGAGGAGACGCCCCATGCTGGCTGACGCCATTCGCGCCGAGGGCTACCGTTTCGTCCGCAACCGCACCGCCGTGTTCTGGAGCGTGCTGTTCGTGCCCATCGCCCTGCTGATCCTCGGGGTCGTCGTCAGCTTCGCGGCCAAGGGCAACCAGGCCGAACTGGCCGAGGTCAGCGCAGAACTGGGCATGGTTTCAGAGCCGCTGAATCTGGGCGCGGCCCTGGTCGCCAACGCCGCCGCCCTCGCCGGCGGGCCGCTGCTGCTGTTCGTGCTGATCGGCGCGGCGACCCTGTTTGCGGGCGACTACCGCTGGGAGACCTGGCGGCTGATCCGGGCGCGCAATCGCCGCCCCAACCTGATCCTGGCCAAGCTGGCGGCCCTGATCATGCTGGCCTTCGCCGCCATGATCGCCCTGCTGATCTTCAGCATGATCGGCGAACCGATCCGCGCGGCCATTTTCGAGCGCGATCTGACGTTCAGCCTGAGCGGCGAGGAGATCGGAGCCTTCTTCGGCCTGTTCGGTCTGGGCTGGCTGAGGATCGTCCAGTTCACCATGATCGCCCTGCTGGCGGCGGTGGCGACGCGGTCGCTGCTGGCGGCCCTGTTTGTGCCCATGGCCCTGGGCGCGGCCCAGGCCCTCGGCACGCCCATTCTCGGCGGCATGGGCGTCGCGCCCGACAGCTGGACCTTCCAGTTGCTGCTGCCCGGCCAGGCCTTCGACGTGCTCAAGGGCCTGCTGCAGGGCGGCGAAGGCGCGCCGGGGGTTCCTGTGGCCCTGCAGGTGAAGGCCTGGACCAGCCTGATCGGCTGGACCGTGCTGCCGCTGCTGGCGGCGCTGGCGATCTTCGAGCGACAGGACCTGTCCAAGGAATAGCGCCCTTGACGCCGGGCGCCCCGGACGAAACCCTGTCGCCGGTCGCCACGAGCGGCCGAATTCGGGAATTTCGATGAAGCGTCTGATCCTGTCCGCCTGCGCCGCCGCCCTGCTGACCGCCCTGCCCGCCGCCGCCCAGGTGGGACCGCCCGCCCTGCCCCGCGACCTGCCGCCCATCCCGGCCCCGGCGAACCAGGCCTATCCGGGCGTGATCCGGCACCATGTGGACGCCACCGACACCGAGCGGAAGATCATCCGGGTGCGCCAGACCATTCCCGTGGCCCAGGCCGGGCCGATGGTGCTGCTGTATCCCAAATACCTGCCCGGCAACCACGCGGCCACCGGGCCGATCCAGCTGGTGGCCGGGGTGCAGGTCAGCGCGGGCGGCGAACGGGTGGAGTGGCTGCGCGACACCCTGGACCCCTACGCCTTTCACATCGAGGTCCCCGCAGGCGTCAGCGAGATCGAGGTCTCCTTCGACTATCTGAGCCAGGTCAGTCCCGGCCAGTGGCGGGTGCTGATGACGCCCGAGATGCTGAACCTGCAGTTCGAGAAGCTGCTGCTTTACCCCGCCGGATATGAGCACGACGGGATCATGGTGCAGACGACGGTGCGTCTGCCGGACGGCTGGAACTATGGCGTGGCGCTGGACACGGAGACCTTCGCCGGCGGCGAGGCCGTGTTCGCCCCCATCAGCGTCGAGATGCTGGCCGACAGCCCCATGTTCGCGGGCGCGCACTATCGGGTGTTCGATCTGGACCCCGGCGGGCGCACGCCGGTGAACATGCATGTGGTGGCCGACGACGCGGATGAGCTGACCGAGGTCGAGGATCATCTGGCGCCGTTCCGCAATCTGGTGGATCAGGCCGACCGGCTGTACGGCGTGCGGCCGTTCGACCGCTATGAGTTCCTGGTGGCGACCACGGACCGGCTGGGCGGCATCGGGCTGGAGCACCATCGCTCGTCCGAGAACACCCTCGAAGCGGACATGTTCTCGGACTGGGACTCCGCGCCCTACGGCGATCTGGAGCTGCTGCCCCACGAATACGCCCACAGCTGGAACGGCAAGTTCCGGCGCCCGGCGGATCAGGCCACGCCCAACCTGAACACGCCCGTCCAGAACAGCCTGCTGTGGGTCTATGAGGGCCAGACCCAGTACTGGGGCGCGGTTCTGGCGGCGCGGTCGGAACTGGTGAGCCGCGAGATGGCGCTGGCCAACCTGGCCTGGACCGCCGCCTTCTACGACGCCCAGCAGGGGCGCGAGTGGCGGGCGCTGCAGGACACGGTGAACCAGAACCTGCTGGGCTACCGCTCGTCCACGCCGTGGTCCACCTGGTCGCGCACCGGCGGGGACTACTACCGCGAGGCCCTGCTGATGTGGCTGGACGCGGACACCCTGATCCGCGAGGCGACCCGGGACCGGCGCTCGCTGGACGACTTCGCCCGGGCCTTCTTCGGCATCGAGGACGGGGTGTGGGAGCCCCGCCCCTACACCTTTGACGATGTGGTGGCGGCGCTGAACACGGCCCATGAGCATGACTGGGCCGGGTTCCTGCGCGCACGTCTGGACGCCGTGGGACCGGACGCGGCCGCGCCGCTGGACGGCATCACGCGCGGCGGCTACCGACTGGCCTTCGTGGAAGAGCCGGACGCGGCCTACAAGCGGGTGCGGGCGGACTGGGGCCGCGACTTCCTGTTCTCGCTGGGCTTCAGCCTGTCGTCGTCCAACAGCATCACCAACGTCCTGTGGGACAGCCCGGCCTTCGAGGCGGGCCTGACCCAGGGCTGGGAGATCGTGGCGGTCAACGACACCGCCGCCTCGGCCGAGCGGCTGCGCGACGCGGTGACGGCGGGCAAGGACGGCGGGCCGATCCGCCTGATCGTCCGCAACGGCGACCGCTTCCGCACCCTCGACATCCCCTACACGGGCGGGCTGCGCTACCCGACGCTGGAGCGGATCGAGGGGACCCGAGACCGGCTGGGCGACATCCTGACGCCCCGGCGACGGTAGGGCGGTCGCCGGGGACCTTCGGATGTGAAGGCGCTACGGCGGTCTGCTTCGAGGCTTCCGGCTCGGCTTGCGCGCCTGTCGGGCCCGGTCGCGCGGGTCCGGCGGGCGGCGTCAGGGCGGATCGGGACCGGCGGCCGAGCCCTGAACGGGCGTCACCGGCATTGCACGGTGTAATTGGTGCAATTGGTGCACTTGGTGCACTTGCGGCGCTGCGGCGGGAAGCTTCGGCGGGGTCGGCGCCCCCGCCGGGGCTGAGGGTTCGGGTCCGGCTGTGACGGGGGACGGTCCAGGCGGCGGGCCAGGCGGCGGGCCGGCGTCTGCCGTGGCCTCCAGCCGGGCGTGGACCGACAGCCAGCGCAGGGCCTCGCCCGCGCGCCCGGCGCGGATGGCGCGCGCCACCCGACGCCACGCCATGGCGACCATGCCGTCCAGGTCCGGCAGGGGGCTCGTCGTCGATCGCCACAATCTCACTCATGACCGACGACCATAGGGGCGCACTGCGTCAATCGGGGACCTGGGATCGGCAAAAGAAAAGGGCGGCGCCTTTCGGCGCCGCCCTGATCGTTTGAGGCCTCAGGCTGATCAGCCCTCGGTCTTCTCGCCTTCCAGCTCCAGGGCCAGATCGGCCGGCAGCGGCTCGACGGCGTCCTCGCGTTGTTGCGTGAGGACCGCGTCGCGCTCGTTGGCGATCTTCTGCAGCGACCGCAGATAGGCGCCCGTGCCCGCCGGGATCAGGCGGCCCACGATCACGTTCTCCTTCAGGCCTTCCAGGGTGTCGACCTTGCCGTTGACTGAGGCGTCGGTCAGCACGCGGGTCGTCTCCTGGAAGGAGGCGGCCGAGATGAAGCTCTTGGTCTGCAGCGAGGCCTTGGTGATGCCCAGCAGAACCGGCTGGGTGGTCGCCAGGCGGCCCTTGCGCTTCTCGGTCTTGGCCTGCTCGATGTCGAACTCGGGCTTGTCCATGTGATCGCCCTTGATCAGTCCGGTTTCGCCCGCGTCGAGGATCTCGACCTTCTGCAGCATCTGGCGAACGATCACCTCGATGTGCTTGTCGTTGATCGGCACGCCCTGCAGTCGGTAGACCTCCTGCACTTCGTTCACCAGATACTCGGCCAGCGCCTCGACGCCCTGGATGCGCAGCAGATCGTGCGGATCCGGGTTGCCGTCGATGATGTAGTCGCCCTTCTGGATCAGATCGCCGTCGTGGACGGAGATGTGCTTGCCCTTGGGGATCAGGAACTCGACCGGCTCGCCCTGGTTGCCGTCCGCGTCCGGCTCCGGGGTGATCTTGATGCGGCGCTTGTTCTTGTAGTCGCGACCGAATTCGACGCGACCGTCCATCTCGGCGATGACCGCGCAGTCCTTGGGACGACGGGCCTCGAACAGCTCCGCCACCCGCGGCAGACCGCCGGTGATGTCGCGGGTCTTGGCGCCTTCGGTCGGGATACGGGCGATGATCTCGCCCGGCTTGACCTCGTCGCCGTTGTTGACCGAGAGGATGGCGCCCACGGGCAGCAGGTAACGGGCGTCGGCGCCCGAAGCCAGCTTGGCGTAGGTTTCACCCTTGATCACGCCCAGGGCCGGACGCAGGTCCGAGCCGCGGGGGCTGGCGCGCCAGTCGGAGACCACGCGCTGGGTGATGCCGGTGGCCTCGTCGGTCTCTTCCTTGACGGAGAGGCCGTCGGCCAGATCCTCGAAGCGCACCGCGCCGCCCACCTCGGTGATGATCGGGGTGGTGTAGGGATCCCACTCGGCCAGACGCTGGCCGCGCTTGACCTCGGCGCCGTCCTTGATGCGCAGACGGGCGCCGTAGGGCACCTTGTGGCTCTCGCGGTCCTTGCCGTCGACGAGGACGGTCAGCACCACGTTGCGGCTCATGGCCACCAGATCGCCGTGCGCCGCCTTGACGGTGGGGCCGACGATCTTCGCGGTACCGGTGTTGGAGGCTTCCACGAAGGAGGTCTCGGCCACCTGGGCGGTGCCGCCGATGTGGAAGGTCCGCATGGTCAGCTGGGTGCCCGGCTCGCCGATGGACTGGGCCGCGATGACCCCGACCGCTTCACCGATGTTGACGTTGGTGCCGCGCGCCAGGTCACGACCGTAGCAGTAGCCGCAGATGCCGGCTTCGGCCTCACACGTCAGCGCGGAGCGGACCTTGACCGACTGGACGCCGGCGGCCTCGATCTCCTCGATGACCTCCTCGACCAGATAGGTGTCGGCGGGGAACAGCACGTTGTCGGTGCCCGGCTCCTTGATGTCCTCGGCCGCGTAACGGCCCAGCACGCGCTGGCCCAGCGAGACGAGGACGTCGCCGCCCTCGATCACCGCGCGCAGCGTGATGCCGCGGGTCGAGCCGCAGTCTTCCTCGGTGACGATGGAATCCTGCGCCACGTCCACCAGACGGCGGGTCAGGTAACCCGAGTTGGCGGTCTTCAGGGCGGTGTCGGCCAGACCCTTACGGGCGCCGTGGGTGGAGTTGAAGTACTCCAGCACGGTCAGGCCTTCCTTGAAGTTCGAGACGATGGGGGTCTCGATGATCTCGCCGGAGGGCTTGGCCATCAGGCCGCGCATGCCGCCGAGCTGCTTCATCTGGGCCTGGGAACCCCGGGCGCCGGAGTTGGCCATCATGTAGACCGAGTTGATCTCGGCCGTACGGCCGTCGCCCAGCTGCACCGGCAGGGCGATCTCGCCCATCATCTCGTCGGCGACCTTGTCCGTGGCCTTGGCCCAGGCGTCGACGACCTTGTTGTACTTCTCGCCCTTGGTGATCAGGCCGTCGGCGTACTGTTGCTCGTACTCCTCGACCAGGGTGCGGGTGGCCTCGACGATCTCGGTCTTCTTGGCCGGGATCACGATGTCGTCCTTGCCGAACGAGATGCCCGCCTTGGCCGCCTCGCGGAAGCCCAGCTGCATCATGCGGTCGGCGAAGATCACCGTCGCCTTCTGGCCGCAGTGGCGATAGACCACGTCGATCAGATTGCCGATTTCCTTCTTGGTGAGGTTCTTCTCCAGAAGGCGGTAGCCCACGTTGGGGTTGCGCGGCAGCAGGGCGCCCAGCTTCATGCGGCCGGGGGTGGTGTCGATGACCTTGGTCACCTCATTGCCCTCGGCGTCCTGCTCGGTCCAGCGGGCCTTGATCTTCGTGTGCAGGGTCACGACGCCGGCGTCGAGCGCCGCATCGATCTCGCCGATGTTGGCGAACAGCTTGTTCTCGCCCGGCTCGCCGTCCTTGACCAGCGACAGGTAGTACAGGCCCAGGACGATGTCCTGCGACGGCACGATGATCGGCTTGCCGTTGGCGGGCGACAGGATGTTGTTGGTCGACATCATCAGCACGCGCGCTTCCAGCTGGGCCTCGAGGCTCAGCGGGACGTGCACGGCCATCTGGTCGCCGTCGAAGTCGGCGTTGAAGGCGGCGCAGACCAGCGGGTGCAGCTGGATGGCCTTGCCCTCGATCAGCTTGGGCTCGAACGCCTGGATGCCAAGACGGTGAAGCGTGGGCGCGCGGTTCAGCAGAACCGGGTGCTCGCGGATCACTTCATCGAGGATGTCCCAGACGGCCGGCTGCTCGCGCTCGACCATGCGCTTGGACTGTTTGACGGTGCCCGACAGGCCCTTGGCGTCCAGACGCGCATAGATGAACGGCTTGAACAGCTCCAGCGCCATCTTCTTGGGCAGGCCGCACTCGTGCAGCTTCAGGTCCGGGCCGACCACGATGACCGAACGGCCCGAGTAGTCGACGCGCTTGCCCAGCAGGTTCTGACGGAAGCGGCCCTGCTTGCCCTTCAGCATGTCGGCCAGCGACTTCAGGGGCCGCTTGTTGGCGCCGGTGATGACCCGGCCGCGACGGCCGTTGTCGAACAGGGCGTCGACCGATTCCTGCAGCATCCGCTTTTCGTTGCGGATGATGATGTCCGGCGCGCGAAGCTCCATCAGGCGCTTCAGGCGGTTGTTCCGGTTGATGACCCGGCGATACAGGTCGTTCAGGTCGGACGTGGCGAAGCGGCCGCCGTCCAGCGGCACCAGCGGGCGCAGCTCGGGCGGGATCACCGGCACGATGGTCAGGATCATCCACTCGGGCTTGTTGCCGCTCTCGAGGAAGGCCTCGATCAGCTTCAGGCGCTTGGACGCCTTCTTGGCCTTCAGCTCGCTGGTGGGTTCCGACAGCTCGCCGCGGTGCTTCTCGGCCTCGGCCTGCAGGTCGATGCCCATGAGCAGGCCGCGCACGGCCTCGGCGCCGATCTCGGCGGTGAAGCCGTCATCGCCGTATTCTTCCTGGAACTGGTAGTACTCGTCCTCGGTGAGCAGCTGGTTCTGCTTCAGCGGGGTCAGGCCCGGCTCGGTGACGATGTAGTTCTCGAAATACAGGACGCGCTCCACGTCCTTCAGCGCCATGTCCAGCATCAGGGCGATGCGGCTGGGCAGGGACTTCAGGAACCAGATGTGCGCCACCGGCGCGGCCAGTTCGATGTGGCCCATGCGCTCGCGACGTACGCGGGCCAGGGTGACCTCCACGCCGCACTTCTCGCAGATGATGCCCTTGTACTTCATGCGCTTGTACTTGCCGCACAGGCACTCGTAGTCCTTGGTCGGACCGAAGATGCGGGCGCAGAACAGGCCGTCGCGCTCGGGCTTGAACGTGCGATAGTTGATCGTCTCCGGCTTCTTGATCTCGCCGAACGACCAGGACTTGATCTTCTCCGGCGAGGCCAGGGCGATCTTGATCTGGTCGAAGGTCGGGGTGACCGGGACCGGGTTGAAGATGTTCAGGACTTCCTGGTTCATCTTGATTCCTTCTGCGGGGTTACCCGCCAAAATTCATTGAGGGAGAAAGCGAGGGACCGTCGTCCCTCCCCGCTTGCGCGAGGAGGGATCATGCGGTCGGTCAGCTGTTCTCCAGCTCCACGTTCAGACCCAGCGAGCGCATTTCCTTGATGAGCACGTTGAAGCTCTCGGGAATGCCGGCCTCGAAGCTGTCGTCGCCGCGGACGATGGCCTCGTAGACCTTGGTCCGGCCGGCCACGTCGTCGGACTTCACCGTCAGCATTTCCTGCAGGGTGTAGGCCGCGCCGTACGCTTCCAGCGCCCAGACCTCCATCTCGCCGAAGCGCTGTCCGCCGAACTGCGCCTTGCCGCCCAGCGGCTGCTGGGTGACCAGCGAGTACGGGCCGATGGAGCGGGCGTGGATCTTGTCGTCCACCAGGTGGTGCAGCTTCAGCATGTAGATGTAGCCGACCGTGACGGGCCGCTTGAAGCGGTCGCCGGTCTGACCGTCGTACAGCCAGGACTGGCCGGACTTGTTCAGACCCGCGTCTTCCAGCAGGCGCTCGATGTCCGAGATGTGCGCGCCGTCGAACACCGGGGTGGCGAACGGAACGCCCTTGGACAGGTTGCGGGCCAGCTCGATCAGCTCGTCCTCGTCCTGCGGCAGGGGGGTGTCCGCGCCGTAGATGTCGGTCAGACGCTCGATCAGGGCCTTCTTCTGCCCGCCGTTCTGGGTCCAGTCCTCGAGCAGGCCCTTGATCTGGCGGCCCAGACCGGCCGAAGCCCAGCCCAGGTGCGTTTCAAAGATCTGGCCGATGTTCATGCGCGAGGGCACGCCCAGCGGGTTCAGCACCACGTCGACCGGGGTGCCGTCCTCGAGGTACGGCATGTCTTCCATGGGCAGGATCTTGGAGATCACGCCCTTGTTGCCGTGACGGCCGGCCATCTTGTCGCCGGGCTGCAGCTTGCGCTTCACAGCCACGAAGACCTTGACCATCTTCATCACGCCCGGGGGCAGCTCGTCGCCGCGCTGCAGCTTCTCGACCTTGTCCTCGAAGCGGCGGTCGAGGGCCTTGCGGCTGTCCTCGAACGACTTCTTCATGGCCTCGAGCTCGCCCTGGGCCTTCTCGTCGTCCATGGCGATCTGCCACCACAGGCCGCGGGACAGCTCGCCCAGCTTGGCCTCGGTGATCTCGCCGCGGCCCAGGCCCTTGGGACCGGACACGGCGGTCTTGCCCAGAACCAGTTCCTTCAGGCGCGAGTAGACGTTGCGTTCCAGGATCTTGAGCTCGTCGTCGCGGTCCTTGCCGAGGCGTTCGATTTCCGAACGCTCGATGGCCATGGCCCGCTCGTCCTTGTCGACGCCGTGACGGTTGAAGACCCGCACGTCGATGATGATGCCGCTGGCGCCGGGCGGCAGGCGCAGGGAGGTGTCGCGCACGTCCGAGGCCTTTTCGCCGAAGATGGCGCGCAGCAGCTTCTCTTCCGGCGTCATGGGGCTTTCGCCCTTGGGCGTGACCTTGCCGACCAGGATGTCGCCCGCGTGCACCTCGGCGCCGATGGCGACGATGCCCGCCTCGTCGAGGTTGCGCAGGGCTTCCTCGCCGACGTTGGGGATGTCGCGGGTGATTTCCTCAGGCCCGAGCTTGGTGTCGCGGGCCATGACCTCGAACTCCTCGAGGTGGATCGAGGTGAAGACGTCGTCGCGCACGATGCGCTCGGAGATCAGGATCGAGTCCTCGAAGTTGTAGCCGTTCCAGGGCATGAACGCGACGAGCGCGTTGCGGCCCAGGGCCAGCTCGCCCAGGTCCGTGGACGGGCCGTCGGCGATGACGTCCCCGACCTTCACCACGTCGCCCACGCGCACGATCGGGCGCTGGTTGATGCAGGTGGACTGGTTGGAGCGCTGGAACTTGGACAGGCGGTAGATGTCCACGCCCGAACGGGCGGCTTCCAGGTCCGAGGTGGCGCGCACCACGATGCGGGTGCCGTCGATCTGCTCGACGACGCCGTCGCGGCGGGCCACGACCACGGCGCCGGAATCCCGGGCCACCACGTCTTCCATGCCGGTGCCCACCAGCGGGGCGTCGGCCTGGACCAGCGGCACGGCCTGACGCTGCATGTTCGCGCCCATCAGGGCCCGGTTGGCGTCATCGTTTTCCAGGAACGGGATCAGGGCGGCGGCGACCGAAACGACCTGCTTCGGCGACACGTCCATCATGTCCACGGCTTCCTTGGGCAGAAGCTGGGATTCACCGTTGATCCGGCCGGGGACCAGATCCTCGACGATCTCGCCGTCCTTCAGCTCGATGTTGGCCTGGGCGATGGTGTATTTCGCCTCTTCCATCGCCGAGATGTAGACCACTTCGTCGGTGGTCTTGCCGTCCTTGATGCGGCGGTACGGGCTCTCGATGAAGCCGTACTTGTTGACCCGCGCGTGGGTGGCCAGCGAGTTGATCAGGCCGATGTTCGGGCCTTCCGGCGTTTCGATCGGGCAGATGCGGCCGTAGTGGGTCGGGTGCACGTCGCGCACCTCGAAGCCGGCGCGCTCGCGGGTCAGACCGCCCGGGCCAAGCGCCGAGAGGCGGCGCTTGTGGGTGATTTCCGACAGCGGGTTGGTCTGGTCCATGAACTGGGACAGCTGCGACGACCCGAAGAACTCGCGCACGGCCGCGGCGGCCGGCTTGGCGTTGATCAGGTCGTGCGGCATGACCGTGTCGATATCGACCGAGGACATGCGCTCCTTGATGGCGCGCTCCATGCGCAGCAGGCCGACGCGGTACTGGTTCTCCAGCAGCTCGCCCACCGAACGGACCCGGCGGTTGCCCAGGTTGTCGATGTCGTCGATCTCGCCGCGGCCGTCCTTCAGACCCACCAGGATCTGCAGGACCTTGAGGACGTCGTCCTTGCGCAGGACGCGGATCTCGTCGCCGACTTCCGGCGTCTCGAGGCGCATGTTCATCTTCACGCGGCCGACCGAGGACAGGTCGTAGCGTTCGGAATCGAAGAACAGGCTGTTGAACATGGCGTCGGCCGCTTCCGGCGTCGGCGGCTCGCCCGGGCGCATGACACGGTAGACGTCGAACAGGGCGTCCTCGCGGGCGTCGTTCTTGTCCACCCGCAGGGTGTTGCGCATGTAGGCGCCGACCGTGACGTGGTCGATGTCCAGCACGTCGATGGTGGAGAAGCCGTTCTCCTCCAGCAGCTCGATGGCCGCCTGGTCCAGCTCGTCGCCGGCCTCGACGTAGATCTCGCCGGTTTCCATGTTGACGGCGTCGGCGGCCAGGTAGCGGCCCAGCAGGGCGTCGGGCGCCAGCAGCAGGGCCTTCAGGCCGCCGTCGGCCAGCTTCTTGGCCTGACGGGCGCTGACCTTGGTGCCGGCCGGGGCGGCCACTTCGCCGGTGTCGGCGTCGACCAGATCGAATTCGGGCTTAACCCCGCGCCAGCGCTCGGGCTTGTAGGGCGTGACCCAGCCTTCGCCGCGCTTCTCGTAGGGAACGGTTTCGTAGAAGGTCCGCAGGATCTCCTCGCCGTCCATGCCCAGGGCCATCAGGAAGGTGGTGGCGGGCAGCTTGCGGCGACGGTCGATACGCACATAGACGAGGTCCTTGGCGTCGAACTCGAAGTCCAGCCAGGAGCCGCGATAGGGGATCACCCGGGCCGCGAACAGCAGCTTGCCCGAGGCGTGGGTCTTGCCCTTGTCGTGGTCGAAGAACACGCCGGGCGACCGGTGCATCTGGGAAACGATGACCCGCTCGGTGCCGTTGACGACAAAGGTGCCCTTGTCCGTCATGAGCGGGATGTCGCCCATGTAGACGTCCTGCTCCTTGATGTCCTTGACCGAGCGCGCGCCGGTTTCCTCGTCGGTTTCGAACACGATCAGGCGCAGCTTGACCTTCAGCGGCGCCGCATAGGTCATGTCGCGCTGAATGCATTCCTCGACGTCGTACTTGGGCTCCTCGAACTCGTAGGAGACGTATTCCAGCACGGCGCGTTCGTTGAAGTCCTTGATCGGGAAGACCGACTTGAAGACCGCCTCGATGCCCTCATCCACGCGCTGGCCCGAACGGGTCTCGCGCTGCAGGAACTGCTCATAGGACGCGCGCTGAACCTCGATCAGGTTCGGCATCTGCACCGCTTCGGGGATCCGGCCGAAGGACTTGCGGATGCGCTTCTTGCCGGTGAAGGTCTGGGCGGAGGCGATCTGGCCGTTGATGGTCAGGCCGGCGGTGGACTTTGCCATTCGTTTTCCCAATCGCGCGGACATCGGCCCGCGTCACAATGCAGCGGCCACGGCGACGCCTGAACAGCGACCCGTGACCCGGTTTCTCGGCGTTCACCCTCGGCCCCGAGGGACCAGAACGCCTGAAATTTCAGTGGCTCCCTTGGGGAGGAGCGCGCCTTCGCAGTGGTCGGAGGGCGACGGACCACGCCTCGGCGCTTTCGCGCAGCTTCTTTTCGGAATCAGCGGAACGGGCACGTATACTCGCTTTTTGGACGAAATAAAGACCTTCTGGCCTGATTGGCGTCAATCAGCAGCCGCCTGCCGGATCGCTATCTCGGGAGCGGGCCCAGCGTCCGCTCCAGAAACGCCAGAATCCGGGGCCATGCGTCGACCTGGGCGCGCGCATTGGCCCGGGCCGAGCCGCCGCCGCGGACCACCCCGCCCGACGTGGGAGCCCAGCCGTCGCCGCCCAGGTCATGGCCGGCCTCGGGGTAAACCAGCAGGGTCGTGTCGCGCCCGGCCGAGGCCCGGCTCGCAGCGATGTTCCGGGCCATCCAGCCCGAGCGCCATTCGCGGTCGGCGTCTCCAGCGACCAGCATCAGGGCCCCGGCATAGTCCTCGACCGGTATGCGGGCGGCGGCTTCGCGCTCCGGATGAGCAGCGCGTCCATCCTCATGGATTCTCAGCAGGTCGGCGTTTCCCGGCCCGGCCAGCAGTCCATCGACGAAACCGACATAAGGCATGAACGGCAGAGGCTGTCCGTCGAACGAGAACGACGAGCGGACCCCTTCCGCCTCGAGCGTCTCGAGGCCCCACCCCTCCCACACCAGATCCGACGGGGCAAAGGCGACCACAGAGGTGATCCACGGATAGCGGCTGGCGGCGATCAGGGCGAACTCCGCCCCCTTCGAGCCGCCGAACAGGGCGATCCGGTCCGCGTCGACGTCCGGTCGCGTCCGCAGCCAGTCGCGCAGTTCAGCGATCTGGTCGACGCGAATGTCGATGAAGCTGCCGGGCAACTCCGGAATTTCCGGCGGCGGCGCGTAGTCGCCCCAATCCGGCGAATAATAGGGCAGTCCCACGACCGCGTAGCCCAGCGACGCCAGCTTGCCGCCGTAACGCCGGCTCGCTCCGACGCCCCCATCGGCGCCGTGAAGCACGACGATCACCGGGCGGGGCTGTCCGCCTGGCAGACGGTAGAGCCGCGCAGCAGGAAAGCCCGGGATGTCCTCCGCCTCAACGGTAGAGAGCGCGCCGATCAGATGGATCATGCCCGTGGCGACCGGGGCGGCATCGACGCGGGCGGTCAGCCGGACCTCGCCGTTGCGCCAGCTTTCCGGCGCGGGCGCGTCCGTGGGCTCCATGGACCAGAACAGGCCCGCCGCGTCGACGCCTTGATAGGTTCCCGCCGTAGCCGCCGAAGCGTCCAGACTGACCCGTCCCCCGGCGTCGGCGGTGAACGTCGCGTTCGAGCGCCAGATCGCGGGCTCCGGTCCGCCGAACCGCCGCTCGGCGACGATCTCGACCTCCTGTCCCGGCTGCAATCCCGTCAGCACCGTTGTGACGGGTTCGCCCTGCAAGACCTCGGCGCCGGGCTGAAATTCGAAGGTCTGCGCCATCGCGTCGACCGACAGCAGGGCGCTGAAGCCGAGGGCGGCGAGGACGGCTCCGATGTTGCGGTTGATCATGATCGGTCTCCGATAGCGCCGGGGCGCAAGGACTGGGAATTGGGGCGGCTCAGGGGGTCGGCGGAACCCGCCAGAAGAAGACGTCGTCCACCCCGCGTCCGAAGACGTGCGCCAGCCGCATGGCCAGCTCCAGCGAGGGCAGGTACCGACCGCTCTCCAGGGAGATGACCGTCTGGCGCGTGACTCCTGCGGCCCTGGCGAGGGCGTCCTGGGTCATCTCGCCATGCTCGAAACGCAGGCGGCGCAAGTGATTGCCGACGGACAGCTCAGCCATCGGCCTCTTCCTCCGGCAGGGCCGCCGACCAGTAGCCGATCAGCCGCGCCCCCTGGTCGGCCATGACCGCAAGCAGGATGATCACGACCATCACATTGCCCAGCACGAACGGGTCCAGCCGCGCGGCGATCGGCGGAGGCGCGAACCCCAGGGTCAGCAGGAGAAGAACCGACAGCCCGACGAGGACGCCATAGCCCACGCGGACCCCGCGGTTGGCCATCTCGCGGTCACGCTCGTCCTTTTCCATCACCCGCGCGCGAACGATCAGCCACGCAGCGCCCGCGCCCACGATCAGGGTCCAGTTGTCCAGGGCCAGGGTGTTGTCGCCGCCCACATGCAGATCGACGCCCTGCGCCAGCGAGGCGATCAGATGCCCGCAGATCACTGCGAGGCCGGCAAGAGCGTGCCACGACCTGCGCTCCCGCGCCCCGGGATCATCGCCGATCACCTTGCGCCGGTCCCAGTGGCGGCGCACCGCGATCGCCGCCAGCACCAGCAGGCCGGCGCCGATCCACCCCGGCCGCACCGGCCAGTCGATCCACGGCCACGCCAGCAGGGCGCCGAAAGCCAACCCCGCCGCCGCCACTGCGAAGACCTTCAACATATGTGCGCTCCACCCAACATAATGTCACTTAGAACGTACATTATGTCAGGTCAAGCAGACCTCGCCCGGACCGGCGCGGCCCCCCTGGCGGCTCAGATGGGCGTTTGCCCCCGTCGTCGGCGAATGATCGGCGCTGAAAAGCCGTTCGCGCCCGGACAAGGTCGTGCTTAGATCGCCCCTCCCACAGGGCCAGACTGATGAAAAAACAGATCGTCGCCATCCTCGGCGCCGCCGGGCTGACCGGCTGCCTCAGCGTCCAGGTGCCGGAAGACAATTTCTTCTATCCCGAAACGCGCCTCGAGGCCGAACGCATCACCCTGGAGGACAGCGCCCCCTGGCCCGGCGCCGTCGAACGGCTGACGATCCCGACGGACGGCGGACCGGTCGCCGCGGCCTTCATCCCGGGCCAGACCGAGGGCGGGCCGCTGATCCTGTACTGCGGCGGCAACCTGTTCCGCATGCGATCGCACCTTGCCTACGCCGCCGAGAAGCTGGCGCCCTTCGGCGGTGCGATCCTGTTCGACTATCCCGGCTATGGCGACACCCCGGGCGAGGCGGACATGGCCAGCTTCAGGCGTGTCGGGACCGCCGTGGCGGACTACGCCCGCAGCCGCGCCGACGCTGAGGGGCGGCGCCTGATCACCTGGGGCCATTCCCTCGGCGGCCCGGTCTGCGCCGAGATCGCCGCCCACAGCCGCGCGGACGCCGTGGTTCTGGAGACCACGACCCCCACGGCGCGGGCGGCGGTCAACCAGATGGTGGGCCTGTGGCGGCCGCTGGTGCGTGTGCAGCTCGCCGAACCGCTCGAGACCATCGACGTTCCGGGCGCCCTGTCGGGATACGGGGGCCGCGTGGTGGTGCTGGAGGCCGGACGCGACGACACCTTGCCGGCCGCGCTCAGCCGGACCCTGGCGCGCGATCTGGAGCGCAACGGCGTCGCGGTGCAGCGGCTGGTGTTCCCGCAGGCCGGGCATCTTGACATCGCCGAGCAACCTGACTTTCGAGAACGCCTGACCACCGCCCTTTCCTTCTGATCGAGTCCCCCATGTTCAAGCCCCTGCTTCCGGCCCTGGCCGCCGTCGCCCTGACCGCCGCCTGCGCCACGGCCCCTCAGCCCGCCCCGGTCGATCCGGGCCCGCCGTCGCAGGCGCGCTGGGAGGCGGGCCAGGCGGCCTATCTGGCGTGGAGCGGCGCGCGGCGCGGCTGGAGCACCACGGACAGCGGGCTGCAGTACCGGCGCGAGGGCCGCGCCAATCCCGACGGCGCCATGCCGGGCCCCACGGACACGGTGCGGGTGCACTATGAGGGGACCTTCATCGACGGGCGGGTGTTCGACAGCTCGTATGAGCGGGGCGAGCCGATCGCGTTTCCGCTCAACCGCGTCATTCCCGGCTGGACCGAAGGCCTTCAGCTGATGCGCGCCGGCGAGACTTTCAACTTCGTCATCCCCGCTGACCTGGCCTACGGCGCGCGGGGCGCGGGCGGCGGCGAGATCCCGCCCAACTCGGCCCTGCTGTTCAAGGTCGAGCTGCTGGACGTCACGCCGGCGCGATAGGGGCAGGCGGGGCCGGCGTCGCGGCGCCCTCGGCGGTCAGCCAGTCCTGAAAGGCGTCCATGGCCGGGTCAGCCCGATGGGGCGGCCGCAGGAAGACATAGGACGCCGGCCGGGAGATGAAGCCGAACGGCGCGGCCAGACGGCCGGACTCGATATCGGGCGCCACGAAGCTCCACGGAATGACAGCGGCGCCCAGCCCGGCGGCGGCGGCCTCGATCAGGGAATGGTTGTGGCCGAACTCGCGCTCTGCGGTGGGCGGCGGCAGGTCCAGCCCGTTCGCGGCCGACCATGTGCGCCAGCCCTCGCGGTAGGTGCTGGCGTAGAGGCGGGGCAGACGGAACAGGGCGGCGAGGGTCAGGTCGTCACCGGCGAGGTCCGCCGCGACCACCGGGCCGTGATTGTTGGGCAGGAAGGCGGTTCTGGCCTCGAACGCGGGATCATCGTGGTCGAGGATGCGGATGGCGCCGTCGCAGGACTGGCGGCGGAAATCCACCGGCCCCCAGGATTCCGACACCCGCACCTTGAGGTCGGGATGCTGCTCCACGAAGCGGGACAGGCGCGGAATCAGCCACTTCATGGCGAAGGTGCCCAGGCAGGCGATCTCGATCTCCCGCCGGACGCCCTGCCCTGTCCGCGCGGCGGCCACGGCCTGGGCGATGCCGTCGAAGGGCGCCGTGAGGCCGTCGGCCAGCACGCGCCCCGCCGGCGTCAGCTGCAGGCGGTTGCGGGGGCCCTCGACCAGCACGACGCCCAGCTGGTCCTGAAGCTGCTTCACCTGCCGGCTGACCGCGCCGTGGGTCACGCAAAGGTCCTCGGCGGCCGCGGTCATGGAGCCGTGGCGGGCGAAGGCCTCGAAGGCGCGCAGGGCGTTGAGCGGCGGAAGCGGGCGGCGCATGTGACGAAACCTCACAAGAACGCTTCGCTTAAATCGATTGGCGAGCGGGGGCAATCGCCGCTTTACCCTTGTCGATGAGCTGGAAAGACAGACCGCCCC
>Ga0114899_1000179_pt1 | contig 57970 bp, 90 predicted proteins | sample MalvireepMed_215_FD_83497 | JGI IMG/M metagenome (GOLD analysis project Ga0114899, IMG submission 83497) | Marine viral communities from the Global Malaspina Expedition - Malaspina viral metaG DeepMed_215 | ecosystem: Environmental > Aquatic > Marine > Oceanic | place: Mediterranean Sea...
ACGAAATCGGTTCAGCATAACGCATAGCCTACGCAATCCGTAGCTATCCCCTATCCATCCGTTCGATATCCGTTGTGTGATGACAGCAAAACGTTATGTCAAACAGAACGGAAGTTCGCTATTCTAGTGTTTGGTTAACAGCGATTTTTGAAGGAGTTAATGGAAGATGTTTTAACGGATGAAGAACGTTCTAGGTACATTAAAGAATGGGCTACTCAAATCATAACTCTAGATGGAATGATTAAGAATGATGAACAGTTAGTAGACGCAATTCTTAGTATATCTGCTGACAGTTTGAAGTTTGCAGTCGAACTACGGTTAGGTGAGAAGCCTGGATTTTAATAGTAAGAATACTAATAACAGTCAATGGGTAAGGCCCATTAAGGTATCACGAAGAACGATAGTAGTTATCATAACATTATGTCAATCTGATTATACTTACTATTGTCATTTTCCACTATTCTTTTAGAAGAACTTCGCATAGAAATTTTTCGAGAGGGAAGAACTTGACATAACATTCTTCGACTTGACATAACATAAGAAACTTACGAATGATTAGATACTTTTGTGTTTGGTTAACAGCGGAATTTAAAGGTTAAGCGCAAAAAAGAAAATAGCACTTGGTAATGAACAATGATTAAAGAAAGGTTGGTGTGCAATAACAGGAAAGCAAGAGAATGTGTGTTTCGCTTAGCCTGAACAACAGTCTGTGAGTAAGCTCACACTGATGAGAGTTCTCCAACTCGAAACCGTTGTTGGAAAAGGAGTAACATGGCATTTCCTATCCGTTGCTGGTCATGTAAGAAAGTAATAGAGGATACTAATCAGGCTTTTTCGAATCATAATCGGAGTAATAACGAGTTAAGTCTATGTAGGGGTTCAGATGATGGAGAAATCTTTACCGGAACAATCTTTCAACTACAGTGTTCATGCGGAGAAAATACTGTAGTTGTACTTGCTGTTCTACCTGAATGGCAAAGAGGAGTTACGATAGCATAATTGACTTCTTACTCGACTAGATTAGGAACTTCTTAGTCTGGTCGGGTAAGTAGTGCATAATGCTACTTAAGTGTTTGGTTAACCGCAAAAAAGGAGGTGAGAAATGATACCCGTATTTGATGTGAATGTTATCAATAGAGAGAGTTCACATTTCAAAGGAAAGCCTATCCTGATTTCAGCATGGTTAGAAGAAACAGAATACTCGACTATATTCATTGAAGTCGAAGATGATGTTACTGGACATCGTGCGATTTGGGAAAGAAGTAAGGCTAATCCAGAATCTTGGCATCTATGTGCAGATTAAAGAGGTGTAGTGATGAAAGTGGATGCATACTTTAATGGGACAAAAGTGAAGGTTGTTAGAACTGATACTTTAGTAGCATACATTAAGGTACATTGGAGAAAGGAACTGCTTAAGGTTAAGCGGCATCAATTAACATTCAAATAGAGGAGGAGTTATGGTTATTCGTGATGAAGCCAGATTTGAAAGAATCAGACGTAAGCATTTCCGTCGTATGAATCCACATCTTATAAGATGAATTGTCCTGACTAGGAGAAAAGAATGGTTGAGAATCATCCAGAGATTCCTCAACTTGAACAAGATGAAGCTATTGAATCACAAGTAGTATTCGATAACGGATTCTGGTACGAGTTAACGGGGTCTCAATATAAATTAAAGAAATTCTTGACTAAACCTAACTTGCGTGGAATCACAGTTAGAGATTCTAGGGAGCGTGGTTACATCTTTGTTAAGAACTCAGATGAACAAGGATGGTTAGGAAAGGAGGTGGCAGACTGCAATTTAAGGTACAAGAAACTGGATAATAGAGACCAACCAGTTGTCTTGTTAGCGGCATGTGGAGTAAAGGTAACGGTTCTCTTGACACATGAACGAGCATGTAATTCATGCAAGTCAGTTAAGGGACTAGCACCTAGAAGTCCACGTAATGCTAAGAATACACTTAGCAATAACAAGAATAGCTGTGAAGAAAAGACCGTGTTCTCGTTACCTGGCTTACCAGATATGAGTATGAATGGAGTACTGTCTTTAGCTAGACAGAGAGTAGATGAAACACTCGCTCTATCCGTTAAATATCAAGATTTGGTAACGGCAATCGAAGGGATGCAGGCAATGGAGGAAGAGTTCAAGACTATAACTGAGTCCAGAGAACAACACATAGCCGCCATTGAGCATTTCATGAAGGAAAAGTAATGATTAAAGGACAGTTGAGAGTCCCCATTTGAAGTAGAGTGGGGACTTTAACTCGTTTGTTAAGCGGTAGTCTATCAAGTACCGTTTATAGATTAGTTAAAGGAGGTGAGATTATGCCTAAAGCATGGGTGTCCATTAACCCATCCAATGAAGATGCTCCAATAACATTAAGCACAAGTGCTGGTTCGGAGCAGTTTACTGCGGATGAAGCAGGTAGGTTAAGGGACTTGCTAGACGAAGCGGTCAACTACCAACCCCAAGAAGAAATACCAATAGGAGATGTGTAGATGTGGAATTGGTTAGGAGTGCTGTTAAAGCGCAAAGGATACTATACAGACAAAGAAAGATATTGTGAGGACTGTGGAGCAGACTTAATTGGGAATGACCCACACACTCCAGATTGTCAAATCACAATAGAGGAGGTAGCAGATAACAGATATACTCCATCATGTTTCAAGTGTTCTGAAATGTGGTTTGAGTATTACAGAACAGATAATACGCAAGGAGATAGAAATAAAGTCTATTCTCGTATCCGTCAACATCAAGCTGGCTCAGTCTGTACTCGTGATGTAACGGATGCTAGAATCAAGGTTGCGTAATGTCTGAAGATGGATTACCAGCACCAAAGAAATTCAAATACGCACAATGGAATAAGAAAGATACCTTGACAACAGCAGAGGATATAGTTAAGGCGAGGAAGTCTATTGAAAGAACGTTAGGAATCCGTTGTCGAACAAGACAAGATGTAGAACGTATCCTAAGTCAGTACCTAGGAAGTGATTCCACTGGTACTATGAGGAAATATGTCAAACCAAGACCAAGGTAGGCCAACGGTCTATTTAAAGGAGATATCATCTACGGATGATATGTTTAAAGGGCAAGGGTTAACCGTTTATAGCGGTGAAGATTTTAGCTCTTTAAGGATAACTCAATTCATCCCTCAAGAGGATGATGTTGTTCTTTGTGGTGGATGTAATGTTAATCTCTATCCAGAGAAAGGTACATTAGTATTTGATTCAATTGAAAAAGTTGCATTAAATACTCCATACGATATCTTCCATAAAGAGTGTATCGGAAACATAATTAACGATTGTGAGGTGATAAGAATAGAAACAAGACTATGCGAAAGGAAGGATTGTGGTAAAGAACTTCCTTATGGTTGGTACGCTATCTATTGCTCAAACGAATGTGCATTTCAAGACGCATAGGAGGAAGAAATGGCATATGAAATGAAGCCTGTCGTAATGACTCAAAATTTAAAGAAAGCTATGAGTGCAAATAAATCTGTAACTTCATCTGAAGCTGCGGTTGAGCGTGCTCACCGTAAGTTAAATGAAGCTATAGGTATTCTTACTCTAGATGAGTGTACTTGGTACGGTTATCTTACTACCCAAAAGAGTAGACTCACTTGACATTAAAGGAGATTTAATGTAGAATAGTGCGACTTGATTCTGAGAGTCGTGTCGCACTTCTCTATATTAACGCTATGGTTAACTGCGGATTTATATGGAAAAGGAGGGCGCATGGTATATGATAAAGTCAGAGTCCAGAAACTAATTGACTCATTAATAGGTGATAAATGGAAGGAAGAACGCAATGTTATTGCTCAAGTAAGAAACCAAGAATTGAATTACCTAGAGCTCTAGTCGTAATGATGGAAACTGTCCAACATCATTATATAGAAGAACCATCTAAACTTAAACAATATAAAGATATATTTGAAGAAATATCTCAAATTAGAGAGGTAGCAGAATGAGTCAATGGACTCATATAGCAGGTATAATACGAGTAGACTCTATTGGGATGAATGTAGGTAGAGATACTGAACAAGTTCTCAATATGATGATACAAGGATTAGCAGATATACCAACTGGAAGTGAAGGACCACTTCATTATAGAGTATTAAATCAGCTTCAAGGAAATGCTCTATCTTGGGGTAATATTATCTTTTGGGATGATTTAAGAGACTTTGGTAGTGAGGATGATTTATAAAAAGTAAAATATTGGTGGGAATACTTGCATCAAGAATTCAGATGGACCGAGATTTGCTATGCTCGACAGAGTGTACTTGAAATTCAAATTGAAGGTCAAGATGAACTTATAGTTTTGCACAATCCATCTATAGAGGAATAATGCTTAATTGGTTCGTGTTAGGACTTAGTATCTTATCTATGTTAATAGCGTTATACTCTGTTTATAAATTACGGAGAGCATTGCAAACACTTAAACGTATGCAAAGAACATATCATTGGAGGTCATACGAAGAAGAATGACAACAGCAACTCTAGTTACTGAAAGACAGACTACAGACTATATATCTGAAAGGAGGTGCGAAGGATGTCCGCGATGTCAAGACCCTAATGCTGGATTCTGTAAGTTAAGCCATCCTAAATGGAAGAACTTACATCCTATATGTCGAAGGTGTGGGCATTGTGTGTTAAGAGGAAGCCATGCTGATAATACAGATGACTTAAAGGAGACGTAAAATGGACTTTAAATCTTTTATACTTGGAATAGTTATTGGATTTATTCTTGGATTTATTGCCTTTAGTGTAGCTTGGATAGCTATTATTGAAACTTTTAAATTATAAGGAGAAAGAATGGGACAATACTTTAAACATCTACGTGCTACTCCTTGGATTCCAAGCTTTGAGTGGATTGAAACTTCTGATGAAGCAGCAGATGTCATCAATAAACCACATGAAGATTATCCAAATAAAATTCCTTTAACCAAATTAGCAATAGAGACTATACCTCCTTCAATTACGATATCTAACTTACTCCTTACACATATGAGAATATTTGTAGGTGAGGACTTTGCTGGATTGCTTCGTAATAAAAATGTAAGGGTAGGCAATCATACTCCTCCAAAATGGCAAGATGTAGTTAATCATATGGTTGAACTTCAAATGATTCATCGCCCTACATTAGAGCAAATAGGAGACGTTAGCCTTCAGTTAATAGAGAATTTGAAGGATTGGTATGAAGACTTTGAAACCATCCATCCATTTGAAGATGGAAACGGTAGAGTTGGAGGTGTAACAATAGCAATCTATTCTCATACTTGGTATCCAGAAAAAGGATATTTAGTACCATTACAATAAGGAGTGATATGCCAGTACCAGAGATAAATCCAAGTGTTTACTTAACTAAAGGTTGGTGTCAAGGAGCATTTGAGAAGATAATAGATGGAAAAAGGTTTTATTGTTTCTTAGGTGCTGTTAACCAATCTTATATAGGAATTAGAAACTTTGAAGAAGGAAAAACACAATTTGACTTTAAGAGGACTGCCAATGAAATATTAATTGAAAGAGGATTTCAAGACCCGTTAGTAACAGTTTGGCAAGATGCCATAGAAAGAACACAAGAAGAAGTAGTAGAACTTGCTTTAGAAATCGAAGAGAGATTAGGATTATGAGTATTTGGGGACTAGAGGAGATTGAAGGGATGGACTTAGGTAAATACAAGATGGCTACTATCTATCATACCAAAGATGATGTGGACTTGATTCTAACGAGGATGGAAAGGCTTTTATTACAATCAAGACCACACAGAAAGAAGTAGAGAAGGTAGGTGAAACACTTAAATACTACTCAGATAGAATGGCACTATCCAAGTTTGCTTGGATATCTACTAAAGAAAGAGGTCATAAAGATAGAAATACTAAAAGTCTAGGAGATACATGGAATATAGCTCATAGAAATAAGCAAATTGCTACAGCAAAGTTATATGGTACTACACTTGTAGTAATATCCTTTCCAGAGGATGAAAGTTTAAGGCATTGCTACTTAAATCATGCCTACTTGAATTTCCAGAGGGCATAGAGTTTTCAATTTACTAAGGATTACTAATGACTCCTAAACAAAGAAAAACTTTGATGATAAGGTGCGGAGAGTGGTTCAGAAGAACATATTCAACTCAAGTTGAAGCAATGGATATCGCTGATGAAGTTAATTCTATCTTAGAAAAGGAATACAGAGGAACTTATTGTAGTGTTCAATCCACTCCAATGGGATTTATTCTATTACTTAGTAATTCTGAATTTGGTAAGGTATAGAATGAAAAAGGATGTTGTGATGAAGGACAGACTTCATGCGTCTGTTAATTCGCAAGGCAACTTGATATTAAATTCGAGTTGTAAATATGGAAGGTGAAGATAATTCTTATCAAGTAGTAGGCAACGCTGACTTTATTCAGATAGTCAACTTGATGAAGGATGCAAAACCTTTTCCTCATGTGTTAATATGGGGACCAAGTGGAGCAGGTAAGACAACAATAGGTAAGTACATATCGAACGTAGTAGGAAGTAATGTAACAAGTTATTATGGTCCTGACTTAGATAGAATGACTTTATCTATGATTCTTCAATCACAATGGGAGAATGATGTACTTATTATTGATGAGATTCATGGATTAAGTAAGGGATTACTTGAATCTATTTACCAACCACTAGAAGAATTTCAATTTAAGGGAATGAGTCTAACTCCCTTTACTATGATTGGGATAACTACAGACTTAGATTCCCTTCCAGATGCTCTACAAAGAAGATTTAGACTTGTTTATAGAGTTCAACTCTACGATACACAAGAGTTAATGGATGTATGCTTCGGTCTTATCAAGAAAGAATGGTTCGATGATGGGATTGAAGCTGTGGCAGAAATGTCAAGAGGAAGTCCTGGTATAGTAAGGAATCATCTCCAACTTATCGAATCTATGTTTGAGATAGAAAAGGTAGATTTTGAGACAGTTCAACATTATCAAAGACTCAAGCATGTAAACGATATTGGATTAGAAGAAATAGACTTAGAATATCTTCGTGTGTTAAGAGCATATGATGTTTTATCTTTATCTACTCTATCTTCAATATTAGTTGAACGAGAGAAGGCAATCGAAGGAGGTATAGAACCATTCTTATTTCGATTAGGTCTTGTAGTTAAGACATCTAAAGGTAGACAGCTTACAATTAAAGGACAAAACTATCTAAGAGATTTAGACTAATGGTTAAGCCTATTACAGAAGAAGACCAATTAGCACATGATACGGCTAAAGCTATACTTGAAGGTACTATTCCAGATTATACTATAAGAGGATTTGTGATGTATAGAATAAATCTCTCTGTAGCTATTTTCGATATAGAGGATGAAGAATGGTGGAAATATATAGGTCACGAAGCAACTATTCAAGATGCTCTTGATAGAATATATAGAGATCATTTAGATAGGAGGTAGTGTGACTCCAAATGAAGTATCTCCAATGGTAGGTTCTGATTTTTACTTTCGTGCTAAGGTTCTTTCGGTTAAATATGTGAAGGAGCAAATCGTATTACGTCTTGAGGAATATAATACGAAGTGTAAATTCACTCTTAAATTCTCGCAACAGATGTTGCCTGGAGTAGATGATGGAGATTCCTAATTATATACTTAGAAATTTAGAACTTCCTTGTCCACCAGAGACAAATGGAGTTCACTACTGGATATTAGATGAAGCATCAAAAGGAGGAACAAAGAATAACAGTAGTGGTGAGTGTTGCAAATGTCACATCACAAAGGAGGAGTTCTTCGAGAACAGTATCATAAAAGACTCCAAGGAAAACTTACAACTTAGATTTAACGAGAAAAGAGATTAATTTTTTGAAGTTGGGTTTTTGTGTTTAGTTAATAGCGAAAAAAGGAGTAACAAATTGGAAATTAAAGACCAAATAAAAGAAATGGTAAACTCTGGCTTTTCTGTGTTCTATGTATACACAGAAGATGAGGTTAGTGTCGAGAGACAACTAACTATGATGGCAGAAGAAAGAGAGGCAGGTATAGGTAGGTGGACTGTCTTAGGTGATAATCCTTTAGATGATTTTCTAGGGGCGGAGTTCCCAAATAACTTCTTTGTGATTTGCATCAACCCTCATTTGAATCTTGATTCTCCTGGAGTAATGCAGACCATAAAAGACCAAGCAGATAAATGGAAGGCAACGGACATTCATGTATTCTTGTTATGCAATGATAAGAAAATACCACCAGAGGTTAATCGTAACCTCACATATATAGAGTGGGGACTTCCTGATAAAGATGAGCTTGGTGATAAGCTAGAGTTTGTTAGAGAATCTGCTCTAGATGAGCTACCTGACCTTCCAGTTTTTGACAATGGAGAAAAAACTGCTCTTGTTAAAGCAGCATTGGGGTTAACAAGTCAGCAGGCTGAAGATGCTTTTGCTCTTTCCTTGATACAAAATCAAGCGTTTGTGCCAAATGTCGTAACTAGAATTAAAGCAAACGAATATCTAAAAGCTGGATTGATGGAGCTTGAGGAACCTAAACCTTTTGAATCATTCAAGGGATACACAGAACTCCAAGAATATATGGTTCAATCTAAGTCAGCTTTCTATCAAGAGTCTAAGTATGGCTTATCTCCTCCTAAAGGCATACTGTTAACTGGAGTTCCAGGGGTAGGAAAGACTCTTGCTTCACAAGCAATCGCATCTATGTTCGGACTAATGCTACTAAAGGTAGACCTTGGAAAGCTATTCGGAGAACTGGTAGGACAAACAGAGTCTAAAACCAGACAACTAATTGCCATAGCAGAAAGAATGGCACCTATCGTATTAAGATTCGATGAAATAGAGAAACAAATGGGTGGTATGGGAGTTAGCTCAGGTGACAGCGGAGTAAGTTCCAGAATCCTTGCTTCTCTATTAACATGGATGCAAGAACGTACTGCTCCAGTCTATACAATAATGACTGCCAATGATGTAAGCAGATTACGACCAGAGATGCTCAGAAAAGGTAGGATAGATGAGATATTCTTTCTTGACCTGCCTGACAAACAAGAACGGTCAGATATATTTGAGTATCATCTTGAGCTTAGGGTTCCAGAGGTCAACTGGAGTGGATATGTTAACGACCTCAATGAAGCCCATAACAAGACTAAAGGATGGTCAGGTGCAGAGATTGAGCAAGTAGTAATACAGACTCTGAGACGTGCTGAACGAAGTGATATACATATTTCAGAGGATTTACAGTTCTTTATATTAGACCTTATAAATGAAATAGATAAGACCGTACCGTTATCCGTTATACGAAGGGAGGATATAGATGCAATAAGAAAATGGGCTGTAGATAATAATGCTCGATTAGCATCTAAGAATGAAATCATCGAGAAAGCCCAAATAGAGACTCGAAGAAAATTATCAATATCAAAATAAAAAACTTGACAAGTCCCCATAAAACTGTATAATTAAGGGTGGCAGGTGGGGACGGGGAGGGATGTGCCAATGCAAGAGTTCTTTATATTCAGTTGGATAGATAATAATGTGACCTTGATAGAAGCTTATCCAGTACATAAAGGATTATCACGTCAATACTTTATAAACCATTGTATAAGTTGTACAGATATCAATGGTTGGGCTTTAGTCTCTTCACCATCTAGGAATCAAGCTAAGAAATCTGCTTATATCAATTGGATTAACTCAACAGGAAAAGGATGGAACCGTTATTATGACAACAAGCTCAGATGAGCCAGATGTTGATTACGGATACACTCACTTAAGGGAAGAGTATCAAAAGTTAGAGGCTGACTCTGAGTTTGCTGAATTTCTCGTGTTGTTAACAGGAACTTATGATGAACCCGTGGACAGAACATTCGAGGATATTCAAAAGTTCAGAACAATAGCTACAATGGTATATACTAATAAGGAGATAGAGTTTATAAGACATCTAGAGCCTGGACAAATCTGGACTACGGTAAATATGGGCAAGACCTTTATAGGTGTTGTTCAAAGAAAAGTTAACCGTACTGTATATCTAAGAGATAACTTAGGTAATGTATACCATGCAACAGCAGACCAATTCAGAGAGAGGTTACAATAAATAGCTACATTAGAAGATATCACGATATGTGATTCTTGCAAAGCAAGGTTATCAAATAAACATCTTCCTGGAGACTTGAGTTTTGAGGTGGACTCTGACAAATCCCTTTGGTGGAGATATAACTCTGGAATTGGTAATGTCTTTGGTAGTATTGGAATGTTCGCTATCCATAATACTTGCTTAGATACTATGCGTGACAGGTTAAGGTCTGAGGGAAGAATGGAGCCGTTAGTCAGTATTTATTAGAGCTAGAAAGGTTAATTGTTCTAGGAGAAACTAAATCAGATTTGAGGAAAATGAGAATACAGTGATCACAAGTACCTGGCGTAAGAAACCACCGCATCCATCGACTAAGAAAAGACATGGTAATACTTTGTTGAAGGTTGACCCAAAACGAAAACGCAAGTTCTTAACACAAGAACAACTACGTGCCAAGCGACATCGAAAGAAGTTAAAAAGGAATAGAAATAAGAATGAATGATGTAGAAACACATCCAAAGTATTGGGATTGTGAATGCGAGAATGATTACATTCACGAGAAAGGAGTTCAAGATTATTGCTCTATTTGCAGAGTAATAGTAATGAGCAACCTGACAGCCGAGTCAATGAGTTAATCGAAAAAGGTATCTTATTAAGAGAGGATGAATAATGGTTGAGACAACACACGCACCAGTTAGGGACAAAGAAAAGAGTATCTTTGTTGATGGGGTGTTATTTGATATTGACATCCATTGGTGGAAAGGTTGGACTAAGTTAGAGCTTGAGGATATAGATAAAGAGGAAGGTGAACTGCCTGCTATCTTTAAGCTTGGAACTAAACGGATACTTAACCCAGAGGCGTTCAAAGACTTCTCTGTTATAGAGTCCAGGGCAAGGACGTTGGTTGACGACCTGTGCTTCCCTTTTATGATATCTACTGTGAGGTTTGTTCCCTTTGCCACACTACCTCAGTTAGTAGAAGAGTTAACTAAGCTACAGAAAGCATTTTACGCTTTCGTAGAACAGTTTGTCTTTTACTATGATGATAACAAGTTGTCGTTTATGAATAGATATCCTAAGTACGCTCTTAAACTGAATAAAAAATATCCAGACACAATGGAAATTAGAGGTAAGTTCTACTTCAGTTGGAAGTTATTTGAAATGTCCATGCCAAAGGAAATAAAAGCTGAATTCTTATCTGACTCAGAAAGAGAAAGGCTACAGAAACTCTTTACTGAAAGTCAAGATAAGGTTAACAGCCAATTAGAGGGTTGGGTTGACCGCGTTGGTATGGCAATGAGAAAGGAAATTGGTTTAGTATGCAAGAACATGAACGACTCATTAGAGAAAGGAAAAGTGATACGTGAATCAACTCTGGAAAGGACTCGTGAGACTATCAAACGCTTACGTTCCATGAATTTTATTGGTGACCCTCAAGTAGAGGACATGCTCTCTGATTTAGAACGGAACGTTCCTGGTAACTTTGATAGAGATAATGCTTTAGTGATGGCTCCATTTAAGGGAACACTCCAGGCTATCATGGCAGAGGCAGGAGACCTTACAGATATAACAACTTCAACTGGAGAATACAAACGAAAGTTTAGGTTATAAGTTATGATTGACCAAGTAATAAGCGATATCGACAAAGAGATATTAGAGCAGTTATGTAACGATTGGACTCCACAAGAAATTACAGAGATAGTCAATCGTAGTTATGATAATATAGTGTATAGACTTAAGCTCTTACAATTAAAATTCGACGTAGAAACAAACGTTGGTTTAGTTTGCAAGTTAGTTAAATTAGAATTATTGGAGGTTAAGTAATGCCTTGTTGGATGCGAGGAGAACTAAGGTTAACAGACTTTGAGAAACTACAAGCAGAAGCTAATAAGCTAGGGTTAGAACTGTTGAAACAAAGCCCTGAAATTATCACCATATTAAAGAATGGTGTCGCTGTGGCTACTGCTACTGAAGCAGAGATAATGAAAGGTGCTAATCAATATTTTAAGGAGACTGTTAAGAACTACACGATTCAACAAGTCAAGGTTGCTGCTATGAGGAATGGTTGGAAGTTTGAGCAGGTCAAAGCAGAAGATGGAAAAATCAAATTGAGGGTGAGTGAATAATGCCATTCTTAGTTTTAATACAAGATGCTCCAGATGATACTAAATGGTCTAAGGAGAGTATAGTTCTTTCTACATTAACAACCCCTGAACAAGTTCAAGCAGAATGGGGAGAGAAAGGAAAGAACATCATTATTTGGAGTCTACCAAACTTAGGTTTCTTGGATGAGTGGCCTGTTGAGTTACCAGTAGACGAGGAGTTAGACCGCTAATGGCTAAAGTAATTGAAATCACAATCGGAGATAATGGGAGTATTGAGGTACAAGGTTCTGGTCTTGGCCCCAATGAAAGGATTGAGGACGTAGCTAAGTTCCTTCTAACGAACTTAGGCGATGTTACAGAAACCGGACACAAACATCAACACACTACTAAGGAAGATATTACGATACAGAATATAGGTTAACCTCTATAGATGGATTGTCGAATAATACCGATTATTCACCACAAAACGCTTGACGGTTTGTAGGGAGCTATGTTATTCTATAGATGTTAGGTTAACAGCACGCGAAAATAGAATCCAACATCATCCAACACTTTAAGTTGATGGGAGGAGAAGTGAAATAAAAGGCAACACTATTCAGCTAATTCTGGAAGGACCAAATTAAGATTAAAGGAAAAATCATGAGTACTGACCAAGAACCCCAGGATGAAGCCCAAGAGCAAGATAGCTCTGTAGCAACCGCCAAAGCTCCTGTTGAGGAGAAGCCTATTGACATTAGTTTTCCACGGAAGATAGGTGACAACACCTTTCAGACTCCAGAGGAAATGCAAGCGTTCCTCGACAAAATGACGGCTAGCACCAAGGAAGCACGTCAAGTTCTAAAAGCTGTAAGGCCAGGTCGTCCACCGAGTCAGAAGAAAGTCTTGGCTGAGGCTACTGCTGATATTCTGAACAAGCACATGACCAAAGACCTGCGTGAGAAGCTTGGCACAATTGATGAGGATATCGCCATTCGTGTCATGTTCGAGAAAGAAACTAGTACGTTTGTCGCTCCCACTCCAAAACCTAGAGAAGGTGGAGATGGTGGTGGGCCTCGCGGTGGTCGTCCATTAGTAGTGGACGGTAAAGAGTATCCATCAGCAAAGAATGCTCGGGATACTTTGCATACTGACACTGTTGGAAACCAACAAAACCGTAAGGCCATCATATCTTATCTCCGTGGTAAGGAACACACTATAGAGAAAGACCAAGATTAAGAGTAAAAAGGGTCGGTGTTGCCTACCTGACCCTTCGTTTTGGGGGAGTGGACGCATGACTGCTCCCCCTTAAATTTAGCCTGAGAACTGTACAATGAGGGGAAATGACTTCAACTCCAGAGGAACCTAAAACAGTTGTCCAAGAACCAGTGTCGAAGAACGTATCAAGCCGTGGTCAGCATCGGATGGGAAGGCAAATGCGTATGGATATTGAGGTAAGAATACCTGTAGAAGAAGTCTTACCTAATAGATTAAAAGATGATATCCTCATATTGTTTGATGAGGATTTCTTGCCTTCTATCAAAGGTGTAAAGGATTGGTTAATAGAAGTACATCAAGCACTTGATTCATACTGGCGTCGTAACTCCAAGAAAGAAGAGATTCTACGAAAGAACCTAGGTTTTCTTGAAGGTATGAGGTATATGTTAACTGTCTGTCTAAGTGAGTTAACGCTAACTCAAGGTGAGGACTTAGCTAAAAGAATAGAGGAGGACTTGGGGCCACTACTTGCAACGTTCTGTGCAGACTGTAAGAAAATAATAGAGGATGAGTAAAATATAAAGTGTAAAGTAAAAGGGTGTCGCTTATTAGTTCATAGTAATATTTGTAAGTTATGCTGCGACCACTACATGTTAGATAAGTAGTATGACAACACTCTTACCAATCATATGGAAGCAAGGAGACTTGTGTTATTATCAGAATATGGAGTGATGGTAAAACAGGTATGTCTTAGACTTGGTACAGATTTCATTACGTTCGAGATTTCAAGGTTTGAACGAACACCGCAGATTGTGAGTCTAAAAGACCTTAGACCTCCTCATAGAATCGGTGCTACAGTAGAAGTATATCATCATCACAATAGTCCTCTTAATTAGGAGCAAGACAGAATAGATAGAGAGCCTCTTGATATAGAAAGGAAGTGGGGGCCTTTAGGAAAGAAGAACACAGATAAGATGGAACTGGGTGAGGGTGAAGAACAAGATGAAAGACCAGATGATATAAGGTCTGTCCAAAGTGATCGTCCTGTTCCAGGCTCACATTTAAGGACTCCAGATACTAAGAGAGAGGATTAAAGTGTTACGACAACCAAAAGGGCCATATGTATGAAAGCCAGAATCATTAGTGATAATAGAATGTCCTTTTAGGTGTGGTCTACAACAAGAAAGATTCAAGATTAACAAACACATAAGGTACTGCGTTAATAACCCTGAAAATAAGAAGTATAAAGGTCAAGCTAGTAAAGAGAATTATGGTCTTAGGAATATAGATAGGAAAGACCCTGACTCTCATGTTCCTCCTAGAGACGAGGAAGAAGAAATCTCAAAACCTGATGTGCCAGATACAAGTAACCACGTACATACTCCAGGTCAGACTTGCTTCCAGTGTAAGTATGAGGCAGCATTAGAAGTAGTTGCTGCTATGAATATACAAGTGAGTCCACAGTAATGAGTACATGGCTTTGTGTAGCATATGGTAAACAGATACCATACCAAGAACATAAAGAACACGTTAAATTGTGTGGAATAAAAAGATAATGGTTCTAGTAGACATTACAGAAGATATTAGAGAGGGTAGGTATCCACCACCTCTCTTTAACAATCGCAATGCAAAGGTCTTTGGTAGACGTATCTTTGTCAAAATTGGTGAGCGTATACTCGTAGGCAACATACAGTATATGCACGAGAGCCAGCAACTAATTATCTTCGTAAATTTCAACTGGCGTAAGAAGTCAGACAACATTGGTAACAATACCAAGGTGCTCATCAAAACATATTCTGTTCCATCTGGAGTCGATATTGACTTATTCATGAAGCGTGTCAGAGAGGAAATGATTAAGGAACCTCAGACAGATGGAATGAAGTGGAGCTTCGACGCCACAAGTCTGCTGTAGTTTTTTTCTTTTTACATTTTTTTACGAACGTCCCTTTAGTGGAATCTTAACACTTAAGGTTAATAGGCGAAAATGAGTAAACCAATAATTTTTAATAAAGAAGAAATACCTTTATGTCCTAATGGTCATGGCCCTATGTATGTAGATGGAGCATTAAATAATATTTGGGACGCTTGGGAGAAAGGTATCATATCTAAACAAGTTCCAGAGGCTCGCGCACATTGCTTGATATGTAGACACACCATGATAATAGCCGATGAGCGTCCTGTAAACGAATTTAGTACAGTTGAGTCTGATTACATGAACCTGGGAACGTTCACAGGATAACAGACCCCTGAAATTTGATTATACGCATCCTAAATAATATACGTGAGGTTTCATATGAGCAAATGGGCTTTCCCAAGTATTATAGGAGCCTTACTAGCAACTGAGTATGTAGTCTTTGGCTTCTACTTTGGTTGCTGGTCATTCGGTTGTTGGGGGTGTACAGTTTACTACCAGGCTCATTGGATGCAATGATGCACATAACAGGTGAAGATATCAAAAATTCATACCTTACTACAATGGGGTACTAAATGCCTACAGTATGGAGACAATTAACATCAGCAGTCTTAGTTAAAGAACTAGAACTATTAAAAGAAATCAAAGAGTTAACTGGATTGTCACCCAAGGAAAGAAGGCATGTAAGGGAAATAACTAAGGAACTTGCTTCCAGGAAGCCTATCAAATAATATCCAGGCATGTATTGACATTACACAAGGTTCATGGTATAATGTCCTGAATACGGAAAAGCTGTCTAAAAAACGGGAAGCCCCTTGGAGTACAATGGTTTCAGATAACGATGAAGTGGATAAGGAAACTGAGGCTGCGGTAGCAGAGGCTGTATTCCATAAGTTAATGTCAACAGAGGAACTCAGGGATAAGTTAGCAGTCATTGTTCCTGGCCTTTATAAGTCATGGCGAACCAATCAGTTTGAAGTAATAGAACAAATATACCGTTCTGACAAGTCTATAGTCGGAGTACATGCTCCTACTGGATTTGGTAAATCTGTCTCTGCTTCAGGTACAGTAATGGTAGCAGGCGACAGAGGTATTATTCTGGTTGGTACTAAGCAGTTAGGTGAACAATATTACGAGGACTTCAGGACAGTAGGGTTAAGGACAGTTAAAGGGCGTGGCAATTTTCCATGTGAAATTATGCCAGAGAAAGGTGCCGATACTGCTCCTTGTGTAGCTGGAATGAAATGTATGTACAAGCGTGGTGGTTGTCAGTATTACGACCAAAAGCGTGAAGCTTCCGCCGCTCAATTAGCATCTATGAACATTCATTATTTCCTGCATGAAGCTAATTTTGGTGGTGAGTTCTCAGATGTAGATATTCTATTTATAGATGAGGCTCACAAACTAGAAACAACACTCCAGCAGTTCATTGAAATTCGCTTATCCTTTGAACGATTTAGCGATGAAGGTCAGGATATACCTAAAGGTGAATACCGTAACATTCCTAACTTAATGCAATGGGCAGAAAAAGCATTTGGTACAATGGAAGCAGAACTGAACCAATGCTTAGAGGAGTTAGAACTAGACCCACGCAATGACATTATAACTGCTCGTGCTATACGGTTGAAAGCAGCTTGCAATAATCTCGAAAAGTTTTCAATGGTAGACGATACATGGATAATTGAGGAAGATAAATATGCAGTTATCCTCAAACCAGTATGGGTTGCTAAATACCTAGAGCAGATATTATTAAGACACGCTCAGAAAGTTGTTTTGATGTCTGCAACTCTACCACGGAATATAATGGAAAGCTTAGGTTTATTCGATTACGAGTATATTCAACTCTTTCCAACATTCAATGTAGCCAACCGTCCGGTCATTTGGATTCCAGCGGCTAACCTAGCTCGTTCTGCTTCTGACCCTGCAATGGAACAGAAAAAGTTAATTGCAGTAATTGATAACCTTATGGAACGTCACCAGAATGAAAAAGGTATTATACATACTGTTAACTACAGAATTGGTGAGGCTATCCTATCAGGAACTAAGTACGCTGATAGAATCATCACTCATAAAGAAGCAGGTGATAGGGAAAAGATATTAGACCAATTCAGAGCTAACAACACAAATGCAGTTCTAATGTCTCCGTCGTTCACTGAAGGTGTCGACCTTCCGTATAACCAGTGCCGTTGGCAAGTGATAGCTAAGATTCCATATGGTGACTTAGGTAATAAACAAATCAAGGCACGTATGGAGAATGATAATGCTTGGTACGCCACCAATGCTATCGTTAACATGATTCAAGCATATGGTCGTATCATGAGAGCAGAGGATGATTCAGGCATTACATACATTCTTGATACATCTCTTATGAACCTAATTAACAGATGGAAAACCGTATTCGAGCAGTTAACTGGCTTCTTAGACGCTCTGTTCATAAATGAGAAAGGGCGTACAATACCGTATAATGACTGGCTAATAGAGAAGGGAGGAGGTTCACAATTGAAGCTAGACTGACACCAACAGAAAAATCTAAGGCGACACAAATGCTTAAAGAGCATATCAAGAATGGTGGAAAACAAAGCAAGGCATCTCGTTTCAAGGAAGCGTTGTGTACAATGGATATTGGCTCTGCTGTTAAGTTTGACCATACAGAGTTTCAATGCACTGGACAAGGACAACGTTGTACTTTAACGCATTATACATCATTGTTGAAACGACAGGCTAAAGGAGAGTGGAAAGTAGAACATACTGCTCCTGGCATAGCAACTGTACTAAGACTAAGATAAAAGGAAAAGGTAATGACCAGTAACTTTCAACAGCAAACATCTATTGACCTAGACTTCGATTTGGATGTAGGAATCCTACAGGCTCAAATTGAGGAAGAATCAATTATGCCTGCGGAGTCAATCCTTTCCATCTTTACAACCCGAACTGGAACAAGTCGGGATGATGGAAGCACGTTCGTTAATAATGTGTGGAATATGGAGTGGAAACGTCTTGACCGTGAATCAGATATGGTTTATCGCTCAGGACACAGAATCCCTGACAAGGATGCCACTCAAACTGCTAGAGCAAGGCAAACGTACTCCAAGCAGATTATGGCGTTCGACAAAATTGGTATTAAAGGTCGAAAGCCAGAAGACTTCCTTGGTCTGCGTTGCTGGATTAAGGAAACCATTGAGAACCCTAACTCTCAGTACGAAAAGATTTGGTGGCAACCGATGGCTGTTTATGTCGAAGGTCAGTCTAAAGAAGAGGCAATGGGCTTGGCGGTTATCGAGAGCGCAACCAACATTAACCCACCTGCCGCTTCCAAGAATGGAGTCGCTCCAGCAGAAGCTGCCGAGGAAGTTCTTGATACCATTGACACCTCAGAAGGCTCTGACTACGATGTGTTTTTAAGCATTGTACACGGTAAGAAGCATCGAGCAGCAGTCACAGCAGCGAAAGCTGTTGACCAACTTATGGCTAACAATGATATCGCCAACGGTGTTAATAACGGCAACATATTTGACGATATGATGGAAGCCGGCCTTCTTGTTGAAGGAGCAGATGGGTCATACGAGCGTGTAACTCAATCTGCATAACTTATCCCGTGGGCCAGAGGCAGGTATAGCTATAGCTGTATTTGTGGATTAGTGGGCTAAGTCTCTGGATTCTGGTGGGGGCGAGCCAGTGAACCAACACTATATTGGAGGTGAGCATACTGTGAGTGAATCACCCGCAGAGTCTAAACCAAGCTGGTGGCGGAATAGGTAGACGCGACTTTAATCATACAATAGTGGGACTTACAGAAGATTCTGGCTTAAGCTCCAGTTCCCTTGTAATACGTATGGCCCATCCGTGGTGCAAATCCACGGCCAGCTTGTAATTAATTAAAGGAGTAGAGGTGCCAAGTAAAAGTGAAGAAGTAAATCATCGTAGTTGGAAGGACATTCTATTCGAGCGACAAAAAGGTTTATGTTACTATTGTGACATACCATTAAATAGAGAGCGATTAGATAGAGAACACTTAAGACCTGATTCATTAACTGTTGACCACTTTGTTCCTAAGTGTTTCTTTCCTAAAGGCTACGACCATTACGGAACAGGCAATGTCGTAGTAGCTTGTTTCCGATGCAATTCAAATAAAGGTAACACCATCCCTGGAGCAAAAGAGATGGGTGACGATTATGTTACTTATCTTAACTACAAGGACTACATAGGTAGAGAAAATGACTAAAGTATTCGTAGCATCCTCATGGAAAGAGGAAAAACAACAAGAGGTAGTCCAATTCATTAAAGGCATAGAGGCATATGAAGTCTATGACTTTAAAGAAAAGGAAACATTCAATTGGAAAGATGTTTCTCCTGATTGGAAGTACTGGACTGCCGAAGACTTTACAGCAGAACTTGAGGGTAACGAATTAATGTCTACAAGCTTTCAGGCAGATATGACTGCTCTAAAAGGTTGTGATATTTGTGTGATGGTTCTAGAATGTGGAAAGTCTGCCCACCTTGAGTTAGGTTTCGCGGTAGGCTCAGGTAAAAGAACTATCATTCTGTTAGATAAACTCACATTCGTAGAAGCTGAGCTTATGTACAAGATGGCTGACTACGTTGCAATTGGTCTAGACGACCTTCGTGATATTCTTGAAATCATGCAGGAGAACTAATGTTAGTCTACATAGCTTCACCATATTCCAGTGAGTTCACTGAAAGCTTTGAGAACCTAATGCACCGTGAGGAGCGTGTCGATAGAGTTGAGGAATACATAGCCAAGCTCTATGCTGACGGAAATAACAAGACAGTCATGTTTTATTCTCCTATCCTTCACTGTCACGAAATGGCTCAACATTATAGTCTGCCAACTGGTCATGAGTTTTGGGAAAGTATGGACCACATAATGATTGACAAGTCAGACAGAGTTGAAGTCCTTATGATGGAAGGTTGGAAAGAATCTAAAGGAGTTCAAGATGAGATAGCATATGCTAATTTAACAGGTAAACCTATCTCGTATATAAACTGGCAATGATTGAGCAACTAACAAGTCTTTGTGGGCACGTTAAATTAGATAAAAAGTTAACTGACCTACCTCATATTGTCACTGAACTTGAAATCTTTAATATACGAATCCGACAACATTACGAATTGAACAGAGAGTGTTGGTTAATACACCAACAAGACACTGTATATCAATTCATCGACTGGAGTGTTATCAATGAGCGAAAACGGAAACTCTACCTCGAACGACTCCGTAGTTCTGGGTCAAAAGTACATCTTTAATATATCTGACCGTCCTATCTTTGAACATAAATGTGGCTTTACTTACAATAGTAATGCACTTTGTTTAAAGTGGAATAATACCTGCGTTCTTGCACACAGGGTATTTGATTACTCAGATTCTGAAATAGAGTGTCCTAACTGTGCAATAGAAATTGACATTCCAGAAGAATTCAAAAAATATAACATTCTAGTACAAGGTGAGGTAAACTCTAAAAAGAGAGATGTTGATGGTAATATTGAGCTAGTCCTATTCTTAGTAAGCGAGGAGGAATTAACAAAACTGTAATGGTAACACAAAGCTCTACGCCAGCAGAAAAGGAAGTTCTTAACGCTCGATTAAACTCTATGTCAAGAGAGCAATTAATTGAGTTAGCAATGAACGACCAAGACGAGGTAGATACCCTACAGTACAGAATGGGTGCAGCTAAGTTTATACTTAGAAAACATCTACTGAAAGATGGTGGTACTATGCTACCCCATCCTGAGATTGAGGTTAAAGCTAAGTACAGGAAATCTGAGTATGACTTTGCATACGTCAGTAGTGTTCTGAAAGAGAATTTCAGTCCTGAAGAAATGGTCGATATGGGACACACTCCTGAAAAGACTGAGACAGTCACAACACCAGAAAAATACGATATGAGAATATTAAGGGGGGTGGCTAAATACGGAAAGAAGTTTGAGGAAATGCTTGAAAAAGCAGTCAAGAAAGGTGATATGATAGATATCAGCTTGAAACGAAAGAAAGGCAAATCCAACACTGAACAAGAAGAGGAAGAAGATGAGTAATGACAACAAAGAAGGCAAACGCGAACTTCTAGTATTCAAGGACAATAATAAGAAGTTCAAACTTTGAGTTCCAATGGATTCTAAGATAACTTTCGGTCTTGGAGTCCTGGCTCTAAAACAGGTGATGGTGGTTACGGAGACAAGGCTCAGAGAGGTACCTTAAGGGTATACGCAGGCAAGACAGAGAAATCTGAAATCATTGAAGTAGATGGTCGTGCTTGCTATCTATCCTTTGGTACAGACTTGAACGATAACATCAATAGAGTTAGAGAGGGAAATGAGTCATATATTAAAAACATAATCAATGTACGTCATGGCTCTGTTCTTGAGCACGGATTTATTAACTTTCAAATAGTAGATGTATCTCGTGTATTCACACATGAGGTGGTCAGACATCGCGCAGGCACAGCTATTAGTCAAGAGTCATTACGGTTCGTTAGAGCTAATGACCTTGGTTACTGGATTCCACCTTGTTTCCAAGATATCATTGGAATAGAACTCATGTTCGAAGATTTCTTTAGATATTCCGAGGTTACATACAGAGAGGTTTTACTCTGGGCAGCTATCAAGGAATACGGCATGGATACTAATTATTCTTCTACTAAAGAAGGAAAAGACGAATTGGAAAGATTGTTTAACGACCTTCCTTTTGATAAAAAGAAGATGTATACGTCTGCTGCTCGTAGATTCCTACCTATAGGTATGGCAACTAAGATAGGATGGTCTTGCAACATACGAACACTTCGCGCTGTATTAGAAATGCGTACACACCCATCTGCTGAAGAAGAGATTCGCTTTGTCTTTGGACAGATAGGACAGATAGCTTCCAAACGTTAGCCTGCTCTGTTTGCTAACTATCAAGTAGAAATGGTTAACGACTTACCTTGGTACAACACTAAAAATACGAAGGTGTAAGGATGCAAGCTACGATGGTATTTCATCTAGGAGCCTGTCCAAAGTGCAAAGGTGACTTAACTAATGGAGAAGCAGATGATGAGAAAAGGTGCATACAGTGTGGAAAGATTGTGTATGCTTATTTGCCTGAAGAAACTTTAACATCAGATTATAAGAAAGATATCTGGCAGGCAGACCAAGCGTTTCTAAACTTTCATCGTCCAATGCTTATGTTATTTCAGGCAGGACATAGCGCAAAAGACGTTGCACTTTTTACTAGTAAGAACCAGGATTGGGTTAGACATGTACTTAATCGCTTTAACCAAATCAAGGAATACAGGGATGTGGGGTTCTAATTGTTAATTGGAGTCATGGGTAAGGCTCGTTCAGGAAAGTCAATTACAGCAGAAAGACTTGTTGATGAACACGGATTTAGAAGAACAGCATTTGCAGAGACACTAAAGGTAACAGCACAACTTATCTTTAACTTAACACATGAACAGTGCTTGGTAAAAAGAAAGATGTGTTGGATAAAAGACTAGGTATTACTCTCGACATATTCTTCAACAGTTAGAAACTGAAGTAACTCGAACTATTCATCCTGATGCTTGGGTCATGTCTGTAGCTAGAAGAATTAACACTAGTAAACATTTAGATGGTGTTTTCTCATCTGCGAGGGATTGGGTAATAGATGATGTAAGATTTCCCAACGAACTCAATTGGATTAGAAATGAAGGTGGAGTTATCTTACAGACAAATAGAGAAAAGCTCAAACAAGAGTTGGATAGAACTCATGTCAGTGAAACAGCACTAGATAATATGTTTCCTGATTTACACTTAGATAACACAGGAACTCTAGCTTATCTTCATAACCAAATTGATGAATTCATTTCGGTGCAGAGAGGACTGAATGAGTGAACAGGCTTACAAAGACGATTATATAACTCTGTTAACTCGTACAGACCACATGATGCCTGATATAGCAAATAACTCTATAGATGTGATTGTCTGTGACCCACCATACGGAGTTAAGTATCAATCACATACTCGAGTTGCTACTCCATTGTTTGCTAAGATAGCAGACGATGATAACCTTGCTTGGGTTCCTGAGTTCCTTACGGAATGTTATAGAGTACTCAAGACCCCTGGTGCTATGATGTTGTTTACATCTTGGTTAGTAGAGCCAGAGTGGGAGAAGTATGTAGAAGAAGCTAAGTTCAGAATGTTACAGCTTCTCTATTGGGATAAAAGTGATTCCGCTGGTGGTATTGGTGACTTAGATGCTAAGTTCTATGAAGTAGTAGAACAAATCATGTACTGTACAAAAGGCAGATATTTGATGCACTCTAAGCGTCGGTCTAATGTATTTCGATACCAGAGGTCAGCACCTAAAGATAGGTGGCATCCAATTCAAAAGCCTGATGCACTTCTTCAGGATATGATTAACTGCCTCTGTGAAGGAAAGAAAGACCCTGTAATTCTTGACCCATACGCAGGTAGTGGTTCTACTCTCATGGCAGCTAAGAAATTAGGACTTAAGTCAATTGGCTACGAGTTACCCGACGACGGAGAAAGAGACTATGTAGCTAGAATGATTGGCACATTCAGTCAAAGCGTGATGATGCTGTGAGAGATCTAACTGGCTGGTATAAGTACTGGTTTGGTTTTCTGGAGTTCTTGTATAGTCTCCGTAAATGCTATGAATGTGACCATCCGTATTGGATGCACAAAAGTTTAAGCTTTGGAACAGGATAGAGTGGTATTGCAGGATGCCTTTGTGCGAACACTCAATAAGCGAGACATACGACTAATGAGAATCTTTGTAGACTGTGACGATACGTTGTTACTCTATCATACTAAGGAGCAGAAAACTCCATATGGTATGTGGACTGGTATTCCTTTTACTCCGAACTATCGGTTAATTGGCGCACTCATGATTCACAAGAAAGACCATTCAGAAGATGAAATAATCTTCTGGTCTGGTGGTGCAGAATACGCTAAAGAATGTGCCACAAAATTACACTTGTGGGATATGGCGTATGCCTTTGCTCACAAAAACAAAAGTAATTTTCACATGGTTCAAGAGGGAGACATAGTTATTGACGATGATAGTTTCTCTGACTTACCTAAAGAAGAACAAATTAGAACACATACTCCCTTTAACTGGCCTGAGGAAGAATGGAAGGGCAGACCAGACAAGGAGATAATTAAACATGTTACGTAGACTTTTTTGTGCTTTTGTGTTACATCAACCAGTTGTTGAAGTCCAAATAAAAAGAGAGAACGAAGATGAAACATGGTACTCTTATAGATGTTACAGATTATGTTGTAAGTATCCTGGTGATATTGGTTGGTTCCCGTTGCTTTGGCGCAAGATGTATGGTAGGGTATGGCGAGGCAGCTAGGGCCAGGCGTTCAGGTATAGAATCAGGGCCACAGAATCGTTTTTACGGGCATTGTTTCCCGTTTCAGGTAGTCAGGGCCAGGTTAGGGATTCTGACCCCCTAGAATCAATTTAGGTGAAAGCATAGGAGATTAATATGGCAATGCTAGGTGGAGAGGAAATCAAGAAGCAATATGCGGCTAGGAAATTGCTTATTGAACCTTACAACGATGAACAGGTCAATCCTAACTCTTACGATGTTCGTATGGGACAATGGGTAATTGAACCAAGACACAGTAACTCAATAGTTCTATTATCAGTGGCAGAAAGTACAGAGCTACTGTGGAACAAACCTAGAAAGATTGCTAAAGATGGAGTGGTAATAATGCCGCCACACTCTATTTTACTTGCACATACCAACGAGGTCATAGGTTCATATAAATATGGGACGTTGTTAAAAGCACGTTCTACTATTGCAAGGTCAGGTATTGATATTTGTGCTTCTGCTGGATTTGGTGATGTTGGATATGTTAACCACTGGACATTAGAGTTAACTAACAACAGTAAGAATCACATAGCTATATCACCAGGTATGAGACTGGCACAGATAGCTTTTATCGAGGTCAAGAATCCTGGTCAGTACGAAGGTGCATATAAACAGGTTATCAGTTCTGACTTTGAGAAATTAACATGGGAGCCTGAAATGATGCTTCCTGTACTCGGGCCACTACGAGTCTTTTAATGTGGCTAGTATTCGCTATGCTACGTGGACACGAAAAGCGATGGGATGAGGATGCACCAGATAGAGTTGGACTTGTATCTATCGTACTATATGGCATACACTTTGGATACTGTCCAATCTATGAAACAGAAGATGAAGCAGAGTATTTCTTTCCAGGTGTACTAAGAGCCAAGCTACCAATGACTATAGTAGGAGAGTGACGATGGAAACCTCAAGCCAGCTTGAACAAGATATTTTAAGAGGATTATTTACACTCAAAGAATTTCCTGACCTTCCAAAAACAGAATGTACTACGTTCGATGAAGAACAGAAACCAAAGAACTTGTCCATCTATCGTATTGGAAGTAACGTTATACGTATTGATATCAAGGAGCCTAAGTAATGAAACTCTGGTTCGATATCAATACCAAGGAACAAGTAGCTCCAAACTCACATAGACCAAATCTGATAACTATGTTGAGTTGACAATTTGTGATAAGTGTGGTTGGGTTAGTGAGCAAGACAACATCATTAACGAGTATGAACTAGCTGTTAACCTTAAATTCGACTTACATAGAAGTTGTGTCGATACAGTTAGAGATAGATTCAGGATGAGCATTGGACTAAAGACCAACGCAGATATTGACAAGATGGTTAAAAATGGAAGATATCTTAATTCTATCCCATCACAGAAAAAAGACTATAAATCGTTGTAGGTTCAAAGCATACCTACATTATGACCGACGAAAGAGAAAAGTTGAAACTGATATCAATTTGATATTCGGTACAGCTTTTCATACTGCTCTAGATGTGTACTACAATCGCAAACGTAAAATGGAGTTTGACGATTTACGTCAGGTCTTTGAGTTAGCGATGGATGTACCTGTACCAGATGATAGGTCACAACTCGAACAAGAATTATCAACATGGACAAAGATTGGTAGTCAAATGCTTTATAACTACCATTTAATAACTCAGGCTAATGAACACTTTGAAGTTCTTGAAACTGAGCGTCCTTTTTATCTATGTTTAGACGAAGATGGACAGATTATTTGCGATGCTGTCACTTCTAAAGAGAACATACCAAGTAATGCTTTCTTTATTCTGGCTGGAAAGATTGACCTCACAATTGATATGGGTGGTGATATATACTTTGTTGACCACAAGACTACAGCGTTCAACAAAGAGAAGTTTGAAGAACACTATCGCCTTGATGAGCAATTGCTCGACTATAGTATCTTTGGCCGCTGGCTCTATGGTGAACGTTTCAAAGGTACTCTTGTTAATGGCCTCAACAAGAAACTCGATTCACCAGAGGGACTTATATTCAGAATGTGGATGATGTATAGTGATGAAGAAATTGACTATGCTATTTCATCCTATATGGACACAGCACAAGAACATTACATACTAAGACAGCAACCTCACTTGTTACAGCAACGTACACAAGACTTTGATTGCAACAGATGTACTTATGAACCTGTCAGTACAGCACTAAGAAAGGGCGACGATTGGGAGACAGTCCTAGAACTGTACTACGAGGATATAGAAGAAATGGATTGGGAGAATGAAGGTGTCCAAGCAAATATGCAGTAGACCAGCTAAGTTCTTCTTTTTCAACAGAGGTAAGAAGGGATTGGAGTCAGTAGCATTATGCGAAGATTGTAAAAATGCGGCGTCACCAGAAATACAAAAGCAAATCAAAGACTTGGTATCATCATTTCCACATCCATGTGTAATTGAAGTAGAGTAGGCAAATGACAACAACACCAAAGCCTGTGGTAGTTAAAAAGAGAGCTATTGTACCAATACCAGATAACATTAAGGCGGAGTATAAAATTGAAGGCATTGCACAACGCTCCAGGTTTATACATATTCTGTTATCTGCGCCAGGTGGACAAGGTAAGACTACGTTCTTTGGAACAACAGCAAAGCAAATACTAGATGATAATGGTGAAGGTAATATTCCTGTTCCTAATCTTTTAGTCATAGAGTTCGACCCATTTGGTGAAGATACTCTAATAGATATGAAGGTTGGATATGATATTGTCAGGCCAAAGTCGATTCAAGAATTAGAGTACTTAGTTAAGTTCTTACATTCGTCTGGTGCTGACCAATACGATGTCATAGCGTTAGATGCTTATAATAAGATGTGTGAAATCTTATATGATGCGATTCTAGAATACGCAAAGACATTACCACAAAGAACACCACATGACCTTGAGATTTTAGAGCTTAGGGATTACAACAGGTTCTATAAACGACTTAGAGTATTAAATGAAAGTATCCTGTCGTTGAAGAAGCATGTAATCTTTACGTGCATCGCAGCACTCAAGGATAAGCCATCTGAACTGTGGAAAGAAAAACAAGATAGAGCACAGATTCAATCGTTAATGGTTGATGGTAAGATGGCACATATCTTATCAACACAGTTTTCGTTACACGGAATCATGGAAAGACGCGGTGCTGGTTCTAACATTCATGTAGACACAAAGTTTACTGAATTTAACAGTGAATCAAAGACTCGTTTCCGAATCAAGGGAACGTTTGAAGATATGACATTTCCAGACTTACTAACGGAAATGAATCTTAACGACCCTAGCTTTAGACGTATTAAATGGAAGCATGACGAAAAGGGGTTCTTACCAGAGTTAGTCTAATGGCTTACGAACTTAAGATTTGGCTCAGAAATCTTATACGTGCTAATAGAGGACCTGTTGCCTCTAGGTTACATGTAATCTTTGACGACTACGGTAACTTTCAACTTAGACGTAAACAAGAGGATGATGAAAAGGACAGAGGCTACATGTTAGATTGTACATTCGAGCATGTAGAACAAATAGAGTTTGGTCACCGTCTTGAGATAACTTCATTCTCCTTAGGAAAGTTAAGAGAACAGATAAAGGAACAAGGTGACGACCTAGACTATCAAGATTACGAATCGTGGGAGAAGAGGTGTAAAAATAGGTGGGCATTTGAAGAACACGATAACTAAATGGAAAAAGAAATTAGACAGGAAGATAGAAAAGAAAAGGCATTGGCTAGCTAGAGTCTATAGGTCTATATTCTTTAAGTCAGCTTTATATCACGCATCAAGACTACATTTTAGGAGATTCTTAAACATGGCACATCCAGACTTGTATGTAGATGGCAACCCAAACTCAGTCATGGACTTTGACCAAGTTAAATGGTTGGATTTCAGGTGTCCTAGATGCAATTCAATCTTTACAGTTACTATCAAGAAAGACGATATACCCGTAGAGTCACGTTGTATGAGTTGTCTCAACCATTACATATTTCCCAATCCTGATGAAGAAGTTGAAGAGGTTAGAGGGACGATGGAGAACACTGTATAATGGCTACCATTCCTTTAATGGCTATCTCTGGTTCAGAACCTATGCAAATAAAAAGAGACTGTGCTGAGTTTTCATATATAGATGAGAACATGGTATATCCTGATTACAAGATATGGTCTAAGCTAGACTATACTGTAGATATTGCAAGAGCACAGGTAGAAGATTTAGTTAGAAATAAAACAGATGGTACACATATTGCAGAGGAACTTAGTAACCTACAAGGTGATGTGCGTATCTTTCTTATGGAAGATTGGTTAGGTAGAGATAGATACGGAAAGGTAACATTGCCTGGTGGGAGATTCAACGACACCAACTACATACATATAGTTAATCTTATAACAGCAGCTTGTTTGGCTACAGGTACTATATGGGTGTATGCCGCTAATCAGAAAGCCACTTGCAATTTGCTCAAACAGTGGAACAATGAATTCTTCCAACGAGAGGTTCACAAATCGTTAATGGTTCGCCCTAGAAAGGCAGAGGCAATTTTCACTCTAGACTTTACTCATGAGAATCAAATTTGGTGGTTAACAGACATACCTGGCTTAAATATAGGATTTACTAGAGCCGAAGCAATGATAGACCATGCAGGCTCTTTAATTAATCTGTTTATAATGGACAGGAATCAACTTTCTGCTATTCCAGGTATCGGGCCTAGTATCGCTGATAAATTCAGAACATTTATAGATAAAGGTATTCAAAAAGTTGGATAATTGGGAAAGAATAAATCCTGATGGGATAAGTCATACAGTCAAATGATGGATATTTTAGCGGCTGACTTTGAAAAACAGTACACTTGTGCTCCACTACCTACTCAATATGATGTCAAACAAGTTCTTAATCTAGAAGTCACATCAATGCTACCTAATGAGGTTCCTCAACAAAGGACAATTGAAAAGACTTTAGACTGAATGTTGAATATAACTTTAACATAGGTCGTCAGGTGTCAAGTGAGTTTGAGATATACTTTCCTGCTGAACAGATTATGGTTAACTGTAGAGTAGGATTTGATATGGAGGAATAACCTATAGAGACTTACTACGATTCACCAGATTAGCTATGGAAGAAGTTAGTAAGCCAATCAATTCTAATAGAGTAAACCTAGTAGACAGAGCTACTTTCGTCCCTCCACAGTCACCAGCAAAATTACCTCTGTACGTTTTGACAGGAATAGTAATCCTAGTGTTAGAGGTAATAGACCTGATAAAGTAGAATTAAACGACATTGAACCACAGAAGCCTTTACTTCGTAAAATGAGAATCAAGCAAAAGGAGTAGCATGTTAGAGCCAATTCCATTTACAGAGAACTCGCAAATAGTTTGGGAACGTAGATATCTTACTAAAGATGATAATGGTAATCCTATAGAGACAATAGAAGAACGTATATGGTCTATGTGTATGGCTGTAGCTATGGCAGAAAAGATTGCTGATGGTTTTAATTCTCCTGAAACTATAGAATCATGGGCCAAGCGTTTTTACAATGAATTATTTGTACCACAAAAGTTTATGCCTAACTCTCCTACAGTTAGGAATGCTGGCAGAGAAGGGGTTGTAGGTGGATTACAGGCGTGCGTTGTAGCAAGTCCAGAAGATAACCTTCATTCTATTTACCAAGTTTTGCATGATTGGGGGTTAACTGAAAAATATGGAGCAGGTATCGGTGGCTCATTCGATGCCATTAGAGAACGTGGCTCCCACATTGGAACTATTCACGGCGAAGCTCTAGGGCCAGTAGCAGTCATGAAGATTTACTCTGAATCATCTAAATGGATTACCCAAGGTGTATTTAGAGAAGGCGCACATATGGCCGTCCTTAATGTAGACCATCCAGATATCAGACAGTTCATTCATTGTAAAGATGAGTGTAAAGGCCCAACTGATATTCTTTTTAACTTTAACATATCTGTAGCGATTACAGATGCTTTCATGGATGCAGTCAGAAAGAACGAGACTTGGAATTTAATATCGAGAACTAAGTCAAAGTCAGTAGTAGAGCAGATTAGTGCAAGAAACTTGTGGGAAGAAATCTGCGACTCTGCTTGGAAAACTGGCGACCCAGGCTGTATATTTATTGACCGAATTAGAGAAACAGAGCCTAACCCTTATCTTGGTAAGATAATGTCAACTAACCCATGCGGTGAAGAACCATTAGAGAATTATGGTTCTTGTAATTTAGGTAGTATTAATCTTATGAAATTCGCTGACTATCATAACGACGGATATCCTATTGGAGTTAAATGGGAAGAACTAAGTAAGACAATTAACTTAGCTATTCGGTTCTTAGATAACGTTATCACAATTAACGAGTTCCCTCCAGAGGTTCCAAAGTTAAAGGAACTGAATATTGAGACTCGTCGTATTGGTCTTGGTGTAATGGGTTGGCATGACTTGTTAGTTATACTAGGAATTCCATATGAGTCAGATAAGGCAGTTCATTTAGCTGAAACACTATCAGCATTTATTACTGAACACGCATGGAAAGCATCCGAAAAGCTAGGACAAGAAAAAGGAAACTTTCCTGGATACAAAAACTCTCGTGTGAGGGAACAACATGCACTCTCGGGCGCACGGAATAGTAACGTTACTACTATTGCTCCTACTGGCACTATATCTATTATCCTGGGTGCTTCTAGTGGTATTGAGCCTTATCCATATCTGGTCGCAGAACGTCAGGCACTTTGGTCAAAGGGTAAGCCAGGTGCTATTCTACTAGAGATACCAGAGGTTTTAAAGGCTAGACTCTCTGACCTTAATATTGAAATTGAACAAGTATTTGGACAAAAATCTAGTCTACCATTTGACGACAAGTTCGTTATTGAGTTCCTACCAGAAGAAGAGCGAAAGCTATACAGAACTGCTAATGAGATAGATGCCATCTGGCATGTAAGGCACTTAGCAGCTTGGCAAAAATTCATAACTAATGGAGTATCTAAAACTATTAACATGGCTTTTGGAGTTTCTCCAGATGATGTTAATAGAGCTATGTGGCACGCTTATGAAATGAAGTGCAAAGCTGTCACAATATATCGAGACGGTTCCAAAGATACACAGATTCTAACCAAATCTGGTACTACAAGTGAAACAGATACACAGTCTACATTCTTAATAGATGTACCTGTAAACCCTATAACTCAAAAACGACCACAGAGAGTAGATGGATATACAGAGGGTGTAGAGACTGGTCACGGAAAGATTTACATCACAGTTAACAGCATAGAAGAACAGGTATTCGAAATCTTTTCCACAGTTGGTAAAACTGGCAGTTGCGACGAGGCTCAAGTCAATGCACTCACAAGAATGTGTTCTCTTTCTCTAAGGTCTGGTATTAATCCAATGAAAATTGTAGAACAATTAAGAGGAATATCTTGTTGTCCTGCGTGGTTTGAAGGTCGTCAAATACTTAGTATACCAGATGCAATCGCATTTCAATTAAACAAGCACTTGGAACCTGAGCAGCAAGCACTTATGAATCAGTACAAAGACGAGACAGAAGGCCCTGATTCCAAACGTGTCAAAAGAAAGTGCCAGGAATGTGGTCAACCTGTGGTATACTCTGAGGGGTGTGTAAATTGCCCAGCTTGCGGATGGAACAAATGTGACTAAATGGGATACATCGAAATATGGATTTGCAGAGTTTTAACTAGTCCACTTTTGTTTGATTACTTTACATCACGTTGGCATGACTTTTATTACTGGCTAGGAAGTGGGAATTTCTGGCCTAATCTAACATATACTTGTGAACCAGGATGGTGGTTAATATGAAGGTAGGATTAGCAGGGCACACATACGAAGTAAATGTCTATGACGGTGACGGCACAGAGGTCGAAAACATAACCTTTGTGATGCGTAACAATCCTAAAGAAAAGTATCCAGGTAACGAGTTTGCCTTTAAAGGTACTAATTGTCAGGAAGTCTTGCGTGTTCTAATTGATAGAATCACTTATCTACAGAATCAGCGTAGATGCCAAGAGAACGAAATTATGCTTCATCACCTACGTCACACTCTTTATCTTTTTGAATGGCGTCATGCTAAACAAATAGGTGTTGAGTTCCCACAAGCAATAATGGATAGAAATAACGGATTAATACCTATGGATGTAGAAAACTTTGAAACTTGTCGAAATTGTGGACATTGGTTCTGTGAGTTCACACCATGCCGTGAAGGAGTGAAACATGACTAAAGAAGTAGGAGATAGATGCTTACTTGTTACAGCAGATTTAAGTCGTTTAAGCGAAAATGCCACCTTTATTTATAACGGGACAATACAAAAGAAAGGTGGATATCCAAACTTATTATTCTGTACTGAGTGTGGAGTAGCATACATAAAACCAAGCTACTAATGCTAATTAAAGTAGAAGAACTAGATGCTTGTCCAGAATGTAAAAAAGACTGGATGAAGTGTTCTTGTTGCTACTGTGGGTGTTGCGATCGATGGGCTGGCCAAGGGTATCCTCATATTTATTGGTGTAAAGATTGCGAGAAGCATATACTTAGTAGGGAACGCAGAGACTATCACAATCTAACATGGTTTGCACAATTCGGAACAGACTGCCCTAATTCGGAGAAGTTATGAAAGGGTTAATAGCTGCTGGACTACTGCATCACGAAGAAGGTTTTGCTGGCAGTAAAAAAACTTTTTGAGACAAAAGAAGATTTTCTATCAGCTATTATTCCATATAACGTATACTTCTACGATGGATACTATCGTTCTTTTGATTGTATAGAGCTTAAAGCAGAAGAGTACGATATTGAACCATACATAAATGCTATTCAAGATGGTTTTCTCAGGAATTGTGTCTGTACAATATGGGAAGATTATGAAGAGGATAATGGGCGTAGACACCATTGGGAACAGACAGAAAGCACTAAAAGTGGTGGGACACCTGCTTGGACATTAGACTACTATGACCTTCATCGTGAAACACACAAGTTTCGCAGGATTGGTTGTTGAATAAAAAGAAAAAGATTAAATCAACAGTAGATGTAATAAAGTACAGTCTACGTAAGGGATTGTGTGACCACGGTGAACCTTTGGCTTTCTCAACATTCTATAACGGTGTTAGAATTCAATATCAGTTCATAATCTGCAAGCAACACAGGACTGAAACATGGGAACACCATCTAAAGTAAATAAACAACACGTAATAGAGTTTAAGACCCTCTACGACCTACAGTAATAAAGAGATTTACTCTATGGTTAGTAAAGTGGGACAGCAAAATTAAGTTAGACACCTATTATAAAGAAGGTTCAGTTCCTGCTTGCTTTAGTCATGAACTAAAGGAACCAAATATAGGTGTAAACTTTGAATCAGAGATAGTCTTAGTTAATGGTTATAAAGAATTGGGACTACATCAACTGAATATATTTTTCTGATTCATGCCTAGATAGCCTAAAAACGATTGTGGGGCCAATTGTGGGGTTTTACATCTGACCTAACCACATTGGTCATTTCAGACCCTAGCACCCCTACAATTTCGATTCTGTGGCCCAGTTTTTAGCCTCTGGCAACCGCTGTAGTTCTTGTTTCTGAATCAGTTTCTATAAATACTGCTTGTCTATTTATATGAGACCTTAGAGCAGAAACTGTATTGGCTGGAACTACAACTCCTTGAGGGTTGTAGTCTCTGGTATTTCCACATCTTCGATAGACATTTCCTAGTGAATCCATATTATGGCTGTCTATTAGTTATTTCGGCTTCACGTTCTTCTTTTGTTTGCCATAGAATTGCATCAGTTGTGTATCTATAAGAACGTTTACTGCTTCGTTACATACTGTTCGCGCCATTATTAGTTCAGCTTTCTCCTCATCAGCTTTTGTAGCAGTCTCAATGTCACTACTCATAGAACCAACTTCTAATATATTAAGCGCAACCTCTTCTGTTATCCCTACATTCCCTCGTTTAAGACCTTGTAGACGAACAAGTCTATCACACTCAGTCTTTGCCTCCTGTACTATCTTGACTTTATCGCAGCAATCGGCGACTTGCAGTAGGTCTATTTTCGATGGAATACCGATTGGATTTAACGGGCTGTAATAAATCTCGACGCAACCTATATCCCCAATTCCCCAAAGGTCGCCATGATTAAATCATCGCCTGTGAAATCCTCGAAGGCCCCGCCACCAGAGGCTAACCCCATAACCTCTCCAGTGGTTTTGTTGTAAAAGAGTCTGCGCGGTTTCGTGATTGAAATTGCTTTGTTATTAGGCGTCATCTTCAACTCCCATGACCTGAAATAGGTGATCCCCCAGATTCGCGGTGCTGATAATAAACCGCACAGTATCGCCAGTGGAAAGGTAATAGTCTTCCGGCAGTGGCGCAACTAGCCAGTTGATACCGCCTGCTGTTGGCGTGGTCAATTCGATTATTGTGCCGCCGTTCTGGATGCCACTTATCCTCGCCAACATCCCAAGCAGGACCAATGCGAACCCAGCAACTACCAGGAGTTGACTCTCCTCCATCAGGGTGTCCTCTCTAGTTGGAGCATCTTCAATGTCTCCTTGTCGGACATAGAGTCTGGGTCTGACTGGAGCTTGGTCAGGAGGAGGACCAGAAGCTCTGACTGTTCGCCTGGTGTCTCATGGGATGCCATCAACTGCTCAAGCCTTGGAGGCACGTAGCTAGCTACAGCAGCCTCCTCAGCATCCCTGGCGGTCTCCTCCTCAGTCGTGAATGGAACACGTACTTGCTGCTGTGATTCAGCATCCCAAAGGTCATGGTATCTAGGCATGTCCTAGCCCCCAAACTGTAAGTCTACCGGAGGTTATGTTGCCTGAGTCATAGAGTAGCTGGATTTGAGTCAGGGTGATGACTGCTGTCCTAGACCCAATTACGGGGCCTCCGAGGAGTGAGCCTCCACTATCGATGCGGGTATGGGTTCCACTGACGGCTGGCCGGGAGGCACCATCTCCTGGTCTGTGAAGGAACAGGACAAACCCATGACCCTCTCCAGCAGCATTGCCGTCATCCGTACCTAGCTCGATTGCTGAGTACGCGGCACTGGCGCTTGCGCTCCCATATGCTGCTGACCCAGGGCTGCTATTGGCCACATGGTACTCATAGTCGCTTGCTCCAGAATCGATGCCACCAGAGTCCCCAAAACGCAGGAACAGGTTGGCACCGTCTGTAGCAGGGACAAGATCAGAACCAGCAATCAGGTAGGTATCGTAGATGCTGTCTAGTCCTGTGACGGTGATAGTCGCACTGTCTGACGCTGCCACTGTCCCGATTAGCTTGAAGGCTCCACCACTTGCCAGAGCAGCGATAGCTTGTTTAACCCCTTCTGGAGTCATAGCTCGAACTTCTGTTTCAGTACCAGCTTCCATTTCAGCTTGTGAAGCCTTAGCTCGTACCGTAGCTGCATCTATGCCTGTCCCAACAAGTATTTCATCAGCAGCGGTTATTTGGTCTATTAAATCGTCACGTAAGTCAGTTTGCTGAGACGCTAAAATAGTATCTCCTGGGCTAACATCTGAAGACATTATCCATCACCTTCTGTTCTTTTGTTCTAATATCTTCATTAAAGATAAATGTAATGAAGATACTCGGATTAGGAATATAGTACTCCTTCCATTCATATATTTTATTCTCTTTATCATGAGAACGTATATATACTTGTGCGTTAGAATGAGTAGTTAAAATAGGCTTAAATTCTCTAATATCTGTGCAATACTTATCTCCACATATTAACACTATAACATTAGGGTTATTACCAGGCTTGGAGTGGTACATTACATCTGTACTTTCTCTATTCCTAATCAAGTCAATAATCTCTTCTATAGTAACCTCTGTCATTTTATCGGTCACTAAAGATTGTTGGATTTGTGTTTGCTGCATATTTACCATCCTACAACTGATAATTCGTTTAGAGGCATAGCACCATTTAGAAGTGTTCCATAAACACTTACAGTAGTAACTGATATCTCCTCATTTAAGAAGAAGACTGTCTCGTTATCATCCAGTTTAAAGTCATATGTAAGAGGTGGGTCTTCTCCAGAAATAGCCTGATTAAGCCTAACATAAACTTCTTCGGCTGCATTATTTGTAATCATTAAGATTGTAACAGCAGATGCAAATGTTAAAGTGCTAGGAGTTGCAGCAGTAATGGTGCCAGTAGCTCCTATACTTCCTCCAGTTTTAATAGCCACGTCATTTCTCCTATCAAATGTTATGTACCAGTATATCGTTAATCTTTGTGATGAAGTCTTGGTAATGTTAACAGCTACTCTAGCCCACATATTAGTAGCTGAAGTATCGTCAAATAATCCAAGCTCTCTAATGGTTATGTTAGCTTCACCAGTTAGGAATTGTGTAATGAATCTTGAAGTATATATAGACCGAATAGTCTTGCTATCAAATGCCTTAGCATTATTGGCTCCATCATATTGAGATAAAGTTTGTAATGCTGTATCTGAAGCGGCTGGAACATTAGTACCAGTACCAACTGCTACAGTTCCAGGAAAGGTAATAGATGTACCAATCATGGCCTTAGCAAGATTTTCCCTTGTCAAGTTAACGATTACATTGGAACGTCCACCATCAGTAAACCTTCCAGTTTTAGCATCTGTTAATATCCATCGCACATATCCTTTAGCTTGCATACTGTAACGAATGGAACCACGAAATAGCTCTGATGAACTTTTCATATTAACCCCAATTTGATGCAAATGACCATCTTCCTGAAATACTCCCGCTATTATTAACTTGGTCAGAAGCCCCAGATATTCCCCACACATGCACTGTAGCGGCATCTAAAAGAAACTCTTTAGTATGCTCATCTACTGGTTGTTGTTCTATATTATGAGACGACTTTTTAATGATAGTATTATCAGAGGTTGCTCTACGTTGAAACACTTCATTATACAAGTTCCCAATCAACTTAGATAAAAGTATTTGGTCATTATCAGCCATTACACAGCTACTCCATGAGGAATATTTGAATAGGTTATTTGACTTAAAACTACACTGTCAGATAACGTTGGGTCGTCGTTAGGAGTTAATATCTGCTTTGTAACAGATATGACAAACATAGCTTTCTGTGTGTCAACTTGGTCCCACTTACGTACAAATACTTGACCAGCCTCCCACCCTTTAAGCCAAGAAAAGAATGAACCACGTATCAGAACTGTAGATTTTCTAAGTAGTAGTATTTCTTCTATTCTATCCAGTTGTCCGATGTCAGTAACTCTTAATCCTGACGCTTGAGCAAACACAAATTGATGTATACCATCTCCTTGAGTTCTAGCTTTCATCTCATTGACAGCAGCAATGTTAATTGCTCCTTCAATATCATCTTTGATTTCATATTTGTATGTAACCTCTACAGCATCTCCAGCAGCTACAGCATTAGCAGATGCAAACCTAACATAAGATTTGTCATTACTTACAAATACAAACACTTCATTGGAAGCACCTGTACCATCAAAAATATCACCATCTACATCTTCTGTTTTAAGTGTTTGAGCTACTGTTGCTAGTTTAACAGAAGTAACATGAATGAATCCAAAAGGTTTTCTACTTAGTGTGAAAATCTTTCTAACTTCACCATTATGGTCTGAACCCTGAGACCCTACAAATTCATCCACTTGATTTGACGTACTAATGTTGACGACATCACGGAGTACTAAAGCTGTCCCGATATCATCTATACTACATTCTTCTTCAATCTCAAAATATGTAGTAGTATCGCTATCTATATCAAGTGTTAATGCTGATAGCTGAGTTGCAACATTAGCGTTAACTGCCTTAAAATATACATTTTTATCAAAGTCTATCCACCATGTAAATCCAGCAGCTTGAGCTATTTGGTCAAAGGCTTGAGAAGGTCTAACCTTATCAAATGTGAAATTTTCTAGTGTTGGGCCATCTATAATGTTAGTTACATTATCTTTGAAAAACTCATAGTGTATATCCGAATCACTGTCATTAAATAGGTCAGTCAATATATCTTTGATAGTTTGCCCAGCAGCTTGTGAACTGTATGTATTATTAACAAGCCGTCTATCTAAGAAGTATACATAATCCTTACATTGACATTGATGCAAGACTATCGAACGAGTTGGACCAAACTTCTTATTTATCTTAGTTATAATACCTGCGAACTCTCTAGTGGAGCCATCTTTAAAAATTACCTCCTGTCCTTCAATAGGACTGGCAATCTCATTAGATTGAATTACACAGGTAAAGTCCATAGTGTCAGCAGCAACTTCTACACTATTTTCTACTACAAGGCTTGTATAGTCGAGTACACCTAGATAGTCTACCCCAACTCCAGATGCTACATCTATTGTCAAATTTAAAGCCATTCAGCGATACCACCGTTAATGGGTTGGGACAGATTCAGCCTTACATGATTCTCGGTCACAGAATCGAAATTGTGACCTACAGACCTCGTTTCATGTGTCATTCGTCACCTAGCCAGATTAGAACCCCGGAAAATCGTTTATAGGCATTTTGAATAATATACGTTAAGGTACTAAAGGTGCTGAAGTAATGCTACCACCCCTGGTAATACCTTTCAATATCTCACCAGCCATAGTTCTTCCAGCTATTGCAGGATCAGCATTTCCAAAGTTATTGTCACGTATGTTAATAGTGATAGAACTTGAAGCTATACTACCTTGCGCTCTACTATTACGACCAATGCCTTGAGATACTATTCCTCTTGTACTAAACTGTCCTAGCAGCCTTGATGCGTTAACAACAGAAGTATCAATGTTTTGGATACCTCTAACTATACCCAATCCTAAACCTTCTCCTATAGCTATCCCTACTTTAGAAGGCGAGAAAGGCCATAAATTACCTAAGCCAGACCTAAATGCCCCCAAAATGCTACCACCCAAACCTCTTACGTGGTCAAGCAGCCATGTTTTTTTAGATCTTATTCCATCCCATAAGCCTACTGCAATACTTACTCCAACATTAAAAATGTCCAAAGCTAGGTTTCCTGCTAAGCTTAATATCTTTTTAATGAATGTTCTTTCGTAGGTAAGTACAAGTAGTGTCCAAAGTGTTCGTCCTATAGATTGTATATCAAGCCACATGTCAGTAAACTTATATCTCATAACGTTTCCAAACCATCCGAAGTTATTAATAATAGGATTGATTAGTAAGTCGAAGAATATACTTCTAATAATATTTACAAAAAATATTGTTATAGTTGTCATAGGCTGCCATACAGTCATACTCCAAAGTGCTCCCATATCTCCACCAAGAATCCTCATGATATTACTTCCAAAGTTAATCCATGAAATCTGAAAGTCTTGCCACCATTCAGCAATATCAGTTTCTATAGGAACGAACAGTGATCCAAATTCTTCTTTAGCTTTTCTCATTTTAGTTTGAAATTGACCAGTATCCGTAGCGTTCAAACGGTCAACAGCTTCTTGCCATTGTCCTTCACCTTCTATTAATTGTCTAAAGAAAATATCAGTGTCAGCAGTAGTAGTTGGGTCTAAGAAGTCTTTAAAGGCAGTAGTCATACTGTCTATATCTTTAAGTGCATTCGGTACAACTCCAACGTGCATAAGTTGTAATGCCTCTGCAAATGCGTCAAGCTCTTGATTATCTAATGCAACATCCTCTCTTAATAAAGTAAGCTGTGCTCTAAGTAATTCAGATGTTAAACCTAAATCTTTACCAGAACCTTCTGCACCAGAGAGAGCTTGCTGATAAGCGTCCGCTCCACCAGTTAGAATAAAGAACTGGTCTTGAAGTATGTTGAACTTAGACCCTTGGCTAATCAAAGCTTTAAATCCAAAGAATAGCCCACCGAGAGCCAATCCAACTCCAGCTACCATAAGTGACAGTCTTAAGAATCCAGTAAACTGCAAAAAGATTAAGCTAAAAGCCAATCCCATTACATTCCTTTGCAGACCTGCCATAGCTATCATAGCACCCTGAGAAGCAGCAGATAACTGTTTCATTCTAGTAGCTGTAGCTCCACTAACATCTCCCATCATTTGAAAGCCACCAGTAGCAGAAGCTTCTCTAGCTGTATTCTCTGCCACTTTAGTTGAGGCAGACAGTTCATTCATTGATGCTGATGTATTTTGCAAAGTACGACTTAGTACAACGTTTGAGGTGTTAGCAGTAGCAAGCATTTGCCTTTGAAGGTTTAACAGTGAGCCAGAAGTGACATTTCCTGATTGAGTGATTCGATTGAAGTTGTTATCAACAGCAATTAAAGCAGGAGAAGCACTAGCATTAGTAGCTGTGGCTACTCTCATAATCTCGTTTTGCATTACTCTAAGATTAGGAATTAACGCGTTAGTAGATGTAACAAGACTTTGTGTTGCTACTTTAATTTTGGTTAAGCTATCAGGAGCGTTACCACTTATATTAAACAATGCACGAAATAATTGAAAAGCCATCTGTTATTCCTTTACTTAGAGAATGTGAATCTTCCGCCAATACCACCAGGAGAACCAGCAATGTTACGAGCTACAACTTGTCCAGTTGATGAGGTCGTAAAGAATATCTGCCTCATCATTGAGAATACCCTAACTGCTTCTTCTTCTGCTATACTTTCTGCTAGTGGTGTTAATCCTGTAATAGCTCCATCAGGATTAGATAATAAAAAGATTCTACTCAATACAGGATGAGGCAGTATTCCACGCTCTCTAATACCCATAGTAATTTTGCCTGCTCCTATAAAATCAGCACCAAGTTTTGTATCAGCCCATCTAGCTATAGAGCTAACTGGAACTAAAGGATTAGGTTGAGCACCGAACTCTAATGTTTTCCAATAAATACTAAGTCGTCTAGCATTTTCACCAGAAGGAACAAGAGCTAAAGCTGCCTGTGGTTCCTTACCACCAAACTCGGTTATTATTTCAAAGCTCTGTTCATATGTGCCAGTAGCTCTAATTCCTTGTTTAAGCATTTGGTCTAATACTTCTTCTCTATACCTAGCAACAACGTTAATAAGCCATGTTTGTTTAACATTAGGCAGAGATGTAAGTATTCTACTAATTACTTGGTTATAAGATAACCATCCTGAAAAGTCTATTTTACCTAGAACTGGCATGTAATGATTCCTTAGCCTTGTCTAGTGCAATCTTTCGTTTAGTAGCTACACCGTTGGCTTCATTCATCATAGAGACTCTCTGAATATCCCAATATGTAGCTCGTGCTCTAACTTCCCAGGGAGGACAATTCCATTGCTCTCCTAAAAATATATCCCAATATTCTTCACTAACCCATGCAAACCTATTAGGATTAGGAGTTCTATCATTGACTACGGCTTCACTATAGGTAATGAGTTCCCTAATCCATTCGACTCTGGAATCCCTTGGTCTATTTTTTGGTTGCTCTGTGTTTGTGCCATCCGAGCTAAAAAACTTTTAGTAGTCGGGTCATTGTTAATTTGAGAAACTATAGATTGCAAGTAGAATTCACGAACTTGTTTCCAGACTTCTGGGTCCTCGCTTGGGACTGGTAGAATATCCTCTGAGTCTTTTGCTGTTAAATTCCAAGCAATTATCAGAGACACAGTATGTGCAAAGCTGGCATCAATATCATTTAGAAAGTCTGATAGTTTCTTGTAATCATTTTCAGTCTTGATATTATCATTATATCCAGCATGTTTAGAAAGGTAGTCCATGCTCTCTTGATGAGTTAGCATACCTGGACGCTTATATGTTACCCACAACTCTTCAGCGTCACAATCTGCAAGGTTAATAGTATTATTATCCGTATATGGCATTTAAGTCACTCGTCTTATTTATAAGGATTCCTTTGTTAGTGGTATATTTAACCATGAAATCCTTGTTGTCTCTATCTTTAGTAACATGAATTTCATAAACTTTGAACTTTTCTCCTTCTAACTCTTTCTCTATGATAATTCCATTATGCTCTCTTCCTCTACTAATACATAATATCTTAATAAAGTTTATAATAGATTTTGAATAATACCATTGCTTTCCATTTCTTTCCATTTCTGGAATTACACCTATAGACCTCCAATACCTTAACGTTCTAATGTTAACATCATAACCTTCGTCTTTTAGATGGTCAATAAGTTCTTCTTGAGTGATATTATCAGAACCTTCAATAGATGTTGTAGCTCTACCAAAACTTGTTTTACCACTGAACTCATCATATTGGTGTTTCTTATTATGTCTATTAAAGTAACTTCTTTGTACGTTAACTGAATGTGTTACTGCCTCAAGGTGAATTGGAGCAACACACGCTCTATTTTGACAAGTATGGTCAACCTCAAATCTATCTTCTAACTCACCACAAAAAACAATGTACGAAAACACATGAGCTAAAGTTGTATCTAAATAAGAGTTAAACTGACCATATCCATTAGATATAATTGAACCTTGCCATATCCAACAAGAGTTACTAATTTTAATGTTAGACATAAACAAGTCAATCCAAGACTTTACAGCCTTGTCATGTTGACTCTCTGTAACTTTCATTAAAACCATATGTCAGTAATTCCTATTTTTAAGGCCAGCCTTCACAGCCAGCCTTAAAATCTCTTAGTATCTAGTTGGAGTGCCTGTAGCTGCGTTAGCCTCTGTAGTTAAAGTTTCTATTGGACCTTGTATTGAAGCTACTGCTCCTGTATCACTATTATCAGTAGCAATTTCACCTGCGGCCTCAGAGTATAGCCCTCTAGCTGAGAGTGCAAGTGTCATAGTCTCTCCAGATGAATCAACTTCAGCAGGTGCCTCCAAAAGGGACGCAGTTTCCATTGATATATCAAAGCCTCGTAAAGCGGTAGTTGCAAGACCATTAGTAAAATTAGTAGTAATTTCTACTTGTGTTCCAGCTTTGAACAAATCTAGCTCAGTCGCGCTATAGTCGAATACCATAGCTACTGTAGCTTCAAGTGGTCCAAAGTGCAAGGCTTTGAATAACTGAGAAGATGCTCCAGTGTACAATCTGTTCTCTGACCTCTTGAGTGACCATTCAGCAGAAATCAGATTAGTATTAGCAGAGCCATTAAATACTAAAGCAGCTTGCCAGCCTGGGAAAGGATCCTCTAGTGTAGTATCCTGTGAAGCCAGCAAATCCATAGTATCTGTTTCTTTAGTAAAGTTTCTACCGATAAGAGTAGCACTATAAGTTAATAGGCCTTCACCAGTATTGAAACTGATAGTTAGCTCTGTACAACGACACCCTTCGAATTCTCTAAAGTTAGCAGCGGCTAAGTTATCATAATGTTGGATAGTAAGGTATTCATGCTCGTTACCCAACATACGATAATGCTTATAAACTGCATTGGTACTAATCTCAATTGGAGTAGGGTATGCAGTTGCATTAGTACCAGTTGCCAAGATACTGCGTAACAACATACCAATTGGAGAACCAGTGAGGGCGTTCATTTGAATAACGCCTTCCATAGTTATCTCTACATGTTTAACACCTTGAACCGCTCGAAAGTCCATAGCATCAGGGCCACGCCTTCCATTATCTAGTAACTGCTCGTAGTTCTCCTTAGCACTAAAGCTTGTCACAGGCATCATATGTGTACCTGGGTCAGTCGGAGTACCAAGGTTAGCAAAGGTCTGTAACGCTAGGGTAACTACTTCTCTATGAGAACGATGCTGTAAAGTTACCATTATTTATCACCTTGTTCTTTAGTTTTAGTTTTAACTTGCTCAGGCTTGGACCTTTCCCACTCGTTGTTTATATTTAACCAAGGTAAGACATCAAGCGTATCAGAAAACTCGTCTAATAGGCTTTGAACTTCTTCTTCAGGACATGCTACCTCATGATTTTTACAACCATGATTATGACCCTGACTACATATGTAAGCCCTCTCTGAATTTTTGTGAATTGAATAAAGTGTTACGCTAGCCATTTGTTAAATCCTTATAAAGGAGTAATACCTTTTATACTAGGTACTGCGTAGAAGCTTAGTATTACATGATGTACGAAGTAATCACCAAAGAATTGGTGGTCTATCTCGTATGTAATCGCACTTCTAATCAAGGCTGTTTGATTAAGCGATATATTAGCTTCGAATTTAGCTTCAAGAGTATCTAGCAAAGCCTGAAATTCTATATCAGTATCATCGTCTCTGAAAGATGCCCACCCTTCAATCTTGAAGTCATATCTAGCTAACTTACTTTTAATAGGAATTGCAATTTCAGTTCCTAAGCTATTTTCTCTGGAACCATAATCAAATCCTCCACCAGAACGATAAATCATCCAAGACCGTATTTGGTTTTGACCATCTATATCTTCTGCAAATGCTGTTATAAAGTTACCTTGGTCATTAGTCCAACGAATAGAGTCATAGACTTTTCCGATATTAGGAACTTCCTCCAAGATAGTTTTAATTGCAGCTTGTATTTCAAGTCGTGGCATTATCTTCTACTAGCTGAACGATGTGTTAAGAATGGCTGATTGTCAGCAAAAGAGAATCCGAAGTTAATATCTCTAACTATTGATGCAGCTTTTAATGGGTCAGAAATCCATTCATTATACATCTTTTTGAACGCTTCGGATTGCATCCTGTATTCTTGAGATTTAGTACGATAATTAACTACGTCTGCTCTAAGAGTAGGGTCAGACGTTCCTGAGAACTTTGCAGCTAGAGCCATTAGTGCTTGACTAACTGCGTACAAGACAATAGCATCTTTATCTAGGTCTGGAACTGAATCTACGGTCTCGCTATCAAGTTCATTTATAGTGTGAGGAATTGTGTACGTAACTCTTATCGTATCAGAAGAACTAGGCTTTGTAGTCTTTAAATGAATACGTAAAGCAGTTTCATCACGATACAAATCCCACTCATCACGGTCTAAAAAGTTTGGAAGCTCATTGCTTGCTATCACAGGAGCTTTAGCTTCTATTTGTGTTATCTTGCTTGAACCATCTACATAATCTGGTAGATTTGTAGAGTTAACTGTTATGTACCTAGTATCACTTCCAGTAATTGCTGACACCTTGATTAATGGCTTGTCTATAGAATAACGACGCAATGCACGGCGAACAAAGTTTCCATAAGGATCCTCACCCATATCATATTGAGTTTCACCAGCAACTTCAAGAACTCCTTGCCTCGTTTCTAATATGTATTCTGAAAGCTTAGCCATTATGTTATCGGCCTTCTAACACCAAAGCTGAAAGGTCCAAAGTTTCGTATATTTAAGTCTGCTTCTAATAGTTTAACATCTGCTAAATGGAGTACTGTGTCCAAAGGACTCCCTAATGATGGACTTATTAAAGCACTACTCTCTGTATCTAATATACTAAGAGTTACTATCCCACTTGCAGCAGTTGTTATAGCTACAGCATGGTCAGAGATAACATTAGAGTTTCTGCCTTCTGCTCGTATTGAGCATGTAACAGTACCTCCTGTTACATCTAAAGTACTCCCACCATTCTTGGTTAGAGTAAATACTATATCGAAGTCGGTGCCAGCAACAATCACAACATCGTCATTGTTAGAGTCTAATAACTTTTTAGGTACTACAGCCATTGCTACCTAATAGCTCTACTTCGAATCTTTTGAGTCTAATGTGATTGACGCGCTAATTTTACCATCTAATGTTATACCCTGAGATAGCACTCTGTCAAGGGTTATAGTTATAGAGGTTTTGGCATCTAACTTAATAGAGTAAGAGGTATTAGCCATTAAGTATTTATACTCTCGATGTTATGCACCTGAAAAGTCAGTTTCGTATATTACTTCTACTTCTACTGAATCAGTACCATTGTCAGCTTGGGCTACTGTTACTTCTACTCCGTTAACAGTAGCAAATTTGTCATAAGTAGTTAAGTTGGCACCAGTGTTATCCTGCTCTAGAACTCTAGGATAATGCTTAGTATTAGCGTTCTGATTTGTAAAGGTAGCAACTGTCTCAATATCAGTTGTACTATCACCATCTTGAGTAATAGTGATAGTAGTATCCATAGTTGCAGGCATACCTGTAGGAATTAATAAGATAGCTAATATCTTACCAATAAAAGGGATATGTCCATTAGCTGCTGCAACTCCTGCACCGCCTGTAGGACTTAACTTGATTTTGCTTGAGTTAATCATATGACAGTTATCTGAACCTTCTTAATAAAGATAGAGGGAGGAAGGTTTAATCCTTTCCTCCCTCTAGTGAAACACTTTAGCTAGTTAGCTTATGTGCCTGGGTCAACCACTGTTCCTCCTGTGGCATTGTCTCCAACATAGTTTTGAACAATACCCTTGTTCATCTTGTCGATAGTAATTGGAGTTACACTGCAATATGCAAAATAGTTTTCAGATACTAAACTGAGAATCTCCAACTCAGTCATAGCAGCCGCAAAGAAGATACCAACTCCATCTTCACCAGCATCCAGTGGCCCTATAAAGCTGTTTCGACGGATTATGTTAGCGTAAGACTTATTAGCCGCAGCCGCGTTATCGAGGAAGTCTAAGCCATAGCAGTCAGCGTCAGCAGATTCTAACTCAAAGACACAATCCTCAATCAGGCTTTGCAGTAACCCTCCAACTCCAATTTGGATGTAACTAACCTGACCAACAGTACCTGAACCACCGTGGAAGCGGCAATTTTTAATGACTACTCCAGTAGTCGCGTTAGTAGCATCATTAATTGCAATAGCAAAGATGTTAGATACATTTACGTCGTTAAGGTCAAACCAACAGTCAATAAAGTGTGCTCCAACAACTGCTGTAGTTTGAGATATAGCTACAGTTCGAAGTGCTGTAGTACCTCCAGCTACTAACAGGAACTCAATACCTTCGAACACTACACCATCAACATCTAACAGCACAAGGTCTGCACCATCATCAGCATCATGTGTAATTATTGTAGTAGGCTTTCCACCTTTAGGTGCAACTGCCGTAACAAATCTAGTGTCAGCTTTAGGTGACAAAGCAGCAGCAGAAACATCTACTGAGTGTGTACCTGGGCCAAGGACAATTGTATCTCCAGCAGAGGAATTAGTTATCGCTTGTGCTATAGTAGCAAGTGGTTCATTCGGGTCAAGTCCATTACCCGTAGCAGAATCATTACCACCGGAAGCTGCTACGTAGTAAACACTTCCCAGAGGGTTAATTCCACCCGGAACAGAGTTACGAGCAGATACCCATGAAAGTGCTTCAGCCATAGAAACAGCATCAGCGGGAGAAGCAGGCTCAGGAAAAGTTGCAATACCAGCAGCACCAGAAAGAACTGAGGTGATAGTATCAATCTTACCTTCTACTGATGCTCCAATGATAGCACCAACAACTTCACCTGAATCAGCATCTACACCAACACCGAAGCATTGGTAGAATTGCATATCATTTGCAGCGGTAATGTAAGTCGTACCAGATGCAACTCTAATATGACAATTTCTCATAGTACCGCTAGTGGTAGCTGTCAAAAGAACTGCTACTGTCGGGCCAGTTTCTTGATTCTCAATAACGCAGTTGTCTATGAGGATTGAGTCACTTGTAGTGGCATCTTCAATGATACCCGTAGCTGCAAAAGCTACTAGCCAGCAATTTCTGATAACAGCGTGGTCAGCACCGTTAAGCTGGATTATGCTTTGTTGAGCGGTTCCACCTAAGTCTCCATCAGAATGATAAACGAAGTGGTCAATTATCATCCTTAATGGAGTTGAAGCAGTTACAATGACATCTGTAGTCTCATAGTTGTTTATCGCATCATCACGATACTCGCAATCAATGAACTTACAGTCGTCTGCGCTAATCTCAATCGGGCCAGTCAGAGCATCAATTCCTGCTTTGAACAAAATGTTCTTTACAGTTACGTCAGCAGCAGCGAGTTTAAAATCAGCAGTAGCAGCAGTAGTAAAGGTAAGTGTTGGTCGGTTTTCTCCACTTCCTAGACCTATAACTGTGACACCAGCTACGTCAATGTCTACACCTGAGTCAGATACTAAGCTTTCAGCATGATTAGGCATTACAACGACGTAATCACCTTTATCAGCAGTACACTTGTTAACTGCTGCATCTATAGTAGCTAACGCTTGAGTAGGGTCTTTCCCATCATTGGTATCACTACCAGTTACAGAGTCTACAAAGAAAATTGAACCAGTGGTAACAATTTCTCCTGAGCCTAACAAAGGAATCCCAAAACTAGAGACTCCATTAGGGTAAGCTGTAATAGTCATTGTCGGTACCTATCCTTTAATCGCTTCGTCTAATGCTCGTGCACTTCTTCCATAGCTTGTGCAACATATTCGTCTACCATTTCTCGTCTAGCTATAGACAGTTTTAGTAGAGTGTCACCGTTAAAAGAATAACCGTCTACACTAACCATGCCTGTCTTATAACCAACTCTTTCTTTAAGAGTACCTGATTTATCGTAAATATCAAGACAATGAGAAACTCTATTAGAGCTAGCATCTTGTACGACTACAACACTAACTCGAGTTTCATATTCTGTGCCTTCATCTACGACAATCATTTCTCCGACTGGAGCACCCATATCTTTCTCCTCTATGAGAGGATAGAGGCCCAACACCACAACCTCTATCCTCTCAAGCTCAGGAATTACTTGTTATGCTACGATAGAGGCTACTGAACCACGATAGTCTAGCCAACCACCACCATAGCGGTGTCGTATCTTGTAGTTTAGGACATCATGAGTAAACATCATTCCCATCAAAGGGTCTGATTGTACGAACAACTCAGGCTCACGTCGTCCATTCAAGAATCCCATTTCCAACATTTCCAGTTGGTCTTTACCTGACATCAAGTACCAGTTGTTTACATCAGTAAACTGAGGAACCTCAATAACAGTAAAGGTATTTGCAAAGATGTTATTTGCGTTGTTAGCAGAGTCAGGCACTAATAGTGAACCCTGAATCTGGAGTGCAGTCTCACGAAGTTCATTCGGAATTAACAGATGAGCAGGAGTTAGACCAATTCGCTTTTGAGACTTGTCTGACATAATACGAATACGTTGGTCTGCATCCTTAAATGATGCCCTGTTAAGGTTGCTTGTGATTCTATTGTTATGTTCAGTAGTTGTACTACCTTGGAACACATTATCAGTACCAGCGTCAGCGACACCATCTTGTCCAGTGTCTACAAAGACAGGGCCATCACCAGAATTTTGAGTGAACAAGTTCGAGACATATTCATTCAAGGTAATTCCAGCAGACCTACCAAGTTCATCAGCAGCGCGAGTGAGGGCACGAAGGTCATCGTCTACTATAGCTCGTTGAGCAATTGGGACGAGGTTTCCGTACTCTGTAGGAGTGAACTGGTGGAGTTGCTCAGCCCAAGTTAGCTCTGCATATTCAGCACCACCTGTAGTCCTCTCTGAAAGAGCACCCAGAGACTCAACTCTGTTACGGTCTTGCTGTTTAAGGTTATTCAAAGTGGTAATAGTAGTGAATGGTTCCCACCACATTACCTGTCTGCGATATTGAGCAAGTAGACGACGGTTAATAGAGACACCTAGAACGTTAGCAAAGGTAACTGTTCCACCACCAACAACTTTAGCGGCTGTAGGAGTAGAACCAGCACCTTCACGGATTCTATCGTCTAGTGGAATAGCACCCCACGTAAACTCATAGTCTCCTGTCATCATTACATAAGCTTCTCTAATACCACTCAAGCGAGGAATATTAGAGTGCTCATCAGCAATAGGAAGCTCAAACAGTCTGTCCATAGCAATTTGCATCTTATCAGTTTCGTCGATAAGATACGCTTGGGAAGGTAAAGCAAATGACTTGTTACCTATTGGAGCCATTTCAGCAGCCGCTTCACGGTATATACTGATTTGCTCATCAACATCCTTATCATCTACTACCTTGCCAATAAACTGCTTTCGCAAGGATTCGCGTAGAGGCTCAGGAAGATTGCTCTCCTTGATTTTCTCAGTAACTAAATCGTTACTATCACGAATCGCCATTCTGTCAAGTAGAAGCTCCACTCGCTCTTTAGCAGAGGTCTTATCTACATTGCCAGATTCCCGAAGTTTCTCATCCGGCTTGAGTTCCGGTTCTGGCTCAGGTTCAGGTTTAGAGTCACCTTCCGATTTAGCTGCTTCTGCTGCCGCAAGTGACATCCTTAGCATATCCTCATAAAGCGTAGGATTAGCCTCTTTGAGCTCTTCTGCGGTCATTGTCTCTAACGACATAATTTCGCTCCTAATTTTTTGTGCATCAGACTCTCGAATAGCCTCTAGTACTTTTCCGCCAGCACCAGGGACATCTACAAGGTCTACAGAACGCACCATTGTAATAGCCTCTGAATACTTGACAGTTTTGCCATCTACTTGTTTAAAGGAGTTTTTACCTAATCCTAGTAAAGATAGACCTATAAGATCCAACTTGTTAGCTTCTTGAAGCTCAACTAGCTGTTCCCTTAAGTAATCCTTCCCAGAATGAGCTAAAATATGCCAATCGGCATAAAGACCATCTCCCTCCTTTAGTGTAACATTTTCAAACCAGCCCACTAGATTTTCAGTAGGTCTGTCACCACCTTGAAAATTCTCATCGGGATGATTAACATATGAACGCGCTCCCTCGAAAAGCGGAATAGCCTCTCTGAGAACGTCAGCAGGAAAGTATCTACCAGATGCAGTATGACCTTCTACTATAAGACGTACATTCCAAACTGAACCATCTTGAGATATTCCACTTTTAACACTGGAAGATTCACGAAAGTTTTCTAATCCAGTAAGGTCAGTAGGAACCAAACCCTCTTTGAGGTCAGGCATTTTATTTTTCTTGTTTTTAGGTTTGTCCTTACTCTCAGAAACTTTCTCCTCTTCTGGAGTAACCTTCTTGTTTTTTACTGCTCGCTTTTTTCCGTTTCCTGTATCTTCGTTATCACTTTCTCTGTCATTGGCAAGAGCCAGTTTATTACTTCTTGAGAGATTACTAATACTCTCTTGAAGGTCTGCAAACTTGCTAATGGAATCTGGCGTAGGAGAAACGGAACGTACTTCTTGACTAAGTTTGTCATGTGCGGTATCAAGTGCCTCTTCTATCCCACCTTCAGAAGTAGGAACGGGGAACCTATCAAGAATACTCTGCAACCCTTCAGGTTCCATTTGAGCTCTTGCTATTACATATGTTTGAAGTAGGTACTCAAGCGAGTAACGCATTGAGTAGTCTAATTTATCTTCTACAGCCAGTAATGCTTGAGCAACTGCTCCCAAATCTTCGGGACAGTATTGGCAATGCTCCCTTATTACTGATAGAATCTCGATTTTTTCTGAGGTAGTTGTCATAAGTATCCGAATAACCCTTTCTCTCAGATTTGTAAGTAATATTATATCAAGTTTCGTTTACGGGTGTCAATACCAGATTCGTGCCTAATTTGGGCTATTTTTACTAGACGCGACACTCGATAAGAAAAGTGGCTTCATAAGTATCAGTACCATCTGAGAAATTAACATGAACTCTATAGAATTTACCTAATGTCAAATCTTGCATTAATGGTAAAGTAATATTGTTAGCAGTCTCAGAAGCAGCACCACTATAAAATAAAGTAGATTCAAGATTAACAGTAGGGTCTAAGATATCAACTACTTTTAGAATAGTAGGTGTACCAGTAATCTCAATACCCCAAGGAGTCATATCAAGAACATATGTTATCTTTTCAGACGGAGAGTGAATGACTCTTTGTTTAGCCTCAAGACTTATTCCACGCTTGTTAAAAGTAATATTAACTGCCATTTACAAATTTCCTGTCTGTATAAGAATTTGCCAGAGAGCTACTAATACACCCGTAGTAGCTGCTGTAACTAACGCTCCAGCATTAAAAGTTTCCCTTTTAGTTCTTTTACCATTTCCATTTTGAAAGTCGTGCCTATCCCTAACCTCGTTACGATGGTCGTCTAAAGAAAGATGAACATTGTTAATTGCTGTCTCGATTTTATCGAACTTAGTATTAGACTCTAATCTACCCTCTTTGAGCTCGTCAGCTAATCTGTCAGCTTTTTCATTTGCTAACTTAGTATAAATTTCAACAGCTACTAAGCGTTCCTTGTTTGTAGGTTGTTTTGCCATTAGTCAGCCTCAACAAGTTCTGGTTCATCCTCTTGACCTTGTTTGTATAAGTCCTTTAGTTCAAAATTAGGAAGAATCCTATCTTCAATACTGTACTCTTCTGTTTCAAACTTCTTAAGAGTTTCTAAGTCCTCTGCACTTAATTGGATGAGTCTACTTTGTCTTGGCTTATCACCAATGCCATTTTGTGATAATCTATCTTCTTCAGCAGCGTTATTACCACTCACAGGGTCTGTCATTTCATTCATCATAGCTAGGCCACTTTCATGGTCTATATGGTCTAACAAGCTATGCATAACCTTCTTAATACGTTTTTGGTCTTGTTCCTCAAGTGTAAGGACAGTTTCAGCTCTACCTACTTGACCAATAAACCCACCAAGGTTACGTAATGATTGAGTCATGCGTTGCATATCACGCATAGATATTTTAGGCATGAACACTTCGACATATCTATCTAAGTCTGAATCTATCTCATTATGTATCTCTGCTTGGTCAATGACGAATTCTAGAATTTCAAGAATCATATCTCGCCAAGTGTATTGTCTATCTGATAATGTCTTAAACACCCATTCATTAACATCACCAGAAGCTTGTCGTCCTCGTCCAGAAGGGTCTCCAAAAGCTTGAGTGGACAAACCAGTACCACCCATAATCATATTTAGAAAGTTTTGAGAATCTTGAACTGCATCATCTGAGTGCATTTCAGGAGCAATAGCTTGACGTTTCTCTTTCTCGTTATGAACGTAGAACTTACCAGAACGTGCATTACGTTCTTGAAGTATCATATCTGTCATTCGCTCATCAATCTCACTTGAATTTGCTCCTTCTATGGTAATATCCCAAAGAAAGGTATTCATATAAGATTGACGTTCAGCCCTATTAAACATAAATTGCTCATATATATCAAGCCAATCAGCTATAGCAAATAAATCAGAAGAACCACGAAGGTTATCCATTGGCTTGTTAATAGCAAAAAAGAAAGCATCTCCATCGTATCTAAGAAAAGAGTCACTATTAGTATCTGTAACAACCTTAATTACTTGAAGTATCTGCTCAGAAACTGGAGTTCCATCAGCTTGCTTTCCCTCTTTAATTATAATCTGTTCAGGCTCAAAGGTATTTCGTATATTTGGAAGTACCTGCTTAATCACAGCAGGATGCCCATTACCAAGAATAACAGCACCGTTAATGTCATTGACATAAGCTGGCATTAAGGCTTCGCCGTAAATAGAGTGAGAAACAACTCGTTCACGAATATATTTACGCCAATTATTCCTTCGGCTATTCATAAATCGTTGAACAACTCTGTCTACATTAGAGTCCCTAGCCTTAACTATAATACCTTCTCCAACAACGAACGCTTTAATTACTTCTACAATCCGATGTGCAATTGCGTTTCTGCGGTATAAGTAGGAAGCAATCTCGAACATCCTATCCTGTTGAAAGGCTGGAAGGTCACGTTGACCAACAGATAAAGGAGTCCAACCGATATTCTCAACATCATCTAAGTTAGTTTGTCCGGTTGTACCATATGGAAGGTTAAGCTTAAATATGCTCTGTGCTACTCTTTGAACAGCATTAAGTTTTCTAACCATCTCTTCTATTCATCCTTAAATCAGGCTTTGATTCATGTCGGAATAAGCCAACCTTTCGGATACTACTTTGCGAAGTGTCACCATAGTAGTTTTCAAGTATTTTCTTTTCCTCATCAGTTAATATCCTGTTACTTTTAACAAGACTACGGTTGGCAAATTCAATTGCCTCTTCTGCTGTACCAGGTTCCATTATACCATAAGGAATCGTATTATCTATTAATGAAGATATTACACCTGCAACAGCATCTATTGTATCATCATGTAAGCCTGCGGGGAATTGAGTCCATTCTTCTACAAAAGGGAGAAACTCTTGTATTGGAACCCAACGCCCGATGTCGTCTTTATTGCCAGGTAAAAGTGCTCTGGAGGCATTGAAGTGGTTGGCAGCAACCTCGAACTTATTCTTTTTATCTGAACGATGCCAAGAGGCAGGAGGTGTAGTAATATGGTACATAGTTTCTTTTTGAATGTACTCAACAAAATATAACTGTTGTCCTCCAGCTTCTATAACAAATTCGTCAACATGCCAAATAGCATACTTATCGTGAATGTAATCCAATTGTGCTTCAATAGGAGCTTTAGTACGAAGTAAATCTAATAGATAAATTCGGTTATTAGCTCTACCAGCAACAGCCATTGCGAAAAAGTCAGACGACTTCGTTTTACTGATAGCAGGGTCAATAAATGCCACTATTTTCTCAAAGGATAGTGGCATTTCATTAGTATGGTCGTAAAAGTGTAACCACTCAAGCTTTAGTTCATTACCCATTAAGTCAATAGGTGACGACTGATATTGAGAGGCAAAGGAAATTGGCCCTAATTCATTCTTCCAAGCTTCTAAAACATCAATTGGAAAAGCTTCAGGCCAATAGCTTGTATTATCGTCTTGTATTGCCTTGTAGACTACTATCTTGCCCGGCATTAAGTTTTTTAGCTCTACGTTTTCGTTGACTATGTAATACTTTAGAGTTTACAAAACCTTTGTCTGATGTCTTGTCCCAACAATTAACGCATAAACCATCTGCTAAGTCTGTATTTTGATTGGAACAATTTTTGGTACACTTTCCATAAGACCAGACAGGTACACGTATATCTCCCGTGTCCTGTGGTATTTTAGATTTCCTTCTAGTTGTTGGTAATCCTTGGTCTAACATCTATACTTGGTGTAGCCTCTTCATTTTGCATCCAATGTCTCATATCATCTGGTAGGCCGACAACTGCGAACTTATATCCACAAACATGACCTACACATTGGAATTGATGATTTGAAGTAAATGAACGCTTCATTTCTATATTAACAGTCCCACAAATGGGACACTTCCAGGCAAACTCTTTCGGGTCGCTAGTACCCCTAACCTCAATTTGTTTCTTTGGTCGATAATTAGGGTCGTATAGTCCTGAAGGTCTTTCAGCCATTATGCGTTCATCTCATTTTCTAATTCTCGGAAACGTCTCATTTGATCAAGTACTTCTTCTACCATATTACCTGTTATGGTTGCTCCGTTGATAGCCATAGTAGACATTATCTCTATATATATGTCTCTGGCGTTCCATCGACTGCCCACTATAACTGTTTGTGTATGAGCGTGTCTACAACCTTTAAGCTCTTCAGAAAACCAAAATTTAGTGTCAGTTAACTGAGCTTCAGTCTTTACAGAATCCCTATCAATAATGTCGTCAAGAATGATAAGGTCAGCACGACGACCCACAACGGCACCACCAACTCCAACTGCAAAGATATTAGCGTCTTTAGCATCTATCCTATATCCTAACTTGTTTCGGTTAGGTCTATCTATGACCATCTTCTCAGTTTCATTCCATTTTAGATAAGTCATAGAGCCAGGTGGCTTCATTTGTCCAAATAGTAGTTTGAACTTTTCGTCTTCGAATATAGCTTCCATACTACGAGCAAACGACTGAGCTAGAACAGCAGTATGAGAACCCATTATTACTCGTACACCCCTATCATGGCCAAGCCTATAGGAAGGATAACGAGTGCTAGCAATAGTAGACTTAGCACTATTACGTGGAATAACAGCCGCAACGTCCTCACCCGTATCTAGAGCGTCACAAAGCTCATTATGGTGAATGTTATTTTTTTCATCGTAAAGGTACTCATTGAAAGCTTTAAGAGTATTACGAACAGTCATTACTTCTTCGTCAACACTAACTCGTTCCTGTACACCTTTAAAGATGTTAGTTAGCTTTTCAACGTTCTCTGTTGAAACGTCTATTTGAGGCTGATTAACCATTAAGCATAATATTGCCAAGTCGATTACCTATACGATTCTTCAACTCGACATCCTCTATCTCGTGGTCTATGATTTCCGCTACCTTTCCAAACATCATTTGAACGACATTGAGAGGTATAACGAACTTCCTAGCTATCTCTATTTCACTCTTAGTTTTGATTAATGTAGCAATTGTTTTGGTTGTTGTATTAATTGCTGAGTTCAAATCACTAGGAGTAAATGTTATACCTAATACTTGAAGTTCGGATGCAGTCAAATCTTTGAATACCGCTAAGTGTTGCTTGTACAACTCAAGATATGCCCGTAGCATAGCTATCTCACGGTCAAGAGTGTACATGTCCTTATCATAGAGAAACTCTTCCATCCTCTCTTTGATGGCAGGTATCTCATAGGCAGTAATCTGAGTGCCATTAACAAAGTTTTCATGTTGATAACATCTACCTTCTCCAACGTGGTCGGTATTAAAACCTTTCACATGAAGGCATTTGTTACCATCATTAGTTAATGCACCACAAAGGTTCCGTGTATCTTCAAGGACTGCGAGATTTTTCTCGCTCTTTCCTTCACGTTTAGTAATCATACCTTAAACGTATCACACCGCGCTACGGATTGTCAATAGAGTAAGAATATGAATTTTGACAAAGAAAAAACCCACCTGCTAAAAAGGGAAAGCCTACAAAAGGAGACCTTAATAGACCAATGAGTTCTTTCGTACTGAAGAAGAGCCTAGTCAGCAAGTGAGGAATACACTTGACTGTCTAGCCGCACGGAGAAAAGAGTTACTTAATTAGGTCGGGGAGGACTTTGTTAAATTGAAACCCCTTCCCGCTCCCCTCCAGTAATATATATTATATCAGTAATCTCTAGTGTTGTCAATATTAGCCTAGCCGATGTTTAATATTTGTTTTAATTCTATTACAAGCCTTATATAGTATATATCTTTATAGCAGTTAGGATGGAAGTGTAGTGTAGTGTAGCGTAGCGTAACGGAACGTAACTTCCTGATGAACTGCGTTAAGCAGTGATTAACAACTAAACACTAAGTACATCAGTATTATATCAGTATATTGAATATTAATAACTAAGCGTTCCTTTATTTTGTGTTCCTCTTCCTAAGGTATCGTCCTTCCAGGGATTTGCGTTCCTAGAAAGCTAAGTTCTAAAGGTTAACTGCGATTTTTGATTATTATGCTGATAACTCTACTAATAACTACTTAAATATATTAAGTATATATATATTAATTAGTAAGCAGGAATTTTGAATTATTGGCGAGTTTCCTGAAGTAGTCCCTTCGGCAGAACTGCTGCACTCCAGAGTACTATGTGCTTATGGTTAACAGCGGTTTTCTAAGAATTTATAAAGGTTGAAGTCTGTGCCTTGGCTAGCGGAACGCAGCCAACTTAAAGCCTTTAGGCTTCACAGACGAAAATTAACGAGCACTATAAAGAATATTAGTTTCTGATTTTTGAAAAAGTTGTGCGCAGATTTCTTTCTGGCCGCCCTTATATTAACGGACTC